>Ga0208242_100548_pt1 | contig 20461 bp, 19 predicted proteins | sample SubbioAug_CSW13A_FD_184825 | JGI IMG/M metagenome (GOLD analysis project Ga0208242, IMG submission 184825) | Serpentinite rock and fluid subsurface biosphere microbial communities from McLaughlin Reserve, California, USA - CR12Aug_CSW13A (SPAdes) | ecosystem: Environmental > Terrestrial > Deep...
GTGGTCAAGCTGGCCAAGCGCAAAGACGTGACGGCGCTGATCAACGCCTGCGACGCCGGGCGCGAGGGCGAGCTGATCTTCAGGCTGATCGAGCAGTACGCTGGCGGCGCCAAGGGGCTGGGCAAGCCGGTGCAGCGGCTGTGGTTGCAGTCGATGACGCCGCAGGCCATCCGCGACGGCTTTGGCGCCTTGCGCAGCGACGCGCAGATGCGCCCGCTGGCCGACGCCGCGCGCAGCCGCTCCGAGGCCGACTGGCTGGTGGGCATCAACGGCACCCGCGCCCTGACCGCCTTCAACAGCCGCGACGGCGGTTTTTTCCTCACCACCGTGGGCCGGGTGCAGACGCCGACGCTGGCGGTGGTGGTCGAGCGCGAAGAAAAAATCCGCGCCTTCAAGAGCCGCGACTACTGGGAGCTGCACGCCAGCTTTGATGCCCAAGCCGGCAGCTACCCCGGCAAGTGGTTTGACCCGGGCTTCAAAAAACCCGCTGGCGACGCCGCCGACCCCGAGCTCAAGGCCGACCGCCTCTGGAACGCCGCCGCCGCCGAGGCCATCGCCGCCGCCGTGCGCGGCCAGCCGGCGCAAGTGAGCGAAGAATCCAAGCCCAGCACCCAGGCCTGCGGGCTGCTCTACGACCTCACCAGCTTGCAGCGCGAGGCCAACGGGCGCTTTGGCTTCAGCGCCAAAACCACGCTGGCGCTGGCGCAGAGCCTGTACGAACGGCACAAGGCCCTGACCTACCCGCGCACCGACAGCCGCGCCCTGCCTGAAGACTACCTGAGCACGGTGCAGCAAACCGTGACCATGCTCGCCGCCAGCCAGTTGGCGCACTTGGCGCCGCACGCGCGCACCGCACTCGACCAGGGCTACATCCGGCCCAGCAAGCGCGTGTTCGACAACAGCAAGGTCAGCGACCACTTTGCCATCATCCCCACCCTGCAGGCGCCCAGCGGCCTGAGCGAGGCCGAGCAAAAGCTCTACGACCTGGTGGCGCGGCGTTTTTTGGCGGTGTTTTTTCCGCCGGCCGAGTTTCAGCTCACGACCCGCATCAGCACCGTGCACCTGGCGGCGGCCAGCCACGCCTTCAAGACCGAGGGCAAGGTGCTGCTCAAGCCGGGCTGGATGGCGGTCTATGGCAAAGAGGCCGCCGACGAGGCCGATGGCGCCCAAGCCGGCGACAAGGGCCAGCGCCTGGTACCGGTGCAACCGGGCGAAACCGTGCAGACCACCGAGGCCGCGGTCAAGGCGCTGCAAACCCGACCCCCGGCGCGCTACAACGAAGCCACCCTGCTCGGGGCCATGGAAGGCGCGGGCAAGCTGCTCGACGACGAGGAACTGCGCAGCGCCATGGCCGACAAGGGGCTGGGCACGCCGGCCACGCGCGCCGCCATCATCGAAGGCCTGCTGAGCGAAAACTACCTGCTGCGCGAGGGCCGCGAGATCATTCCCACCGCCAAGGCGTTCCAGCTCATGACGCTGCTGCGCGGCCTGCAGGTGCAAGAGCTGTGCAAGCCCGAGCTGACGGGTCAGTGGGAGCACAAGCTGGCGCTGATGGAGCGCGGGCAGCTGAGCCGCGCCGACTTCATGCGCCAGATCGCCGACCTGACTGAGCGCATGGTGCGCCAAGCCAAAGAGTACGACCGCGACAGCGTGCCCGGCGACTACGCCACCCTGAGCAACCCCTGCCCCAACTGCGGCGGCGTGGTGCGCGAAAACTACCGCCGCTACGCCTGCACCGGGCCCGGCGCGGCCGCGGCCGCGACCGAAGCCGCTGCCGAGGCCGGCCAGGGCTGCGGTTTTTCTTTTGGCAAGTCGCCCGCTGGGCGCACCTTCGAGCTGGCCGAGGCCGAAGCCCTGTTGCGCGACCGGCGCATCGGGCCGCTGCAGGGCTTTCGCTCCAAGGCCGGTTGGCCCTTCGTCGCCGAGTTGGCGCTGGCCTTCGACGCCGAGGGGCAAAACTGGAAGTTGGAATTCGACTTTGGCGACGACAAAAAGGCCGAAGGCAGCGGCGAGCTGGCCGACTTCAGCGCCGCCGAGCCGCTCGGGCCCTGCCCCAAGTGCGCCAGCCCGGTCTATGCCCACGGCAGCCAGTACGTGTGCAGCCACGCCGTGCCCAGCACGCTGCAGGCCGAGCCGAACTGCGACTTCAAGAGCGGGGCCGTGATCTTGCAGCAGGTGATCGAGCCGGCGCAGATGAGCAAGCTGCTGCACAGCGGCAAGACCGATTTGTTGCAGCGCTTCGTCTCGAACAAAACCCGGCGCGCCTTCAAAGCCTATCTGGTGTGGGACGCGGCCGCGGGCAAGGTGGGCTTCGAGTTCGAGCCCCGCCCTGCCGGCAAAACAGCGGCGCGCAAGCCAGCGGCGGCCAAGCCCACCCCAGCAGCCAAGGCCGAGCCGGGGACGGCGGCCGTGCCTGCCAAGGCGGCTGCGGCGGCCAAAGGCACCCGTGCGGTCAAGCCCGCCGCTGCGCGCAAAACAACGGTGCGCAAGTCGGCGGTGCGCAACAGCACAGGCTCAGCAAACTGAAAAAAGCGGTCGGGTTTTAGGCCGCCTTTCATCGAAGCTCAATATACTCGGTGCAGTTGTTGCACCGCAGCGTGCAACGCCTGAAACAGCATGGGCCGCTGGAGGCCACGCAGCGGCCACAAACTGGAGTTTACGCTTTGGATCTCGCTACCCTCATCGGACTCATCGGCGCGATGGCCATCGTTATGGCCGCCATCATTTTGGGCGGCGATCCGGGCGGCTTTCTTGAGCCGGCTTCGGTGCTGATCGTGATCGGCGGCAGCACCTTTGTGGTGCTGTCCAAGTTCAGCCTGCAGCAGTTTCTGGGGGCCTTCAAGGTCGCCATCAAGGCCTTCAAGTTCAAACTCCCCGCCACCGACGCCCTGATCGAGGAGATCATGGAAGTCTCGCGCATTGCGCGCAAAGAGGGCTTTCTGGCGCTCGACGGCCACGACACCGAGGTGACTTTCTTCAAGATGGGCATCCAGATGATGGTCGACGGGCACGCGCCCGAGGTGGTGCGCTCCAAGCTCGAAAAAGAGCGCCTGCTGACGCTGGACCGGCACCGCTGGGGTGCCAAGGTGTTCTCGGCCATGGGCGACGTGGCCCCGGCCATGGGCATGATCAGGCACCCTGATCGGCCTCGTGCAGATGCTGGCCAACATGGAAGACCCGGCCTCGATCGGCCCGGCGATGGCGGTGGCTTTGCTGACCACGCTCTACGGCGCCATTTTGGCGACCATGATTTTTCTGCCACTGGCCGACAAGCTCAACCTGCGCATGACCGAAGAGGCGCGCATGAACGCGATGCTGATCGACGCCGTCACCGCCATACAAAGCGGCAGCAACCCGCGCGTGGTCGAGCAGCTCGTGAACAGCTACCTGCCGCCCAAGCAGCGCAAGGCCGAGGACTGAGCCGTGGCCATGGAGGAACCCGAAGAGGAAAAGCGCTCCATGCCGGCTTGGGTCATGACCTTTGCCGACCTGATGTCGCTGCTGATGTGCTTTTTTGTGCTGCTGCTCTCCTTTGCCGAGATCGACGCCACCAAATTCAAGCAGATCGCCGAATCGCTGGAGCAAGCCTTTGGCGTGCAGCGCGAGGTGCCGGCAATGGAGATCCCCATGGGCACGAGCCCGGTGTTCGACCATTTCTCGCCGGGCCGCCCCGAGCCCACGCTGCTCGACGAGGTGCGCCAGCAAACCCAGCAAGATGACCCGCGCCTCAAAACCCACACCGCCCAGGTGTTGGCGCAGCTCGAGCAAGCCACGCAGCAGCAGATTGCGCGCACAGCGGCCCAGGTGGCGCAGCAGTTGGCGCAAGAAATCCAGTCCGGCAAGCTGCAGTTGCAGCAGGAGCAAAAGCGGATCATCATCCGCATCGAGGAGCGCGGCTCCTTTGGTTCCGGTTCGTCGCAGTTGTCAGGTGAGTTTCAGGGCATTTTGGGCGATATTGGCGATTCGCTGGCGCAAGTGCCGGGCCGGATTTCGATCGAGGGCCACACCGACAACATCCCGATGCGCTCGGCGCGCTATGCCTCGAACTGGGATCTGTCGGCGGCGCGCGCGGCCTCGGTGGCCAACGCCTTGCTGGCCAAGGGCGCGGTGGCGATGGATCGCCTGCGCATCAGTGGGTTGGCCGAAACGCGGCCGGTGCAGGACAACCTCACGCCCGAAAACCGGGCACAGAACCGGCGCGTCGAGATCGTGGTCGATCTGGAGCAGCCCATTGCCCAGTACCAAGCCAAGGTGCTGAGTTTGCTCGAGCAGGGGCGCGCCGAGGAGGCGTTCCAGGTCGGCTGGCAGTAGGCTGGCAGAGAGCGGGGCCGGCAGCGCTTGGGCCGCTGGTTGCGGCCGGTTTAGCGCCCTTGCGAGTCGGCAAACACGGTTTGGCTCTTTTGCACCCGCATCAGGCGCGTGAGCTCGTCGCCAAAGTGGCGCACCAGCAGCTTGAACCCGGCATATTGCACCGGGTCGAGGTCGTCGCCGGCGGCACCACCGTCGGCCCACAGCACCCCGACCGAGCGCTGGTTCACGTGCACCGCCCCCCACAGCGCGCCGCTGTCGAGCAGCTCGGGGCGCAGCTTTTCGGGCAGCAGGGCGCGCAGCCCGGCCACGCGGCCGCGTTCGGCCATGTAAAAGCCGTTGGGCTGTGAAAATACCTTGGCGATCAGGTTGTGCCCATCCAGCGCCAGGCTGTAGCGGCGCGGCTCGATCTCGGAGCCAAAACCGCGCGCCAGAAAACACACCAGTTTGTCGCCCTGCGCCATCTTCAAAAACAGCGCGTAGCGCTCCAAACCCAAGCCGTCGGCCAGGCTGAGCTTGAAGGCGCGAAAGAAAGTGCTCAGGTCGGCGTGGCGGCCGCTGCGGCAGTCTTCTACGAACAGGTCGATCAGGTTGCGGGCGCGGCTGCCGGGCTCGATCGAGCTCGGGCGCATGGGCGCGGGCCTTGGGCGTGGCGTGGGTGCTGAGGCTGGGATGGGCTCGGTTGGAGGCGTTGCTAGAAGCATGGGGGCTTCCCGCGCCACTGACGCCGGTTGCTGCGCGGGCGCTGGCGTAGGCGCAGCGGCGGCGCCCACGCGGCGCTGGCGGGGCTTGGGTGGCCACAGCAGCCGCGTGGCCGGGGCGGCGCAAAAAGTCCACAAATGCGGCTCCTGGCTGGCTTTCACGGCGGCGCGCCGGGTCGCGTCCAGCACCTGGTCGAACTTGAGGCGGCGGTGCGCCGAGAGCGCTTTGAGCAGCAGGGTGCTGCGCCGGCTGTACCAGTCGTGCATGAGCTCGTGCGCCAGCATTTGCAGCAGCGAAGGCAGGGTGCTGGGCCGGTGCAGCCAGCGCCCGATTTCGGGCAGGATTTCAGGCGGGTTGGTGCCCATCCAAGCCAGCCGGGCAGCGCGGCCGAGCAGCGCTGGCTCTACCGCATGCAGCAAGGTCGCGCTGTCGGCCTGAAACAGTCCCAAGTCCACCGCCACGGCAGCGCTGAGCTGCGTCAGCGTGCAGCCCAGCAGCTCCTGCTCGACCCGCGCCGGGCGTTCGTTGTCCTGCAGCCGCTGCGCCAAGGTGTCGGCCAAGGCGGGCGCGGCCACGGCCAACAACCACTCGGCCACGTTTTGCGCCTGCACCGCGCCCATGCGCGCCAAGCCGGTGTTACCCGGCTCGATCAGGACAAACTGCAGCGCCAAATGCCCAGCTAGGCGGCTGGTTTGCAACGCTTCGGCCAAGCGCAGATGGCCCGGTTTGTCCAGCTGCAAGCGCTGCTGGCCCAGGGTGTCGATCAGCTTGTAGAGGCGCGTGAGGCCCAGTATGCCCACAGCGTGAGCCAAGTCGCTGACGCGCTGGCCCTTGGGCATCGCGCTCTGCGCGTGGCGCATCACCGCCAAGCCCAGCGGCAGGTCGCGGTTCAGGGCCTCGAGCAGGCGAGGGCCGGGCAGGTCTGGGTCTTGCAGCGCTTTGAGCACCTCGGGCGGGCTGACCAAGGGCAGCCGCACCGCTGCCAAGCGTTTGCGCCAGGCGGACAATCCCAGCGGGGCTGCAGGGGCGGGTGGGGTGTGTGGGCTGCTCATCTTGGGGCGGCATTGGGCTGCCGGCTACTGTAAGCCATTGTGTGCCCGGTTTATGATGCGTCGCGACCTACAACCTGTTTTTTGGAGATGCGCATGAGCCTCAAGCTGTATTTTTCGCCCGGAGCCTGTTCTTTCGTGGCACACGCCGCGCTCGAGTTGGCTGGCGCCACCTTCGAGCCGGTGTTGCTCAAGCTGCACCGCGGCGAGCAGCGCAGCCCCGAGTTTCTGGCCCTCAACCCGCACGGTCAGGTGCCGGTGTTGGTCGATGGCTCCGACGCCATCAGCCAGATCGTGGCCATCGTGTTGCACCTGGACCAGCGCTTTCCCCAGGCGCAACTGTTGCCGCCTGCGGGCTTGGCGCGCACCCGGGCGTTGGAAAAGCTGCTGTGGATGAACAACACCGTGCACCCGACCTTTGGGCGCTTTTTTGCCCCCCAAAAGTTCAGCGACGACGCCGCCTGCCAGGCTTTGATCAAGGCGCACGCGCCGGGGCAGTACCGCAAAGAGCTGGCCGAAATCGAGCAGTGGGTGGCGCACAAGGCCACGCCGTGGCTCAGTGGCGAGCAGCCGGGCGCGGTTGACGCCTATGCGCTCACGTTGCTGCGCTGGGGTGGGTTGGCCGGGATCGACCCGCAAAGCCTGCCCGCCACTTGGGCGCTGGTGCAAGACTTTGCTGCCCTGCCGGCGGTGGCGCGGGTGATCGAGCGCGAGCGCCTGACGCTCAATCTGTATCAGTCTCAGTCGTAACGGCGGGCGTCCTCGATCACCTTGCCGTCGTTGGGCAGGGTGCCGGGGTCCAGCAGCTCGACTTGGCCGCGCAGCTTGGTGACTTCGCGCAGGCTGTGCGCCAGCGCCTCGGCCAAGTCTGCAGACGCCGCAGCAAAGCCCGGCCGCAGCTCGGCGCGCAGCAGCATCTGGTCGTCGGCCATCTGGCCGCTGACCACCAAGCGGCCTTTGTGCAGCTCGGGGTGGCGGCGCAGCACCTCGGCCACTTGCCCCGGGTGCACGAACATGCCCTTGATCTTGGTGGTCTGGTCGGCGCGCCCCAGCCAGCCTTTGATGCGTGCGTTGCTGCGTCCGCTCGGGCAGGGCCCAAGCAGGATGGCCGACAGGTCGCCGGTGCCAAAGCGCAGCAGCGGGTAGTCTGGGTTGAACACCGTGACCACCACCTCGCCCACCTCGCCCTCGGGCACGGGTTCGGCGGTGCCCGGGCGCACGATCTCGAGCAGCACCTGCTCGTCGAGCACCAGGCCTTGGCGCGCAGCCGTTTCGTAGGCGATCACGCCAGCGTCGGCGGTGGCGTAGCACTGGTAGGCGGCAATGCCGCGTTCTTGCAACCAGTCTCGCAGCGACGGCGGAAAGGCCTCGCCCGAGACCAAGGCTTTGCTGATCGACAGCTTTTGCCCGGCTTGCTCGGCTTTTTCAACCAAGATGCGCAAAAAACTCGGGGTGCCGGTGTAGGCGCTGGGGCGCAGGTCGGCAAGTGCTGCCAGTTGCTGCTCGGTGTTGCCCACGCCACCCGGGATCACGGTGCAGCCCAGCGCCTGGGCGCCGCTTTCCATCATCCAAGCGCCGGGTGTGAGGTGGTAGCTAAAGCAGTTGTGCACCAGCTCACCGGGCTCGAAGCCCGCCGCCACCAGCGCCCGCGCCACGCGCCAGTAGTCGGGCGCCAAGCCTTCGGGTTCGTAGATCGGGCCGGGCGACTGATAGACGCGCCGCGCGGTGGCCGCTTGGCGCAGGCCCAGCCAGCCGATGGTGGAAAAACCGCCGAAGGGGTCGCCACCGGCGGCCCGGCTGGCTTGCTGGCGCGCCAGCAGCTCGCTCTTGCGCAGCAGCGGCAGTTGCGCCAAGGCGCTGCGGCTGCAAATGGCTTCAGGGCTGACGCCAGCCAGCAGCTCGGCATAGGCGGCGCTGTGGGTCTGCGCATGGCGCACGTGCGCCGGCAAAGCCGCCAGCAAAGCGGCCTCGCGCTCGGCTGGGGCGCGGGTTTCCAAGGCGTCGTAGTGTGCAGGCATGGCGGCAGGGCTTTCTGTGTCGGCAAACAAGGGCTTTAAATCGCTCGGGCCGGGGCTCAAGCCAGCCAGCGCTTGCGCCGTTTGTAGCTTTTCACATCTTTGAAGCTCTTGCGCTCGGTGCCGCCCATGCCGAGGTAGAACTCTTTCACGTCTTCGTTGTTGCGCAGGTCGTCGGCCTTGCCGTCCATGACGATGCGCCCGCTCTCCATGATGTAGCCGTAGTCGGCGTAGCGCAGCGCCATGTTGGTGTTTTGCTCGGCGATCAGGAAGGTGACGCGCTCCTTCTGGTTCAGGTCTTTGACGATCTCGAACACCTCTTCGACGATCTGCGGCGCCAGCCCCATGGAGGGTTCGTCGAGCAGCAGCACGCTGGGGTTGGCCATCAGGGCGCGGCCGATGGCGCACATCTGCTGCTCGCCACCCGAGGTGTAGGCGGCTTGGCTGGTGCGCCGGGTCTTGAGGCGCGGAAAGTAGTTATAGACCTTCTCGAGGCTGGCCGCGATCTCGGCCTTGCCGCTGCGGGTGTAGGCGCCGGTGAGCAGGTTTTCTTCGATCGTCAGGTGGGCAAAGCAGTGGCGCCCTTCCATCACTTGCACCACGCCGCGTTTGACCAGGTCGGAGGTGCTCAGGATGTCGATGCGCTCGCCGCGCAGCTCCACGCTGCCTTTGGTGACTTCGCCGCGCTCGGCCTTGAGCAAATTTGAAATGGAGCGCAGGGTGGTGGTCTTGCCGGCGCCGTTGCCGCCCAGAATGGCGGCGATCTGGCCGTCGGCCACTTGCAGCGAGACGCCCTTGAGCACCAAGATCACGTGGTTGTAGATGACCTCGATGCCGTTGACGTTGATGACGATGGAAGGCGTGCTCATGGGTAAACCTCGACAGGGGGAAACGGTTGGCGGTAGGGCAGTCGGCTGGCCGCAGCGCTCCAATCAGAGCGGGTCGGCCAAGCGACTGCGGGCTGCCTAGGTGCACGGCCAGAGCACCCGCCACGGCAACCCGTCAGCCCCCGCGCTGCGCTGCAACCCAAAGGCCACAGCGGCAGCTAGGGGCAGCTGGCTTAGCAGCCCGGCTCGGTGCGGCGCGTGATGTTGTTGTCGCGCGCAAACGACTCGGCCGATGCCGTGACCATGCGGTTGATGACGTTCATGTCGGCTTGCAGCCAGTCCGAAGACCAGTCAAAGCCGCTGCCGTTCCAGGTGTGGATGCGCATCATGGCGGTACCGACGTGGTTGCGGCACGAGGTCACGATCGGGCCGCGCAGCACCCCGGCAAAGCCGAGCTGGTCCAGCCGCGCTTGGGTGATGTTGAGGTTCTCGTAGCCCCAGCGCGCTTGCTCGCCGGTGACGTGGCGGCCACGGCCAAAACGTTCCTGGGCGCGGAACACGCCTTCGACCGCCAGCATCGCGCCGACCACGCCGCGCATGTAGAGCACGTCGCCGACTTCGGCGCGCGGGCCGGTGCCTTGGCCACGGTCGTGCACCTGGGCCAGAATCTGGCGCACCACTTCGGAGTCACGCGCTTGGCCGTGCTGCATCATGACCGCGCTGTAGCCGCGGGCGTCGGCGCCGATGTCGCGCAGATCGGGCTCAGCACCGCTCCACCAGGTGCCAAACATGCGGTCGCGCGGAAAACCGGTGGCCACCGCTTGGCGGATCGCGGTCGCGGTCATCACGCCCCAAGTCTGCAGGATCACGAAGTCGGGCCGCTGCTGGCGGATTTGCAGCCAGATCGCGCGCTGCTCCACGCCGGGAGGCGGCACCGGCAGCGCCAGCACCGTGAAGCCGTGCATTTCGGCGCGGCGGTTGATGATCGGCAGCACCTCGCGCCCAAACGGGCTGTCGTGATAGACCACGGCGATGGTCTTGCCGCGCAGGCGGTCCCAGCCACCAGACCGGTTGGCGATGTGTTGCAACACCACGTCGCCAGCGATCCAGTAGTGGCCCAGCAACGGGAACACCCACGGGAAAATGGCGCCGTCAGCGGTGTCGCTGCGGCCGTAACCCGAGGTGATCATGGGGATCTTGTCAACCGCCAAGCGCGGCATGAGCGCGAAGGTGATGCCGGTCGAGAGCGGCTGGAACACCGTGGCACCGCCGTGGCGGGCCTTGAGGCGCTCGTAGCACTCCACGCCGCGGTCGGTGGCGTAGGCGGTTTCGCATTCTTCAACCAGCGTCTGCACGCCGTTGATGCCGCCGCGCGCGTTGACCAGCTTCATGTAGTCGGCGTAGCCGTTGGCAAAGGGCGCCGCGTTCGGGGCCACGGCGCCGGTGCGTCCGGTCAGGCTGGGGAAGAACTGCACCGGGGCTTGGGCCATGGCCAAGCTGGTGGTGAGGGCACTGGTCAGCGCGGCCACTGCCACCACGGCCGATAGTGCGAGTTGTCGCAATCTCATGGAATGTCTCCTTAAACCAACACCTAACTCACACAAGGACGAGGGCGGCTGGCGAGGTGTCGGGCGCCAGCCACCAAAGGAAACCAATCAATGTGGGAACGGCCACAGACGCAGCTTGTGGCGCGCCATGCTCCAGTACTTGGCCAAGCCGTGCGGCTCCTTGATCAGGAACCAGACGATCAGGGCACCAAAGATCATGAACTCGGCGTGGCCCACCATGGCGGTCGAAATCTCGACCCCGAACAGGCTGCCGATCCAGGGCAGCAGCTGGTTGAGCACGATCGGCGTGATGACGATGAAGGCGGCGCCAAAGAAGCAGCCCATGATCGATCCCAGGCCGCCGATGATGACGATGAACAGCAGTTGGAACGAGCGGTTGATGTCAAACGACAGCGGCTCCCAAGAACCCAGGTGGACGAAGGCCCACAGCGCCCCAGCGACGCCGATGATGAAGGAGCTGACGGCAAAGGCGGTGAGCTTGGCGTACATCGGGCGGATGCCGATCACCGAAGCGGCCACGTCCATGTCGCGGATCGCCATCCACTCGCGCCCGATCGGGCCGCGCACCAGGTTTTTGGCCAGCAAGGCAAACACCACCACGAAGCCGAGCACGAACAGGTACTTGTCCATCGGCGTGGCAATCTGCCAGCCGAACACGCTCAGGTTGCTGACTTCGGCGGTGCCGGCCGGGCTGTCGAGGGTGAACCAGCGCACGCGCACGAACAGCCAGTCAAAGAAGAACTGCGCCGCGAGCGTGGCCACCGCCAGATACAAGCCCTTGACGCGCAGGCTGGGGATGCCAAAGATGATGCCCGCCAGCATGGCAAAGAAGCCGCCCGAGAGCAAGGCCACGATCAGCGGCATGTCCTCGACACGCATGAAGACGTTGTAGGCCATGTAGGCGCCCACGGCCATGAAGGCGCCGGAGCCGAGCGAGATCTGGCCGCAATAACCCACCAGAATATTGACCCCGATGGCGGCCAGCGCCAGAATCAGAAACGGCACCAAGATGGCGCGAAACAGGTACTCGTCGGCCAGCATCGGCACGCCGATGAAGGCGAAGGCGATGATGGCGATGATGGCGATGCGGTCTTGCTTGACGGCAAAAATCTGCTGGTCGGATTTGTAGGTGGTCTTGAACTGACCGTTTTCGCGGTAAAACATGATGGTTCCGTTCTTCCTGAGCGAGTTTTATACGCGGTCGATGATTTTTTCGCCAAACAGGCCCTGCGGTCTAAACAGCAGCACCACCATCGCCAGCACGTAGGCAAACCAGATCTGGATGCCACCGCCGACCATCGGCCCGATATAGACCTCGGCCAACTGCTCGCTCACGCCGATGATCAGGCCGGCCACGATCGCGCCCGGCACCGAAGTCAGGCCGCCCAAGATGATCACCGGCAGCGCCTTGAGCGCCACGAAGGTGAGGGCGAACTGCACCCCCATCTTCTCGCCCCAGATCATGCCGGCCACCAGCGCCGTCAAGCCAGCCATGAACCAGACGATGACCCACATCCGGCCCAGCGGAATGCCGACCGACTGCGCCGCTTGGTGGTCGTCGGCCACGGCACGCAGGGCGCGGCCGGTGCCGGTTTTCTGGAAAAACAGCGTCAGCAGCGCGACCATGGCCATAGCCATCAGGGCCGTGACGAGGTCGTCTTGGTTGATCAGCAAGCCGCCGGGGAACAGGCCTTCGAGGATGAAGATCGGCTCGGCCGGCAGGCCCAGGTCGATGGCGTAGATGTCGCTGCCAAAGATGGTCTGGCCAAAACCGTCGATGAAGAAGGTAATGCCCAGCGTCGCCATGAGCAACACCACCCCTTCTTGGTTCACCAGGTGGCGCAGCACGAAGCGCTCGACCGCCCAAGCAAAAATCAGCATCAGGAACGCGGCGATGGCAAAAGCCAAGACGTTGGCCAACAGCAGGCTCTCAAAGCCCAGCCACTCGGGCAGCCATTCGGCAAAGCGCGCCATGGCCAGCGCGGCAAACAGCACCATCGCGCCTTGGGCAAAGTTGAACACGCCCGAGGCCTTGAAGATCAACACAAAGCCCAGCGCCACCAGCGAGTAGAGCACGCCGTTCATCAGCCCGGCGATGATGGTTTCGAGGAAAAATCCCATGTCTGGTCTCCTGTTTTAATGGCTGGTGCCGAGGTAAGCGCTGATCACGTCGGGGTTGGCGCGCACCTCGTCGGGCTCACCGTCGCCGATCTTTTTGCCGTAGTCGAGCACCACCACGCGGTCGGAGATGTCCATCACCACGCTCATGTCGTGCTCGATGAGCACGATGGTGGTGCCAAACTCGTCGTTGACGTCGAGCACAAAGCGGCACATATCCTGCTTTTCTTCGACGTTCATGCCCGCCATGGGCTCGTCGAGCAGCAGCACCTGCGGCTCCATGGCCAGCGCGCGCCCGAGGTCCACGCGCTTTTGCAGCCCGTAGGGCAGCTGCCCGACCGGGGTTTTGCGGTGGGCCTGGATTTCGAGGAAGTCGATGATGCGCTCGACCTTCTCACGGTGCTCGCTTTCCTCGCGCTCGGCCGGGCCCCAGCGCAGCGCCTGCAGCAGCAGGTTGCTCTTGATGCGCAAGTTGCGCCCGGTCATGAGGTTGTCGATCACGCTCATGCCCTTGAACAACGCCAGGTTCTGGAAGGTGCGCGCCACCCCCAGTTCGGCCACCTGGCGGCTGTTCATGTGCTTGAAGGTCTGGCCGCGGAAGGTGATCGAGCCCTCTTGCGGCTTATAGACGCCGTTGATGCAGTTGAGCATCGAGCTCTTGCCGGCGCCGTTGGGGCCGATGATGGCGCGGATTTCGTGCTCGCGCACGTCGAACGAGATGTCGCTCAGCGCTTTCACGCCGCCAAAGCGCAGGCTGATGTTGTGGACGTCGAGGATGACGTCGCCGATTTTTTTCTTGCTCATGCCAAACTCCGTAGTCCCAGGGCCAGGTGCAGGATGGTGTGCTTCATGCGGCCGCCTTGACGTTTGCGTAGGTCTGCACGTCGAGCAGCTTGAGCGTGGCGCTCACTTTGCCGGTGCGCCCGTCTTCAAACTTGACCTGGGTTTCGATGTATTGCTCGGCTTTACCGCCGTAGAGCGCATCGACCAGCACCGCGTACTTCTCGCCGATAAAGCCGCGGCGCACCTTGTTGGTGCGGGTGAGCTCGCCGTCGTCGGGGTCGAGCTCTTTGTGCAGCACCAAAAAGCGGTGGATCTGGCTGCCCGCCAGCAGCGCGTCGCGGCTCAGGTCGGCGTTGACCTGCTCGACGCAGCCCTTGATGAGCTGCAGCACTTCGGGCTTGCCGGCCAAGTCGGTGTAGCCGGCGTAGGGCAGGTTGCGGCGCTCGGCCCAGTTGCCCACGGCCTCGAGGTCGATGTTGATGAACACGCACACGCGCTCGCGCCCGTCGCCGTAGGCCACCGCCTCTTTGATGTAGGGGAAGAACTTGAGCTTGTTTTCGACGTATTTGGGCGCGAACAGGGCGCCGTCGTTGGCGCCGCCCTTGATGCGGCCCACGTCTTTGACGCGGTCGATGATTTTCAGGTGGCCGCTGGCGTCGATGAAGCCGGCGTCGCTGGTGTGGTACCAGCCGTCGGGGGTGAGCACCTCGCGCGTGGCTTTTTCGTTTTTGTAGTATTCCTTGAGCAGCCCGGGCGATTTGACCAAGATTTCGCCGTTGTCGGCCAGCTTGATCTCGACGCCGTCGATGGGCACGCCCACGGTGTCGGCGCGCACCTCGTGGTCGGGCTGCAAGCAGACGAACACCGCCGTTTCGGTCGAGCCGTAGAGCTGCTTGAGGTTGATGCCGATCGAGCGGTAAAAGGTGAACAGATCGGGGCCGATGGCCTCGCCGGCGGTGTAGGCCACGCGCACGCGTGAAAACCCGAGCGTGTTGCGCAGCGGCCCATAGACCATCAGGTTGCCCAGCGCGTACAGCAGCCGGTCGGCGGCGCCGATGCTTTTGCCGTCCATCAGCGCCGGGCCGACCTTTTTGGCGTGCTCCATGAAGCTGCTGTAGAGCTTGCGCTTGAGCGCGCCGGCGTCTTCCATGCGGATGGTGACGTTGGTGAGCAAACCCTCGAACACCCGTGGCGGCGCGAAGTAGTAGGTGGGGCCGATTTCTTTGAGGTCGATGGTCACGGTGGCGGTCGATTCGGGGCAATTGACCACGTAGCCGCACGCCAGCCACTGCGCGTAGCTGAAAATGTTTTGCCCGATCCAAGCCGGCGGCAGGTAGGCCAGCACCTCTTCGCTTTCGGTCAGTTTGTCAAAGCGCGCCCCGGCGGCGGCGCGATCGAGCAGCGAGGCGTGGGTGTGCACCACGCCCTTGGGGTTGCCGGTGGTGCCCGAGGTGTAGAACATCGCCGCCACATCTTCAGCGCGGGCCTGCTCGGCTTCGTTTTTGAAAAACTCGGGGTGCTGCTGCACAAACACGGCCCCGGCGGCGATCACTTCTTGCAAGCCGGCCAAGCCGGGTTCGTCGTAGTTGCGCAAACCCCGTGGGTCGTCGTACAAAATGTGCTCGAGCAGCGGGCACTGCGAGCGGATTTCGAGCATTTTGTCCACCTGCTCCTGGTCTTCGACGACCACGAAGCGCACCTCGGTGTTGGTGATTGGGAACACGCATTCGCCCGCCACCGCGTCTTGGTACAGCGGCACCGGCACCGCACCCAGGGCCTGCGCCGCCAGCATGGAGGCGTACAGGCGCGGCCGGTTGGCCCCGATGACGATCAGGTGTTCGCCGCGGCGCAAGCCCAACTGGTGCAGGCCGGCGGCGATGTGGCTGGTCAAGTCGGCCATGCCGCGCCAGTCGATGCTCTGCCAGATGCCGTATTCTTTTTCGCGCATCGCCGGCGCGGTAGGGCGCTTGGCAGCGTGCTCAAGCAACAAACGCGGGAAGGTGGTCTGCATGTCGTCTCCTCTAATCTGGCGGCCCGGCCCATGAGCGGGCTTCATATCGGCTTGAATCTGTTGCGCACTGTACGCCAGGGTTTGACGCCATGTTGTCCTTGCGACGACAATCTAGGGTGCGGCCCTGCTAGGACTTACCCTAGGGTGTGTGGCGCGACTGGAGGCAGCGATGGTTTATCGGGATGCTTTGCGGCAACGGGCGCGGACTTTGAGCGATGCGGAGTTCGCGGCGATCGTCTGGGTGCCGCGCCTGAGCGCGGATGAGCGCGAGCGCGTGCGCAGCGAACTGATGGTGACGCTGGCGCAGCCGGGCGACTCGATTTGCCGCGTCGGGCGACCGGTGACGTTCTGGTTCGGGCTGGTCGAGGGCTTGCTCAAGATGAGCAACGACAACAGCCTGGGCCCGATCATGACCTTTGCCGGCTTGGCCCCCGGGGGCTGGTTTGGCGAGGGCACGGCGCTCAAGCGCGAGCCCTACCGCTACAACGTGCAGGCGCTGCGCAAGAGCTTGGTGGCGGGGCTGCCGGTCGAGACCTTTCACTGGCTGCTGGATCATTCGATCGGCTTCAACCGCTTTGTCATGTGCCAGCTCAACGAGCGCTTGGGGCAGTTCATCGCCGCGCGCGAGATCGACCGCCTGAGCGAGCCTGAGGTGCGGGTGGCGCGCAGCTTGGCCAATCTGTTTCACCCTGGGCTGTTTCCGGGTGTGGGGCAGCTGTTGCGCATCACGCAGCAGGAGCTGGCTTATTTGGTCGGGCTGTCGCGTCAGCGCGTGAACCTGGCGCTGGCGACACTGCACGAGCAGGGCCTGATCGAGGTCACGTATGGCGGTTTGCGGGTGCTCGACCTTGCGGCGCTGCGCGCCTACGCCCTGCCCAGCGAGGGTTGATCGGCACGGTTCGGGCCGGTGCGGTGTGAACCGGTGCGCCGGCGCACTACACTCGCTGCCATGCAAGAGAGTGTGCGCATCAACAAACGGCTGGCCGAAATGGGCCTGTGTTCGCGGCGCGAGGCCGACGAATGGGTGGCGCGCGGCTGGGTGACGGTCAACGGCCAACCGGCCCAGACCGGGCAGGCGGTGACGGCGGCGGACCGCATCGAGGTCGCGCCGGCGGCGCGCCAGCAGCAAGACGAGCGCGTGACGATCGTGCTGCACAAGCCGGTGGGCTACGTGAGCGGCCTGCCCGAAGACGGGCACCAGAGCGCCGCCGTGCTGGTGCAGCCCGGCACGCGCTGGCGCGAGGACCGCAGCCCGCGCCGCTTTGCGCCCAGCCACACGCGCGGACTGGCCCCGGCCGGGCGGCTTGACATCGACTCCACCGGGCTGCTGGTGCTGACGCAAGACGGCCGGGTGGCCAAGGCGCTGATCGGGGCCGACTCCGGGGTGGAAAAAGAATACCTGGTGCGGGTGCAATGGGCCCCCAACGGCCCGCAGGGGCCGGGGGTGGTGGCGCAAAACGTGCAAGCGGTGTTTGCCCCGGAGCTGCTGCAGCGCCTGCGCCACGGGCTGCAGATCGATGGCCGGGTGCTCAAAGCCGCGCAGGTGCAGTGGCAAAACCCGGAGCAGCTGCGCTTCGTGCTGCGCGAGGGCATGAAGCGCCAAATCCGGCGCATGTGCGAGCAAGTCGGGCTGCACGTGGTGGGCCTCAAGCGCGTGCGCATTGGGCGCGTGCAACTGGGGCAGTTGCCGCTGGGGCAGTGGCGCTATCTGGGGCCGAACGAGCGGTTTTGATCGTCGGGTTGGGCGGCGTGGGAGCGGGGCGGGTGCTCTGGGTAGGCGCTGGGGCGCTGGGGGCAGCCGGCCTCATACCGTCCGCTGCGCGGCCAGAAATCGGCCAACTTCCCCCAGCGCCCCAGCGCCCCAGCGCCATGGGAGTGGCTGGTTTACTGCTCCAAGATCGCTTCTTCCGTGTAAATCTGGTCGGGCTCGAGGACGGGCGGCGGGGTGCGAGGCTGGTAGTGCAGGGCCTGCGCCACCCAAGGGCCGCTGGTCATCGCGGGGCGCAGGTCCACCAGTTGCTGCTGGATCATGAAGAAAGCCAAGATGGCAAACATCAGGTGATTGAAGGCGGCGGCGGGGTTTTGCAGGTGTGCGCGCTTGAGGCGTCGCAGAGAGAGTGTCGGGGCCATGGCAGCTTCCTTTGGGCGTATGCGCTGGATGCTACTGTGCTTAAGGCGTTCGGACAAGTTTAAGGTTAATGCGTGGGTGATGTGGGGGCGGCGGTGGCAAGACGTGCATGGCTTTTGGTTGCATGTAACGTCGCCGTTGTGTATAGTGGCAAGACCACTTGAATGAGGGCTTTCACATGGGAACCGCGCATGTCAATGCACGCGTCCAAAAGCACCGCGACGCGATGCCCATGGCGGGCTTGCGCCCGGTGCAAATCTGGGTGCCCGAAACACGCCGCCCCGACTTTGCGCAGGAATGCCGCCGCCAAAGCTAGCCTTGCTCAAGCGTGCGCGGTTGGGCTGTGGATAGGCTGCACCGCGAGGCGCAAGCCCATGGTCTTGAGTATCGCCGACAGGCTGCGAAGCTCCGGATTGCCCTTGGCCGACAGCGTGCGGTAAATGTGCGTAGTGTTGAGCTGCGCTTGCTCGGCCACTTTCGAGGCGCCGCCAAACGCTTTCGTCATCTGGCGCAGCGCGATCAACAGCTCGCCTTGGTCGCCGTCCTCGAGGATGCTGTTCAGCAGTTCGACCGCATAGGCCGGGTCTTGGCGAAAGGCTTCAGCCATCGCGTCGTCATGTGCTCGATCTTTCATCGCCTTTTCTCCTGCTTCAAGTTGCTTCGCTGCCAGTCCTTCCAGTATGCGCACGCCTGTGCTATGTCGGCGTCCTGCGAACGCTTGCTGCCGCCGCAAAGCAGCAAGACCACAGTTTTCCCGGCTTGCGCGTAATAGACGCGGTAGCCTGGCCCTACGTCGATACGAAGCTCCCACACACCATCTCTGCATGGCTTGTGGTCGCCGAAATTGCCCAGCTCGAGGCGGTACACGCGTCGGTCAATGGCGATCTTTGCCTTGATGTCCTTCACCTCGTCGCGCCAGTCTGCGTACACGTCGCGGCCGTCGTCGGTGATGTAGTGCCTGATCTCGAACATGGCTGATTGTCGCTTAAAAGCGAAACACGGTCAAGCTGTTTGGGCTATCCACAACCGTGGGGCGCTCATGACTTCGAGAGCGTATCGACCGGCCGCCTTGGGCGCCCCACGCCCAGCTAGGCCTGACATCAGGCACATAGTCTGCCCCCGATTTTCCTGCTGCAAAATGGGCGCAACGTGCAGGACACTTGGTTGCATGTAACGTCGCCGTTGTGCATAGGGCCCGGCAAAACCTAGCGCCGCAACATCGCCACGCTGCGCTGGGCGCGTGCCAAGTTACGCCGCCAACAGGGGACACCTTTGTATGGCGGCCAGCTCCTTTTGCAGGGACTGTTTGGCAATGGCGGTGTCGTAGGCGGCTTGGCCGCGCAACCACCAGCCGTCGCTCAAGCCAAAGTAGCGGCAAAGCCGAAGGTCTGTGTCGGCCGTGACGGCGCGTTTTCCCGCCACGATTTCGCCGATCCGCTGTGCAGGCACGCCGATGTCTTTGGCTAGGCGGTACTTCGTAAGGCCGAGGGGCTTGAGAAACTCTTCTTCAAGCATCTCGCCGGGCGTAACGGGCGGCACGGTGCGCATGGCGTTTCCTTCAGTGGCAATCGATGATCTCAACATCTGCGGCCCCATCCGCAGTCCAAACGAAGCACAGGCGCCACTGCTGATTGATTCGTATGCTGTGTTGGCCTTGGCGATCGTCTTTTAGCGCTTCCAGCCGGTTGCCGGGCGGCACCTTCAGATCGTCCAGCACCGCAGACCAGTCCAGCAGCGCAAGCTTGCGCAGGACAGGCCGCTCAATGTTCACCCAGCGCTTGACGCGCTCGCCCTCAAAGAGGGCTTGCGTGTCTTTGCACTTGAAGTTTTTGATAGGCACGGGTGCCGATATTAACGCGGAGCGTGAGTAGTGTCAAGACCGAGCTGCGCACGCCACATGGAATCAGGGTGCGTTGCGTACTAGGCCGAGCCGTGCCATGTGCCAGAAAATCGTTCTCCGACCACGGTGAACCTCCGTGGGGGTAAGGGCTGGGGCGCTGGGGGCAGTCGGCCTCATACCGTCCGCTGCGCAGCCAAAAATCGGCCAACCGCCCCCAGCGCCCCAGCCCCATGAGATAGGCCAGCTGCCGATGGCTGCTTGACGATGCGACAAGTTGCTTGACCATGCGCCGGGGCGGTCGGGCCGCACTCTTACTCGGGGTCTGGCGCCCCCTTTGGGCTCTGCATGCGTTGTGTGATTGCGCGATCAATGAGGGCCTGCACGGTGGGGCTGACATTTACAAGTCGTACCGTCTGCATGAACCGCATCGGGCCTAGCTCTACGAAAATCTTCCCGAACACTTCATCAGCGAAGCTGCTCGACACCACGGAGATACCGGCGAAGTCGACAAAAACTGTTTGGCCGGGGCATGCCTGGATGATGTTGGCGAGTTTAACACGCACTGGTCTTCCAGCCGGCCGCGACCTGAACGAGAATGCTTGTTCGCTCAACTTAAATGGTATTGACCGAAGGTCGTCTTGCTCGTACCGAAGTTCAATGAAGTCCACGGGCTTATGAATGCGACCATCTATGGCGAGCGCGCGCTCAAGAAGCGCTGGTTGAAAAGGGCTGCAAAGTGCCGTGAGGAGCTACAAAGAGGGCCCGGGCTGGCAGGGGCTGTTGGCCGATTTTTGGCCGCGCAGCGGACGGTATGAGGCCGGCAGCCCCTGCCAGCCCCAGCCCTAGCCAACCAACCTTCACTGCCCCAACGCACCCCAAGCCAACCACCCCCACCCCGCAACTTGAAATCCCCCCACCAGCCCCAAACTACGAAAACGCTGCGCCCTGCGCACAAGCACCCAGTACCCGATCATCCACCGTTACCGAACCCCATCCGCACCCCATGAGCACCCATCACGCATTCCAGACCGAAGTGGCCCAGTTGCTGCATCTGGTCACGCATTCGCTGTATTCCAACAAAGACATCTTCTTGCGCGAGCTCATCTCCAACG
>Ga0208242_100552_pt1 | contig 20130 bp, 20 predicted proteins | sample SubbioAug_CSW13A_FD_184825 | JGI IMG/M metagenome (GOLD analysis project Ga0208242, IMG submission 184825) | Serpentinite rock and fluid subsurface biosphere microbial communities from McLaughlin Reserve, California, USA - CR12Aug_CSW13A (SPAdes) | ecosystem: Environmental > Terrestrial > Deep...
TTGCTGAACCAACCTTATCCATGCATATGTTGGTGAACACATCACCCTTTGCAGGCTTGAGTGGAAAATATGTCACATCTCGTAATTTAAGAGAGCGTCTAGAGAAAGAACTTGAAACCAATGTTGGTCTCAAGGTCGAAGATACAGACAGCACTGATACTTTTAAAATCAGTGGACAAGGCGAACTTCATTTATCGATTCTTTTAGAGAAAATGCGTCGTGAAGGCTATGAAATGGCGGTTTCCAAAGCTCAAGTTATTGAGAAAATGATTAATGGAGAGCTTTGTGAACCGTATGAAGAAGTCATTTTAAGTGTGCCTGAAGTGTATCAAAGTGTGGTGTTAAAAGACATGAATGCACGATATGCTGAAATGGTGGATGTCAGTGAGCGTGAAGGCTATGTCACATCCGTGTATGTGGTTGCGACTAGAGCACTACTTGGCTATCGTCAATCATTCATTAATCAAACTAAAGGGGAAGGGATCTTTATTCGTAAGTATAAAGGTTATCAACCTAAACTTAACGTTACATTTGAACGTACAGCAGGGGTCATGATTTCCAATGACACCGGTGTTGCAATGACGTATGCACTCTTTAATTTACAAGATCGTGGAACCCTCTTCATTGGGGCACAAACCAAGATTTATGAAGGCATGATCATTGGTATCACCGCTAAAGACATGGACATGGTGGTGAATCCAACCAAAAACAAAAAATTAACTTCCATACGCTCAACAGGAGCAGATGAAGCCATGCGTTTAACAACGCCAAAAGCGTTAACCTTAGAATTTGCACTAGAGTTCATAGATGATGATGAACTCGTTGAAATCACACCTGATGCGATTCGTTTACGTAAGAAATATCTTAAAGAACACGAGCGCAAAAGTGCATATAAAATGACAAGAAATACTGTTGAACAAGATTAATTGTGTTATAATTATCACATCGTAAAAACATGTAGAAAGTGAGAACACCATGGACTTTATCACTAGCCTTATTTCACTCATCGTCGGATTACTCGTTGGGGGTGCTTTAGGATATTATTTCACACGTCGTGCCTTTGAAAAACAACTCAAAGAGAATCCACCCATCAATGAAAAAATGATTCGTGCGATGTTTATGCAAATGGGAAGAAAACCTTCCGAAGCACAAATTCGTGCCATCATGAAATCAATGGAACAAGGAAAATAAGCTGAAAAGCTTGTTTTTTTTGTGTTTAAGTACTTAGGTGTGCTTTTGACTTCATTGAAAGGGTATGTTAAGGTTGAAGCAGGTTAATGTATAACATCAAAGCCAGTGGGAGGGAACTATCATGTTGAAAAGAAACTTTATCGTGATTGGAGTCCTTGTTTTAGGATGGCTTATTTTAAATGTTTACACCACCATTCTTTGGGAAATCAGAGATATGGCTAGTCAGTTGGATGTGAATACAATGATTTTGTATCATGGCATAGCCATAATCCTGTGTTTTGTGTTAGGGCTTCTTTTAGAACATCAATCTCTGATTCAACGTTTGTCACATAAAGAAAAACTTAAAACCTCATTCTCTTTCTACCTTGGTTTAATACTACTTGCTTTAGCTTTAGTTCCACCCGTATTTTATTTAGTGTACTTAGGATCGATTCATTCACCTTTTCCAAAAGGAGGAGTGGGCATCAACATGGTTACTGGCTTGTTTAATCAATTTTCCAATGTTCAAGCCATACTCAGTGTCATGGCAGGATCACTCATCGTAAAAGGTTTAAATTCAAAAAAATAGCATCTTTTACTAAAAAGAAGATATGCTGAAAAGCGTATCTTTTGAGTTCACCTTGTGAAGAAAGATCCTACTTATTATCATCTTTGTGAATAAGATGAATAGATATTCATGTAAATGAAATTATCTTGTTAAAAAAATAACAAACCTCTTTTCAAGTGATTTTTCTTATGGTACATTGTTTCTGTACTTTGAAAAGGAGAAAGTTGTGAAGAGTCATCGTTGGACTATTTTAATCGCTTCTATGATTATCAATATGTGTATTGGTTCAGCTTATGCTTGGAGTGTTTTTCAAAATCCGCTTATTTCAATGTTTGGGTGGTCTACCTCAGATACATCTTTAGCCTTTACGCTTAGTTTATCTTTAGTTCCTGTTGCAATGATCGGTGCAGGTCGCATTCAAGATCGTTTTGGTCCTCAAATAGTGACTATGGCGGGTGGAATTGTGTTTGGTCTAGGATTAGTATTAACGTCTCAAATTACGTCTTTAACAGGTTTATATTTATCATATGGTCTATTAGGTGGGTTTGGTATTGGTATGATTTACACATGCATGGTAGGCAACACCATCAAGTGGTTTCCTGATAAGAAAGGATTAGCTGGTGGTCTTATCGCTATGGGGTTTGGTTTAGGTGCCATTGTGTTTGCACCAGTAGGAGTCATGCTCATTCGTGAATTTGATGTGTTAGTGACCTTTGCGATTTTTGGAGTAGTGTTTTCACTCATCATCATTGTTGCGTCTTTTTTCATCAAAGCTCCAAAGAATGTGAACTTATCTCAATCCACAGTGGTGGATCAATCCATGACTTCTCATCAAATGATGAAAACACCACGTTTTTACTTATTGTGGATATTGTATACGATTGGTTGCATAGGTGGTTTAATGATCATTGGTCATGCTTCTCCAATTGTGCAACACAAAGTAGGATTATCTTCACAAGAGGCTGCTTTCATTGTCAGTTTCCTTGGTTTATCCAATTCATTAGGCCGAGTCTTCTGGGGAAGTGTTTCTGATCGTTTTGGACGCATGGTGACACTAACGACAACCTACCTTGTGGCTGCAGTCTGTTTACTAGCCTTAAGTATGTTCACTTCACTTCCGATTGTCGTTGTTGCTATAGGTGGAATCGCATTGTGCTTTGGAGGTTACTTAGGAATAATGCCTTCCATTTGTGCTGAAAACTTCGGCTCAAAACACATTGGAATTAATTATGGATTACTCTTTACGGCTTATGGCTTTGCAGCCTTTGTCGGACCACGATTAGCTTCATGGATTCGAGATGTGAATGCGGGAAGTTATGATGTTGCTTTTGGTGTAGTCATGATGATGAATGTGGTTGGACTTCTATTGGCAGGTGGGATGATGTTATCAGCACAAAAGAAAAGCAGAAGCCTTCAAACAGAAATTGCTGCGTAAGGGGTTTATTCTTACAAGCTAATAAATCAGAACTGAAGGTGATGTCTCATCTTCAGTTTTTTTAATGGATTAAAGCATTAATTGACATCAATTGATTTGAAATATGTGTTAGTAATGCATGTAATAATCGTGTATAAGACCCTCACTATTTTGGATTAAGGCAAGTCTGTGGTATAAATAGAGGTATAAGAGTCAATGATTATCATTAATGATGGAATGAGTTAGGGTGTTTTAACCTTTTTTGAAAGTGAGGATGAATCATGAAAGCAGTTCAAGTCAAAGGATATGGAGATGTCAATCAATTAGAACTAGTGGAAAGATCGATTCCAGACGTTAATCCTGATGAAGTTCTTATTCAGGTTAAAGCATGTGCACTTAATAATACTGAAATTTGGATGAGAGAAGGAGCTTATGGTGAAGGAAGTGAGTCTGGCTGGAAAGCACAAGGGGTGACTTTTCCACGTATTCCAGGATCAGACATTGCAGGAACCGTGGTTAACGTTGGAGCTAATGTAGATGCATCCATGCAAGGTATGGATGTGGTACTGTTCCCATTCATCTCCAGTGGCATCCAGGGACAAGAAAATCAAGTCGAAGACGTCGCTTTTTTAGGTTCAGAGCATGATGGTGGATATGCTCAATATGTGGTATGGCCTGCAAAACTGTGTTATAAAATGCCACTCAATAATCCTATTCAAAGTTGTGTCTTTTCTGTCAGTGGTTTAACTGCGTGGCACATGTGCACACTTTCAAACATTCAACCACATGATGTGGTGATGGTAACAGGAGCCAATGGAGGAGTGGGAGTATTCAATGTACAGATCGCAGCCCACGTCTTTAAGGCTAAAGTCATTGTGATTGTAGGGGATTTAAAGCATGCAGATGAGTTAGAAGCACTTGGTGCAAGTGAGGTCTTCTCCTATCGTTCTCCAAATTTAAAACAAGAAATTCAAGACAGTGTTGGATCAGTGGATATCGTATTGGATGTTGTTGGAGATGCTTTGTTCGCTTTATCATTGGAAGTGTTAAAGATTGGAGGGAAACTGTGTATTTCAGGATCAGCAGGGGGACAAAAGACCCATTTGGATTTAAGAAAAGTCTATTTAAAACATCTTAGTATTCTTGGAGCTGTATTAGGAACTCATGAAGAATACCAAGACATGCTAAAGGCAATATCAGAGCAAAGAATTCTACCCATCATTGATCGAACCTTTCCTTTAGAAGAAGCCAAAGAAGCTCAAACCTACTTCAAGCAAAGTGGTAAGCTTGGCAAGATTGTCTTAACCATGGAACATTCATCTTAAAACCATTCATCAATGCATTATAAAAGGACACATGACGTGTCCTTTATTGTTATAGAAGGATGAATGTTAACCCATCCATTTGATTTTACGCTCTGTACCAGCCATGATTCGTCCAATGTTTTCATGATGGCGAGCAATCACTATCACAGCCACAATCGCAAAAGATCCTGAAATCATAAAGTTGGATTGAAGTGTAAACAGTAAGATGGTGGCGACAGTGACGGCTGAGATGGAAGCTAATGAGACCATCTTAAACAGTTTAAGTAAACCAAAGAAAACTATAATCGGAATGACACCAATAATCCAACCATTGGTTTCACTGAGAAAGGAAAGTGCCAATAAGTATCCAGCTGCAGTTGATACGGCTTTACCACCTTTAAACTTAGCAAACAATGGATAACAATGACCTAAGGATGTGGCCACACCTGCAATGATCGCAACATCTTTACCAAACAACATGAATGCAATCCATACCGCAACCGCTGATTTGGATAAATCAAGGGCGGCAATGGATACCGCTGCTGTTTTACCTAAAACACGTCCAGCATTGGAAGCCCCTAAATTCTTAGAACCATGTTCACGGACATCTGTTTTATAGAAGAGTTTACCGATGACAAGCGCAAAGGGAATAGATCCAAAGAGATAGCCGACAAGGGCAGAGATTATAAAGTTCATTTCTTTCACCTCAAATGTATCATATCACAACCTCATTGACTTGACCATTACATTGAAGAGGTGGATTTGGTATAATGATAAGCGGAGATGATTATGACACAATACAATGAATCTAGCATACAAATACTCGAAGGATTAAGTGCTGTCCGTAAGCGTCCGGGCATGTATATCGGTAGCAGTGATCATCGTGGTCTTCATCATTTGGTCTGGGAAATCTTAGACAATGCGATTGATGAAGCACTCAATGGATATGGTCAATGCATTAAAGTGACGCTCATTGATGAGCGTACCATACGAATCGAAGATGAAGGACGTGGAATGCCTACAGGTCTTCATGCTTCAGGAGTATCTACCCTTGAAGTTATTTTCACTAAACTGCATGCGGGGGGTAAGTTCAGTTCTGTTGGGGGATATAAAACCTCAGGAGGACTACATGGTGTCGGAGCAAGTGTGGTGAATGCCTTATCCAGTTGGCTTGAAGTCACTTCCTTTCATGGTGGTCAAATGGCAACCATGAAGTTTGAAAAAGGGGGAAGTGTGGCTTCACCTTTACAACTTAATGGTAAAAGCACAAAAAAAGGATCCATTGTTACCTTCAGTGCAGATCCTATCATCTTTGGAAATCATGTGTTTAATGCTGAAACCATTTCGTCACGATTGAAAGAATCGGCGTATTTACTTGATGATGTGACTTTTATTTTCACCGATGAGAAAAACAAGAAAACAGAAACCTTTAAGTTTGATCATGGATTAAAGCAATTTGTGATTGACATTAACGAAGATATTGAAACCCTTCATGAACCGATTGCGATTTCAGGGATGGCTCATGACATTGAAGTCAATGTTTCTTTACAATACAACGTCGGCTACAATGAAAACATCATTTCTTTTGTGAACATGGTGAAGACCAAAGATGGAGGAACCCATGAAGTTGGGTTTAAGAGTGCCTTAACGAAAGTCGTTAATGACTTCGCAAGAAAAAATGGATTCTTAAAAGATAAAGATAAGAACTTTGAAGGCGTGGATATTCGTGAAGGATGCACAGCCATCATTTCGGTGAAGATTGCGGAAGACTTACTGCAATTTGAAGGACAAACCAAATCAAAACTTGGAACTGAGAAAGCAAAGTCAGCGACCGAAACCATTGTGGTTGAGCAGTTGTCTTATTTCTTTGAAGAACAACGCTCTTTAGCCACTGAATTAGTGAAACGATTTGCGAAAGCTGCAAGTGCGCGTGAAGCCGCTCGTAAAGCGCGTGAAGAAGCTAGACAAGGCAAGAATGCCAAGTCTTCATCACGAGCTTTGGCTGGAAAACTTTCTCCAGCCCAAAGCAAGGATAAAAAACGTAATGAGTTGTTTTTAGTGGAAGGAGACTCTGCAGGAGGGAGTGCGAAACAAGGACGAGATTCTAAGTTTCAAGCCATATTACCACTAAGAGGAAAAGTCTTAAATACAGAAAAGGCTTCCATTACAGATGTCATGAAAAATGAAGAACTTTCTTCTATTATTTATGCTCTAGGAGCAGGAGTGGGAAGTGAGTTTGATGTGAATGATTGCGCCTATGATAAAGTCATCATCATGACCGATGCGGATACGGATGGAGCTCATATTCAGATCCTTTTACTAACATTCTTCTACCGATACATGAAACCACTGATTGAAGCCAATAAAGTCTTTTTAGCCTGTCCTCCACTCTATAAGATTGCTTCAGGCAAGGAAAGTGCTTATGCTTATGATGAACAAGAACTTCAAGAGCTCAAAAGCAAGTTTAAATCTTCCACGATTCAACGGTATAAAGGGTTAGGGGAAATGAATGCGGATCAGCTATGGGAAACGACCATGGATCCAAAATCACGCAGTTTACTGCTCATTAGCATTGAAGATGCCTATGTTGCCAATAAGAAAGTCAGTTTACTAATGGGAGACAAAGCTCACTTACGTCGTGAGTGGATCAATGATCATGTGTCCTTTTCATTAAGTGAGGAAGAGATATGAGTGAAATTAAAAACATTAAGGATATCTCTTTAGAAGAAATCATGGATGATCGTTTTTCAAGGTATGCGAAATACATTATCTTGGATCGTGCCTTACCCGATGTTCGTGATGGTTTAAAACCAGTGCAACGTCGCATCATTTATGCGATGCATGAACAAGGCAATCACTTTGATAAACCTTATCGCAAATCAGCAAAAACGGTAGGGATCGTCATTGGTAATTATCATCCTCATGGGGATAGCAGTGTGTATGATGCCATGGTGCGTTTATCGCAACCATGGAAAAACAATCATTGCTTGGTGGACATGCAAGGCAATAATGGATCGATTGATGATGATCCAGCAGCAGCCATGCGTTACACAGAAGCTCGATTATCTCAATACGCACAAATGATGATGGAAGGCATCAATGAAGATACGGTAAGTTTTGTATCCAACTTTGATGATTCTGATCACGAACCTTCCGTTTTACCAACCTTGATTCCTCATTTACTTGTGAATGGTTCCACCGGGATTGCGGCAGGATATGCCACTAACATCCCTCCTTTTAACCTGCATGAAGTGGTGGATGCGATCATTGCGACCCTTCGTGATCCAAACATGACGACTCAAGATTATTGTTCAATCATGCCTGCTCCTGATTTTCCAACGGGAGGAGATTGTCTTGAACATGAAAACATGGCTTCAGTGTATGAGAGTGGAAAAGGTAAGATTACCTTAAGAGCAAAATTTGAAACGGTAGAAAAGAAAACACTTAAGCAACTCATCATCACTGAAATTCCGTATGAAGTCATTAAAAGTAGTTTAGTTAAACGCATTGATGATTTAATGGTCAATAAGACGTTGGATGTGATGGTGGATGTCAGGGATGAATCTGATCGCAATGGTTTACGCATTGTCATTGATTGTAAACCTGATGCAGACTTAGAACTGGTGAAGAATGTGTTATTCAAACACACTGAAGCTCAAATCGTCTACAACATCAACATGGTGGCTATCATTGATCGTGCACCACGACTGTGTTCACTTAAGATGATGCTAGAAGGCATGATTGCTCACTATCAAGATGTCTTAACTCGTTTAGCACGTTATCGTGTGAATAAATTAAGTGCGCGTGTGCACATCATCACAGGACTCATTAAAGCCATCTCCATTGTGGATGAAGTGATTGCTTTGATTCGTCAATCCAAAAATAAAGAAGATGCGAAGCAAAACTTAGTCCATACCTATGATTTCACTTTTGAACAAGCCGAAGCCATTGTCTCTTTACGCTTGTATCGCTTAACCAACACGGACATTGTGGCTTTAAAAGAAGAATTTGCTGTAGCCCTTAATGAAATTGAATATTATGAAGGACTTCTTTCATCACAATCATTGCTTAATCATGAGATTATTCGACGATTGGAAGTGATTAAGAAACAATTCCCATCCCCACGCCGTACCCACTTGTCTTCACAAGAAGCCAAAGTCGTCATTGATAAGGTGAAGATGATTCAAAATGATCGAGTGGTCGTTTCCATGACACGTGATGGATATGTTAAGAAAGTGAGTTTACGCAGTGCCAATGCATCAAGTGAAGCAGGCATCAAAGCGAAGGATGTTTGGGTAGGAGAAAGTGAAACTGATTCACTGGATCATCTTTTGTTCATCTTAAGTGATGGTTACTATGGCATTATTCCTGTATATGAACTTAAAGAAAGCAAATACAAAGATTCAGGAGATCATTTTTCAGCCTATGTGAAACATGATGCTCGAGCTACGGTTGTGAAAGCCGTCTTAGTGAAAAACTTTGATGCACCTTATACGCTCATCATGGCTTCTGCCAGTGGTATCATCAAACAAACCTTCCTTAAAGAATTTTCGCTCACACGTCTTTCTAAGACATCTTTATGCATGATTTTGGATAAGAGTGATAGTGTCATCAGTGCCCATGTGTGTGATTCACCACAAGTTATTGCTTGCATCAGTGCCCAAGGTTATGTATCTAAGTATGAAAGCAAAGATGTACCTTTTGTTTCTACAAAAGCCAAAGGAGTCAAAGCCATGAACTTAGGGGCTGATGATGAACTCATTGGGATGGAAATTTGTTTCCATGATTACCTCATCTTAATGAATCACCATGATGGCTTAAAACGCATTAAACTGAGTGATTGTCGCTTTGGTAAGCGACCATTCAAAGGGGACTCTACTTTTAAAAAAGTTAAGTCCAACCCAACCACCTTAAAATGGGCTCTTAATGTGGCTTCAACATCCAGTTTTCATGTCATGTCTGAAGATAAAGTGGTGGAGATTTGGGCGAAAGATATTCCAATCAAATCATTAGATTCAACTTTCAGTTCTCATGATTCACTTAGCAGTAAAGATGCACTCATCAAGCAATTCACTTTGTGTGAAGACATTGATCCATCTCACTCTTTGTTTGAGGTTGAACCTAGTGTACCATCCCACAGCTTTGAGCCAATCAGTTTCGATATAAAATAAAGATGAAGGTTCACTTCATCTTTCTTCTTCAATGGCTTTGAGTATCGCTTCTATTTCACTTAATTCATTGACTTGATACGTGGAATACTTAAAAATTCGCTCAGAAATGCCTAAACCATGATCAACATAGATGCTTCGTGCATCTGCAAGATGGGCAGCGAGGATTCCATTTCGAGTGCTATCTATAACAATCGCATGATTAGCATTGGCGTTAAAGTGTTTGATGGCTCGAACATACAAGTTGGGTTCTGGTTTTCCTAAGAAACTTTGATCACCAAACAAGACAATCGCATCATGAACCCACTCTAAAAGTAGTGGTTCAAGATGTTGACCTTGCTTCTTGCCTTGATCAAAGATGAAAGCTATCTTATAGTCAAACTTTTTTGCCAATGCAACCAAGGTTGCTAAGCGCTCATTGTTTGAATTAATGGTAGGATTCACATGATCAAACAAGGCTTTAACCTCACTTGAAAACAAATCAAAGCGTGGATAGCGATAATTGGTTTTCTCTTTTTGATCATAAGCGGCTGAGATAGCACTCTCAAAAAAATCGTCAACCACAGGAAACTGTTGGTTGGCTAATTGTAAATGATAGTGTTTAAAATCATGAATGTAGGAAGTGGTAACCACTTCAACATTGATTAATAGTACTTTAGTGTTCATAACGTTACCCCGTATTTTTATATCATATTCACAAAGACAATGAAACTATGATACAACATTTTCACTCATGATAGAAGAGTTTTGGTATAATGTGACTATGTTTAAGTCCATACTCAAACCAGATTGCATTATTGCTTCATTCAGTGAACTTCCTGTTGATACACTTGTTGGAAGGTTTCCTTTGGCGTTGGTGGATTGTGATAATACTTTGATCTTCAAGACCTCACACACCATTAATGAAGAAGGTGTTTCATGGATGCTTGAGTATCAAAAAAAAGGTGGCACAGTGATACTCATTTCTAACAATGCTCATCCAATTTTTAAGACGTTAGCAAAACACCTTGATTGTGAACTTTACGAAGTGGCATTTAAGCCAATCAGTCTTTATTATCGCAAGATACTCCAAAAGCATCACAGAACGTCTCAACAAGTGATGGTCATTGGTGATCAATTGCTAACAGACATATTAGGAGGAAAACTCCACCACTTTTATACCATCTACCATAAACCATTGACATCAAAGGATGTGGGGTACAATGGTGTCATTCGACGCATCGAAAAGAAATGGATTGAAGATTATGAACAACACATGTAAAGGATGTGGTCATCCACTCCAAAATGATCATCCTCACTTAGAAGGATATTCTCCAAAGGTAGGAGCAGACTATTGTCAATCGTGTTTTAGATACAAACACTACAAGGATACCTCATCCATTCAAAGGGCGGTGCCTAAACACACCAACCAGTCCTATGAAGGCATGGTACTGTGGTGTGTGGATGCGATGTATGTAGAGGAAAGCTTACAACGCATCAATCATCATTGGTTACAAGAGGATTTCATCATGATTCTAACTAAGATGGATGTGTATCCAACGGATTTATGGCACACACGCATTGAACAAATCCAATCCTTGTGTCGAAGACATAGGATTCATCCTCTTTATATCATTCCTTTTTCTAAGCATTTATCATGGACACTGGAACATATTCATGCGGCGATGAAAGCGTCCAATCAACAACTCTTCTCAATCATTGGATTAGTGAATGTGGGCAAAAGCAGTTGTGTGAATGCACTATTAGGGGAATCATCCTTATTAACATCACCCTTTGCCCACACTACACAAGCTCCCATACGACGCACATTAGGTGAATGGACTCTCATTGATTATCCAGGCTTTGATGTCAGTGAACATCCTTACGATACACTGAGCAAAGATTTAGTTGAGAAAATCCAAATCAATGGGCTGATTAAACCGATTACCTATGCATTAAAACGCTCATGTGTGATTGTCGTTGAAGATGCATTTTGGGTGGAATGTCAAATTACACAACCTTCAAGTTGCACCTTATACATGAGTGACACATTAACCTCATCCAAACGTAACCTTCAAGTGTTACAATCCAACCCCTTTTCTCAAAGTGAAACCTACACAGGAAGTGTGGATGTTCAAATCACCCATGTGGGGTGGCTGCATTTGGTGGGAGAAGGCGCAACATTCACCGTTCATACGTTAGACTCATTACAACAAAAACAAACAAAGGATGCCTTATGCTGGTAAATCAAAAACAAAAAAAATTCTTAAAATCAATGGCTCATGATCTTTCTCCGTTAGTACTTATAGGAAAAGAAGGTCTCAGTGAAAAATTGTATGAATCCATTGAAGTCTCATTAAAAGCTCATGAGCTCATCAAATGTTCAATCTTAAAAACATGCCCACATAGTGTCAACGAAGTGGCCATCGAATGTGCAAGACATACTAAATCTGAAGTCATTCAAATCATTGGACGTGTGGTTGTACTCTACAAACAAAGCAGTGAAAAGAAGATTAAGCTTCCATGATGATTGCATTGTTTGGAGGTAGTTTTAATCCAGTTCATGAAGGGCATCTTCAGATGGCTTTAACTGTGCTTCAAAAAAGCAATGTGAATGAAGTATGGTTTATCCCTAATCAAGTATCTCCTTTAAAAACAAGCAATGAAGCCTCATTTGAAGATCGCGTTGCTTTAATTAAAGCCATGATTCAACCGTATCGTAAACTCAAAGTTTGTACCATTGAACAAACCTTACCTCAACCTTCCAAAACCATTCATACCGTTAAGGCTTTGATGAAAAAATACCCTCAATACACCTTTGTATGGATGATGGGTGAAGATCAGTTTGAGCAATTTGACCAGTGGTATGAAAGTGAACAACTCAAAGCTTTAATACCATTCATTGGATTATCACGAACTCATCATCAACATTACTCGTGGGCAAAAGAATGGATTCACTTTGAACATCCTGCTTCTTCTACCGCCTTTAGAGATCATCATGAGTTAACCTATATTCCAAAAAGAGTGTTAAGGGTGATGATAGAAAAAGAGATTTATTTAGAAAGTTGTTTAGGCACACACATGAGTCAAAAGCGATGGAAACATGTGCTACGTGTTAAGGATACTGCGATAACTTTAGCAAAAATTCATCACTTGAATGAAATACAAGTGAAGTGTTGTGCCTACCTCCATGATGTCGCCAAAGGCATGAGTGAAGCAGATTTAGATATGTGGATACAAGCTTCTCCTTATCGAAATAAAGCATATCCTGAATATGTTAAGCATGCGGTTGTGGGGGCAATCCTTGCAAAGCAACGCTTTGGCATTTATGATAAAAAAATACACAAAGCCATCTTTCATCATACAGAGGGAACATCAACATCCAAACTAAGCCAATGCTTATATGTTGCGGATAAGATTGAACCACAACGTCCACAATGGCTTGTGGATCATACCTCGCTCGCGAAGAAAGATTTACGTTTAGCTCAAATGAGCATTATGAAAGGATTCATTAATGATTGAATTAGTACTACAATGTCTTGAAGATAAAAAAGCCGATAACATCCAAATCATCGATTTTAAAGGCACACACGCTTTAGTGGATGCTTTTGTGCTAGCAAGTGCTTCCTCACAACGTCAAATATGGGCAATTGTAAATGCACTTGATGAAAAATTAAAAGAAGTTGCTCCATTCATCCGCATATCTGGTGATTCCTCATCAACATGGGTGAGTGTGGATTGTGGTGATGTGGTGGTTCATGTGTTTGATCCAGCAGAACGCAATCATTATCAATTGGAGAAGTTATGGGCCGCGTATTTAAAGAAAACAGCGTCCTAGAACGCGTTTATGAAACGTGGATGAGTGATTCAGGTAGCAGTGAGGATCTATTCACCTTTATTAAACATGTCCCTCTAGCAGGCACTGTATTGGATTGTGGATGTGGGAGTGGAGAGTTTACTCGCTTATGTGCTCCTTATGTTGATTCCATTATAGGAATTGATGTTTCTCAAACCATGATTGATAAAGCAAAATCCATGACAAATGAAGACAATGTTTCCTACCATGTGATGGATATGGCAACCTTACACTTTCCTCACACATTTCATCGCATCATTGCAATGAATGATGTGCTTAATTTCTGTACATCTCTTGATCAACTGAAACAAGTGGTGCATCAAGTGTACCATCATCTTGAGATTGGTGGAACCTTTAGTTTTGATGTCCATCATCCACAACGCATGGATGAAGAAGGCTACAGTGAAAGTGGTGTGTTAGCAGGAATTGATTATGAGTACATGCTACAAAAAGAAGATCATCATTTAGTTCATACCTTTATATGGTATGAGAATGATTATCCGACTTTAGAAATAATAACACAGACTCTTTTTGATGAAAGTGATTTAAAGGAAGTATTCAGTGAACATGAATGGGAGTTAACTGTTGTGGGAGATGATTGGATTGAAGGATTTCATCCCTGTGAAAAATGGATGATCCATGCGAGGAGGAGAGTATGATTGGAATTATAGCAGCGATGCAACAAGAGGCAGATGCGTTTTTAGCACTGTGTGAGAATGTAACTCAATTTTCTGAGTCCCCATTTACTTTTTATAAAGCAACTTATCAAAAACAAGACATCCTGCTCGGTTTAAGTGGGATTGGTAAAGTGAGTGCTGCAGCCATCACTTCAGCTTTAATTATCAATTTTCGTCCTGATTTTATTATTAACATTGGATCTGCAGGGGGATTGAATCCTAATTTAAAGGTTGGGGATATTGTGGTTGCGAATCAATGTGCCTACCATGATTTTGATGTCAGTGCATTTGGTCATGAAATTAGCTTTGAAAAGGGCTGGTATGTGTTTAAAGCCAATGAAGATCTTTTAAGCAAAATCAAATTAGGTTTTGAAGACATTCATGTTGGCTCGCTGGTATGTGGTGATCAATTCGTCTCATCAAAGGATGTTTTCAAGGTGATGGTTGAGCGTTTTAAGGGTGTGTTAGCAACCGACATGGAATCCACTGCCATTGCCCATGTGGCAAGTTTGTATCATGTGCCATGGGTAATTGCACGCTCTATTTCAGACTTGGTTTTTGATCATGATAATCATGTCTCTTTTGATGAGTTTCTTGTTTTGGCTAGTCAAAAAAGTGCCCACTTTGTGGCCACTTTGATTGAACATTTATCGAAGTAATTGATGGGTAATTAACCATTCTTCAATCATATCTTGTGTGAGTGGGGATGACTTGTAGTATTCCAACACACTGATGACTGTTGAGGTGGAGGTATCCAATAATACCAAGGCTGGAAGGCTTTGGACACCATACAACTCTTTGAGTCGTGTGGAAGAGACTTGTCTGATCACATCATCCATATTCACAAACGTGATGGATGAGAATTGTTGAAGTTGGTATTTGTTGAGTATCGGCTTGAGCAGTGAGAATGTAACATAGTTACAATCACTGTTGATCTCACACAACATATAGGCTTGAACATTGATGCTTGAGTTTACTTCTTCTTGAAGTTGAGAATAACTGATGTTTTTTGAAAACAGGGATTGTGAGATTTGATTTGAGGATTTACTAAAAGCTTGATGAGCTCCTATGAGGAGTACAGTTGAAGCCATGAGTGTTAATCCTAAAATGATAAGTTTCTTGATCATAAACGTATTTTATCAAAACAGTGAACGTGATACAACGTTTTGGAGGTGTGTATGTGGCATAAACAACGATTCATTGATACCATGACCTATTTGCTTGATGAACTACCACGTTTAGAGGTATCATCTTTACAATCATTGGTGTTAATCATCATTCATCATATGAATCTTCATCATGATGTGATTACTTTGGATTCACTTGCCAAGCATATTCGTGCGAGCATTTCAGAGGTGGATGATGCGATTGAACACTTACAGCAAAAAGGATACTTGAAGGTGGAACATCATCAAGGAAAAGTGTGCTTCAATGTGGATGGAGTTTTTAATCATACCCATCATCAACCAACCCAAGTGAGTAGTTCGCTACATGATGCTTTTGAACAAAGCTTTAAACGTCTTTTAAATGAAAAAGAATACAATCAATTAACCCTATGGTCAAAAATGTATTCTGAGGCTTTGATTTTACATGCGCTTAGACAAGCCCTGATTCAAGAAAAAACTTCTATGGCGTACATTGGGAAAATATTGGATAACTGGAAGAAAGCAAATCTAAAAGAAGAGGATTTGATTAGTGAATGAGCGAGTTTCACATGCTTTAGATGTGATGGAATCCATGTTTCCTCATGCGAAAGCTGAACTGAATCACACCAATGCATATGAATTAACCGTTGCTGTGATGTTATCGGCTCAAGCCACCGATGTGTCTGTGAATAAAGTCACTCCAGCTTTGTTTTATGCTTATCCTACTGTAGAGGCTTTAGCTTTAGCCAATGCACAAGACATTGAGCCTTTTATTCAAAGCATAGGTTTATATAAAAACAAAGCAAAATCATTGGTGAGTATGGCTAGAAAAGTGGTGAATGAGTATAACTCCACTATTCCTAATACTAAACAAGCACTTCTCTCACTGGATGGAGTAGGGGTTAAAACAGCCAATGTTATTTTATCAGTGTGGTTTGATGTTCCTGCCATTGCGGTAGATACCCACGTTGATCGAGTCTCTAAGCGGTTGGGTTTTGCGAAAGAAAAAGACAATGTTTTGGATGTTGAGCGCAAACTTAAACGTAAGATCGCAAAAGAGCGATGGTCAAAAGCCCACCATTTAATGATTTTCTTTGGACGCTATCATTGTAAGTCACAAAATCCTCAGTGTGCTGTGTGTCCCTTACAAAACATGTGTAATTACTATAAGAAAAGGATGTTGATTCAATGAATCAGCATCCTTTTTAAGTCACGGTGTTGCGTATACGAGGGTAATTTTATTGTTTTTGGAAACTTGGATTGATGATGTGGAAACTCCATTCACCAACACATCACTGATAATGCTCAATCCACTAATGCTACTTGAAGCATCTGAAATAGTGACAAAATTACGTAGCGGCCAACTGTTATAAGCATAATCACGAGTACGACCAATTAAAGTTGACAAATCAATGGTACGATCAGCATATGTAAGTGTTATGGTCCGGGCTTTTAAGTCGTTCACATGAATATTCGTGTTCATTATTCCAGCTGGATCAAATGCACTGATGCGTCCAACCACTTCTGGAGTTGAGGCTAAGGAAGTGGCAAAGTTCACATTGGTTAATCCTAGTTTTTGCATCCACTCCATGAACTGTGACAGAGATTGATTGACCCAGTTAGGAATCGTAATGACATTAGGATCAGCAGTTGTGACTACTTGACACACCACATTGGATCGTTCGTTGAGGAATTTTTCATAAGCATAATAGGTGCATACTTCCACATTACCTTGAGCATAATTAGTTAAAGGAATTTGAATTGTTGGGGTGTTAGACACAAACTGTTGTGCTTCACCATTGATGACAACACGTGCGACATATACAATAGGACCACGAATCCAAGAATAGGAGAAGAGACGAGTTCCTGTGGCGCGAACTTGTTGAGTTGGAGTAATAAGCTCCATTTGATACTCAACTGGTTCTCGTTGAGTTGCGAGTTCATCAGGATATGCAGGGACTTGAATGGTTAATGTTTGAGAAGCAACAGTACCACTTACTGAGGAGGTGAATGCTCCCATGTTAGAAGGTGTTGGGAATGGAACAGGAATGGTTCCTGAACCACCACTCTTAATTAAACCTGTAGTGATCAAAGATGGATCAAGTCCTTCAAAAGGAGTCAAATAAGGTTGTGGACCTAAAATATGGGTAATTGGAACCACAGTGGAAGGTTGTCTTAATTCTGGATAAGAACTTTGAACTTTAGCCATTGAATCAATGAGTAAATTCATGATGCGTCCACGATAGTTTTGAGAGTTGATGGCATTGGTAATGTATGTGTTTCGCCCCGCTTCAGCTTTGTCAAAACCAATCCATACCGTTGCAACGTACTTGGTGTTACCTACGACGATCCAGTGTTCTTTTGCAGAGCCATCAGGAATTCCAAACTGAGCTCCTTCTGGTCCATAGTTAGTGGTTCCTGTCTTACCATAGGTGACAAATGCATTGCGACGGTATTGAGTCATCCCGTTTGGATACCCACCAGCGATAGCATCTCTCATTAAATCTAAGGTGAGATATGAAGCGGCAGATGAGATAACGCGTGTTGATGCATATTGTGGAACCAGTGGATCAGAACCATCTCTGAATTCAATTCGTGATACCGTATGTGGTTGAATGTACTGGCCATCATTGAAAATGGCACCATAAGCCGCATTAAGTTGCATTGGAGAAGCCACAAAGTTAGAACCTCCAAAAGCAAAGCCTATGTCAAACAATTGATTGGTAGTTTGAAGTCCTAAAGAATTCATGTATTCCACGACACGGGAGCGACCAATTGTATTGACTGTGCGCTCAAGGAATTGATACGCAGGGATGTTCATAGAGTTTGCAAAGGCTGAGCGAATGGTCATTTCACCACGATAGCGACGGTCAAAGTTTCTAAGGATCAAGTTTGTACCTGAAATGAGAATAGGTTCATCTTTTACAACTTCCGCAGTCGAAGTATTCAAATGTTCAAATGCGAGAGGATAAGTTAAGATGCCTTTTGCGGTGGATCCAACTTGATTGCGTTTATCAATGGCACGGTTAAGTAAACGCTCACCATTGTAGTCACGACCACCCATGATGCCAACGACTTGTCCTGTCGTATGGTCCATGACCACACCCGCAACTTGAAGCAAATCGTGAATGTATTCAAAATTCACGTTTCCATTTTGAATATCATCAATTTGCTGCTGGATCACTGGCTGCATGTATGTATAGATATTCATTGGGGTATTATAAGGATCACGCCCAGTTAAACTAATGACTTCTCTAACGACGGCATCAATGTATGCTTGGAATGGTCGACCTTCGATGGTAGTTCGACCTGCTAATAAGTTTTCTAATGGTATGCTTCTTGCTTCTTGGTATTCAGCATCACTGATGTAACCATGTCGACGCATTTGAAATAACACATCATTACGTCTTCGTGTTGCTGCCTCAAGATTGTTGTAAGCATTAAATGTAGTAGGGGCATTGATGACACCTGCTAAATATGCAGCTTCAGAAAGTGATAATTCTTGAGTGTTTTTTCCAAAGTAATATTGGGCTGCTGTCTGAAGTCCTCTTGATGAAGGGACACCATAATTAATTCGGTTGACATAAAGCTCAAAAATTCGTCTTTTAGAAACACTTTCTTCTGTTTCTAAAGCCAATGCAATCTCTTGCATCTTACGCTCAATCGTAGTAGGTGCTAAAGCATCTTCTGTTTCAAAATAGGTTCCTTTTACTAACTGCATGGTGAGTGTAGAACCACCTCCAGCCGAGAAACCAGATGAACCTGTGATAATGCCTCTTAAGTTACCAAATAATGCAACCGCAAAACGGGGGATATCGAACCCATTGTGTGTGAAGAATCGAGAATCTTCGATAGCGACAAATGCATCAACCACTGTTTGTGGTATTTGATCAAAGGTAACATTTTCTCTTAAATGCAATCCGATATCAGCAATTAAATCTCCATTGATATCATAAATCTTACTTGATTCGTTGGAATTGAAATTATCAACTTCAAAGACTGGTTTATCTTCAAGCATAGAAGAAACAACCAAAATGGTCATGCCACTTCCAGCAAGCATTACCGCAACGATCATGGTGAAAACAAACGAAATAAGCGTGATGATGACATGCTTCTTCGGTTTTTTAGCTTTCACTGCTTTTTTGTTATTAACTGTTTTATTTTTCATATGTCTCCTTGATCCACTGATGAACATGTGGAAGATAATGAAGGGGAGGTGCAAACCCATGTTGTATTATAGCACATTCTGATTGAAACCATGTTAGAGGGATTGATCGTCTCTGTGTTGATTTCATTTCTTGATCAAACTTTTCAAATGGAACATAGAAGGTGACATCGTGTTTCACAAATCGGATAATAAGAAAAGCACATCCTTTATGTTTAACAATATCTCTCAAATGATCAATTTGATGTTGATGAATACGCTGAAGTGAAAAGCGCTGTTGATCAGTGACTTCTTTAGCTTCAAAATCAAAATAAACCCCTTGTGTCACTCCGTTGTAGTCTGTGGTTGAGGGTGTCTTGTAGTAAGCCTCCACGATTTTGGCTTGATTACGTGACGGATAGGACACAGCGACAACTTGAATTGGCGTGGGTTTTTTATGAACATTCGCAAGTTCATGGATGCGATAATATTCATTGGTTAGATTCAAATCGTGTTCTAAAGACATTCCTCGATTTCGAGTAGAAATGCCCTTTTGATCAGAAGTCTTTTTCTTAGTTGGATATTGAATCATGCAAACATTATACCAAATCTAATTAGTTTGTCTCAATATTCAGGATGACTTGCATAAAATAACGTAATTTGACATAATTAGCAAAGGGGTGCAACCATGAATGATAAATTGAA
>Ga0208242_100554_pt1 | contig 20039 bp, 18 predicted proteins | sample SubbioAug_CSW13A_FD_184825 | JGI IMG/M metagenome (GOLD analysis project Ga0208242, IMG submission 184825) | Serpentinite rock and fluid subsurface biosphere microbial communities from McLaughlin Reserve, California, USA - CR12Aug_CSW13A (SPAdes) | ecosystem: Environmental > Terrestrial > Deep...
CTGACAGCATCGCTGACGGGGGGGCCAAAGGTTAGGCTATCTTTGGTCGCAAGGCCGTAGCATCGGATAGCGACGGCGTCTCACAGCAGCATTCCCGCATCGCGCGCGAACATCGCGGCCTGGGTCCGGTTTTTGATTCCAAGCCGGCTGCAAATATTGCGCATATGCATCTTAACGGTGACTTCCGTCATGCCCAGATGGAGAGCGATTTCCTTGTTGGACAGGCCTTGCGACACAAGGCGCAGAACCCTGAGTTGTTTATCGGACAGGCCCTCACCGCTATCCGGGCTTTCATGCCGCGCGCGGCCGTTGAAGGGCACAAAGACGGTTCCGGAAGAAATGAGCCTGATCGCATCGGGCAGCGAAGCAAGCGATTGCGTCTTGGGGATATGACCGCGCGCGCCTGCTTCGATCGCCCTTGCCACGAAATCATCATTCGCCACGCCGGAGAATATGACAATGGCACCGGGCTCATTGGCCTGTGCAATCCGGCGCACGACGTCGACGCCGGTCATCCCGGCCATGCTGACATCCAGCAGGACGATCGCGAAAGGACCATCTTTCGCAATGGCCTTCATCGCGGATTCTGCATCTGCGACAGTGGTGACAAGCGCACCCATATCGGCAGAAAGCACCCGCGCAACGGCCTCTCGGACAATATCGTGATCGTCGGCGATCAGGATCTTCTGGTTCGCACTCGCACCGTCCATGATCTCTTTGCGAACCCCGCAATTCCACTTCGACAGTTCCGATATCTACTAATCTGAAGGCTTGACCGAAAGTGTATCATTGGTGTTAACCACTCTATCTTCCGCGCAACTATCATCCAGTCGGCGCAGTCGCCGATTTAAAGCGCGAGCTTCCCGAGATGCATTAGCTTTGCAATTGCGGCGAATCTGTGATGCGGTCACATTATTGCCAATTTCCATAAAGGCCGTTAAATTGCCATGGGAGTGCCGCAAACCACGACCAACGGTATCCTTGGATACTTTTTCCAATTATTAGACCATTCCTGCGGGATCTTTTGATGCTGCCTGACGCGCAGTAGAGAAAGGACATCTCCTATGGCCCGCAATCTTCCCCTTTGGCCAGATATTCAGGCCAGGCGGATCAAGGCTAGAATGTGAATGAATGGGGGCCAGGGCAGCGGGTCCTCACGTGCAATTCACGCGGGCTGTCGAGGGATGCAGCGGATGATCGACCAGCACACCAAGCCGACGATGGCCGAGCCGACACAAGACCCCGCGCCTCCGGTGGAGAAGCGCGGCGGCCGAGCCGTGGCGCCGGGCCAGACGCAGACCGCATGGGCCGGACCCGTGCGACAGCGCCGTCGGATTTCCAAGATCGGGACGGCGGCGCATGAACGCGCCACGGCGTTCGACGAGATGGTGCAGGCGGCGAACTCTCCGGTCGAGCGACCGCCGCTCATCTCGCCCATCGTGCTGGTGACCGCCCGGCCGAGGGATGCCGTCACGCTGGAGTCGCTGATCGGCGCCTGCGGTCATTCCACCGTGACCGCCCGGAACCTGGACCAGGCCGCACAGGATGCCCATGCGTTCCGCTGGAACTGCGTGGTGGTCGATCTGGACAGTCTGAAAGACCTCGCCGGAGCCATCGATGCGCTGGTCAACCTGCGGGCGGAACGGCCGAATGTCCTGGTCGTCGTGCTGAGCAAGGAAGTGAAGCGTGACGATTTCAGCCTTGAGCGGTTGGCCATGTGCGACGTCACCCTGCGCCTTCCGGTCCGGCCAGAAGACCTGCACTTCGCGCTTGAGGAGGCGCGGGTGAACAATCAGGTCTGGGTGAAGCGCTGCCGCCAGATGAAGCTGCTGGGTGCCGCCGGAAGCGTCGCCTGACCTCTGCGTCACCGGCGAACATGATACTGGCCTGCGGCTCGCGCCCGCAGGGGACCGTCAGCCTGGCGCTTCAGGGCGCTGCGCCAGAAGCCAGTCGCGCACGGCCACCGCAGAGGGCGTCAACGCCCCCTCCCGCGGCCAGATGACGTGGAAGCTCATGCCGGTCGTCAGCGCATGGTCGGTGAGACGGACGAGGACGCCCTTGTCCACCAGCCGTTCGACAAGGTGGTGCCAGCCCAGGGCCACCCCCTGCCCTTCGATCACCGACTGCACGACCAGAACATAGTCGTTTATCTGCAATCCCTTCGGCACCCGCCGCCCGTCGATCCCCGCAGCCGAAAACCAGTCCCGCCATGTGGCCGCCGTCCGGAACGGCTCTTCCAGATGGATCAACTGGTGCGAAAGCAGGTCTTGCGCGTGCTGTGGCCGCACTTCCTGGGTCAGATAGGTCGCCCCGCAGACCGGATAGATCTCTTCGGCCGCCAGCGCCTCGGCCTGGTAGTTCGGCCAGTCTGCCGGGTCGCCGCCGCGCACGGCAAGGGGGATGCCCTCGCCCAGCAGGTCAAGGTCGCGGTCTGCGGTCTGGATCCGCAGGTCGATGTGGGGAAGCTCTGCGCGGAACCGGGCCATGCGCGGCACCATCCAGAACGAGGCGAAGGCCGTGGAACAGGACAGGGTGACATGGCTGCCCGTCGCCACTGCCCGCAGGTCGCGGGCCGAGCGCTGGATATGCGACAGGCCGATGGACACATCCGCATGGAACCGCTCGCCCGCTTCGCTCAGCCGCACACGGCGGTACTCACGCAGGAAAAGTGCCGTTCCCAGATGCTCTTCCAGCCGGGCGATGGCATAGCTGACCGCGGCCTGGGTCATCCCAAGCTCGCGCGCGGCGGAGGTGAAGCTGGACAATCGGCCCGCGGCTTCGAACACGACGAGGTTGTTGATCGACGGGACAAGGCTGCGCAGCGTCTCCATAAATCCACCTTATCAAGTCCATCAGAACTTTCCAGCGTCACAGCACGGACGGAACGACCTAGCCTGTCGCCAGATTATCGAAAGGGGCCGATCATGCCGGACGGGAACAGCCAGGATACGAGGCGCCAGCGGGGCGGGCGATCGCAGCGGCGCGAGGCCCGGGTCGGGGTCGAGCAGGGGACGCACCGCCCCTATATCGTTCGGGGCATCCCGACCTATGACATCCTGTCCGACGAAAGCCTGACCGCCATCGAGGCCACGGCCGACCGCATCCTTGCCGAGATCGGCATCGAACTGCGCGAGGATGCCGAATCGATGCGGCTTTACAAGCAGGCCGGCGCGGATGTGACCGCAGAGACCGAAGGCGTCTGGCGCATCAGGTTCGAACCCGGACTGCTGCGCGAGATCCTGAAGACCGCCCCCGCCGAGTTCACCCAGCACGCCCGCAACCCTGCGAACAGCGTGCGGATCGGCGGAAGGAACGTGGTCTTCGCGCCCTCCTATGGATCGCCCTTCGTGATGGACCTCGACCGGGGCCGCCGCTACGGCACGATCGAGGATTTCCGCAACTTCGTGAAGCTCGCCCAATCGTCGCCCTGGCTGCACCATTCCGGTGGCACGGTTTGCGAGCCGACAGATGTGCCGGTGAACAAGCGCCATCTGGACATGGTCTATTCCCACATCCGCTATTCCGACCGTGCCTTCCTCGGATCCATCACGGCGGCCGAACGCGCGGCTGACAGCGTGGAGATGGCCCGGATCCTGTTCGGGGCAGAGTTCGTGGATCAGAACTGCGTGGTGATGGGGAATTTCAACACCACCTCGCCGCTGGTGATCGACGGGGTCACGGCGGCCGGAATCCGAACCTATGCGGCGGCTAACCAGGGGTCCATCCACCTGCCCTTCCTGCTGGGCGGCGCAGTCGCCCCGCTGACAACAGCGGGGATGGTGGCACAGGGTCTGGCCGAATCGATGGCATCCTGTGCGCTGACCCAGTTGGTCCGGCCCGGATCGCCCGCGATCCTGGCCTCGTTCTTCTCCTCCATGTCGCTGCGGTCCGGGTCGCCGACCTTCGGGACCCCCGAACCCGCGATCGGATCGCTGGCGATGGGCCAGTTGGCCCGCCGCCTCAACCTGCCGCTGCGCTGCGCCGGCAACTTCTCGACCTCGAAACTGCCCGACGGTCAGGCGATGCAGCAAAGCATGATGTCGATGATGTCCGCCGTACAGGGCGGAGCGAATTACGTCCTGCATTCGGCCGGCTTCCTGGACGGGCTTCTGTCCATGTCCTACGAGAAATTCGTCATGGACACCGATATGTGTGGTGCGCTTCACACCTATCTCGACGGGATGACGGTGAACGAGGATACGCTTGCCTTCGATGCGCTGGCCGAACTGGGCCCCGGACAGCACCTGTTCTCGACGCAGCACACCCTTCGTCATTACGAAACCGCCTACTGGGATTCCGCGCTGGACGACAACCAGCCTTGGGAGACCTGGGATGAACAGGGTGGCATCGACTATGCGCAGCGGGCCAATACCCGCTGGAAGAAGCTGCTGCGCGATTACGTGGCCCCGCCGCTGGACGCAGGCATCGACGAGGCGCTGCAGGACTTCATCGCCCGCAGGAAGGCCGAGATGGCGGACATGTGGTATTGATACCGTCGGTCGCCGGACGGACGACATCCGCAGCACCGCCCCGCCCGGCCGCTGGTCCGGGCGCGGCACACTCCCCGCTGCAGGGGAAGCCTTGGCGAAGCCGGACGAGGCTAGCGGTATCCGGACATTTCATGGTCTTCCACCGCGCGATCCACGACCATCATCGGACAGCCGCGAGAGCAGGTCTCGACCCGGGCCTCGATACCGTAGAGCTTGCGGATCATCTCGGGGCGCAGGGTTTCCAGCGTCGGGCCGGCGGCAACGATGCGACCTTCGGCAACGGCAATGGTCATGGTGCAGGCGCGCATGACCTGGTTGAGGTCGTACAGCGCCAGGATCACCACGGCGCCCGTATCCGCGGCATAGGCACGAAGATGCTCAAGCACCTCATACTGGCGGTAGAGGTCGAGAGCGGCCGTCGGCTCGTCCATCAGGACGATGCGCGGGCGGGTCACAAGGGTCTGGGCGATCGAGACGAGTTGCCGCTGCCCGCCAGACAGTTCCGCCAGATGGCGGTCGGAGAGTGCCCCGATCTTCAGACCAGACAGGATCTTGTCCACGGCATCCAGTTCTTCGGCCCCCATGCGCCAGCCTCCCTGCCGCTGCTTAAGGGCGAGGACGACGGATTCGTAGACAGTCAGTGCTGCGCTCATGCCCGTGTCTTGCGGCATGTAGCGCAGGTCGCCCGGTTCCGCCCCGGCGATAAACACCTCGCCCTTGCCGGCAAGCTGCCCGGCAATCCGGCGGAAGAGCGTGGACTTCCCGGCGGCATTAGCGCCCACCAGGGCCGTCAGGTGGCCGCCCGCGATCTCTGGCGTGGAGGCCTCGGCATAGATGATCCTTCGTCCGTAGCGAGCTTCGACCTTCCGCAGTTGCAGAGTCACCATGACCGTCTTCCGTTCGTGAAGATGAGAGTGGCGAAGACGGGGACGCCGACCAGGGCCGCGATGATGCCGATGGGCAGAACCGCACCGGGCAGGTTCGCCTTCGACAGCACGGACGTGGCCGACAGGCTCAGCGCGCCGGAAAGGATGGATCCCGGCAGGGAGAAGCGCTGATCCTCTCCCAGCAGGAGTCGCGCGATATGGGGACCGACGATCCCGATAAACCCGATGGTTCCGACGAACGACACGGGCACGGCGGCGAGGGCCGAGACGAGGATCAGCGTCTCAAGCCGCAGGCGCCGGACGGGAACGCCCATGGCAACAGCGCGCGCCTCGCCCGGTCGGATCGCGGTCAGCGCCCAGGCCCGCCGGGCAAAGATCGGCGTCACGACCACAAGGATCAGGGCAGTGACGGCGACCTTGGTCCATGTCGCCTTGGTCAGGCTGCCCATGGTCCAGAACACCACGGCGGCCAATGCCTGTTCCGAGGCGAAGTATTGAAGCAGCGCCAGAAGCGCATTGACGGTGAAGACGAGCGCGATGCCCAGAAGGACAATGGTTTCCACCGTGACGCCCCGCATCGTCGACAGACCGAAGATCAGAAGCGAGGCCAGCATTGCCATGGCAAAAGCATTGATCGGCACCATCAGTGCAAGGGCGGCGGGGACAAGCGCCACGCCCAGCACCATGGCGAGCGCCGCACCGAAGCTGGCGGCGGCCGAGATGCCAAGCGTGAACGGGCTCGCCAGCGGGTTCGCGAGGATCGTCTGCATCTGCGCCCCCGCAAGCGACAGGCAGGCGCCGACCGTGACAGCCATCAGCGCGATCGGCATGCGGATCTCCCACACAACCATGCGCATCTACACCTCGGCCCGGGCGGGTTGCAGCAGGGTGGAAACGACATCCCCCAAGGCATACCGGGCAGGGCCGAGCGAGAGATCGACCGCAACGGACAAGCAGAGAAGTGCTGCGAGAGCGGCAAGGATCGTCAGGCGTCGCGCGACAAGGCGGCGGTAGGGATGGCGAGGCACGCCTGCGGCGGCCATCGGTTCGGTAGGCTCGTCATGGCGGATCCGGCAACGGGGGAAGCGGGTGGCGCAAGGACGCGCCGCCCGGAAAGACGTCAGTTCAACGAGACCCAGTAGCCCGGACGGTATGCGACGGGAAGGAAGCGGGCATGCAGCTCTTGCAGTGTCGCCTCGGGATCGAGGTCTGCGAAGAGCTCGGGGTGCAGCCATTTCGCAATCCGCTGGACGGCCACGAAGCTGTAGGGATTTTGTAGAACTGATGGCAGATCGCGTGGACCTGACCTTGCCTGACAGCCTTGGTGCCGGCAAACGCGGGGCGCTGCATGAGGGCTTCCAGTTTGCCTTTCGCCGCCGCCATGTCTGCGCCGAGCGCCACGCCGACCCATGCGCCACCGGGCACATAGGCCTCCCAGTTGCCACCCGTGACGATCACCACCTCGGGGTTCGAGGCGACCATCTGCTCGGCATTCAACGTGCCGAAGGTGCCGGGAATGAAGGGCGCGGCCATGTTGGTGCCGCCTGCCTCCTCGACCATGCGGCCGAAGTTCTCGGCCCCGAAGGACATGCAGCAATCTTCCGAATAGCCGCCCGCCCGCTCGACGAAGACCAGCGGCCGGATCAGGTCGGTCTCAGCCGCGATGACGGACCTGACCTTGTCCATTTCCGCGGTAAAGAAGGCATTGAACTCGGCCGCGCGCTCTCCCTTGCCATAAAGCTGGCCGATGAGCTCCATCGACTTCATCGTGTTCTCGAAGGGCTTTTCCCGGAAGTCGACGTAGACGATCGGGATGCCCAGGGCGGCGAGCTTTTCCTCATAGCCCGCCTCATCGGTCGCGGCTTTCGCCTCGAGATTCAGGATCATCACGTCCGGGTCCAGCGATACGGCCTGTTCGATGTCGAAGGTGCCTTCCTTTAAGCCGCCGAAGGTCGAGATCGAGGCGATCTGCGGGACTTGCGCCTGATAGGCGGCATAGCTGTCGGGATCCGCCTGTCGGAGGTCATCGCGCCAGCCGACGATGCGGGCGAAGGGGTTTTCCGTCTCCAGCACGGCGGTGAAGAAAGCCTGCCGACCCTCGCCCAGGATCACGCGCTGGACCGGCGTCTCGAACTGTACCTGCCGTCCGGCGATGTCGGTGAAGGTGACTGTCTCGGCTTGCACGAAGCTGGCTGCGAAGAGGCTCAATGCGGCTGCACCGAGCAGGGAGGGGAGGCAGTTCATCATGGCTCCTTGGTTGTTGCGGGAGCTGGCATGATTTCTTGAGTAAATCTATAAACATTAAATTTTTACTATTTAATAAGAAAATACTAGCCGACTCGCAGCACACCAGAGAAAGGGAAGATCATGGCGCAAACCGACAATGCACTTCGTCCGAACCGCGATCTGCGGACGACATCCGCGAGTATTGGTCGCACCGTGCAGCAACCTTTGACCGGGACCCTGGGCACAGGATCGGAAGCGCGGCCGAGCGTGCTGCGTGGAAGGCATTGTTCCAGCGCCATCTGGGTGTGGCGGGGGGCGTCGCCTGCTGGATCTGGCCTCGCGGACGGGGGAAATCGCGTTGCTCTGCCACGACTTGACTGGGCAGAACCGATGCTTGAGCGCGCCCGCGCCAAGGCGGCGGCCGCAGGCGTGGCGGTGACCTTCCTTCAGGCCGACGCGGAACACACGATGCTGCCCGCCGGATCACAGGACGTTATCGTCACACGGCATCTGGTCTGGACTCTTGTCGATCCGGCGGCGGCCTTCGCCGAGTGGTTCCGCGTTCTTGCACCGGGCGGGCAGCTTCTTGTCGTGGATGGGGATTTCGTGTCGCGGGGATGGGTCGGGTCGCTTCTGTCGCGACTTCTGGGAACGTCGCGCACCACTGCCGCGGATGCGATGGCCCACCGGCACGCCGAGATCCTTTCACGGGTACACTTTTCAGCCGGAGCGCGGGCAGAGAAAGTCGCTGAATTGCTGTATGCGGCTGGTTTCACGAAGGTCAGGATCGACACCGCCTTTGGCGCCATCCACCGCGCGCAGGCCGCCGAGGTCGGCTGGAAGAGGGCCCTGCTGCGCCGGAGCGAGCATCGCTACGCGATCAGCCCGTGCCGACCATAGCGCAGACGCCGACGCCCCACCGCCACCTAAGGCATCCGCCACGCCGCAAGCCTTCGACGGGGCTTGCACTGCCAAGGACGCAAAACGGTCTGCGGGACGCGCTTCCACGGGCGGTCCAGGAGTCTGCCGCCTCTCCCCTCACTTCAGCTCTGCTTGGGCCGAAATGCGTCGCAGACCGTCGGGTCCGTCTCGATCCGCGCCGCTCCGATCAGGTCAAGGCAGTAGGGCACCGCACGGAACACGGCGGTCAGGCAGGTGGCGATGGCCGAAGGCTTGCCCGGCAGGGTGATGATCAGGCTTTTGCCCCGTATGCCTGCATCCTGCCTCGACAGGATGGCGGTCGGCACCTCGGAAAGGCTTGCCAGACGCATCGCCTCTCCAAAGCCCGGCAGGCGTTTGTCGATCACGTCCTCAAGCGCCTCGGGTGTCTGGTCGCGAGGCGCGGGGCCGGTTCCGCCGGTCACGAGGACGAGGTCGGCCCCGTCCTGATCGCAGAGGTCGCGCAAGGCGGAGGCCACTGTCTCGCGTCCGTCGGGCACGATGGTCCGGGTGATGCGCGCGGGAGAGGTCAGCACCGACCGCAGCCATTCCTCGGCGGCGGGTCCGCCCTTGTCTTCGTATTCCCCGCGGGCGGCACGGTCAGAGACGACCAGCACGGCGATATGGGCGTCAGGCATGGCTGGTCACTCCCTTCAGGCACCAGTCGACCACCGCCGCGTCCTCGGCCGGCAGGGCCTGCGACAGACCACCCGCGAAATCCAGAAAGTTCGGCAGGTTAAGCCCGTTCACCCCCACGAGGACTGTCATCCCGCGCGAAAGCGCCTCGCTGATCACGGGGACGAGGCCCCGCCCCTCGGCCTCGGCCTTGCCGAACTTGTTGACGAGGAGCACATCTGCCCCGTCCAGCCGGCGCGCCACCTCGGCCACGGTCTGTTCCAGCGCGCCGTGGTCCAGCATGCATCCCCGCGCAGCCGCGCCACGATCCTCGCTGATGCGGTAGACGGGGCCATCGGGCAGGACGCGCAGGTCCATGTCGCAGCGCGTCCTGTCGGCGCGGGCGATATTGGTCTGCACTGTTCCGGCAAGTCGGACACCGGCCGCTTCCAGCCTTGCGGCGATGACTGAAAGGAAGCGGTCCGTCTCGCCCCGTCCGGCAATGCTGATATGTGCAAGCCTCATGCCGTACCCTCCTCCGCGTCGTAGCGCCCGGATTTGCCCCCGTCCTTCAGCACGAGCCGGACCTCCTGGATCACCATGCCCTTCTCGACGGCCTTCAGCATGTCATAGACCGTCAATGCGGCGACCGAAGCCGCCGTCAGCGCCTCCATCTCGACCCCTGTCATGCCGGTCGTGGATACCGTGGCGCGGATGCGGATGCCGGGAAGCGACGGGTCGGGCGTCAGGTCCAGCGCCGCGCGAGTCAGCGGCAGCGGATGGCAGAGTGGGATGAGGTCCGACGTGCGCTTTGCCGCCATGATCCCGGCCAGCCGTGCCACGCCAAGGACATCGCCCTTCTTCGCGCGGCCTTCGGTCACGAAGGCCAGGGTCGCGGGTTGCATCCGCACTGCCGCCTCGGCCACCGCGATCCTGTCGGTCACGGGCTTGCCGGAGACGTCGACCATATGGGCACGGCCTTCGGCGTCGAAATGGGTCAGGGTCATGCTCTCTCCTCGGCGATACCGGCGCAAACGGGGCAATCGGGGCTGCGGCAGAGCGCGATTTCCCGGTTCTCGCCCCAAAGCACATCCTGCATCAGAAGTCGCCCGCGCAGGCTGCGCCCCGCGCCCGTCAGCAGCTTTATCGCCTCGGCAGCCATCATCGAGCCGACGATACCGGGCAGCGCACCCATGACGCCCGCGTCGGCACAGCTGGGCGCCAGGCCCTCGGCCGGCATCGTCGGGAAGAGGCAGGCAAGGCAGGGTGCGCCGCGGGCCGGATCGTAGACCGTCACCTGCCCTTCCCACTGGCTGATCGCGCCGGACAGAAGCGGGACCCGCGCCGCGACGCAGGCGGCGTTCAACAGGTGCCGGGTCGGCAGGTTGTCGGTCGCATCGATCGCAAGGTCGTGGCCCGTGACCATCGCTCGGGCGGAAGCGGCATCCAGCCGCGCCCTCACGGGCTTCACCGCAACGAAGGGGTTGATCCCTGCCAGGGCGATACGCGCAGATTCCACCTTGTCCATTCCAAGCCGTTCCTCGGCATGGATGATCTGCCGCTGAAGGTTCGATAGCGACACCGTATCGTCGTCGACCACAGTGATCCGCCCGACTCCCGCCGCGGCAAGATACATCAGGACCGGAGCTCCCAGCCCCCCTGCCCCGACGACAAGGACCGAGGCGCGCTTCAGCCGGGCCTGCCCCGGGCCGCCGATCTCGCGCAGGGCGATATGCCGGGCGTAGCGGAGCAGTTCGCCCTCGGCATAAAGGGGTGCGGTCATCTCCATCGCCTCAGCCCCCCGTCATCGGCGGGAAGAAGGCGATTTCTGCAACCCCCGCGATGGGCGCCGAGAAGTCCGACAGGTTCTGGTCCAGCGCCACGCGGACCGAAGCCGAATCGGCGAAGGCGGCCGCGTGCCTCTCGCTGCGGGCGGCCAGTTCCGCCACCAGATCGGCGACAGTCGCGGCCGAGGTTTCAACCTTCTCACGCGGGGCATCGATGCGTTCGCGAAGCCATGCAAAGTAAAGGATTTCCACGCTTGCCATCACTTATCCGCCCGTATGGTTCATGCCACGCGCCATCACACCTCGGGGCTGGCCACGCGAATAGTCGAAGTCATGTCCCCGCGGCTTGCGGAGGATTGCAGAACGGATCGCCGCCTCCAGCGCGTCGTTTCCGGCCGTGTTGCGCAAGACGGAGCGCAGGTCGGACGATCCTTCCTGCCCAAGACAGGTGTAAAGTTCACCCGTGCAACTCAGCCGGACACGGTTGCAGCTTTCGCAGAAACTGTGGCTGAGCGGAGTGATGAAGCCGATCTTCTGCCCCGTTTCTGCCAGCCGGACATAGCGCGCGGGCCCGCCCGTGGTTTCTGCCAGCGGTTCCAGCGTGAAACGGTCGGCCAGCCTTGCGCGCAGTTCCGACAGGGGCAGGAATTGCCCGATCCGCGACTCGGCCCCGTCCTCGCCCATGGGCATGAGTTCGATGAAGGTGAGGTCATGGCCCTCGGCGGCGCACCAGTAGACCAGCGGAAACAGCTCGCCCTCGGTCAGGCCGCGCAAGGCGACGGTGTTGATCTTGACCCGCAGACCCGCTGACCGGGCGGCGGCAATGCCCTCCATCACCGGGGCGAGCTGGCCGCGCCGCGTCAGCCCGGCAAAACGCCCCGCATCCAGTGCGTCGAGCGAGACATTGACCCGACGCACGCCGCAGGCGGCAAGCTCGGCCGCATGACGGGCCAGTTGGCTGCCATTGGTGGTCAGCGTGAGTTCCCGCAGCGCGCCGCTGTCCAGATGCCGCGACATGGAACGGAAGAAGCCCATGACATCGCGCCGCACCAGAGGCTCGCCCCCGGTCACGCGCAGCTTGGTGACGCCCAGCGCGATGAAGGCGGAACAGAGACGGTCCAGTTCCTCAAGCGTGAGCAGGTCCTTGCGCGGAAGGAACTGGACACGATCGGCCATGCAATAGGTACAGCGGAAGTCGCAGCGATCGGTGACGGAGACGCGGAGATAACTGACCGGACGGCACAGACCGTCGATCAAAGGCGTGCGTACCGGGCAAGCCTTGGCGCCGACGTCGATGGGTGTCTGCAGCATGGCCTCAACCTCCCTGGCCGAAAGGATGCCAGTCGATGACGTCGCCTTCCGCGACACCGTCGGACAGCGCTGCAATGGTGGCCAGCCCGTCCGCCTGTGCCAGCGGGAACAGCGTCGCCGAAACACCGTTGCCCAGCCGCTCCAGCAAGGGAAGGCCCGTCCCGTCCGTGCCGAGGCAACGGACGGGAAAGACCTCCTGACGGCCGGGACGGTGCCGCCAGGAAAAGCCCGCGCGCGCCTTGAACGGCGCGAAGGGGGCGGGTGATCTGCCCGACAGATGGGCAAGCTGGGGCGCGACGAAGAGATGGAAGCCCACGAAGGCCGCCATCGGATTGCCCGGCAGACCTGTGAAGGCAGTGCGGCCGATACGCCCGAACATGATGGGCTTGCCGGGCTTGACCGCCACGCGCCAGCCCGCGATCTCGCCTCCCGCCGCTGCAAACGCGGGTCGGATCGGATCGCGGCCGCCCATCGACACCCCGCCGGAGGTCAGCAGGAGATCCGCGTCTCCGGCAACTTCGGTCAGGCGTCGGGACAGCGGCTCTACCCTGTCGGGCATGGTGCCGCCATCCACGGCCTCGCACCCTGCCATCTGCGCAAGGGCGAGCAGCATCGGCCGGTTGGCATCGAAGATCTGCCCCGCCCCGCGCTGTGTGCTGTCGGCAAGTTCGTCTCCAGTGGACAGCACCACGACCCGCGGACTGCGGGTGACGGTCACCTTTCCGATCCCGTTCGCCGCGAGAAGGCCGACATGCTGCGGCGCGATCCGGGTGCCCCGCGGCAAAAGGAGCGCGCCCAAGGGCTGATCGCTGCCCGCTTCGCGGATGTTGGCACCCTGCAGCGGCGGGGTATGCATTTGGATGCGCCCATCCGTCTCGGTCACCTCTTCCAGCGCGACGACGCAGTCGGCGCCTCCGGGCAAGGGCGCGCCGGTGAAAATGCGCAGCGCGGCCGCTGCTGGCAAGACAAGGGGCTCCGCAGCGCCGGCCGCGACCGTTCCTGCGACCGGCAGGACGGGCGTTGCTCCGGCAAGGTCCGCAAGCCGCAGAGCAAAGCCGTCGACGGCGGAATTGGTGAAAAAGGGCATCGCGTTGGTCGCGACCACGTCGCGCGCGCAGACATGACCCAGCGCGGCCGCCAGCGGCAGGTCACGCACCGTCTCGATCCTGTCCACTTGCGCGAGCGCGATGTCTCGCGCAAAGCGGACGTCGATCAGGGGCGGTGCATCCAGGGAAACGTTCATCGGTCCGGTCTCATGCAAGGTATCTGCGGCCGGACGGATCCGGCCGCAGATAGGTCAGGTCACTTCACGGCGTCCGAGGCATTTGCCATCAGGAAGTCCATGATGAGTGCGGCTTCCGCGTCATCCAGACCCGCACGGGGGAACATCGACGGCGTGATCGCCTTCCACTGCAACTGGGTGAAGGCACCCACGTCGCGCGGCCCGTGGCAAACGGTGCAGCGTTCGTAGAACAACTGCTCGCCCGGCCCCATTTCGGCATAAAGCGCCTCGATCACGCTATCCAGCCGCTCCAGCCCAAGGTCGGCATCGTCGATGGCGGCCAGTTCCATCCCTTCGATGATTGGCGGTTTCTCATAGGCCATGTTCGGACCGTCCGGGTCCTCGCATTTGCGGATGGAGGCAAGGCAGGTGTTCGCCGTGGTCGCCTGGCTCAGTCCCGAGGATCTCTGCGTCGAGGTCAGGAAGTTCACCAGACCCGAGTTGCAGCGCCCCTTGCTGTCGAGGCTTGGCCAGCACCCTTCATAGATCGAGATGACGCCCGGCATGATCTCGTCCGACACCACCGCACCGGCGATGACGGTGCCGCGCTCGTTGTAGATCTCGACCAGGTCGCCGTCTGCGATGCCCCGGGCTGCCGCATCCTCGGCGTTGATCCGCACCGGCTCGCGGCCCTGCACCTTGTAAAGCTCGCGCAGGCTGGCCGACTGGTCCATCTGGCTGTGCAGACGGAACCACGGGTGCGGGCTGACGACGTGAAGCTGCCCGTCCTGGGCATTGCCCAGATATTCCGCAGGTTCCAGCCACATCGGCATGCCGGGGCAGTCCTCCAGACCCATGTTCCCGATGGTTTCGCAGAACATCTCGATCTTGCCCGACGCGGTGTGCAACGGGTTGGCGTCCGGGTTGGTGTAGAAGTCACCGTGGCGCACCCATGCCCGCGCGGCCTCGGGGATCGGCTGGTAGGCGTAGCCACGTTCCCAGAACTCTTCGAACGACGTCGTCTCGGCCGCCGTGGTTCCGGCATAGGCCTTCCTGATGATATCCATGTATTCAGGATAGACCCCGTCCTCGGCGAACTGGGACTGGCGGTAGAACAGGTCGGCCAGACCGGCGAAGATGTCAAAGTCGCTGCGGCTTTCGCCGATCGGTTCGATGACCTTCTTCATCGCGTAGATGCGGTCGTTGGAATAGGTCCCGCCGACCGAGATGTCGTCGCGCTCCAGGGGCGAGGACGCGGGCAGCACGATATCGGCCCAGCGGGTCGCCGCGGTCCACCAGACATCCTGGCTGACGATCGTCTGGACCTTCTCCAGTGCCTTGATCAGCCGGTTCGTGTCCTGCTGGTGGGACATGAAGTTGTTGCCGGCGTTGTAGATCATCTTGACGTCCGGATACTTGCGGACGTTGCCGTTGTAGACGACCTCGGCCCCCGGATTTTCCAGCGCTTCGGTCAGCCGCGAGGCAGGGACGATGTAGTCGGTGACGAAGTTCTTGCCCTGGCTCAGACCCGCAGGGGTCTTGCCGCCCGATTGCGGCATCCCGCCGTTGCCGTAGTGCCACGAGAAGCCGACGCCTTCGCCCGGTTTGCCGATCTTGCCGGTCAGCGCCGCGAAGTTGATGATGGCCCAGTGGGTCATCTCGCCGTGATGGGCGCGCTGGAGCGACCAGGCCCCCGCGATCTCGGTCTTGGACTTGGCCATCAGTTCGGCCAGTTCGCGGATTTTCGCGGCTTCGATGCCGGTGATGGCGGATGCCCATTCCGGCGTCTTCGGCGTGGCGTCGTCCCCCTCGCCCTTGACATAGGCGATCCACTTGTCAGCGCCGGTGGTGTACTTGGCCAAGTATTCCTTGTCATCCAGCCCCTGTTCCAGCACGTGATATGCCATGCCAAGGAACAGCGCCACGTCGGTGTTCGGGACGATCCGCACCCATTCGGCATTCAGCACCTTGTCAGAGGCCGTGCGCTGTGGGTTGATCGAAATGAACCGGGTGCCGTTGTCGCGGATCTGCTCCCACGGGGTATACATGCCGTGGTCAGCCACGGTGTATTCCACGCGGTTGTTCTTGACGGGATCGCAGCCGACAAGGACGAACACCTCGGTATTATCGCGGATGACTTCCCAGGCAGTCTGAGCCGAATAGACCTCCATGTCCCCGATCACGTGGGGCAGCGAGATCTGGCTCGCGCCGCCGGACCAGTCGCCCACGGTATTGGTGCAACCGCCGATCATGTTGAAGAATTTGCCCTGCAGAACGTTCGGACGCATGATGCCCGCATGGCTCCAGCCCCCGTAGGAGGTGGACAGGATCGCTTGGTGGCCGTGATCCGTGATGGTGTCGGTGATCGCCTTCGCCGTCAGTTTCAGCGCGGTATCCCAGTCAACCCGGACATAGGGTTCCTTGCCACGCAGTTCGGGCTTCACGTCGCCCGATTTCCAGTTCTCAAGATACGACTTGCGGACCATCGGGTAATCGATGCGGCTCTTGTCGTAGACCCGGTCCAGCACGCCGTGGGTCAGAAGCTCGGTCGGGCGGGCGTCCAGTTCGATCATCGGCGTGATGCCCACGATCTTGCCGTCGCGCACCACCGCCTCGAACGGGCCGTAGTGGCTGGCGCTGAAGATGCGCCCGGAGAAGGAATTGGGATCGACGGCGGCCAGCGCGGTCGAGTTCATAAGCCAGCCGGACCCGAAAAGGGCGGCGCTGCCCTTCAGGAAGTTGCGTCTGGTCGGATTGATCGATGTCATGGCGGACCTCCGTCTTGTCTGCGACCAGAGATTGACCCAACGCAGCGATGCGGACCTTGACGACCGTCAATCCCGGCGGTGAAGAAGTGTAAAGAGATGTAAAGACGGCTTGCCCATGGCTGCGCATATCCTCATCGTAGAAGACGACCGCGTGACCCGGATGCGGCTTGCCGCCTATCTGCGAAGCCTTGGCCATCGCGTGACCGAGGCGGAGGATGCCGATGAGATGCAGGACGTGATCGAGACCGATCCGCCCGAGATCCTGTTGCTGGATATCGGACTCGAGGGCAAGGACGGCTTGACCATCACCCGCGAGCAGCGCAGCAAGTCGCGGGTGGGGATCATCCTGCTCACCTCGCGCGATGAACAGGTGGACCGCATCATCGGGCTGGAGATGGGCGCGGACGACTATGTCACCAAACCCTTCGACCGCCGCGAGCTGGCGGCGCGGATCAAGAACCTCCTGTTCCGCATCACCGAGATCGGGCGGAGTGCCCCCGTGGCAGGGGCAGTCGAGGATTTCGGCCCCTGGCATTTCGACCGCATCCGCCGCCGCCTCGTCTCGGCCTCGCGTGTCGAGACGCTCAGCGCGCAGGAATTCGACCTGCTGGACGCGCTGACCCGGAACCCCGGCATTACCTTCGGTCGCGCCAGGCTGAGCGAGATCGTGGGTCGCGGCGAATTGCGCGCTGGCGACAGGACGATCGACGTGCTGGTCGGTCGGCTTCGCAAGAAGATCGAAGCCGACCCCGCGCAGCCGGAGTTCCTGCTGACAAGGATGGGCGAAGGCTACTGCTTCGCAGCTTCCGCCTCGCGCTGAAGCGTCAGGCCCGCGCGGTGCGCTGCGTCCTCCAGTTCCCGGATCGTGGCGGAGGCGACGCTTTCCAGTGTCTCCAGCGCGGACAGGTCATCCGACTGAAGCCGCTGCATCAGTGCGCAGAACGCCTCCAGCCGGAAGTTCGACGCGGCCCCCTTCAGCCGGTGTGCCCGCTTGCGCCGCGTCGCGGCGTCAGGCGCATCTTTCAACTGCTGCACGCACTCAGCCAAGTCGACCAGCAAGGCCGCAACGATCTCGGCCGTCTGCTCCGCACCGAGGCCGGCGATATCCTCGCGAAGGACAGTCTCCACCGAAGGTGCGGCGGTGGTGCCCGCAGTGGACGCGGCCGAGGACAATCCCCCCTCGAGAAACGCCGCCAGGTCGCGGGGCGAGATCGGTTTGGTCAGGACCCGGTCCACACCGAACCGCTTTCGCGTTTCGACATCGTCCCGGACAAGGTCGGCCGTCAGGACCGCGACACGTGCCGCCTTGCGCGGCAGCTGCGCAAGGACGGCCTCCCCAGCAAGGTCTGGCAGGTCCAGATCCACCAGCATCGCATCGAAGTCACCGTCCCGCGCCGCGGCAAGCGCCGCAGTCCCTGTCGCAGCCTCGGTGACGCTGCACCCCATGCGTTCCAGATAGCCCCGCGCCACCAGACGGTTGACGGGGTGGTCGTCCACGACCAGCACCCGCCCCCCCACGCCGCGCGTGGGAAAGGATTGCGGCACGGGGATCTCGTCGGGGCCGGCCTCGGGAAGTTGCAGGACGAGCGTAAAGCTGCTGCCGCGCCCGGGCTGGGTGGATACGCGCAGTTCCGCGCCCATCGCATCGGTCAATTGCCGCACGATGGCCAGACCCAGGCCAACGCCCCTGACCCCGCTCTGGCGGGCCGTGCGGCTTCGCCCGTAGATGTCAAAGGCCTGCCGGGTCTCTTCCTCAGTCATTCCCGGGCCAGTGTCGCGGACGCCAAGGCTCAGTTCGTGTCTGCCCCCCCCGACGGACCGCGCCGCGACGGTCAGGACGACACTTCCCCGCCGCGTGTATTTAACCGCGTTTGACAGCAGGTTGACCAGCACCTGCCGGATCTTCGCAGGCTCCCCGACCAGCCGCGGGGGGAGAGCCGGGTCTATCCGCACCACCGCCTGCAGGCCGTGTTCGGCCGCGATCACCCCAAGATGCGCTGCCAGCCCCTGCGCGAGCCCGGACGGATCGAACACCGAAAGCCGCGTCTGGTTCTGCCCCTCCTCGCCCACAGAGAAGGTCAGGATCTCTTCGGTCAATTCCTGCAGATCGCGGGCCGAGGTCAGCGCCACCCCCAGCCGTGCGCGTCGCTCCGCATCGGATTCGTCTTCGGCCAAGAGGTCCAGCAGCCCGATCAGCCCATTCAGCGGGGTGCGAATCTCGTGGCTCATGCGGGCAAGGAAATGGGTCTTCGCGCGGCTCTGCTCTTCGGCATCGGCGCGGGCCGCGTTGGCGGACTGCATTTCGGCCACCACTTCGGCGGTTCGGTCGATCACCGCCGCCTCCAGTCGCCCGCGCAGATGCGCGGCTTCCTCCGCGCGGTCGCGCAGGATATTGAGCGCCTCTTCCAGACGCCCGATCTCGTCGGCACCGCTGATCGGGACAGGCTCACCGAGATCGCCGCCCGCAACGGCCACCATGCGGTCGGCCACATCCTCCAGCCGGAGGACCACGCGCCGGCGGATGCGCGCCCAGACCATATAGCCGGCCAGCAAGGCCAGAAGGATCACGCCCGCAAGCGCAGTGGACAGGAGCGTCGCCTGCCAGCCTGCGGCCACGACCCCGGCCTGCATCTGTTCCCGCGTCTCGACCCTCCCCTGCCGCGCCTCGTCGATCAGAAGCTCCAGCCGGCCGTCCAGGTCCGCCGAAAGCACATTGAGCGACCCCTGCGCCTGAAGCGCCGCGCGCCGCTGCGCCAGGAGCCCTTCAGCCGAAAGGCCAAGCTCAAACTCCGCCACAATCTCCGAGGCAACTTCGCGGGACCGCGCCGAAAGCATGAAGGGAACCCGGTCCCGCAGCAGCGAAACGGCCGCCGCATAGTCCTTGGCCAGCGCGTCCAGTTCCGTCACCGCGCCCGCGGTGACGATCCGGTCCACAAGCCGGTCGAGGGTTGAAACCGCCTCTGCCATCTCGGCCAGGCGCTCATAGGCAAAGAAGTTCACATCGGCCAGACGGTCCAGCCCCGCCCGCGCTGCCGCACTGTCCGGCAAGCGATAGAGTTCCCAGATGTTCGCCGTCACGCGCAGGCGTGCCAGGTCCGTCTCGGTGGAAATCAGCTTGGCCAGCCGTGTTCCGGATTCCGACAGGGCCACGCGACCGGCGGCAGTCCCTGCCGTGGCGTCGATCAGCCCGGCCACGGTCCGGTCCATCTCGGCCACCACGCCGCGCACCGCCTCGGCCGAACCCGGCCCGAACGCGCGTCCAAGAAATGCACGCATCGCCGCAAGATCCGTGGCGATGCCGTCAACCCGTCGCCCCAGGGCGCGCGACAGGTCTTCCGCTTGACGCGCCTCGCGCGCCGCAGCCAACTGCCCGGCAAGCGAGACCGCGAAATCGGCATCCTGCGCCACCCGCTCGGTCCGTTCGATGATGGCGATGCTGTCCGACAGGACGCGCTGCTGCGTCTGCGCGAGGAAGCGGTTGACGCCGAACGATACCAGACCGACAACGACCATCAGCCCGGAGAGGACCATGAAGACGGACTTGAGCTGCGAGTCGAACCGTCTGGTGCGCATCAGCAAGGATTACCGCCGGATCGCCGGCGCAGCAATCTTTGCCGCCTGTAGCCTTTTCGGCGGCCTGGCACAGGCGGAGCAGACACTCCTCTGCGTGCTGGTTCCGCATTTCAAGGACGAATACTGGGTCAGCGTCGCCTACGGGCTTGAACGGCGGTCCGACGAACTGGGCCTCTCCGTGCGGTTTTTCGAAGCGGGTGGTTATGACGCCCTCCAGAGCC
>Ga0208242_100555_pt1 | contig 20009 bp, 14 predicted proteins | sample SubbioAug_CSW13A_FD_184825 | JGI IMG/M metagenome (GOLD analysis project Ga0208242, IMG submission 184825) | Serpentinite rock and fluid subsurface biosphere microbial communities from McLaughlin Reserve, California, USA - CR12Aug_CSW13A (SPAdes) | ecosystem: Environmental > Terrestrial > Deep...
GAAACCGGCCCGCAAGCCACTAAGATGCCTACGTTCCATACCGCCCGACCAACGGGGGGTGTTCCGTTCATCTATTGGCAGACCAGACCGCTGTGGCGCCCGACATGTCCCTCAACGAACAGCAACGCCTGCACCAGCTGCGCGAGTTGCTGCACCACCACGCCCACCTGTATTACGTGCTGGACGCTCCGGAGATCCCGGATGCCGAGTACGACCGCCTGTTCCAGGAGTTGCAAGCACTGGAAGCGGCGCACCCTGAGTGGGTGACGCCCGACTCGCCGACGCAGAGGGTGGGAGGCCGCGTGCTGGATGGCTTTGAAAGTGTGCGGCACCGGGTGCCCATGCTGAGCATCCGCACCGAAACCGATACCGGTGCCAACGGCGCCGAGGCGTTCGATGCGCGGGTGCGCAAGGAACTGGAGCTGCCCGAATCGGCACCTGCGGTGGACTACGTGGCGGAGCCCAAGTTCGATGGCCTGGCCATCAGCCTGAGGTACGAAAGTGGCGTGCTGGTGCTGGCCGCCACCCGGGGCGACGGGGAGTGGGGGGAGGACGTGACGCAGAACATCCGCACCATCGGCCAGGTGCCGTTGCGGCTGGATGGCGGGGCCCGCCAGGTGCCGCCGGTGCTGGAGGTGCGCGGCGAGGTGTACATGCGCCGCGACGACTTCGAGGCCCTGAACCAGCGGCAGCGTGAGCGCATTGCTGCGGGGGCCAGGAACGAAAAAACCTTCGTCAACCCGCGCAACGCCGCCGCCGGTGCGGTGCGGCAGCTCGACCCTGCCATCGCGGCCGACCGCCCGTTGAGTTTTTTCGCGTACGGCCTGGGCGAGATCACCCCGGCCGACGCTGGCGGCCCCGCCTTTACCACCCACCTGGAGGTGCTCGAGGCACTGCGGGCCTGGGGCTTGCCCGTGTCCGACCGGGTGGCACTGTGCCGCGGCGCCAGCGAACTGGTGGCCTTCCACCGCCGCCTCGGGGCCGAGCGGGATGCGCTGCCCTTCGACATCGACGGTGCCGTGTACAAGGTCAACCGGCTCGACTGGCAGCGGGCGCTAGGTTTCGTGACGCGCGAGCCGCGCTGGGCGGTGGCGCACAAGTACCCTGCCCAGGAGCAGATGACCACGGTGCTGGGCATCGACGTACAGGTGGGGCGCACGGGTAAGCTCACGCCAGTGGCCAAGCTGGCACCGGTGTTTGTGGGTGGGGTCACCGTGACCAATGCCACCTTGCACAACGAGGACGAGGTGCTGCGCAAAGACGTGCGGGTGGGTGACACGGTGATGGTGCGCCGTGCCGGTGACGTGATCCCGGAGGTGGTCTCGGTCGTGCCACCGATTTCGGCCACGCCTGGCGCGCCATCCGCCGAAACCGGTGAAAGCACGCAGCCCGACCTGTTCGCTGCGCCACCCCGGGGGCCGGTGTTCCAGATGCCCACGAGCTGCCCGGTCTGCGGCAGTGCGGTGGTGCGCGAGCCGGGTGAAGTGGACCACCGTTGCACCGGGGGCCTGTTCTGCCCGGCGCAACGCAAGCAGGCGCTGCTGCATTACGCCCAGCGCCGTGCGATGGACATCGAGGGCCTGGGCGACAAACTGGTTGACCAACTGGTCGAGGCCCAGATCGTTCGTGGGCTGCCCGACCTGTACCGCCTTGGCCTGAATGCGCTGGCCTCGCTCGACCGCATGGCCGAGAAGTCGGCCAACAACTTGCTACAGGCGCTGGAAGCGTCCAAGCACACCACCTTGCCCCGCTTCCTGTTTTCCCTGGGTATCCGGCACGTGGGTGAGGCCACGGCCAAAGACCTGGCCCGCCATTTCGGCAGCCTGGACCGTCTGATGGACGCCACGGTGGACGAGTTGCTGATGGTGCGGGACGTGGGCCCGGTGGTGGCCGACAGCATCCACACCTTTTTCTTGCAACCGCACAACCGCGAAGTGGTGGCGCAGTTGCGCGCATGCGGCGTGCACTGGGAAGAGGGCGGTGCCGCGGCCGATGCCCCACAGCGGCTCGCCGGGCTCACGTTGGTGCTCACCGGCACCTTGCCCACCTTGTCGCGCGACCAAGCCAAGGCGCTGGTGGAGGCCGCAGGTGGCAAGGTGAGCGGTTCGGTGAGCAAAAAGACGCATTGCGTGGTCGCCGGTGCCGAGGCGGGCAGCAAGCTCGACAAGGCACGCGAACTCGGCGTGCCGGTGATCGACGAGGCCGCCCTCCAGGCCTGGCTCGCGACAGGGGAGCCGCCGGCTGCTTTGGCGAGCGTCAGTCCTTGAAGTGGTAGTGGTCGCGGTTCAACACCGCGGCCACGGCCGTCACCTCTTCGGGAAACATCTGGAAGTTGAGCGTGGCATTGCACTGCTCGACTATGCCCCTGAGCAGGCCTGCCGTGTTGATGCGCCCAAGTGGGCGATAAATGCCGGTGCCATCGCCACCGAATTTTTCGGCGTGGCACTGCGCGCAGCGGTGCTGGGCGATGAGTTCTTCGCCGAGCTTGAGGTCGGCCCCTTTGAAGATGGCGGCCCCCTGGGCATGGGCAGGCGGAATCAGGGCGGCCGCCATTGCCCAAACGGCCCCCGCCAACCAGCCGCGGGCGCCAAGGGTAGACATGGCGGTTTGATGGACAGCACGCATGGTCACACCTCCTGGATTGAGCCACCCGTTCGCAAGGTGGCCTGATCTGCTTCGGACTTTAGCGCACAGACGTGAGTTCTGCCTGAGGGCTAGCCCCTAGGGCCAGTCAGGCGGCCGATGGGCGGTCTTCCAGCGCTTCGAGCAGGTCGTGGGTGAGTTGGGCTTGCTCGCGGTGCAGGTGCAGCTCGGGGCTGCTGACCAGGAAGGTGTCCTCCACGCGCTCGCCCAGGGTGGTGATCTTGGCCAGCTGCAAGCTGATGCGATGGCGCGCCAGCACCCGGGCAATGCAATACAGGAGGCCATGGCGGTCGCTGGCCGAGACATTGAGCAGCCAGCGCTGGCCTTTTTCGTCGGGCTGGAGGCTGACCCGTGGCACCACCGGAAAGCTTTTCACCCGGCGGGACAGGCGCCCGCGGCTCGGCGCAGGCAGCGGCGAGGCCGGCGCGAGTGCGTGCGGCAGGTCGCTTTCCACCATGGCCGTCAGCTCCCGGTAGTGTTCGGACAAGGTGGAGGCTGCCACCTGAAAGGTGTCCAGCGCGTAGCCGTCGCGCGTGGTGTGAACCTTGGCGTCGAGAATGCTGAACCCCGCCTCGTCAAAATAACCGCAGATGCGCGCGAACAGATCGGACTGATCGCGTGTGTACACCAGCACCTGCAAGCCTTCGCCAACGGGCGACAAGCGCGCCCGCACCACGGGGGCTTCGTCCTGGCTGTCGGCCGGCCGCTGTGCCAGGCTGCGCGAAATGTGCCGGGTGTGCCAGGCGATTTCGTCTGGCGCGTGGCGCATGAAGTAGCTCACGTCCAGCTGGTCCCACAGGGCCTTGTGGGCCATGTGCGGCTGGGCCAGCAGGGCCAGGGTGGCCAGCGCCTCGCGCTTGCGCGCCTCCACCAGGGCGTCCGGGTCGGGGGAGCCGCCCCCGAGGGCCCGCAAGGTGTAACGGAAGAGATCTTCCAGCAGCTTGCCCTTCCAGGCGTTCCACACCTTGGGGCTGGTGCCACGGATGTCGGCCACGGTCAGCAGGTACAGGGCGGTCAGCCGCCGCTCGTTGCCGACGCGCTGGGCGAAGGCGGCGATGACGTCCGGGTCGCTCAGGTCTTCTTTCTGGGCGATACGGCTCATCGTGAGGTGTTCGGCGACCAGGAAGCAGATCAGTTCAGCGTCGGCTTTCGCAATGCCGTGCTGGCGGCAGAAGGCCGTGACCTCGCGCGCTCCCAGCTCTGAATGGTCGCCCCCCCGGCCCTTGGCGATGTCGTGGAACAGGGCCGCCGCGTACAGAATCCACGGCTTGTCCCAGCCGGCGGCCAGGTGAGAGCAGAAGGGGTACTCGTGCGAATGCTCGGGAATGAAGAAGCGGCGCACATTGCGCAGCACCATGAGGATGTGCTGGTCCACGGTGTAGACGTGGAACAGGTCGTGCTGCATTTGGCCAACCGTGGCGCGGAAAACCCACAGGTAACGGCCGAGCACCGAGGTCTCGTTCATCAGCCGGAAGGCGTGCGTGATGCCTTCGGGTTGTTGCAGGATGCGCAGGAACGTGCCTCGGTTGACCGGGTCGCGCCGGAAGGCGGCATTCATGATGGGCCGCGCGTTGTACAGCGCACGCAGGGTGCGTGCCGAGAGCTCCTTGATGCCCACCGTGGTCTGGTAGAGCAGGAACGTCTCGAGGATGGCGTGCGGCTGCTGGACGTAGAGGTGGTCGCTAGCCACTTCCAGCTGCCCCCCCTTGTCGTAGAAGCGCTCGTTGATCGGGCGCAGCGGCACGGCGTCGCCGCGCTCGTCGCAGGCCAGGCGCTCCTCGATGTTCAGCATGAGGATCTGGTTGAGCTGGCTGACCGCCTTGGCCGCCCAGTAGTAGCGCCGCATCAGCGCCTCACTCACGCGGCGCGCCCGGCGCGCCGTGCCGTAGGGGGCGGTGGCGTCGACCGGGGCGCGCAGGCCGAAGGCTTCGGCCAGTGACGTTTGCAGGTCGAAAATCAGCCGGTCTTCACGGCGGCGGGCCAGCACGTGCAGGCGCGCGCGGATGAGGCTGAGCAAGGCTTCGTTGGCCTTGAGCTGACGGGCTTCCAGCGGCGTGGCCAGTCCGCGGCGGGCCAGCTCGTCCCAGGTGTGGCCCAGGCCCGCTGCGCGTGCCACCCACAGGATGACCTGAAGGTCGCGCAGGCCACCAGGCGATTCCTTGCAGTTCGGCTCCAGCGCATACGGCGTGTTCTCGAACTTCTGGTGGCGCTGTCGCATCTCCAGCTTTTTGGCCTGATAAAAGGCCAGGGGCTCCATGCTCTCGGCCAGCTGGCATACCAGGGCACGGAATGCCGCTGCATGGCCCGCCACCAGGCGGCATTCCAGCAACGAGGTCTGGACAGTGACGTCGGCCTGGGCCTCGGCCACGCATTCCTCGGTCGTGCGCACGCTGGATCCGATTTCCAGCCCCACGTCCCAGCATTCGCCAATGAAGTGCTCAATGGCGGACTTCAGCGTCGGCTGGTCGTCGAGCGACAGCCCAGTGGGCACGAGCAGCAGCACGTCCACATCGGAATAAGGAAACAGCTCGCCGCGCCCGTAGCCGCCCACCGCCACCAGGGCAAAGTCGGCTGGCAGGGCCGCACGGCGCCACAGGGTGCGCAATACCCCGTCGGTGAGTTTGGCCAGCTGGCGCAGTTTGGGGTGGATGCCCCGAGCACCCACCCGGACGCCTGCGATCTGCTGCAGGACCTCGGCCTTGCCTTGCCGGTAAGCCTGGCGCAGGCTCTGCAGGGCTTCCCGGGCGGCGGGCTCGGCCGTCATGCCTGGGCTGCAGCGACGAAGGCCGGTGGCGCAGGCGTCCCGGCCGACAGCGTGAGGACCTCGTAGCCCGTGTCGGTACACAGCACCGTGTGCTCCCATTGGGCCGACAGCGAGCGGTCCTTGGTGACAATGGTCCAGCCATCGTTCATTTCTCGGATCTCGCGCCGGCCCTGGTTGATCATGGGCTCGATGGTGAAGGTCATGCCGGCCTGCAATTCCATCCCGGTACCCGGCTTGCCATAGTGCAGGATCTGGGGGTCTTCGTGGAACTTCTGGCCGATGCCATGGCCGCAAAACTCACGCACGACCGAGTAGCCCGCCCCTTCGGCAAACTGCTGGATGGCGTAGCCGATGTCGCCCAGTCGCACCCCGGGGCGCACCATCTCGATGCCTTTCCACATGGCGTCGTAGGTCACCTCGCACAGCCGGCGGGCATGGGGTGCGGCCTCGCCCACCAGGAACATGCGGCTGGTGTCCCCGTGCCAGCCGTCTTTGATGACGGTGATGTCGATGTTGACGATGTCGCCTTTTTTCAGCGGCTTGTCGTTGGGGATGCCGTGGCAGATGACCTGGTTGACCGAGGTGCAGATGCTCTTGGGGTAGGGAATGTAGCCATTGGGCGCGTAATTCAGCGGCGCCGGGATGGCCTGCTGGACCCCGACGATGTAGTCGTGGGCAATTTTGTCGAGCTCGTTGGTGGTGACCCCAGGCCGCACGTACGGTGTGAGGTGGTCGAGCACTTCGGCGGCGAGCCGGCCGGCGGTGCGCATGGCGGCGATGCCTGCCGCGTCCTTGATGGTGACGGTCATGGTCGGTCCGGCGAACCGGAAGGTGGGCCAGCACCGAGGGGCGCGAGCGTTGGCCGCGGGTGAAACACACATTGCAACAGAACGGGCCCCCGCCATTCCCCACGGGCGACCCGTCTGGCCGCCGCTGGCGGCATCGAAGAGCGGCCAACAGGGCAAGGGCCCCAAGTTTACCCACTTCGATGCCGGCGGCGCAGCCTGAGGGCAATGCGCCCGGTGCCGCAGGACCTAGTCCAACAGAGGTATTTACAGGCCCGGTATCACGGCGCACACTGCGCTCGGCTGGCTCCTTTGGCCTGATGTCCACTCATTTGCTCACTTGACCATGAACTGGTTCGACCGCTACACCATCAAAGCACGCCTTCTGGCATCGTTCGCCTTCCTGTTGCTGCTCTTTGCTGCGGTCATCGCCTCGGCCTGGGTCAGTGGCCGCAACACCCAGGCCACGGTTCGGCAGATCGTCGACCTGGAGATGGTCAAGTACGAAATCGTGGCGGACATCGACAGCTTGACCAAGGGGAACGCGCGCAACACGATGCAGCTGTTCGTCTCGCCGGCATCAGACCGCCCAGCCATCCGCCAGCGCATGGGGCAGGTTCGGCAGACCCTCGACGGGCTGTTTGAGCGGCTGGAGCCCATGCTGGTTCGACCTGAGGGCAAGGCGCTGTTCAACGAGATGCGCAGCCGGCGCCAGGAGTTCGCCGCCGCGTTCACCGAAGCCGCCAATACGCTGGACAACGAGCCCGAGCGGGCCCAGCAAATGATGATGGAGCGCGTGCTGCCTGCGATCGATGCGTTGGCAGCCCCCGTGGACGCACTGAAAGACTTTCAGTTGAACGAGGCGAAAGAGGCCGGCGACCGGCTTGAGCTGGAGGTGCGGCGTCAGAACCAGCTCAACCTGCTGGCTGGTGTGGTGGCGGGCGTGTTCGTGGTGTTGCTGGCGGCCATGCTGATCCGCTCGATCATGCAGCCCTTGCAGCATGCGATGGCCGTGGCCGAGAAGGTTGGGCAGGGTGACCTCACCATGGCGATCGTCACCTCCGGGCGCCATGAATTGACCCGCCTGCTCGAATCCATGCGGACGATGCAGCAGCACCTGTCGCGCGTGATGCAGCGCATCCAGGAGAGCTCCACCAACGTGGCGGCGGCCTCGTCGCAAATTGCGGCCGCCAACCTGGACCTGAGCGCACGCACCGAGGCGCAAGCGAGCTCGCTGGAGCAGACGGCCGCCTCCATGGAAGAAATGACGGCTTCGGTGCAGCAGAACCAGCAGGTCACCCACACCGCGACCCGGCTGGCCGGCGATGCAACCCGTCAGGCCCAGGAGGTGGGGCGGCTGGTGGACAACGTGGTGTCAACGATTCGGGAGCTGCACGGCTCTTCCCAGAAGATCAACGACATCATCAGCGTCATTGACAGCATTGCCTTCCAGACGAACATACTGGCGCTGAATGCCGCGGTGGAAGCCGCGCGGGCCGGCGAGCAGGGGCGGGGTTTTGCGGTGGTGGCGGCCGAAGTGCGGGCGCTGGCGCAACGCTCGGCCCAGGCGGCACAGGAAATCAAGTCCATCATCCAGCTCAATGCCGAGCGCATGTCCAGCGGCGCCGAACTGGCCGAGCAGGCCGGTGGCGCCGTGAGCGCCGTGGTGGGTGCCATCGAGCGGGTCAACGCCACCGTGGCCGATGTGGCCATGTCGACGCGCGAGCAGTCCAGCGGCATCGATCAGATCGGCCAGGCGGTCATGCAGCTCGACCAGGCCACCCAGCAGAATGCCGCTCTGGTGGAGGAAACGTCGGCCGCCACCACCAACCTCGACGAGCAGGTGCAGTCGCTCAAGCAGCAGATCAACCAGTTCAGGCTCTGAGGCCGACGGTCTGGCTGGCGGGCCGGCGAAGCTGCAAGGCTTCGCCGGCCTTTGCCTTTACAGCCGGCTGAAGAAAGCGTCGATGGCCGGGCGGGGGCGCGGACGGCGCTCCTCGGCGATGTGCCCGATGCTGACGAAACAGACCGCTTCTTCGTGGTCACGCAGGCGGAACAGCTGGCGGATGGCGGCCGATTGCAGGGCCTTGCCGCTGGTCAGGCCGCTGCCCAGGCCCATGGCGGTGGCCTGCAGCAGCATGTTCTGGATGGCTGCGCCGGCCGAAATCAGCCGCTCGGCGTCGGGGACGTCATGGCCGGGCAGGGCCTTTTGCAACACGGCCAGCAGCAGCCACGGCGAGCGGTAGGCTTTGTCGCGGGCCATTTGCTGTTCATCGGCCGTCGCCTGAGGGTCGCGCTCCAGCAGCGCCGCGCAGAACGCCTGCGCCAGGTGGGGCCGTTGTTCCGTCGTGATTTCCACCAGCCGCCAGGGCAGGATCTGGTCGTGGTCGGGCGCCGCAGCGGCGGCCGACAGGATTTTCTGGCGTTGCCCGGGATCCGGGCCCGGCCCCACGAGGCGCTTGGGCAGGGTGGTGCGCCGGCTGTGGATGAGGGTTTCCGCCCAGTTGGCGGCTTCTTGGGTAGGCGTGTATCGCATGTCCATGGCAGGGAAAAAACGTCAGGGTCAGCCGGGGCGGCCATCGAGCCGCGGCTTGCCGTACCAGCCAATGAGCCGCAAGGCCCAGGGCACCACGGTAACCGACCAGAGGCTGGCCGCCACGACGGTCAGCAGTGCATAGTGTTCCGGGCCGAGCAGGGCCGCAGCCACCCGGGTCACCGTGGCCACCTGCAGCACGACAAACAAGCCCCAGACCATCGAGTCGGCCACCAGTGTGCGCCCGCCGTGGCCGCAAGACACCCGCGTGACCATGGCCAGCAGCAGCGACCCCAAAAACCCCATGGTGGTGATGTGCAGGGCCCCCAGCGTCCAACTGGCATTGCCCGTGATCTGTGCCCAGAAATGCCCGCTGGCGTCCAGCAGGAAGCCAAGGCCCAACCACAGGAAGCCGATGTGCAGCATGGCCAGCAGCCGGATGCGCAGGCTCTGCACCAGACCCCAGACAAACGCCAGCCACAGCAGCACCAGCCCGGTGACCAGCATCCAGAAACTGCTGACCACCCGCCAGACCGGCCAGTCCAGCCCCGCCCAGTCGAACCAGAGGGTGATGAGCTTGTGGGCCAGCGCGATGACCAGGAAGATCAGCACCCACATGGGGCGCCAGGCGGCCACCATGGGCAAAGCGCTCGAGGTGAAAAACGGGATCATGCGGTGCGCGACCGTGACGTACACCAGCACCACGTAGGCCCACAGGCCGCTCTGGATGAAGGTTCGGCCCAGGTCGGTCTGGCCGGTGGCGACCGAGGCGAGCAGGCCACCCACCGCCAACAGGCCGAGCAGGCCTGCGACGGCGATCAATCGGGCATGGATCTGGTCTGGGGCCTTGCTCGCGCGGATCAATCGCAGGAACATGAGCTGGTGGATGAGCAACCCCAGGCCAGCCAGCCCGCCGCCCAGCAGCGCCAGCGGTACGTCCAGCTGGCCGCCGATCAGCCACAGGACCCAGCCCAGGGCCTGCAGCAGCACACCGGCCAGCAGCTGGCGGGCCGCCGGGGCCTCCACCTGCAGCCACTTGGGTCCTGCCGTGAACAGGAAACCGGCAAAAAACAATGGGGCAAAGCCAAAGGTCATCGTGGCCCCATGCACCAGCGTGGGTGAGAGGGCCGCGCCCGTGCCCGGCCCGCCGGGCCACCAGCCGATGCGCGCCAACTGCACACCCAGCCACCAGAGGCTGCCAACGATCAACAGCAGGTGTGCGCAGGCAAACGACAGCCGATGGGGGGCGTGCAACAACCGCTCCCACGCCCAGGGCGCGGGAGCGGTATGGCTAGGTGCAGGTGGGTGCATGGTCAGGCACACGGGATAGCGCAGGGCCGGAGCGCCGACGCGGGTGGGAAAGAGGACAGTCAGGGACACCACTGTGCCGGGCTTCGAGACAATGCGCTATCCTTCTGTTGGTGGGAAATGCCCCACAGGGGGCTGTCGCTGGGTGGGCCGGCTAGTTCTTCGGAACTAGGTCCTCCCGAGGTTTTGTGGCTCACAATCGATCCATAGACCACGCACGATGCGCAAGCGCCGACTTTCCACCCAATTCCTCGTCCTGGGGGCTGCCCTTCTGGTGCTGGCCCTGCTGTCCATTGGCTCGACCATGTGGATCACGCAAAAGCTGGAGGGCGGGGCGGCGGCGGTCAACGAGGCGGGCCGCCTGCGGATGCAGGCCTGGCGCCTGGTGGTGATGGCGGGTACGGCGCGTGAGGGCACCCTGCCCGACGAATTGCTGACCGAGTTCGAGACCACGCTGACGGACCTGCATCAGGGCGTGCCCGAGCGGCCGCTGCTGGTACCGTGGAACAGCGACACGCGGACACGGTTTGAAGAAATGCGCCAGACCTGGACTGCGCTGTCGCCCGCCCTGGAGGCGTGGCGGGCCGAATCCGTTGGCCCTTCGACCGTGATTCAGGAAGTGGACCGCTTTGTTCAGGAAGTGGACCAGTTCGTGCTTGCCATTGAGCGCGTGCTGGTCCGTCTGGGCTCGACGCTCAAGTTTTTGCAGTTCGTCATGATGGCCCTCGCCGTGGCGGGCACCATTCTGGCGCTCTACGTGGGGTACCTGTATGTGGTGTTCCCCGTCCACCGCCTGCGTGAGGGCCTGGCCCGCATCCAGTCGGGCGATTTTCAGGTCCGCGTCGAGCCGGAGGTGCACAATGAGTTCAGTGACCTGGCCGAGGGCTTCAACCACATGGCCCGCACGCTGGGCGAGCTGTATTCGGCCCTGGAGCGCAAGGTCGAGTCCAAGACGCGTGACCTGGAGGCCGAACAAGAGCGCTTGCGGGTGCTGTACGAAGTCAGCAGCTTCCTCATCGACGCCCGCACGCTCGAAGACAGTGCCCGGGGCTTTGCACAGCGCCTGCGTGCGTTCAGCCAGGCCGATGCCGTTGCTGTCCGCTGGTCGGACGAAACCAACCAGCGTTACCTGATGCTTGGCAGCGATCGGTTGCCGCAGGACCTGGTGGAGGAGGAGCGCTGCATCGAGGCTGGCCTGTGTGCCTGCGGTCAACCGCAGGCCACAGCGCGCACCCGGGTCATCCCGATCATCAGCGAAGACGATCAGCGTCTGGGCACCTGTGCCAAGCTGGGCTACACCAGTTTGATCAGCGTGCCGATCCGTGCCCAAGACCGGGTGTTGGGTGAAATTGACCTGTTTTACCAGCGCGAGGCCACACTGACGGTGGCCGACAAGCACCTCTACGACACCTTGGCCAGCCAGCTGGCCACCGCGGTGGAGAACCTGCGCAACGCCGCGTTGTTGCGAGAGTCGGCGGTGAGCGAAGAGCGCGCCATGATCGCCCGCGAACTGCACGACTCCATCGCCCAGTCGCTCGCCTTCCTCAAGATCCAGGTGGCCTTGCTGCGGCAGTCGCTGCAGCGCGAGGACGCGCACGCGACCGCCGGCATCGTCAACGAGATCGATGAGGGCCTGCGCGAGAGCACCAGCGACGTCCGCGAGCTGCTGGTTCACTTCCGTACCCGTGCGAATGGCGACGACATGGAGGAAGCCTTGCGCACCACGATGAAGAAGTTCGAACACCAAAGTGGCCTGGTGGCTCACCTTTCGATCCGCGGGCACGCCGTGGCGCTGCCGCCCGACACGCAGTTGCAGGTGCTGCACGTCGTGCAGGAGGCCTTGTCGAACGTGCGCAAGCATGCACGCGCCACGGAGGTGTGGGTCGATGTGGACAAAGGCCCGCCGTGGCGTTTCACGGTGCGCGACAATGGCCGGGGGTTCGAGCCGCAACCCCCGGGGCCGGACGACACGCATGTGGGCTTGCACATCATGCGCGAGCGGGCCGAGCGCATCGGCGCGCGGGTGCGTGTCCACTCTGTGCTCGAGGAGGGCACGGAAGTGATGCTGGAATTGCAGGGTTGAAACATGACACAGACGGGGATGCCGATTCGATTGCTGGTGGTGGACGACCACAACCTGTTCCGGCGTGGGTTGGTGGCATTGCTGGCCCAGGACACGCGCTTCCGGGTGGTGGGCGAGGCGGCCGACGCCAGCCAGGCCATCACGGCGGTGCGCCAGCTGACGCCCGATCTGGTGCTGCTGGACAACCACATGCCGGGCGTGCTGGGGATACACGCGATTGCCGACCTGAAGGCCGCTCACCCCGGCGTGCGGGTGGTGATGCTGACAGTGAGCGAAAGCGCCGACGACCTGGCGGCCGCCCTGCGCGCCGGCGCGGAAGGCTACCTGCTGAAGACGGTGGACACCCAGGTGCTGTGCGACCACATCCAGCGCGTTTGGGAGGGGGATTCGGTCATCAGCCCCGAGATGATGGGCAAGGTCGTGTCCCTGTTGCGGCAAGCCATGCCCGCGGCGCCTGCGCCTGGCGACGCGGAGGATGCAAGCGTGCCGCCCAGTACGCCGTCGGAGGACGTGGGGCGGCGCGAAGTGATGCTTGTCTCGGCCGACGATCCGATCCACAGCCTCTCACCGCGCGAAACTGAAATTCTCAAACGGATCGCCAAGGGCGACAGCAACAAGCACATTGCCCGCGCGTTCGACATTGCCGAAACGACGGTCAAGATCCACGTGCAGCACATCTTGCGCAAGCTCGAGCTGACCAACCGGGTCCACGCGGCGGTCTACGCCACCGAGCGCGGCGTCGTCTGACGGCATCGTCTGCAGCGACCGCTACCAGTTCGTGATGCCACGGCGCTCGCGCATGCGCCGGCCGATCTGGTCGAGCTGCGTGTCGTTCAGAACGCGTTGCGCCAATGGCAGCAGTTCGGTCTCTTCCAGGTCGATGTGTTGTTGGTAAAAATCGCAAAAATCCAAAGCCTGTTGCTCGTCCAGGCGGTCCGCCCGCGCCTCGGCCACCGCAGTCAGCGCGAGTCGCAGTGCTTGCCAGCGCAGCTCCAGTACCCGGTGCTCGTCGCGCAGCCGTTGCGTCAGCGCCTGAGCAACCACGGCGTCTGCGCCTGCCGCTGCTTGCAGCAGGGCAGGGAACAGGTCCTGCTCCTCGTCGTCGTGGTGGTGCGGGGCGGCAAGGTCGAAATAGCGCATCACCGCCGTGGCGGCAGCGCGGGCGTCGGCATCGTTGCCGTGGTGGATGAGGTGGCGAAGCAGCCGCTGCAGGGTGGTGCACTGGGCCTGCACCCGTCCGTGGCAGGCGGACAGCATCTCGAGCGGGACTTCGGTGCTGGCGGAGGGGCTGCTGAATCCGGGCAGCGATACCTGGGATGAACTCATGGGGTCAGCTTAGCCGGCGACGGCGCCGTTGTGGAAGACATCTACCCCTGAATACTTCTTCTGGACAGATGCACTGTGCGACAGAAGGATGTTCGCCGTGTCCGAGAAACCTCAAAGTTCGTGTGTGATTTCAGGCGTTTTGCCTGGGTGCATTCAGGAGGTATCAGGAGAAATCATGGACATCATGCTGGCGTACGACCATTCACGCAACTCGCGCATCGCGCTGGATGCGGTTAAGCGACTTTTTGCCACCGAGCGCCCGATGGTGACGCTCATTTCCGTCATTGAGGAGCCGGGCAGCAACACCAGCTCGGGCGATGAGATGTTCGAGGCGCAGTACCAGGAGCAAAAGCGCGGCGCCGAGGCGGCCGCGGCCGAGCTCGTGGCCGAGGGCTTTCAGGCCAAGGTCCTGTTTGCCGAAGGTGACGCGAGAAAAATGATCCTGCGCGCGACCCAGGAGCGCCAGCCCGATCTGCTCGTCCTGGCACGCCACTCGTACAAGCCCGACGGCAACTTCATCACCCGCCGCCTGGATGCGCTGGTCGAGGAATTCGATCACATGACCTTCGGGTCCGTCAGTGCCTTCCTGGCGCGGCGCGTGCAATGCCCGCTGCTCATCGTCCCCACCCACGCGGAGTAAGGGCCAACAACCCCCAAGCCGACACCCATCATGCAAGTCAGTGACCTGTTCCGGTTCAAGAACCGGGAAATCAAGGCGCTCCACCTGACCTGGATCGCTTTCTTCATCTGCTTTTACGTCTGGTTCAACATGGCGCCGCTGGCGTCGTCGATGCTCAAATCGGTGGGCTGGTTGACCAAGGACGACATACGGCTGTTTGCCATTGCCAACGTGGCATTGACGATTCCCGCCCGGATCATCGTGGGCATGGCGCTGGACCGTTTCGGGCCCCGGCGCGTGTTCTCCATCCTGATGGTGATCATGGCCGCGCCCACGCTGGTGTTTGCCCTGGGCGACACCAAGGAGCAACTGTTCGTCTCGCGGCTGGTGCTCAGTTCGGTGGGGGCCAGCTTCGTGGTGGGCATCCACATGACGGCGCTGTGGTTCAAGCCGCGCGACATCGGTTTTGCCGAAGGCTTCTACGCCGGCTGGGGCAACTTTGGCTCGGCCGCCGCCGCCATGACGCTGCCGACCATTGCGCTGACCTTCTTTGGCGGCCCCGACGGCTGGCGCTATGCGGTGGCCCTGTCGGGCGTGATCATGGGCCTGTACGGGGTGATGTACTGGTTTGCCATCACCGATGGGCCGACCGCCGACACCCACAAAAAACCGCGCAAGGCTGCCGCGCTGGAGGTTTCGAGCTACCGCGACCTCATCATGCTGGCCATCATGACCGTGCCCATGGTGGGCATTCTGGCGATACTGGTGTGGCGCGTGCAGCGCACCGGCTACATCGACGAGATCACCGCCTGGGCCTGTTACCTGGCCATTGCCGTGGTGATCCTGTACCAGCTCTACCAGGTGTTCCGGGTGAATTTGCCCATTCTGAAGAAAGGCGTGCCGCACGACGACCGCTACCCCTTCAGTTCGGTGGCGGCGCTCAATACCACCTACTTTGCCAATTTCGGCGCCGAGCTGGCTGTGGTCTCCATGTTGCCGATGTTCTTTGAGGAAACCTGGGGCCTCACCGCCGCTGCGGCCGGCCTGATCGCCTCCACCTTTGCTTTCGTGAACCTGTTTGCCCGCCCCATGGGCGGGCTGGTGTCGGACCGCTTCGGCAACCGCCGTTTTGTCATGCTGGCCTACATGCTGGGCATCGCCATCGGGTTTGCCTTGATGGGCATGATGAACAGCAAGTGGCCGCTCGTGATCGCGGTGGTCATCACCGTCGGTTGCTCCTTCTTCGTGCAAGGGGCCGAGGGGGCGACGTTCGGCATCATCCCGTCGATCAAGCGGCGCCTCACTGGTCAGATTTCCGGCATGGCAGGCGCCTATGGCAACGTGGGGGCGGTGTTCTACCTGTTCGTGTTCATGTTCGTGACGCCCTCGCAGTTCTTCATGATCATCGCCGCCGGCGCGTTCATCAGCTGGGTGGTGTGCCTGGTCTGGCTCAAGGAACCCGAGGGCGGTTTTGGCGACGAGTACGTGATCTCGTCGGTGGACCTGGCGATTGCGGAAGAGGCCAAGCACAAGCGCGAGGCCCAGGAGCAACTGGCCCTGGTCTTTCAGGGCAGCGAGAAGGTGGAGCTGGCCGACCGTGGGGACGGCGTCACCGTGACGGCGCGGTTCCGCAGCGTCGAAGACCTGCGGCTGCTGATGAAGCGGCTGGAGCAACAGGGGGTGTTGAGCCGCGCCTGAGCGCCATCGTTCGCTCGTTCAGCCTAAAAGGGCCGCCCGTGTGGTGGCCCTTTGTCTTGGGGCGGCCGAACCTGCGGCGGCGCCTCACCGGCCTGGGGCGGTAGTACTCCTTTTGGACGATGGGCCCTGGCGGGCATCGCTCTTTCAGAACGGCGCGGGCATTCCTCCGAAGGATGTTCACCACGGCCTCGTCCAAGCACAGTGGAGCCTGTTGCGCTGGGCCCCGTCGGACTCAGACAAGCAATGCAGAAAGGCAATCAACATGGCAAGAATCCAGAACTGGAAACCGGAAGACCCGGTTTTCTGGGAGCAGACCGGCAAGGCGCTGGCCTGGCGCACCTGCGGGATCACGACGTTTTCCCTCATCTTTTCCTTTGCGACCTGGTTCGTCATGAGCGCCGTGGTGGTGCGCATGCCGGCCATCGGTTTCAAGTTCACCACCACCGAGCTGTTCTGGTTGGCGGCCATGCCCGGCCTGGCCTCGGGGATCTTGCGCCTGATCCATTCCAACTTCATCCCGGTGCTGGGTACCCGGCCGGTGGTCAGCATTTCCACCATCATCAAGATCGTGCCAATGATCTGGCTGGGCTACGCGATCCAGGACCTGGAGACGCCATACGCCACCTTCCTGATCATTGCCTTCCTGTGCGGCATGGGCGGTGGCGACTTCTCGTCCTTCATGCCTTCCACCAGCATCTTCTTCCCGAAGCGGCTGCAGGGGCTGGCCATGGGCATCCAGGCAGGCATCGGTAATTTTGGGGTGTCGGTGGTGCAGTTTGTGGCCCCCTGGATCATCGGTTTTGCTGTGGTGGGCGGTGCGGTGGGTGGCCCCCAGCTGTTCACCAAAGCCGACCCGGTGCGGGGCGCCATCACCGTGACCAAGAGCGAAGCCGGCATCGTGACCGACGTGGTGGCCCAGCGGCCAGACCTGGTGCCGGCGCTGCAGGTGGAGCGCGCCGACGACGGCAGTATCAAAAACGTCACCCTGGCCGCGGCCGAAGGCGTCAAGCTGTTCGAGTCCAAGGTAGAGCGTGACGCGGCCGGCGCCATCGAAGCGGTCAAGTCCACGCCCGGCCTGCGGCTGGACGTGAAGCGCAACGACGCCGGCGCCATCACCGACGTGGCGCTGCGCAGCGTGGTGCAAAAGCCGATGTGGCTGCAGAACGCGGCGTTCATCTGGGTGCCGTTTTTGGTGCTCGCCTTCTTGCTGTGTGTGTTCTTCCTGCGCAGCATCCAGGTGCCCACCCGTGGCTTCATGGGGCAGTTCGAGATCCTGAGCAGCCGCAACCGTGCCCGCGTCCACACCTGGAACTGCACGATGACCTACATCTGCTCGTTCGGCTCGTTCTCGGGGTTCTCGGCCGCGTTCCCGATGCTGATCAAGACCTTGTACGGGGGCTTTGACGGCGCGCCCGACCCGCTGACCTACGCTTACCTGGGCCCGCTGATCGGTGGCCTGGTGCGCATGCTCACCGGTGGCTTCTTCGACAAGATCGGCGGCAGCAAGGGCATGCAGTGGACCACGGTGGGCCAGATCGCCGGCGTGCTGTTCCTGATTTTTGGCGGCTACCTGACCCCGACCAGCCTGGAGCAGTTCAGCGGCTTCCTGTACGGCATGCTGTGGATCTTCCTGATGTCGGGCATCAACAACGCGGCCACCTTCCGCCAGTACCCCATCGTGTTCGCGTACTCGCCCGCCAAGGGGGCCCAGATGCTGGGCTGGACCGGTGCCTGGGCGGCGTTCGGCCCCTTCGTGTGGAACGCGCTGATCGGCACCTCCATCGACAAGACAGGGACCGTGATCGCCTTCTTTGCCGGTTGCGCGCTGTTCTACGTGTACTCGCTGCTCATCAACTGGTGGTACTACACCCGCAAGGGCGCCGAGCGCTTCGACTACGGCAATGCCGGCGGCACCTGGTGGGACCGGTTGCCCAAGGCCGAGCAGGAGCGCATGAAGCGCATTGACCTGGGCCAGGCGGCCTGACGAGGGGGAACGACGATGGATCCCGTGATCAATGCCGGCGCCGTGCTGTACGGGCTGTTGCTGGTGGTGGGCACTTTCGTGCGCACCCCCGTCACCGAAGCCCTGCGCATCGACGCGCTGTTCATCCCCCAGGCGGGGGACAGCAGCCGCCCCCTCAACCTCTTGCTGGGCTTGCTCATCGCGGGCTACGGCGCCTGGTCGCTCTGGCGCGCCTGACGCCCCCGCCCACCCCCGATCCCTCAGAAGGACACACATCATGAGCCATTTCCTTGACCGACTGACCCATTTCAACCTGCCGAAGGAAACCTTCTCGGAAGGCCATGGGCAGGTCACCAACGAAGACCGCACCTGGGAAGACGCCTACCGCAACCGCTGGGCGCACGACAAGGTGGTGCGTTCCACCCATGGCGTGAACTGCACCGGTTCTTGCTCGTGGAAGATCTACGTGAAGGGCGGCATCGTCACCTGGGAAACGCAGCAGACCGACTACCCCCGCACCCGTTGGGACATGCCCAACCACGAACCGCGCGGCTGCGCCCGTGGTGCCAGCTACAGCTGGTACCTGTACAGCGCCAACCGGGTGAAGTACCCCATGGTGCGTGGCCGCCTGCTGGAACGCTGGCGTGCCGCCCTGAAAGTGGCCAAGACCCCTGTGGACGCCTGGGCCCTGATCGTGGAAGACGAGGCCGCCCGCAAGGACTACCAGCAGGTGCGCGGCATGGGTGGCTTCGTGCGTTCCACCTGGGACGAGGTCAACCAGCTGATCGCCAGCGCCAACGTCTACACCATCAAGAAGCATGGGCCCGACCGCATCATCGGCTTTTCGCCCATCCCGGCCATGTCCATGGTCAGCTACGCCGCCGGCAGCCGCTACCTGAGCCTGCTGGGCGGCGTGTGCATGAGCTTTTACGACTGGTACTGCGACCTCCCGCCGGCCAGCCCGCAGATCTGGGGCGAGCAGACCGACGTGCCCGAATCGGCCGACTGGTACAACTCCAGCTTCATCATCGCCTGGGGCTCCAACGTGCCGCAGACGCGCACGCCGGACGCCCACTTCTTCACCGAAGTGCGCTACAAGGGCACCAAGACGGTGGCCGTGACGCCCGACTACTCCGAAGTGGCCAAGCTGTCGGACCTGTGGCTGCACCCCAAGCAGGGCACCGATGCGGCCCTGGCGATGGCCATGGGCCATGTGGTGCTCAAGGAGTTCTACTTCCCCGACAACGGCAAGCGCAGCACCTACTTCGACGACTACGCCCGCCGCTACACCGACCTGCCGATGCTGGTCATGCTCAAGGAGCAGACTCTGCCGGATGGCACTACCACCCTGGTGCCCGACCGCTACCTGCGCGCCAGCGACTTCAACGGCAAGCTGGGTCAGGCCAACAACCCCGAGTGGAAAACCATCGCCTTCGACGCCGATGGCAAGGCGGTGTTGCCCAACGGCTCCATCGGCTTTCGCTGGGGCCCCGAGGGCCGGGAAGACACCGGCAAGTGGAACCTGGAATCCAAAGAGGCGCGCGAGGGCGACGAAGTCAGACTGAAGCTGTCGGTGCTGGAAGACGGTGGCCAGCCGCACGAGGTGGTGGAAGTCGGCTTCCCGTACTTTGGCGGGCAACAGACGCCGCACTTCACGGCCAACGCCGCCACCGGCGACGTGAACCGCGCCAAGGTGCCGGCCGTGAAGCTGCGCCTGGGCAAGGCCGGCGAAGAGCGTTATGCCCTGGTGGCCACCGTGTTCGACCTGCAGGTGGCGCAGTACGGCATCGACCGGGGCCTGGGCAGCGGCGCCAAGGGCTACGACGACAACGCCCCCTACACCCCCGCCTGGCAGGAAACCATCACCGGGGTGCCGCGTGAACAGGTCGTCACCGTGGCGCGCCAGTTTGCCGATAACGCCGACAAGACGCACGGCAAGTCCATGGTCATCATCGGCGCGGCCATGAACCACTGGTACCACGCCGACATGAACTACCGCGGCGTGATCAACCTGCTGATGATGTGCGGTTGCATCGGCCAGAGCGGCGGTGGCTGGGCGCACTACGTGGGCCAGGAAAAGCTGCGCCCGCAGACCGGCTGGACGGCGCTGGCCTTTGCGCTGGACTGGATCCGCCCGCCGCGCCAGCAGAACTCCACCAGCTTCTTCTACGCCCACACCGACCAGTGGCGCTACGAAAAGCTGGACGTGGGCGACATCGTCTCGCCACTGGCCGACAAGGCCCAGTTTGGCGGCAGCATGATCGACTACAACGTGCGCGCCGAGCGC
>Ga0208242_100556_pt1 | contig 19976 bp, 23 predicted proteins | sample SubbioAug_CSW13A_FD_184825 | JGI IMG/M metagenome (GOLD analysis project Ga0208242, IMG submission 184825) | Serpentinite rock and fluid subsurface biosphere microbial communities from McLaughlin Reserve, California, USA - CR12Aug_CSW13A (SPAdes) | ecosystem: Environmental > Terrestrial > Deep...
GGCCATGAGGCCACTCTAAAGTTCTTATTTTGTTCCGCAAGCGTGGCTGCGTGTTCATTCTCACTCGGCCACCATTCCCATCGCCAATATCTATGGTAGAGCTTCGCGCCTGACACTCGGGGAGCGGACTAGATGAGATAGCGCTCCAGGATGGGAAGGCCATCGTCAGCGAGAACCAGATCGTCGATCCTGCCGGTCCCTTGGCGCGCCAAATGGCGGCCGAACTGGCGCAGTCGCGGTCTACGCGCCTGGCCGACGTTGCTATTCCGCCGGAGGACAAAGCCGCAGTAGTTCAGGCTCAACAGGCTTACTCCCACGTCGTATTCGTCGATACGCTCTACTGGGGATTTATGTACTTCGCCACAGATTGGGCACACTATAATGTGCTCTATACGGCTCGAATGCGCCTTTTCGACAATGCCGAGAACAAGAACGTGGCGCTAAAGACCTGTAGCTGGGAGAGCGAAAAGGCTGGGAGCGGCAGGTACACGCGCGGCGAACTCCTGGCGAATAACGCCCAACAGCTGAAAGCGGAGTTGGCCAAGGCGGCTGAAACCTGCGCCGACGAATTCCGAGGCGTCCTAGCGCTTCCTCGGCCAACCCAGGTCACGCAGAATTCGTCGGACATCATCCCCTAAGCCCTTGGCCAGGCGCCTTTCGACATCAGCTCATAGGGGTTTGAGGCTGGTCTTCGGGACGGCCGCGCGGGTTGGTCTTGACGCCTGACGAGGACAGGGGCCGTGTTAACCTGACCCGGCGCCGGGCCTAGAGAGCGAAGGCTCAAAGTGCTCGGGCGCCGGCCTCTTGATCCTGAACGCCGCCACGCATCGAGGGATTTCAGTTGCGAGGCGAGCGGAGATCAATTCGATTGATCCCGCCGCCAGACCATGGAGATCCGATGGAAAGCGATCTGATTGACCGGATCTACGAGTGTTCCGTGGCCCCGGACCTGTGGCCCTCGGTGCTCGACGATCTGGCGGCGATGACCGACTCCCGGGGCGGCCTGCTGTTCTCTGCCCGCAAGGCGCTTTGCTGGACCGCCTCAGGATCGATCCGGGAGGTGTTTGAGGCCTATGTGAACGACGGCTGGTTCCACCGCTGCCCCCGACGCACCTGCATCATGAGCCAGTCCGATCCCGCCTTCTTCGTGGAGCAGGATTTCTGGAGCGAAGACCAGATCAAGGGCGATCCGATCTATCGCGACTTCTTCCACCCCCGCGGGCTGGGCTGGTCGGCCGGCACGGGCCTGCAGGTGCCCACCGGTGACTCCATTGTCTTCAGCATCGAACGGACCCTGGAACGCGGTCCGATCGAGCCCGAGCACGTGGCCACCCTGAACAGTCTGCGCCCGCATCTGGCGCGAAGCGCCCTGGTCAGCGCCCGCCTCGGCCTGCAACGCGCCCAGGGCGCCACCGAGGCGTTGAGCGGGTTGCGGCTGCCCGCTCTGCTGCTCACCGAAGGCGGTGTGGTCGTTGAGGCCAATGAGTGGATGGCGCCGCTGGCCGGGGATGTCCGTTTTGGCGCGGGCAACCGGCTGGTGCTGAGCGACAAGGCCGCTCAGCAGATGCTCGCCGACGCCCTGAAAACCATTGACGCGGCCCCTGGCCTGGGGCGCTGCACCTTCCCCCTGCGCGACGAACTGGGCAAGGCGACGATGGTGCTGCACCTGATCCCCATCAAGCGCTCAGCCCACGACATTTTCGGCCAGAGCTTCGCCCTGCTGATGATGACGCCGGTCAGCAGCGAGCGGACCCCGTCGCTGGACCTGATGCGCTCGCTCTTCGACCTGACGCCGGCCGAGGCCCGGGTGGCCCAGGGGATTGCGGCCGGCAAGACCCTGGAGGACCTGGCGCTGGCTGGCGATGTGTCGATCAACACCGTCCGCAATCAGCTCCGCCGCGTCCTGGAAAAGACCGGCTGCGCCCGCCAGGCCGAGCTGGCGGCCCTGCTCTCCAGCGTCGCGGTGGGGGCCGGACTGTAGTCGCCCGCCGCGCCATCTGAGTTCCGCCACATTGCCCGTCTAGCTCCACAAGCTAGAGCTTCCGGGGGCGATGATGGACCTGAGATTTTTGGCCGCAGGCCTGGTGGCCGCGCTCTTCGCCTGCGGCTGCACGGAGGCGGCACAGACGACTCAGGCCGCCCCTCCTGCGCCCTTGGAAGGCCAGCCCTACGTCCTGAAGGACACCCAGGTCTGGACCGTGCCGGACCCCGTCTCCGGCCGTGAATATGAGGTCTTTGTCAGCCTGCCGGCCAGCTACGAGGCCGAGCCGCAGCGCCGCTACCCGACCCTCTATGTCACCGACGCCGACTACGCCTTTCCGATCCTTCGCCAGATGGCCCGCCGGATCAATCTGGACGGTCCGGTGATCCAGGACTTCATCCTCGTCGGCCTCTCCTATGCCAAGGGCGAAGGCGGTGCGGCGTCGCGCAGCCGCGACTACACGCCGGTTCCCTGCAATCCGGAAAGCCGCTGTGAGCTGACCCATGGCGGCGGCGACGCCTATCAGACCTATCTGAAGGACGCGGTGTTGCCCTTCATCGAGGGGCGATTCAGGGCTGATCCCGAGGCCCGCGTGCTGCTGGGTCACTCCTATGGCGGCCTGCTGGGCGCCCAGATCCTGTTCACCGACCCGACGATGTTCCGAGCCTATGTGCTGGGCAGCCCCTCGTTCTGGTTTGGCCAGCGCCACATCATGACGATGGAGGCCGACTATGCCCGGGCCCACACCGATCTGCCGGCCGAGGTCTTCATGTATATCGGCGCCTTCGAGACGCCGGGCCCTACCCCGCGCCACGCCTCGCGCTACGACATGGTCGGCCAGATGGCCGCCATGGAACAGGTTCTGAAGTCCCGCGCCTATCCGAACCTGAAGGTGCGCTCGACCGTGCTGGCCGATGAGGACCATCTGACCGTCGCGCCGGCCGGCTTCACCCGGGCGCTACTGGCGGTGCTGCCCGCGCAGCCTTGAGGCAGCGCCGGTCGCCTACACCGCAATCGGCACAGGCCCGCCGGCTTTCAGCCGGGCGGCGTCTCGGGCGGGCGGGGCGCCGAACAGGCGGGCATATTCGCGGGAAAACTGGGAGGGGCTCTCATAGCCCACCTGGAAGCCGGCCGCTTGAGCGTCGGCGGCCTCACCCAGCATCAGGCGGCGAGCCTCCTGCAAGCGGATCTGCTTCTGGTACTGCAGCGGGCTCATGGCGGTCACCGCCTTGAAGTGGTGGTGCAGCGCCGAGGGGCTCATCCGCGCCTCGTGCGACAACCGCTCGATGCTGAAGGGCTGGTCGTAATTGGCGCGGATCCAGGCGATGGCGCGGCTGACCTGGGACAGCCGGCTGTCCGGGGCGCCGATCTGGCGCACGATGCCGGCCTGATCGCCGGTCAGCAGCCGGTAGTGGATCTCCCGCCGGATGATTGGGGCCAGCACCTCGACATCCTGCGGCCGGTCGAGCAGGCGCAGGAGACGGGCCACCGCATCGGTCAGTTCGGGTGTATTGCGGCTGAGATGCAGGCCCCGCGAGGTCTCGGCCCCGGCGGCGGGCGGCCGCTGCAGCATCAGCTCCCGGAGCAGAGCCGGATCCAGATCCACGCGAATACAGAGATACGGCCGCTCAGGGCTCGCCTCCACCACCTGGCCGGTCAGGGGCAGGTCGACCGACACCACCAGGTGGCTGGCGCTGTCGTAATGGAAGGTCTCATCGGCGAGCATCACCACCTTGGCGCCTTGCGCGATAATGCAGACCGCCGGCTGGTGCAGGACGGGCACACGCTCAGTAGGCGCGCCAAAGCGTATGACCGCCAGGCCAGGAACAGGCATGTCGTGCATGCCGTCTTCGGGCGCGTGGCGGGCGATCAAAGAGGCGAGATCATCCATCATGCTTGCTCTCATGGCTCCAGTCTCGTCGCAAGCCGCTCGCCGGCCTCCAGGAGGATCGTGCAAGAACCGCGGAGGACTGGTCTAACGCACGATGCTCCGCCTGACGCATCTCTGGTCTCGCCAAGACAAGGAGACGGCCATGACTGAGATTGCAAACAAGGTGGTGCTGGTGACCGGCGCGAGCAGCGGCATCGGCGAGGCCGCAGCCCGTGAGCTGGCCGCCGCCGGCGCCATCGTGGTGCTGGGCGCGCGACGGGTAGAGCGGTTGGAAGCCCTGAAGAACGAGATCGAGGCGAACGGCGGCAAGGCCATGGTCCGGAGCCTGGACGTGACCTCCCGCGAGGATATGAAGGCCTTCGTCGAGGCTGCCCAGGCGCAGTTTGGCCGCATCGACGTAATCATCAACAATGCCGGCGTCATGCCGCTCTCGCCGTTGGCCGCCCTGAAGGTGGACGAGTGGGACCAGATGATCGACGTGAACATCAAGGGCGTCCTGCACGGCATCGCCGCGGCCCTGCCGATCATGGAGGCCCAGGGCCACGGGCAGATCATCAACATCGCCTCGACGGCCGGACACCAGATCCTGCCGAGCGCGGCGGTCTATTGCGCCACCAAGTTCGCGGTGCGCGTGATCTCCGAGGCCCTGCGCCAGGAGACCGACAAGGTGCGGGTCACCGTCGTCTCGCCGGGCGTCACCACCTCGGAGCTGGCCAGGACCATCACCCATGCCGAGACCGCCGCCTTCATCGACGAATACCGGGAAAAGGCCATCCCGGCCGAGGCGATCGCCCGGGCCATCCGCTTCGCCATGGAGCAACCTCCCGAGGTGGATGTGAACGAAATCATCGTCCGCCCGAGCGCGACGACGGTCTGACCCTTCTTGGTCAGCGCCAGGCGGGGGAACCTTCGCCCTCAGGGCGTGTTAGCAGCGCGCCCATGTCCCGCCTGATCATCCGCCACGAAACCCGCTACGCCTATGAGCGCCCGGTCGCCTTTGGGCCGCACGAACTGCTGGTGCGGCCCCGAGGCGGCCATGCCCTGCGGGTGGTCAAGGGCGCCCTGACCTTCTCGCCCCGAGGGGAGACGCGCTGGCGCTACGACGCCTATGGCAACTGCGTCTGTCAGCTGAACCTGAGCGAAGAGTCCGACCAATTATTCGTACTCAGCGAACTGGAGATCGAGCGCTTCCCCGCCCCCCTGGAGCCGCAGGAGGTGGACGACCCCCATACGGCCACACCCATCGTCTATCCCCCCAGCGACCGGGCGGTGCTGGGTCCCTATATCGAGCCCGCCACTCTGGATCCGGATGGCCTGCTGCTGCGCTGGCTGCATGGGGTCGCGCCGGCGGTGGGCGAGCCCGCCATCGACTATGTGCTGCGCCTCAACCGGGCCATCCACCAGCAGTTCGCCTACCAGGCCCGCCACGAGGAGGGCGTTCAGGCGCCCCACGAAACCGTGGCGCTCGGCCAGGGGACCTGCCGCGACTTCGCCTGGCTGATGGTCGAGACCCTGCGCCGCCTGGGCTTCGCCGCCCGGTTCGTCAGCGGCTATCTCTATTCCCCGGGGCTGGAGAGCGTGCGCGGCGCCGGCGCCACCCATGCCTGGTGCGAAGTCTTCCTGCCGGCCTTTGGCTGGATGGATTTCGACCCCACCAACGGCCTGGCCGAGGCCGCCGATCTGATCCCGGTGGCGGTCAGCCGCACCCCGGCCGAGGCCGCGCCGATCAGCGGATCGATCCTGGGAGATCCGGGGCTGAGCCGCATGGTGGTGAAGGTGGACGTCACCCTGGCCGCCCCCCTGGCCAGCGCCGCCTGAGGCGCAGCTTGCAACCTTGGCGCCCAGTTTTGGCGCGGGCGAGAAATCGGCTTTTCAGGGCGGCGGACTCTGATAGGACGGAGTCATTGTTTTAGCAGATCATAATTTTGGGGAGCCGCCGCGCGACCCTTTGCGACCCCCGCGCGGCTGGGACGCTATTGGAAAAGACAACTGAGGAACCATCGGCCGCCGAAGAGGTGGTCGTGATCCATCCTGACGAAGACGGCAGAAGCCTCGCCGAGCGCGAGATCGAGTACGAAAAGTTCGTCTGGGCCAATCTGAAGCGCAACTATATCGCCCACTATCTGCACGGCATGCTGGGCATGACCGGCTTCCGGCTGGTCAATGCGCCCACCTTCCTGCCCGCCTATCTCTACCTGATTTCCGGCTCCAGCTTCATCGTCGGCCTGGGTTTGGCCCTCCAGCAGGTAGGGGGCATGCTGTCTCCGATCTTTGGCGCCACCCAGATCGAACACCGCAAGCGGGTGATGCCGGCCGCCGTCTGGATGGGCGGTCTGGCGCGGGTCCAGATCCTGGGCATGGCGCTGGCGGGCTGGTTCCTGTCGGGTCAGCCCCTGGTGGTGGCGATCCTGTCCTTCATGTTCATGTTCGGCCTGTTCATGGGCACCCAGGGAGTGGTCTTCTCCCTGCTCATGGCCAAGGTGATCCCCATCAGCCGGCGGGGCCGGCTGCAGGCCTGGCGCAACGCCACCGGCGGGGTGATCGCCGCGGCCCTGGCCTGGGTGGCCGGCAAGTACTTCATCGAAGGCAACATGCTGGGGAACGGCTACGCCACCACCTTCCTGTTCGCCACCATCCTGACCACGGCGGGCCTCTGGGCCCTTCAGGCCCTGATGATCGAGCCCGAACCCCCCACCACCCGGGCCCAGACGCCGTTCTTCGAGCGGCTCAAGGACTTCCCGCGCCTGGTTTCCCAGGACCGTGGCTACATGTTCTTCCTGATCGTGCAGATGCTGGCGATCACCGGTCGGATGGCGACGCCGTTCTACATCCTCTATGTCAGCACCACGATCGAGCTGACCGGGGCCAATATCGGCCTGCTCACCCTGGCCTTCCTGGGGGCCGACACCCTGGCCAACCTCGTCTGGGGGTATCTGGGGGACAGGACCGGGTTCCGCGTGGTGCTGATCAGCTCCCTGGTGATCTGGATCGCTTCGACGGTGCTCCTGATGAATGTCCACGAGGTGTGGGCCATCTTCCTGGCGTTCTGCGGCCTTGGAGCCTCGCAGTCCGGCTACATGATGAGCGCACAGACTATGATCCTGGAGTTCGGGAACCGGGACGACATGCCCATGCGGATCGCCCTGTCGTCCACCGCCTCAGGCGTGATGGCCTCGGCGGGTCCTCTGGCGGGCGGTCTGATGGCCGCCACCTTGGGCTATCAGAGCGTCTTCGGCGCCTCGATCGCCTTCCTGACAGCGGGCCTGCTGCTGCTGTTGTTCATGGTCCGCGAGCCACGAAAGGACAGGCTGGCCTCGCTCTGAAGCCCCGCCTGCCCCCACAGCCGTCAGGCTGGGGCGCCAGCGCCCTGGGCGATCCGCTCGCGGGCCATCTCGCCTGCGACCTCGTGGGTCGGGCGGCGCTCAGCGATGGAGCGGTCGAGCACCGCCTCCAGGGTGAGCATCAGGCGCGCGAGCTTGCCCTCCACCCAGGCAGGGTCAAAGGCTTCGCCAGCGTCCAGGGCGCGGATCTCGCCGGCCACATTGATGATGCCGCCGCCGTTGATCACATAGTCCGGCGCATAGAGCAGGCCGAGGTCGAACAGGGTCTGGCCGATCACCGGGTCGGCCAGCTGATTATTGGCGCCGCCGGCGATGATGCGGGCGCGCAGGCGCGGCAAGGTCTCGGCGCTGATCGCCCCGCCCAGGGCGCAGGGGGCGAAGACGTCGGCCTCGACGTCGAAGATCTCGTCCGGCGCCACGATCATCGCCCCGGTCTGACCGGCCACCTGGGACAGGGCCTCGCGGTTCACGTCGGTGATCACCAGCCGCGCGCCGGCCGCGCTCAGCTTCTGGGCCAGATAGGCGCCCACATGGCCCACCCCCTGGATGGCGACGGTGACGCCAGACAGGTCCCGGTCCAGGGCGCGCCGAACACAAAGGCTGATGCCGCGAAGGACGCCTTCGGCGGTCACGGGGCTCGGATCTCCAGACGCCGCCGCATGGCCTTCCAGCCCCGCCACGAAGCGGGTGTGCCGGCGGGCGTGCGTCAGGTCCTCTGGCGAGACGCCGACATCCTCGGCGGTCCAGTAGGCGCCGCCCACGGCCTCGACAGCCCGACCGAAGGCCTCGAACAGGGCGGGCGACTTCTGGGTCCGGGAGTCGCCGATAATCACCGCCTTGCCGCCGCCCAGCGCCAGGTCGGCCATGGCGTTCTTGTAGGACATGGCGCGCGACAGGCGCAGCGCATCCTGCAGGGCGTCAGCCGAGGTCGGGAAGGGCCACATGCGGCAGCCGCCCGCCGCCGGGCCGCGGGCGGTGGAATGGACGGCGATGATGCAGCGCAGCCCCGTGGCCTCGTCGGAAAAGGCGTGAACGGCCTCGTGGCCATCGAAGTCGGGAGAGTCGAACAGGGTCATGCGCTCACGGGATCGTTGCGTTTGAAACCAATTTCACGGGCTCTAGCCCGCAGGCTGCGCCGTCACAAGCCCGCCGTCGCACGGGGCGGGGCCGGCGTCCAGTCGTCGCCGCCCGGCGCGGTGGGAATGGGCGGCGCCCCGGACGGCAGCGGCGCCTCGGGGTCCTCAATATAGGCCAGGATATCGGCCATCACCGCCTCACCCTGCAGGTCTCGGGTCAGCAGGTGCCAGCCGTCGGCGTAGTAGGCGGAACGATCGGTGGGCTTGAGCCGCGCAGCCGCCTGCAAGGCGGGGCGCTCAGGAATGATCTCGTCATTCTGGCCGTACAGGTAGAGCACCGGGACCTGCAGCCGGGCGATGTCGGTCCAGGCGTTCTCCATCAGATCCACAAGCCCGTAGAGGGTGTCTGACCGCGCGCCCCAGATCATCAGTGGGTCAGCTCCCATGGCCCGCAGTTCGGCCATATTGTCCGTCGGCTTGACTCGGTCGGTGACCCATCCGGGCGGGGTATAGACCTTGGGGCCGGTCATGTGGGCGGCGAACCACAGGGCGGTCTTGAACGGCAGGGGCTGGGTCGACCACCCCCAGACCGCCGGCGCCATCAGCACCAGCCGGTGCGCTGCGGGCGGTCGCTCCGAGGCGAAGGCGCGGATGGCCACGGCGCCGCCCATGCTCTCGCCGGCCACCACCACCAGGGCGTGGGGGTGACGGGCGCGAACCAGGGCGACGATGGTCCGCAGGTCCTCCTTCAGCACCGCCTCATCGGGCCAGACCCCGCGATTGGGTGAGCGGCCAAAGCCCCGCTGGTCATAGGCGTAGGTGGTCACCCCATGCTCGGCCCAGTAGGGGGCGGCGAGGTGGAAGGCGTTGGCGTAGTCGTTCATGCCGTGGACAGCGACGACCACAGCGTCTGGCGCGCCGTCCTGGGCGTCCCAGGTGGTCAGGCCCAGCCGCGCGCCATCGAAGCTCACGAAACGATCGCCGGAGAGGCGTGGGCCCTCGAACCCCAGGGGCGGCTCACCGGCCGTCTGGACCATGAGCGGCGTGCAGGCTCCCAGCATCAGGGCGAACAGCAAGGCGGTCAGACGAGTCATGCGCGCAGAAGAGCCTCCACCCTTTGGCGAAGATAGGGCGTGACCTCGGCTTCGAACCAGGGATTGCGCTTCAGCCAGGCGGTGTTGCGCCAAGATGGATGCGGCAGGGGCAGGATAGCCGGCCCATACTCAGTCCAGGCCGCCACGGTCTCTGTCATGGTGGCCTTGCGCGCCGCGCCCAGCGCCCAGGCCTGGGCATAGGACCCCACCAGCAGGGTCAGCTCCACCTTCGGCAACAAGGCCAGCAATTGCGGGCGCCACAGCTGGGCGCAGCGGGTCGGCGGCGGGAAGTCGCCGCCCTTGGGATTGGTCCCGGGAAAGCAGAAGGCCATGGCGGCAACGCCGATGGCCGGGTGGTCGTAGAAGGTGTCCCGGTCCACGCCCATCCAGCTGCGTAGCCGAACGCCCGAAGGATCGTTGAACGGCAGGCCGCTCTCATGCACCAGCCGGCCCGGCGCCTGGCCGCAGATCAGCAGCCGGGTCTCTGGACGTACGCGCACCACGGGCCGCGGCTCGGGCACGAGATCGCCGGCACAGGCCCGGCAGGCGGCGATGTCGGCAAGCAGCGTCTGGAGGCCGTCGATGGCGGGCATGAGCGCCATGTAGGCGCCATCTGCGCCCGACGCCACCGGGCTCAGGGGTGCGACAACCTGTCAGCGTTGTGCGCCCCAGATTCAACTCCCGTTAACCGAGTGTCCAGGGTCGTGCGCGAGGATCAGCGCAGCTTGTGGCCGCCAGTTTTGGGCGCCCAGGCCAGGGCGAAGCGGATGACGAGCAAATGCTGAAGACGATCAAGGGACGCATGCGGCTCTCCTGGGGGGTGGGCATGGCGTCCATGCTGGCCCTGGCCGGACTGAACATCGCCCTCCTGCGCATGGTGGCGCAGGCCGGCGGCGGTGCGGAGGCCGAACGCATCCTCGGCATGGCCACCGCGATCAGCATCGGGATCGGCCTGGCCACCGTGGTCGGCGTCGTGCTCGGCGCCCTCTACTTCGAAGGCCTGGTGATCACCGCCCTGTCGCGGATGAGCGGCGTCATGCGGCGCCTGGCGGCGGGCGAGATGGTGGAGGCGATCCCCGGCGCTGAGCGCCACGATGAAATCGGCCAGATGGCCGCCAGCGTGGTGGTCTTCCGCGAGAACGCCGCGGCCCGCGCCCGCCTTGAAACAGAGGCTGAGACGGCGCGGGGCGAACTCGACCGCCGCCTGGCCGCCGCCGAAGCCGCCTTCGCCCGGTCAACCGAGGATCAGAAGGCCCTGGTGGAGGCCATGGCGCGAGCTCTGTCGCGTCTGGCCCGGGGTGACCTGGGGGCCCGCATCGATGTGGCCGTGGCGCCGGACTACGAGGCCCTGAAGACCGATTTCAACGCCGCCGTCAGCCAGCTGGAGGGCGCGTTCGGCGCCATCGCCACGGCCACAGGCGAAATCCGCGCCGGCTCCCGGGAGATCGCCACGGCGGTGGACGACCTATCGCATCGCACCGAGCGCCAGGCCGCCAGCCTGCAGGAGACCGCCGCGGCCCTGGACGAGATCACCGTCACCGTGCGCCGCACCGCCTCAGGGGCGCGCCAGGCCAACGGGGCCATGGCCTCGGCCCGCAGCGAGGCCGAGCGCAGCGGTCAGGTGGTCGGCCAGGCCGTCACCGCCATGGGCGAGATCGCCAGCTCCGCCCAGGAGATCAGCAAGATCATCGGCGTGATCGACGAGATCGCCTTCCAGACCAGTCTCCTGGCGCTCAACGCCGGGGTGGAGGCCGCCCGGGCCGGCGAATCTGGACGGGGCTTCGCCGTGGTCGCCTCGGAGGTGCGGGCGCTCGCCCAGCGCTCGGCCGATGCGGCCAAGGAGATCAAGGGCCTCATCGAGGCCTCCGGTCACCAGGTGGAGAGCGGCGTCGATCTGGTGGGCCAGACCGGCGAGGTGCTGAGCGGCATCGTCGGCAAGGTCACAGAAATCTCGGACGTCATCGCCGCCATCGCCGCCTCGGCCGAGCAGCAGTCGGTGGGCCTGGCCCAGGTGAACACCGCCATCACCGACATGGACAAGGTGACCCAGCAGAACGCGGCCATGGTGGAAGAGGCCAATGCGGCCACCCGCACCCTGGACCAGCACGCCGCCTCGCTGTCGGAGTCGGTGGACCGGTTCCAGCTGTCCGGGGCTGCGACCAACCCGGTCCACGCCCAGCAGGCGCGGCTGGCGGTCCTGGCCGGCGGGCGCTGAGCGCCTATTCCGGCGAAGGCGACTCTGGCGGCGCCAGGACGCCCGGCAGAACCTCGCCGGCCATGGGCAGGCGCAGGCGGTAAACGCCCTTGAACTTGTTGGGATCGGTCGGCTTGCCATGGCGGGTGATCACCAGCCGGCCTTCCCGGGCGAGCCCCACCGAGACGGTGCGCACCCGCGATAGCCAGCGCCGCCAGCCCTCGGGATCGGCGGCCCGGGCCGCCTCCTCCGGCGAGATGGACTTGCCGGGGGCCAAGGGCGTCAGAAGATCAAAGATCGCCGTTTCGATAGGATCGGACATCAACCGCCACGCTTCAGGGTTTCGCGGGCGATGACCACCTGCTGGATCTGACTGGTGCCCTCATAGATGCGGAAGATGCGCACGTCGCGGTAGAACCGCTCGATCCCGTAATCAGCGACGTAGCCGGCGCCGCCGAAGATCTGCACCGCCTTGTCGGCCACCCGGCCCACCATCTCCGAGGCGAAGTACTTCGACGCCGCCGCCTCCATGGTCACGCCCTGGCCGGCGTCGCGTTTGCGGGCGGTCTCCATGGTCAGGGCCTTGGCGGCCAGCGCCTCGGTCTTGCAGTCGGCGATCATCCCCTGGACCAGCTGGAACTGGCTGATGGCCTGGCCGAACTGCTTGCGCTCACTGGCATAGGCCACGCAGTCGGTGATCAGCCGCTCGGCCACCCCGACGCAGACCGCCGAGATGTGCAGCCGGCCGCGGTCGAGCACCTGCATGGCCACCTTGAAGCCCTCGCCTTCGGCGCCCAGACGGTTCTCCACCGGCACCCGGACATTGTCGAAGGTGACGTCACAGATATGGGCGCCCTGCTGGCCCATCTTCTTCTCGGGCTTGCCCACCGAGAGGCCCGGCAGGTCGCGGGGCACGAGGAAGGCCGAGACCCCGCCGCCGCCCGGCTTGGACGGATCGGTGCGGGCCATGACGGTGAACAGGTGGGCCTTGTTGGCGTTGGTGATGTAGCGCTTCGACCCATTCAGCACATAGGCGTCGCCGTCCAGGGTCGCCCGGGTCTGGACCGAAGCCGAGTCCGATCCGGCCTCCGGCTCGGTGAGGGCGAACGAGGTGATGATCTCGCCGGACGCGATGCCAGGCAGATACTTCGCCTTCTGCTCGTCGGTGCCGAACATCACCAGGCCCTGGCTGCCGATGCCGACATTGGTGCCGAACGCCGAGCGGAAGGCCGGGCTGGTGCGGCCGAGCTCCACGGCCACCAGGCATTCCTCCTCCATGGAGAGGTCGAGCCCGCCATACTCGGCCGGGATGGACAGGCCAAACAGGCCCAGTTCCTTCATCTCGCCCACCACGTCGTCGGGCATGGTGTCGGTCTCGGAGACCTGCGCCTCCAAGGGGCGCAGCCGTTCGGTGACGAAGCGGCGGACGGTGTCGATCAGCTGGTCGCGGGTTTCGGCGTCGAGGGCCATGATCTGTCGTCTTTCCTGGAAAGTCTTAGGCTTTGGCCAGCGCCAGGGCCGAGCCCTGGCCCACGCCGACGCACATGGTGGCCAGCGCCCGGGCGCCGCCCCGTTCCTTCATCGCCCGCGCCGCCGTGAGCGCAATCCGCGCGCCGGACGCCCCCAGCGGATGGCCGATGGCGATGGCCCCGCCGTGCGGGTTCACATGCTCGGCGTCGTCGGCCAGGCCCCAGGCCCGGGTGCAGGCGAGCGCCTGGGCGGCGAAGGCCTCGTTCAGCTCGACCACGTCGAAGTCCCGAGGGGTAAGCCCCAGGCGGCCGCAGAGCTTCTCCACCGCCGGCACCGGGCCATAGCCCATGACCCGCGGCGGAACGCCGCCCGAAGCGCCGCCTTCGATCCGGGCCAACGGCTCCAGGCCCAGCTTCTGCACCATCTCGGCCGAGGCCAGCAGCAGGGCCGCGGCCCCGTCATTGACGCCGGACGCATTGCCGGCCGTGACCGTGCCGTCGGGGCGCACGATGGGCTTGAGGCCCTGCAGGGCTTCCAGGGTCGTGTCCGGGCGGGGATGCTCGTCCTTGGAGATGACGGTCTCGCCCTTGCGATCCTTCAGCGTGATCGGGGCGATCTCGCCCTGGAAAAAGCCGCGGGCCTCACCGGCGCCGTAGCGCTGCTGGCTGCGGGCGGCGAAGGCGTCCTGGTCGGCCCGGGCGACCTGATAGTCTGTAGCCACGTTCTCGGCGGTCTCCGGCATGGAGTCGACGCCGTAGTCCTTCTGCATCTGGGGGTTCACGAACCGCCAGCCGATGGTGGTGTCGAAGATCTCCGCCGAGCGCGAGAAGGCGCTGTCGGCCTTTCCCATAACGAAGGGCGAGCGGGTCATGCTCTCCACCCCGCCGGCGATCACCAGCTCGGCCTCGCCTACGGCGATCATCCGGGCCGCGGCGATGGTGGCGTCCAGGCCCGAGGCGCAGAGGCGGTTGACGGTCAGCCCCGGCACCGAGCTCGGCATGCCAGCCAGCAGCAGGGCCATGCGCGCCACATTGCGGTTGTCCTCGCCGGCCTGGTTGACGCAGCCATAGATGACCTCGTCGACCTCTTCCCAGTCGACGCTGGGCAGGCTGGCCATCAAGGCGCGGATCGGATGGGCGGCCAGGTCATCGGCGCGCACCTTGGCCAGGGCGCCGCCATAGCGCCCGATCGGGCTTCGCAGACCTGCGCAGAGATAGACGGTCCGGCCTTCCATGGTCACGCCTCGCATCATTCGGTTCAGAGGGGACGGAAACTAGTGACTGCGGCCCGGGCGAGCAAACCCTTCGGCGCCGCCCTGGGGTGAGCGGGCGACGTCCGCAGCGACCCACCGCCACAGAAATCAGGGCTTTCACCCCGCCCCGCCCGGCGGCTAAGGAGCGCGGGGCTGAGATCTTCAGGAACGGGTTGAGCGTATGGACGGCGGCGGCGAAGCGAAAAACGGACTGGTGACCGAGGGCGAATGGGCCGGTTGGCGCACCTGGGAAGGGTCTGATCCCTTCGAGGATCATGCCGGTCCCTTCTATTTCCGCCATGACCCGGACGGCACGCCCCGCTGCGCCTTCCGCGCCGAGCAGAAGCACATGAACGGCGGCGGCTTCATGCACGGCGGCTGCATCATGACCTTCGCCGACTACTGCCTGTTCGTGATCGCCCGCGAGGCCCTGGAGGGCCAGCATAGCGTGACCGCGACCTTGAACGGCGAGTTCGTCGGGGCCGTGCCGCTGGGCGCCCTGGTCGAATGCAAGGGCGAAGTGGTCCGCAACGCCCGCTCCATGGTCTTCGTGCGCGGGCTGATCACCACCGGGGCTGAAAACGTGATGAGCTTCTCGGGCGTGATCAAGAAGCGCGGCCCCCGCAAGTAGGCCTTGCGCCCTGGGCGGGCAGGGCCATGTTCGGGTCCCGCCGTCTTCGTCAGGAGTTCCCATGAGCCCACCCGCCAAACGCAATCTGGGCCAGATCGCCATGGGGGTCGCGCTCGCCCTGATGGCCGGGCCCGTGGCCCTGTTCAAGCTGGTCGAACTCGGCTTCTTCATGACTGGCGTCGCGCCGGGCCAGTGGATGACCGCGGCCGAGCCCACCGCCATGCCGGTCTCCATCGTGGTCATGCTGTTCGCCGGCCTCGTGGCCGCCTATGGGGTGCGGATGGTCTTCCGTGAGCTGCGGTCGCCCAGCGCGTGACTCAGCTTTCGGTGCTCGACCTCTCGCCGGTGGGCGGGACCAACACCCAGGCCCAGGCGGTCCGGGAGACGATCGAGGTGGCCAAGGCCGCCGAGCGCCTGGGCTATCACCGTTTCTGGCTGGCCGAGCACCACAATATCGAAGGCCTCGCCTCCCCGGCCCCTGAGATTTTGATCGCCGCCCTGACCCAGGCGACCTCCACCATCCGGCTGGGATCGGGCGGGGTGATGCTGGTGAACTATTCGCCGCTGAAGGTGGCCGAGGTGTTCATGGAGCTGGAGGCTCTGGCGCCCGGTCGGATCGACCTGGGGGTCGGTCGGGCGCTCGGCGCCGATGGTCGCACAGGCGCGGCTCTGAGGTCGGCCTCATCCGAGGCCTTTCCGCACTATTTCGCGCTGTTGAACGCCTGGCTTCTGGATGCGAGCGGGCGCGAGCCCCTGGGCGCCGATCATCCGGCCAAGGGCATCCGGGCGCACCCGACCGGTCCGAGCCACCCGGACCTGTTCATGCTGTGCTCGTCAGCCGACAGCGCAGCCTTCGCCGGCCAGGCCGGCGTCGGCATGGTGTTCGCTGAATTCATCGCGCGCAGCGACGGCGGCCCGGCTGTGGCGGCCTATCGGCGGGCCTTCACGCCCTCGCCCTTCCGGACAGAGCCCATGGCGGCCATCGCCACCATCGCCCTTGCGGCCGACAGCGAGGCCGAGGCGAGACGCCTGGACGCGCCGCGGCGCGCCTCCACGCTGGCGACCGCAACCGGTCAGCGCCGACGCTTTCCCGTGATCTCCGAGGCTCTGGCCTATCTGGCGGAGCTCGAGGGCCATCCGGAGCTGGCGGCAATTGAGTCGCGCAGCATCGTCGGCGACGGCGAGACGGTGCGCCGTCGGCTGGAAGAGAAGGCTCAGGCGAGCGGGGCGGACGAAATCTTCGTCATGGCCTCAGGGCCAAGCCTTGAGGCGCGCATCCGCTCGCTGGAGCTGATCCGGCCGACCTAGAAGAGGCCTGCGCGCTGGGCGATCACCACCAGGGCGATGACCACCAGAACCGCCTGGATGATCCCATTGAGGGGCGCCGGAATCGGCAGGAGACGCACCGCATAGAGGGCCAGGCCCAGCAGCACGAGAACGATGACGATCAGGATGAGCAATGACATGCCATTCAAACCTCTGCCGTGGGCAAAGGTTCCGCCTCTAAGCGCGCAAAAAAGCGCCCTGGTCGAACACCGGTTTCAGTCTTAGCGTCGCCCCATGGCCAGCCTCAACAACACCACCAGCCGCGAACGGCTCAACGACGCCAACCTGGGCAAGCTGCCGGGGCATCTGGGCCTCGAGATCGTCGAGGTCGCCGACGGCAAGGTCGTCGGAACCTTCAAGGTGCGCGAAGATCTGGTGGCGCACACCGGCTTCCTGCTGGCCGGCGCGGTGCTCACCGTCGCCGACATCCTCTGCGCCTATGGAGTCTCCACCGCCTGGCCTGACGGGGCGAACGGCTTCACCACCGCCGAGGTGAAGTGCAATTTCGTCGGCACCCTTCGCGAGGGCGAGGCGCGCTGCACCGCCACCCTGCTGCACGGCGGCCGCACCACCCAGGTCTGGGACGCCCGGGTGGAGGACGCTGCGACGGGAAAGCTGATGGCCGCCTTCCGCTGCACGCAGATCATCCTCTACCCGAGGGCCTGAGCCCTATTCGGCCAGCCTGTAGTCGATGGCCACCACCTGGCGGACGCTGCGCCAGGACTTGAGATCATCGCCGACGACGACCCGGCGGGGCCCTTCCCGTTCCGGCAGGGGACCGCCGTTCACGGTGTCGGCCAGGATGGCGCCGTCCCCGTGCAGGTCCTTGTCGGCCTCCACCGCCGACAGCACCGCGGCATAGCCGTCGGCGCCGCGGACCACGAGGTAGCCGCGCATCGGCGCGCCGTGGGCGCGCATGCCCACCGGCAGACCTGCGGCCCGCATCACATGGGCCAGGGCCGGTCCCTCATAGAGGTCCGGACCCGCCTTGCCCTCGACGCTCACCTGCGCCCGCGGCAGGTCGGCGAGGGCCGCAGCGCTCAGGGTGACCGAGGTCCCGTCAGCCCGGGAGACGGTGAGGTCCTGGGCGGCCGCCGGCAGGGCGAGGGCTGCGAGCAGGCCGAAGAGGAGAAAAGGCTTCACAGGGCGATCTTGACCGACTCGCGGCCCTTCATGGCCTCAAGCCAGCGGTTCACATGGGTCATCTCTTCGGGCGGCTTGAACTTGATCATGCGGGCGAAGTCGATGGAGGCGAAGGCGACGATGTCGGCGATGGTCAGCCGGTCGGCGGCGATCCACTCGCTCTCGGCCAGACGCCGGTCCAGCACCTTCAGGGCGCGGGTTCCGGCCTGGGCGTTGTAGTCGGCGATCACCGGGTTCTGCTGTTCCAGCACCGCCAGGGCCGGATGGCTGTGGCGCACGGCCATCATCAGGGGCGTGGCGACCATCATCTCCACCCGGCGGGTCCACATTTCGATGATCGCCGTCTCTCTTGGATCGCGGCCCATGAGATTGGGCTCCGGATAAACGCTTTCCAGGTAGCGGCAGATGGCCAGGGACTCGGTGATGCAGGTCCCGTCGTCCATCTCGAGCATGGGGACGTTGGCGAGGCCCGCCTTGGCCAGATAGTCCGGCTGCTTGTGGGCGCCTTCCAGCAGGCTGACCGGGACGATCTCGACGTCCTCGATGCCCTTTTCGATCAGGAACAGGCGGACCCGTCGCGGATTGGGCGCCCTGGGGGTGTCATAGATCTTCATGGTCGTCCCTCCGGCTTTGCGCCCAGAGGTGGCGCCGTCACGCCAGGGCGGTCAAGGCGCCCTAAAGGCCAAACAGCTCCCGGGGCATGGCGCCGACCACAGCGGCGGTCATGCAGGTGGCGAGGAAGCCGGCCAGCAGGGCCTTCCAGACCATGCCGATGATCTCCGCCCGACGCTCGGGCATCAGCACGCCCATGCCGGTGACGGTGATCCCCACCGACCCGATATTGGCGAAGCCGCAGAGCGCGTAGGTCATGATCATCCGGGTGCGCTCGGTCATGGCCTCGGCCGGGACGCCGCCCAGCTGGATAAAGGCGATGAACTCGGTGAGCATCAGCTTGACGCCCAGCAGGTAGCCCGCCTGCGGCGCCTCGGCCCAGGGCACGCCGATCAGCCAGGCCAGCGGCGCGAACACCACGCCGAGCACCCGCTCGATGGTCAGGGGCGCGCCCAGCACGTCGGGGAAGACGCTGAGCAGGCCATTGCCGATGGCCACGAAGGACACGAACACGATCAGGATGGCGGAGATGTTCAGGGCCACGGTCAGGCCATCCATCGTGCCCTTGGAGATGGCGTCGATGGAGGAGTCGTACTTCAGCAGTGAGCCATAGTCGGCGAAATAGCCGCCCTGCCCCTTCTTCTCCGGGATCATGATCCGGGCAAGCAACACGCCGGCCGGCGCCGAGACGATGGAGGCCACCAGCACGTGGGCCGCCGCATTGGGCAGCACCTCGCGCAGGATGGTGGCGTAGGCGACCATGGTGGAACCTGCGACCGTGGCCAGGCCCACCACGATCATCAGGAAGACTTCTGAGCGGGTCAGCTTGTCCAGATAGGCTCGAATGACGATCGGGCTTTCGATCATGCCCAGGAAGATGTTCACCGCCACGGCGAGCGCCGAGGCGCCCCCCAGGCCCATGGTCTTCTGGAACACGAAGCCGAAGCCCTGGGTGATCCACTTCAGGATCTTCCAGTGCCAGAGCAGGGCCGACAGGGCCGAGATCACCAGGATCAGCGGCAGGACCTGGAAGGCGAAGACGAACAGGGCGCCTGGATTGGTGACGTCATAGGGCTGTGCGCCCCCGGCCATGTAGCCGAACACGAATTGGGTGCCTTGAGCGGTCGCTGCGGCCAGGCCATCGACGCCGGCATTGATCGCCCGCACCACAGCCCGCGCACCGGGGATCCCGAACAGTCCCAGGACCAGCGCCACCTGAACGGCCACAGCCCCCAGGGCCAGCCGCCAGGGAAAACGCGAGCGATCCTCCGACAGGGCCCAGCAGACCACCAGGATCAGGCCCAGACCCAGCAGGCTCTGGGCGTTTTCCAGTCTGAACATCAAGCCTCCCCAAGCCCGCGCCTCAAGTCGTGGCGGCGTCGCCATGCCCTTGAAGAGCAAGGCCTTGTCCGGCGCAAGGGATGACTGGCTACAGAAAGTCAGGCGCCTCCCCTTGACGCACATTACATTGTACACAATCTAATTGCTTGAGATTGAAAAGGAGCTCCCCATGTCCCCTCTCTATGAAACCAGCGCCCGCGCCGTCGGCGGCCGCGAAGGCCACGTCGAAACCGTCGATGGTCAGTTCAAGGCCGACCTGGCCATGCCCAAGGCGCTTGGCGGCCATGGAAACGGCGCCAATCCCGAGCAGCTGTTCGCCGCCGGCTACGCCGCCTGTTTCGAAAGCGCCGTGCGCCATGTCGCCCGCCAGCAGAAGCTTGGCCTGAAGGACGCCGCGGTCACCGCCACCGTCCAGCTCTTCCCCAAGGAGGGCGGCGGATTTCGCCTCGGCGTGGCGCTGGCCGCCGAGATCGAGGGCCTTGAGGAGGCGGCTGCGCGCGAACTGGTGGAGACAGCCCACCAGGTTTGCCCCTATTCCAATGCGGTGCGCGGCAATATCGACGTGCAGTTGACCACGACGGTGCGGTGACCAAGACCCAGACCCGATCCGATCCAGGTGCGACA
>Ga0208242_100557_pt1 | contig 19957 bp, 22 predicted proteins | sample SubbioAug_CSW13A_FD_184825 | JGI IMG/M metagenome (GOLD analysis project Ga0208242, IMG submission 184825) | Serpentinite rock and fluid subsurface biosphere microbial communities from McLaughlin Reserve, California, USA - CR12Aug_CSW13A (SPAdes) | ecosystem: Environmental > Terrestrial > Deep...
GGACGCAAGTTGTTGATTTGTAAAGGCTTTAGGAATGGCAAGTTGTATCAGAAAGTCCCGTAGAATCCCATCCCGAAGGACTGTTAATCCGCAGGTCCCTGGTTCGAGTCCAGGTCGGGGAGCCAAGAAAATCACGCAACGGCCTTCATCTGAAGGCCGTTGTCGTTTGAGGCGCGCACTCGGCTGACGCGACACGTCCTCATGTACAAACCTGTCTTCTGGCTGAGTCTGCTGGGCATTTTCGTACTGTCGCTGCTTCCGGGTGAGCAACTCCCGCCTCAGGTCGGTCAGATATGGGACAAGGCCCAACATGCCTTGGGCTTCCTGTGGCTGGGCCTGTCAGGACATCTGGCATACCCCAGGTGCCCACTGCGGGTGCTGGCCGGCGTTCTGATGGCCGGCGTGGCCATAGAGCTGGCTCAGTCCGTCACGCCCTGGCGCCATGCTGACTGGCAAGACTGGGTTGCCGACGCTGTCGGTACCATCACCGCGTCGGTGCTCTGGTGGTCGATGAGGCGACCTCCGGCAGCACAGAAGCGTTGAACCTCGCCGGCAGATGGGCATATCCCACACAGGGACACTTCCCAAGGCACAATCGTGGCATGGCATCGTCGCGCGCGGCACAAGCACTTCCCTGGCTGGAGCCCGGCGACCCGTTCCCACCTGTTTCCTCAGCCTGGGGTGAGCACGATCCCGCACCCGGCCTGCTGGCAGCAGGTGGCGTGCTGGATGTGCCTACGCTGTTGTCAGCCTACGCAAAAGGCATTTTCCCCTGGTTCAGCGCCGGTCAGCCAGTACTGTGGTGGAGCACCGACCCCCGAATGGTGCTGCAGCCCAAGTCATTTCGACTTCACAGGTCGCTGCGCAAGACTCTGAAGAAGCTGCTGGAGGCCCACCGCCTTGAGATCAGGTTTGACCACAGTTTCGAAAGCGTCATTCGGGCCTGTGCCGAGACCCCTCGAGACGGTCAGGACGGAACATGGATCCTGCCCGCCATGGTGCAAGCCTATGTCAGGCTGCACCGGGCAGGCGCCGCGCACAGTGTTGAGACTTGGATCGACGGGGAACTTGCAGGAGGCCTCTACTGCATCTGTCTGGGCCAGATGGTCTACGGCGAATCGATGTTCAGCCGCAGACCGGATGCCTCCAAACTTGCGCTGGCCGCACTGGTGGGGTTTTGTCTCGAGCACGAGATCAAACTGATCGACTGCCAGCAGGACACGCGGCACTTGCGTTCACTCGGAGCGGAATCCATGGCTCGCCGCTGCTTCTGCCTCCACATCGAGCAAGCCATACGCAAGCCCTCGCCCGACTGGCATTTTGACCCCGTATACTGGAAACATCTGCTCAACCAGCCTGATTCGAGCCAGTGACCCACCCCAAAGAACTGCCTCTGCAGGCGCTGCAGTTCTACGCCACAGCGCCCTACCCGTGCAGCTACCTGCCTCACCGGCAGGCCCGTTCACAGGTCGCCACGCCCAGCCACCTGATACACAACGACGCGTATTCCGATCTCGTCGCGCTCGGTTTCCGCCGCAGCGGTATGTTCACCTACCGCCCCTATTGCGATGGCTGTCAGGCCTGCGTCCCTCTGCGTGTCCTGGCCAACGAATTCCAGCCCAACCGCAGCCAGCGCAGGTCTCAAGCCCGTCACGTCAGCCTGCAAACCCGCGTGCTCAAGCTGTGTTTTCTGCCTGAGCACTATCAGCTTTACCTGCGGTACCAGAATCGCCGTCATGCGGGCGGTGGCATGGACCATGACAGCATCGATCAATACACCCAGTTTCTGCTGCAGAGCCGGGTCAATTCGCGCCTGGTCGAGTTCATCGAACCTGGCCTGGACGGTCAGGCGGCCAAGCTGAAGATGGTTTCCATCGTGGATGTGCTCAATGACGGCCTTTCAGCGGTCTACACCTTCTTCGAACCTGACGACGAAGGCAGCTATGGCACCTACAGCGTTCTCTGGCAGATCGAGCAGGCCCGTGCGCTTGGGTTGCCCTACGTCTACCTGGGCTACTGGATCGCAGAGAGTGCAAAGATGCGCTACAAGTCCGCTTTTCGACCCTACGAGCTGCTGCGTGAAGGTGTCTGGTCTGCGCCGGATTCCGCAGAATAGTGCTGGCGCGTCCATATGGCATGCGGAGGCCGTTTTCATCTCATAAAATGCAGATGAAACACTGACGGCCCATGAGCAAACGTACCGATACCCTACCCACCACCCCGACCGTACAGGTCATCGAGCGCATGTTCAACCTGCTGGAGGTGCTTGCCTCCCGCGAAGAGCCGGTTTCCCTCAAGGAGATCAGCGAGAAGACCGGACTGCATCCCTCTACCGCTCACCGCATCCTCAACGATCTGACCATCGGGCGCTTCGTCGATCGCCCGGAAGCTGGGAGTTACCGCCTCGGCATGCGACTGCTCGAACTGGGCAACCTGGTCAAGGCTCGCCTGAATGTGCGAGATGCAGCGCTGCAGCCCATGCGCGAACTGCACAAGCAGATCCAGCAGCCGGTAAACCTGAGCGTTCGCCAGGGGGATGAGATCATCTATGTCGAACGCGCCTACAGTGAAAGATCGGGCATGCAGGTGGTCAGGGCCATTGGAGGCCGGGCTCCCTTGCACCTGACATCGGTGGGCAAGCTGTTCTTGGCTGCCGATGACCCCCAACGCGTCAGGGCCTATGCCACCCGCACGGGCTTGGCGGGCAACACCCGCAACAGCCTGACGCAACTGTCGGCACTTGAGCGCGAACTCGCCCAGTGCCGTCAAGCCGGTGTGGCGCGAGACAACGAAGAACTGGAGCTGGGTGTTCGGTGCATGGCCGCCGGCATCTACGACGACCAGAACAAACTGGTGGCCGGTCTCTCCATCTCGGCACCGGCTGACCGCATTGATGAGAGCTGGCTGCCCCGCCTGAGAGCTACCGCCGCGGAAATCTCCTCAGCCCTGGGTTGTCCTCAAGCCCGCAGCTGAACGGGCTTTGCCGCCTGAATGGCGGCCAGGTGAATCACCCTTGTGGGCGCAGTTCGCCCACATGCTGCATTTCCACCCAGCGACGCACGCGCTCGGCGTCCTGAGCCCGACTGATCGAGCCAGCAGCATCGAGGAATACCATGATGAGCTGTCTGCCAGCGACATTGGCCTGCATCACCAGACAGCGCCCGGCCTCGGATATATATCCGGTCTTCTGCAGGCCGATGTCCCAATCCGAGCTGCGCACCAACCTGTTGGAGTTATTGAAGGTCAGGGTTCGCTTGCCCACATGCACTGCATGACTCGGAGAGGTCGACAAGTCTCTCAGCATGGGCTGCTCGTAGGCGACGTTGACCAGGGTGGCCAAGTCACGGGCGCTGGAGCGGTTGCGGCTGTGCAAGCCGGTCGGCTCGACATAGTGTGTGTCGGTCATGCCCAGCTCGCGCGCCTTGAGATTCATCAGGTGCACGAAATGATCCATGCCACCGGGAAAAGTCCGGCCCAGAGCGTGGGCCGCGCGGTTTTCGCTGGACATCAGCGACAGGTGCATGAGTTCACCACGGCTCAAACGCGCACCGACGGCCAGGCGCGATGAACTGCCCTTGTAGGTGTCCACGTCATCACGGGTGATGGTGATGATCTCGTCCATGGGCAGGTTGGCCTCTGCGACAACCAGGCCGGTCATCAGCTTGGTCAGCGAGGCAATGGGCAGGATGGCCGAATCGTTCTTGCTGAACAGCACCTCACCCGTACTTTGATCCACCACCAGCGCCACGCTGGAATTCAGATCCAGCGGGTCGTCGCTGGAGCGCAGTCCCATCTGTTGCCCGACCGACTGCCTCGTGGCAGCCACTGTGCGATGAACCGTCGCGGTCGACGGCCGCGATGCCACCTTGCGCTGGCTGGGCTTTTGGGCGACCTGCTTGCGCTGGGACTTGGTCCGGGCCTGCACCTGCTTGCGCTGAACCGTGCGCGGCTTGGCCTGCTTTCTGGTCTCGGATTGCTTGGCGGCCACCGGGCGTTTGGCAGAGCTGGTCTGTTTGGAGCTGGATGCAGCAGCGTGGCCCGCAGGCAGCGCAAGTGCCAGGCCAAGAACAATTCCTGACAGGACTTGCAAGGTCTTGCGGTGGCGCAGGCAGCTCGCGATCATCACTCCACTCCGGTGTCGGTCTTCACACAGGAGCAGAGTATAGATTCGCCCAGAAAAACTAGCAATATCAAAAACTTGTGAAAGACTTCTCGAAGAAGCCGGAAATAGGGGCTGCAAAGCACCCAAATTTCGGCTTCAACTTCGAAGCAGATTGCAAGTCTTTGATTTGTAAGGACCTGTCAACCTTGGGCGGCCACCCGATCTGCCTTGGAATGGAGCTTGTTGAGTGCGCTCAAATAAGCCTTGGCCGAAGCCACCACGATGTCCGGATCGGCGCCCACACCGTTGACAACCCGTCCGCTGTGCTGCAGCCGCACCGTGACCTCACCCTGGCTCTCGGTCGAACCACTGGTAATGGCATTGACCGAATACAGGACCAGCTCCGCACCGCTCTTGACATGGCTTTCGATGGCCTTGAGTGACGCATCCACCGGTCCGTTGCCGTCCGACTCCGCCTGGAACTCCTTGCCATCGATCGTGAACACGACCTGTGCGTGGGGCCGCTCACCGGTTTCACTGTGCTGGGAAAGGGAGACCAGGCCGTACTGCTCCTTTTCAGCAGTGACGCTTTCATCGCTGCACAAGGCCAGAATGTCTTCGTCGAAGATCTCGCTCTTGCGATCAGCCAGTTCCTTGAAGGCGGCAAAAGCGGTGTTGATCTCGCTTTCCGATTCCATTTCGATGCCGAGCTCCTGCAAGCGCTGTTTGAACGCATTGCGACCGGAAAGCTTGCCCAGCACGATCTTGTTGGCACTCCAGCCGACGTCTTCAGCACGCATGATTTCGTAGGTGTCACGCGCCTTGAGCACGCCATCCTGGTGGATGCCCGAGGCGTGGGCAAATGCGTTGGCACCCACCACAGCCTTGTTCGGCTGCACCACAAATCCTGTGGTCTGGCTCACCATGCGGCTGGCCGGTACGATCTGGGTCGTGTCGATGGCCACATCCAGGTTGAAATAGTCACGGCGCGTTTTCACCGCCATCACGATTTCTTCCAGCGAACAATTGCCTGCGCGCTCACCCAGGCCATTGATGGTGCATTCGACCTGACGGGCACCACCGATCTTCACACCGGCCAACGAGTTGGCCACTGCCATTCCCAGGTCGTTGTGACAATGGACCGACCAGATGGCCTTGTCCGAGTTGGGAACGCGCTCACGCAGGGTGCGGATGAACTCACCATACAGTTCGGGAACCGCATAACCCACGGTGTCGGGGATGTTGATGGTGGTTGCTCCCTCGGCGATCACTGTTTCCAGCACCCGACAGAGGAAATCGGCTTCACTGCGGTAGCCATCTTCAGGACTGAATTCGATGTCGGCACACAGGTTGCGTGCAAAGCGCACCGACTGCTTGGCCTGCTCCAGCACCTCTTCGGGCGTCATGCGCAGCTTCTTCTCCATGTGAAGCGGCGAGGTGGCGATAAAGGTGTGGATGCGCGCGCGATTGGCGCCCCTGAGCGCCTCTGCAGCCCGTGAAATATCGCGGTCGTTGGCGCGGGCCAGCGAACAGACGGTCGAGTCCTTGATGGTGTTGGCAATGGCCTGCACACAATCAAAGTCTCCGTTGGAACTGGCTGCGAAGCCGGCCTCGATCACGTCGACTTTCAGCCGCTCAAGCTGGCGGGCAATGCGCAGCTTCTCGTCTTTGGTCATGGATGCGCCAGGCGACTGCTCGCCGTCGCGCAAGGTGGTGTCGAAAATGATCAGTTGGTCGCTCATGGTTCTCTCCGGTGTGCCGACTCGTGGTGGGCTCTTGAAAATACCCGCAGTTCCAAAGCAAACGGCCCGCTGCGGGTGCAAACGGGCCGTTGTGCCTGGAAAACGCGCGCGCTATCCTGCTGGCCCAAGAAGGGGACCCAGTAGTAGCAGGCGAGCAGCGCAGTTCATTGCTTCAATGTATCACAAAGTGCAGACCGGCCGATAGAAGATGTTCATGATCACCTTTGCCCCGAGCAGGGGTCAATCGTGCAGCCCACGTTCGTCCGGCTCGTCCGTTGACGTACTGATCACGCTCGTGTGCCTCCCCTTGGACTTGCGCCACAGATAGACCGCATACCCGGAGAGACCATACAGCACAAACAGGCAGAACAGCACGGTGGGCGGGTGGATGTTGATGACCGCGATGCCCAGCGCCACCAGCACAATGGATGCGAATGGAACACTCTTCTTGAGACTCAGGTCCTTGAAGCTGTAGAACGGCACATTGGTGACCATGGTCAAGCCGGCATACAGCGTCAACGCGAACATCGGCCAGGCCAGGTCCTGAGGCGGAATGCCATGCTCGGTCATCAACCAGATGAAACCCGCGACCAGAGCCGCTGCAGCTGGCGAGGGCAGCCCCTGGAAGTAACGCTTGTCCACAACGCCGGTGTTCACATTGAAGCGCGCCAGCCGCAAGGCCGCACACGCACAATAGACGAAGGCTGCGATCCAGCCCCAGCGACCAAGGCCGCGCAAGGTCCACTCATAGGCAATCAGGGCTGGCGCTGCACCAAATGACACCATGTCGGAGAGCGAATCCATTTGCTCACCAAAGGCACTCTGGGTGTTGGTCATGCGCGCAACCCGGCCATCCATGGCGTCCAGGAACATGGCAGCAAAGATGCCGACCGTGGCCAGGTCGTACCGGTTGTTCATGGCCATGACCACCGCGTAGAAGCCGCCAAACAGCGCCCCCAGCGTGATCATGTTGGGCAGCATGTAGATGCCCTTGCGGCGACGCGGCAACTCCGGGTCAGGCTGATGGAGGGGATCGGTTCCGTCGTGCATGAAGGTCTCGTTCGCAGCGTGTCCAACCAGGACAGGCCGCTTGTCAGCCCTGCAGTGTAAGGGATGGCCGCCTGGGCTCACCAAAAGGGAAAAGGCCACCAGAGGTGGCCTTTTTCTGATTGGGCAGGCGATTGTCTGACGCCAGCCAGGATCAGTTGCGGGTCTGGTCGACCAGCTTGTTCTTGGCAATCCAGGGCATCATGGCGCGCAGCTGGGCGCCCACCACCTCGATGCTGTGCTCGGCGGTGTTGCGACGGCGAGCAGTCATGCTCGGATAGTTCAGTCGACCTTCCTGGATGAACATCTTGGCGTAGTCGCCGTTCTGGATGCGCTTGAGGGCATTGCGCATGGCAGCACGCGACTGCTCGTTGATCACTTCGGGGCCGGTCACGTACTCGCCGAACTCAGCGTTGTTCGAGATCGAGTAGTTCATGTTGGCAATGCCGCCCTCGTAGATCAGATCCACGATGAGCTTGAGCTCGTGCAGGCATTCGAAGTAGGCCATTTCGGGGGCGTAGCCGGCCTCGACCAGGGTCTCGTAGCCCATCTTGATCAGCTCGACGGCGCCGCCGCAAAGCACGGCCTGTTCGCCGAACAGGTCGGTCTCGGTCTCTTCCTTGAAGTTGGTCTCGATGATGCCGGCCTTGCCGCCACCGTTGGCCATGGCATAGCTCAGGGCCAGATCGCGGGCCTTGCCGCTCTTGTCCTGGTGAACGGCCACCAGGTGGGGCACGCCGCCACCTTGGGTGTAGGTGTTGCGGACCGTGTGGCCGGGGGCCTTGGGCGCCACCATCCACACGTCCAGGTCGGCGCGCGGTACGACCTGGTTGTAGTGCACGTTGAAGCCGTGAGCAAAGGCCAACGAAGCGCCCTGTCTGATGTTGGGCTCGACGTTGTTCTTGTACACCTCGGCGATCTGCTCGTCGGGCAGCAGGATCATCACCACATCAGCGGCCTTGACGGCGTCGTTCACTTCCATCACGGTCAGACCGGCTTTGCCGACCTTGTCCCAGGAAGCACCGCCCTTGCGCAGGCCGACGACGACCTTGACGCCGCTGTCGTTCAGGTTCTGTGCATGAGCGTGGCCTTGCGAGCCATAGCCGATGATGGCGACCGTCTTGCCTTTGATCAGGCTCAGGTCACAGTCTTTGTCGTAGAAAACTTTCATGAGGTTGCTCCGGTTGAAATTGTGAGAAAACCGCCAATGGTAACCAGCGCGGTCGTGTCTTTTCCAGCGGGCGCCGTGAAACCGGCTTCGCCGGGCCACTGGCGCCTTCCCCTGAGGGGAAGCCGCGCAGCGGCGAAGGGGTGGGCCTCAGACCCTCAGGATCCGCTCGCCCCGACCAATGCCGCTGGCACCCGAACGCACGGTTTCCAGGATGGCCGCGCGGTCGATGGCCTCCAGGAAGGCATCGTTCTTGGCCTGGTCGCCCGTGAGTTCGATGGTGTAGCTCTTCTCGGTGACATCGATGATGCGCCCGCGGAAGATGTCGGCCATGCGCTTCATTTCTTCACGCTCCTTGCCGACTGCGCGCACTTTGACCAGCATGAGCTCGCGCTCGGTGTAGGCCCCTTCGGTCAGGTCGACCACCTTGACAACCTCGATGAGGCGGTTCAGGTGCTTGGTGATCTGCTCGATCACGTCGTCCGACCCAGTGGTCTGGATGGTCATGCGCGAGAGGCTGGGATCCTCGGTCGGCGCGACCGTGAGGGATTCGATGTTGTAGCCGCGGGCTGAGAACAGGCCCACAACCCGGGAGAGAGCGCCTGCCTCGTTCTCGAGCAGGACGGCAATGATGTGTTTCATGTGCGATTCCTCATTTCGACCGCCCTCCCCCGCTGCCGGTAAGCAACGGGCTTGGCGGCCAATAGATTCTTCTGAAATTTCGCCCCGTCATTCCCACAAGAGCGGGAATCTACGGAACATTCGGCCCTCACCCTTCGGTAGGGCCAGGAAGAAGATTCAAAGATCCTCCGAGCCCAGCAGCATCTCGGTGATGCCTTTGCCGGCCTGTACCATCGGGAACACGTTCTCGGTGGGGTCGGTGCGGAAGTCCATGAACACGGTGCGATCCTTGAGCTTGCGCGCTTCGCGCAGTGCCGGTTCGACGTCTTGTGGACGCTCGATCAGCATGCCGACGTGGCCATAGGCCTCCGCCAACTTCACGAAGTTGGGCAGCGCGTCCATGTAGCTGTGGCTGTAACGGCCGGAGTATTCGATTTCCTGCCACTGGCGAACCATGCCCAAGTAGCGGTTGTTCAACGACAGCACCTTGATCGGGGTGTTGTACTGCAGGCAGGTCGACAGTTCCTGGATGCACATCTGCACCGAGCCTTCACCCGTGACGCAATAGACCTCGCTCTCGGGCTTGGCCAGCTTGATGCCCATGGCGTAGGGAATGCCCACACCCATGGTGCCCAGGCCGCCGGAATTGATCCACCGACGCGGCTCGTTGAAGCGGTAGTACTGCGCAGCCCACATCTGGTGCTGGCCCACGTCGGAGGTGACGTAGGCATCGGCATCGCGGGTCATATTCCACAGGGTTTCGATGACCATCTGGGGCTTGATGACGTCCTTGTTCGCACGGTCGTACTTGAGGCAGTCGCGCGATCGCCAGGTTTCGATGGTCTGCCACCAGTCCGCCAGTGCTTTCTCGTCGGCCCGGGTCGGCGTCTCGCGGATCATGTTGATCAGTTCGGTCAGCACGTCCTTGACATCACCAACGATGGGTACGTCGACCTTGACCCGCTTGGAAATACTCGACGGGTCGATGTCGATGTGGATGATCTTGCGCTCGTTCTGGGCGAAGTGCTTCGGGTTGCCAATCACACGGTCATCGAAGCGCGCTCCCACAGCCAGCAGGACATCGCAGTTCTGCATCGCGTTGTTGGCTTCAATCGTGCCGTGCATGCCCAGCATGCCGAGAAACTTGCGGTCAGATGCCGGGTAGGCGCCCAGCCCCATCAGGGTGTTGGTGACCGGGTAACCGAGCATGTCCACCAGGGTGCGCAGTTCCTGCACCGCATTGCCCAGCAGCACGCCGCCGCCGGTGTAGATGTAGGGGCGCTTGGCATTGAGCAGCAACTGCAATGCCTTGCGGATCTGTCCGCCATGGCCCTTGCGCACCGGGTTGTACGAGCGCATTTCGACACTGTCCGGATAGCCTGTGTAGGGCACCTTGTTGAAGGACACGTCCTTAGGAATGTCCACCACGACCGGTCCGGGCCGTCCGCTGCGGGCGATGTGGAACGCCTTCTTCATCACCATGGCCATGTCGCGCGCATCCTTGACCAGGAAGTTGTGCTTGACGATGGGTCGGGTGATGCCCACGGTGTCACACTCCTGGAAGGCATCCAGGCCGATGGCGGCCGTGGGAACCTGCCCGGTGATGATGACCATGGGAATGCTGTCCATGTAGGCCGTGGCGATGCCGGTGACTGCGTTGGTCACACCAGGTCCGGAAGTCACCAGGGCAACGCCGACGTCGCCAGTGGCGCGGGCGTAGCCATCGGCTGCGTGGACGGCAGCCTGCTCATGACGCACCAGCACATGCTGAATGGTGTCCTGCTTGTAGAACGCGTCATAGATGTGCAGGACGGCGCCGCCCGGATAACCCCAGACGTATTGCACACCCTCGGCCTGAAGGGCCTTGACGAGGATTTCGGCTCCGCGGAGCTCAGGAGGATTTTGGCCGGCAGCAGCGGCGGCAGAGGCCAGTTCGGCCTTGCTGATTTCCATGATGAACCTTTCGAGAATTTCTCTGACGAAAAACCTTGGGTGCCCCTGGGCCAGCTCTTGTGGAGCGGTGTCGGGACTTGAGGCCAGAGGACATGGGCGGACACATACCCCGCCGGACCCTGACCCGTTTGCCTTGATTGAAATGCAAAGCGAATTATCGCACTGCAACAAAGAAAAATGCGAGCCGCACATCCAACTTGCCGGATAAAGACCCTGAAATGGCGGCAATGCGACAATCTCAGCCCAGATTGAGCGCCCCACACCCAGGTCGGGCGCGGTTTGTCCTCCCGCATGTTCATGACCCTGTCCTCAAGCAAGCCCAAAGAAGATGCCCCCGCCAGCGCCAAGCCACCAACACAGCTGTTGGCGCCACCATTACCCCGGCGCATGGCCTGCTGGCTATACGAAGGCATGCTGCTGTTTGGCGTGGTTTTCATCGCCGGTTACCTGTTCTCCACGCTGACACAGACCCGTCATGCGCTGGACAACCGGCATCTGCAGCAGGCTTTCCTGTTCACGGTGTTCGGCATCTACTTTGTCTGGCTCTGGTCCAGGGGACAGACACTGGCCATGAAGACCTGGCACATCCGCGTGGTCGATCGGCATGGACAGCCGCTGACGCAGGCGCGTGCCCTGCTGCGCTACGTGCTGTCCTGGGTCTGGGTGCTTCCACCCTTGGCCGCCGGCGGCGCATTCAGCCTCTCGGGGGCCGAGGTCTCGGTGCTCTTTGTGGGCTGGGTGCTGATCTGGGCCATTCTGGCCCGCTTCCACCCACAGCGGCAGTTCTTGCATGATGCCCTGGCAGGCACCCGCCTGGTGCATTTCAAGCCACCGTTGCCGCCAGGCAAACGGCGCTGGTGGATGTGAATGGACCACGCATGATGCAAGCACCGAATTTCTCCCTATGTGTCTACTGTGGCTCAAGGCCAGGGACCGACCCCGCCTTTGCCGATGCCGCACGGCGGGTGGGTGACTGGATCGGCAAACACGGCGGCCAGCTGGTCTACGGTGGGGGACGCAATGGACTGATGGGTCTGGTGGCCAGTGCCACGCTGGAGGCGGGTGGACGGGTGGTGGGCGTGATTCCACAGGCCCTGGTCGAGCGGGAATGGGCCAATCAGGATTGCACCGAACTGCTGATCGTAGAGACCATGCATGAGCGCAAGCGGGAGATGGCCGAGCGCGCCGACGCATTTCTGGCTCTGCCCGGGGGCATTGGGACCTTCGAAGAGTTTTTCGAGGTATGGACCTGGCGCCAGCTGGGCTACCACGACAAGCCTGTCGGCCTTCTGAATGTCAATGGGTACTACGACGGGCTGCTGCAATTCCTGGCGCAGAGCATTGAGCAACAGTTCATGGGTCCATGGCAGATGGACCTGATCGTGAGTGACCGCGAGGCCTCGGCTCTGCTGCCAGCCCTGATACAGGCCGGCGGCGTGACAGCCGCCGACCGGCTGGACGCCGTCTGAGGCGACCGGTCACCGACCCGCTTCAGACCGCGGTCTCGTCCTCCTCGCCGGTACGGATACGGACCACTCGCTCGACCGGGGTGACAAAAATCTTGCCGTCGCCGATCTTTCCAGTGCGGGCGGCACGCACGATCGCATCGACACAACGATCCACGTCCTCGCTTCGGACCACCACCTCCAGCTTGACCTTGGGCAGAAAGTCGACCACGTACTCGGCCCCCCGGTACAGTTCGGTGTGCCCTTTCTGCCGCCCAAAGCCTTTCACTTCGGTCACCGTCAGCCCGGTGACGCCTTGCTCTGCCAGGGCCTCGCGCACTTCCTCGAGTTTGAACGGCTTGATGACGGCGGTGATCTGCTTCATGGGGGTATGCTCCTCGGGCGCCTGGCGCAACTGTGGCCTTAGATTATGCCCAAGCCCTGCCTGCACCGCGGATGCTCCGCGTCAATTCCTGACCCATCAAGGTTCCTCGCATGAAACCACCGCAGCTTCCTCGCCATGTCCCGATGACCGCGACCTTGCGTGGCGGTCATCCAGAGAACGTGCATCACGGCTCAATTGCAGTGGTGGGCGCCGATGGCCGGCTGTTGGCCTGGGCTGGCGATGTGGACACGCCGGTCTTCACCCGATCGGCCCTCAAACCCCTGCAGGCCATCCCCCTGGTGCATAAATGCGCGGATCTTCACAGGCTGGACGATGGTGACATTGCCCTGCTGTGCGCCAGCCACAGCGGGGAACCCCGCCATACGGAGGGCGTGCGCAGTCTGCTGGCGCGTATCGGTGCAGACGAATCGGCACTGGCCTGCGGCGTGCACGTTCCCTACTTCTATGCAGCCACCGGCCAGACACCGCCCGGCGAGGGTCGGTACTCACGCCTGCAGCACAACTGTTCGGGGAAACACAGTGGCATGCTGTTGCTCGCCCATGCGCTCCATCAGCCTCTCGATGACTACCTGCGTCCGAACTCCCCGGTGCAAGAGGCGATTGCACTCAGCGTTGGCCATTTCTGTGGCGTGGCTCGCGAGGCTCTGGTCCTTGGCATTGATGGCTGCAGTGCACCAAACTACGCCATCCCGCTGCGCTCACTGGCACTTGCCTTTGCCCGCCTGAGCCTTGAACAAACCGATCCGGTATACGGCGCCACCCCACATCGGGTCGCCAGGGCCATGAGCCGGCATCCTGAACTGGTGAGTGGTGAGGGGCGGAACGACCTGGCCCTCATGCGTGCCGGACGAGGCGACTGGTTCACCAAAGTGGGCGCAGACGGCGTACAGGCTCTGGGAAGCTTCAGCCGGGGTGTGGGCGTGGCAGCCAAGTGCAGCGACGGACAACTGGTTCCGTTGATGGTGGCCCTGGTGGCTGCGCTGGACCAGCTGGGCTGGACCGACGAGGAATCCCGTACCGTGCTGGCTTCCTTGCTGCCACCACCCATGCGCAATGTCGCGGGCCTCGAAGTGGGCAAGATGAGGTCCGTCTGGCATCTGACCGTCGAGGCCTGAGCCCGCCCGGCCTCAGGCCCGGTACCGGCTGGTGATCGGGTAGCGCCAGTCCTTGCCGAAGCTGCGGTGGGTAACACGTATACCCACGGGGGCCTGACGGCGTTTGTACTCATTGATGCGGATCAGTCTGACCACCTTGTCCACATCAACCGGGTCGTACCCTTCGGCCACGATCTCGGCCGGGCTGCGGTCGTTCTCCATATAGCGTTCGATGATGGCGTCAAGCACCTCATAAGGCGGCAGGCTGTCCTGGTCGGTCTGGTCAGGTTTCAGTTCGGCACTCGGAGGGCGCGTGATGATGCGCTCGGGAATTGGCGTGGCGCCGGTGCCATATGGGTCGTGCGCGTTGCGCCAGCGCGCCAGACGGAAAACCATGGTCTTGACCACATCCTTGATGACGGCAAAGCCGCCGGCCATGTCGCCGTAGAGCGTGCAGTAGCCGGTGGCCATCTCGCTCTTGTTGCCGGTGGTCAGCACGATGGAGCCAAACTTGTTGGACAGTGCCATGAGCAGGGTGCCGCGGATGCGTGCCTGGATGTTCTCCTCGGTCGTGTCTTCGTCGCGCCCCTCGAACAGCGGGGCCAGTGAGGCCTTGAAGGCCTCGAACTCGGGCGCGATAGCCACTTCGTCGTGGCGCACGCCAAGGCGCGCGGCCATGTCACGTGCGTCAATCCAGGAAATGTCTGCGGTGTACGGCGACGGCATCATGACGGTTCGTACGCGCTCCTTTCCCAGCGCGTCAACCGCAATGGCCAGCACCAGAGCCGAGTCGATACCACCGGACAAACCGATGATCGCACCAGGGAAGCCGTTTTTTCCGATGTAGTCGCGCACACCCAGCACCAGTGCATGCCAGAGATCAGCCTCTGGGCTGTGGGGGCGGTCCATCGGTGCCTCGATACGCCAAGCTCTTGATTCGCGCGCCAGTTCGATCGGGAACAGGGCTTCCTCGAAACTGATGGCACGCCCAACCAGCTCTCCTTGGGGGTTCAGTACGAATGAGCGCCCTTCGAAGACGACTTCATCCTGCCCACCCACCAGGTGGGCATAAACCAGCGGCAGGCCGGTGGCCAGCACGCGGGCTCGCATGTGGTCTTCCCTTTCGCTGCCTTTGCCGGCATGAAAGGGCGACGCGTTGACCACGACCAGCAGTTCCGCACCCGCTTCCTTCGCATCGGCGGCCGGCGCATCAAACCAGGCATCCTCACAGATGAGCAGACCCACCCTGAGCAGCCGGCCGTCCGACCCCGCGACATCGAACACGCAGTGACCTTCACCCGGAATGAAGTAGCGGCGCTCGTCAAACACCTGGTAGTTGGGCAACTCCCTCTTGCAATAGGTGTGCAACACGACGCCGCCTTCAATGACGCTCGCGGCGTTGAACAGCGAAGCCGACTGCACACTTCGCTCACGAAGCAAACCGGACACCGACCCGTGCCTGCGCGCGGGGTGTCCCACCACGAGGTGCAGGCCTTTGAGGTGCGCCGTCCCGGCCAACACCGATTTCAGGGCATCATCGCAGGCGTCAATGAAGGCGGGACGCAGCAGCAGGTCTTCTGCCGCGTAGCCGCACAGAGCCAGCTCGGGTGTCAGCAGCAATTGGGCGCCCTGTGCATGGGCGGCTTCAGCCGCCTCCACGATGCGACGGGCATTGCCCGCCATGTCACCCACCACGAAGTTGAACTGGGCCACACAGATCTTGATGGTCATGGAAAACGATTATGTCATTCGGGTAGTGGAATCACCGGCCGAGATTGACGCAGAGGCGTGGGACCGGTTGGTCGATCTCGACCCCGACCCGAGCCCGTTTGTTCGGCACGCCTACCTGCTCGCCTTGCACGAGAGCGGCGCTGCCACTGCCCAAACCGGCTGGATGCCACGGTTCGTCACGTTATGGGATGGCGATCGCCTGGTCGCGGCCTGCCCGCACTACCTCAAGAGCCATTCGTACGGCGAATACGTGTTCGACTGGGCGTGGGCACAAGCACACGAGCAGCATGGCCTGCCCTATTACCCCAAAGGGCTCGTGGCTGTGCCTTTCACGCCGGTGCCTGGTGCCCGCCTGCTGACCGAATCCGACCAGGCCAGGCTGGCGCTGCTCGATGCCCTGGAACAGCTGGCTCGATCCTGGCAGCTGTCCTCGCTGCACATCCTTTTTGCCAGGGAAGACGACGTCTGCGCAACCGGACGGCGCGGCTGGCTGACTCGGGAGACCGTGCAGTTTCACTGGACGCAGGCGTTGCCCGGTGGCCCCAAGGACATCCGCTTCCGGGACTTCGACCACTTTCTTTCTGGCCTGCAGCAGGACAAGCGCAAGAAGATACGCCAGGAACGGCGCAAGGTGGCCGAAGCCGGCGTCCGGTTTCGATGGGCGATGGGTGCCGACATCCAGACACAGGACTGGGCTTTTTTTTGGTCATGCTACGAACGTACCTACCACGAGCACGGCAATCCCCCCTATCTGACACCCGACTTTTTCGACCGCATGGCCCGAACCATGCCCGACCACTGGCTGATGTTTGTCGCGGAGAAAGATGGCCGCCCGATCGCCAGCAGCCTGATCGGGCTCGACCCCATGCGCCGCATAGCCTATGGCCGTTATTGGGGTGCTATCGAACGGGTCGACTGCCTGCACTTCGAAGCCTGCTATTACCAACCTCTTCAATGGTGCATAGACCATGGCTACCGGCGATTTGAGGGGGGTGCGCAGGGCGAACACAAGATGGCGCGCGCCCTGCTCCCCGTCCGTGCGCGCAGCGCACACTGGCTCGCCCATCCTGCGTTTGCCGACGCCGTGGACCGGTTTCTGGAGCGGGAACGGCATGGTGTGGCGAACTACCTCGACCACCTGGCGCAACGCGACCCGCGCAGGAAATCGGACTGACTTTGGCGTGACCCGGTGCATACGTGGTCGGGCGGACCAGAAACCTCCACCAGGGTGCCGGCCACTGCGCTGACAGGCTCGTTACACTCGTGGATCATGGACGAAACCGATGCCTTCTTCACCCACACCATTGTGGGAGCACCCTTTTCCGTGCTGATGGGGCGGCGATTGCAGGCAAGCGACATGTACGCCCGCGGTATGGAGGTCGACCTCAGAACCGGCGCGCACCACCTCAGTGACAGCTGGCACGACTGGTGGGTGATGTCACACGCCTGTGACCTGCCCGGCCGCCCGCGCCCCCGCCCGGGCAGATTGCGCCTCTGGCTGGAGCGGCATGCGCTATGGCTGGCCCTGCTGGGGCTGACGCTCAGCCTTGCCTCGGGCATTTTCTGGGTGGCAAATCAGTGGCTCTGAAGACCAACAGGGACACCCTGACTCTCGACCCTGTGGCCATGAACCTGGTCAACCGGGTGGCCAGCGGTTGTCTGCTGAAAGGTCAACTGCGCTTTGAAGGCGGCCTTCTGGTGCAAGGTGACCTCGAAGGTGACATTCAGGTTGAAGGGCGACTGGTGGTTTGGTCGGGAGGCGTTGTTCGCGGCCGAATCAGCGTTTCCGGCGACCTGTACCTGTTCGGTCGACTGGGCGCTGCAGGCGGTCGTGCGGACGACACCATACTTGAGTGTCAGGGCATGGCGTACGTGTCCCACACCGGCATCTCCACTGGCACATTGATGGCGCGTCGCCTGCAGCTGTACGATGGAGCCGACCTGCAGGGTCCCTTCCGGACGCTCAAGCGTGGCGACAACCTTCCCGTCTTGCAGCAGCTGCAGGCTGGCCGTCCATCACCAGCCACAGGGAGACCAAATTGAAAGCACGAAGGCACTTCCGCCCTGACCGACCGAACCCAACGGACCAAGGAGCCGACGAGATGAATGAACAGTTGCCCGACGAGGGACAGGAACAGCAAGGCAACCTCGAAAATCCCGTCTACGACGACGGTCAGGCCATGCCCCAGTCCATCGAGGTTGCGGTGGGCAATGCCATGCCCCCCGCCCAGGTACAGAACCTGCCCATGCTCAATGCGGCGGTCCCAACCGGACAAACCATAGATGCAACCGAGGCAGCCCACGCTCGCAGTATGCTGGCCGAGGGGATGCATTTTGTCGGCAATGCCATCCTGCGCGGACCGTTCAGCGTGGCAGGGCAGGTCGACGGCAACCTGTCTCAGGCCAGCGGGGTTCAGGTGTCCGTCGTGGTCACCGAAACCGGTCGGGTCAAGGGTGACATCACGGCCCACAAGATTTCCGTCATGGGTCACACCGACGGCATGCTCGACTCCGGCCAGGGAGAGGTCGCGCTGCATGACACGGCCAGCGTGCATGGTCTGGTCCGCTATGGGCGCATTCAAGTCAATGGCGCCGATCTCAACGCAACGCTCGAACGCGTGGCACCCCCCAAGTAACCAACGCCTGACAGGCCATCATGCCGTGGCGACGTCCCGAACGCCCGAAACCACCGCCTTCGCCTCACGCGGTCCCGGACCCCGAGTCGGTCAGGCGGGCTGCGCTGGCGGCCAGCTGGCAACGGGACCGTCGCATCGCCCAGCGGCGCCTGGCTTGGCGTTGGGTGCTCTGGTTCGTCGGTCGGTATTTCCTCCACATTCTGGGTCTGGTGGTTTTGCTGCTGCTGGCAGGCTGGCTGCTGAGGAGCCAATCCGGCAGCGCAAATGCGGAGCACGCGGCGATACCCATCGCCATGAGCGAAGCATCGCCCTTGGTTCCCGCCGTGTTGCAGACCTTGCAAGCTGCGCCTGCGTGGCCGACCCCATCCCGGATTCCCGAGCCCGCCTACACCGAACTGCCCGCACAGGAACTGAATGCCGTGGACTTGCGGCTCCTGCGCCAATTGGCCGAAAAGCCCGAACCGGCGCCGCTGCAGAACAAGACACCGCGGTCTGCATCCCAGGCCGAATCCCTCATCCCAACACTCAAACCCGAAAACTGGTTGCACAGCAAGGAGCCCTGAACCATGAGCCAGAACCCTGCCTCCACCCGCCTCGTCCCGGCCGACAGGCTTGGTGCCATCACCAGCCTGATCGCGGAAGGCGCCGTGTTTGACGGTAACTTCCACACCGCCCGAGATCAGGGTATCAAGGTGGACGGTCACCTGAAGGGCAACATCACCTTTGAGACGGGTGGAACGCTGCATGTGGGTGCCAGCGGCGTGATCGAGAACACGCGCATTGAGGCCGATTACGTCTTCATCGAGGGCAAGGTCATCGGCACCGTGATCGCCCGCAAGGCACTGGAAATCACCGGGTCAGCCACGCTGATCGGCGATGCCAGCTACGACGAGCTGATCGACATGCACCCAAGGGCCCGTGTCCGCGGAAAGATCGAGTACCGGGGGGATATCGACGCCGAGCCCACCTACTGATTGGATTGGCCAAAAAAAAACCCACCCGGGCATCGGGTGGGTTCTGCTGCCTGGGGACAAGCCTTGAAGCTCGGACCCCGACGTGCAGAATGGTGACTGTCAGGCAGCCAGCGACTTCTCATAGGCGGCGATGCCGTCCAGGATTTCCTTGTGGGCAGCCTCCGGGCCTTCCCAGCCCGACACCTTCACCCATTTGCCTTCTTCCAGATCTTTGTAGTGTTCGAAGAAGTGCTCGATGGCCTTCAAGCGCATCGGGTTGAGGTCTTCAGGCTTGTTCCATCGGCTGTAGAGGGACAGCAGCTTGTTGGTGGGCACAGCCAGCACCTTGCCGTCTTCGCCGGCTTCGTCGGTCATTTTCAAGATACCGATGGCCCGGCACGGAACCACCACGCCGGGCATCAGCGGCACCGGCGTCACCACCAGGACATCCACCGGATCGCCGTCACCGGCAATGGTCTTGGGCACATATCCGTAGTTGGTCGGGTAGTGCATGGCCGTGTTCATGAAGCGGTCGACGAAGATCGCGCCGGTTTCCTTGTCCACTTCGTACTTGATCGGATCACCGTTCATGGGGATCTCGATGATGACGTTGAACGCTTCAGGGACCTTCGGGCCAGGGGTGACGTTGTCGAGGGACATGGAGATTGCTGAGAGTTGAGGAAAAGGAGCGCGATCGGCAAGCAACAAGCGGTGTCACAAACCGGACATGAGGCTGAAGCCTGACGACTTGTACGGTCAGGATTAACCCTGATTTTACTGATTCCTGGCTTACTTCCTGATCCAGGTCATGCCACAGGAACAGTGTTTGCCGCTACATTGCCGCTGTTGGCCAATCGCCCTGCCCTGCGCCCCGTGCGCCGCGTCGGACGCGAGGAAGCAACGCAGCGGGGGTGATCCTCAAAGCGTTGCCCCCTCCAAGTCGAAGATGCAACGAGCAGGAGAAGCAAATGGTTGGACAGTCTGCGCTGGTATTTGCGCTTGTATGTGGCTTGGTGGCCGTGGTCTACGGTTTCTGGTCACGCAGTTGGATTCTGAAGC
>Ga0208242_100560_pt1 | contig 19835 bp, 19 predicted proteins | sample SubbioAug_CSW13A_FD_184825 | JGI IMG/M metagenome (GOLD analysis project Ga0208242, IMG submission 184825) | Serpentinite rock and fluid subsurface biosphere microbial communities from McLaughlin Reserve, California, USA - CR12Aug_CSW13A (SPAdes) | ecosystem: Environmental > Terrestrial > Deep...
CAATTACCCGGCTAATTTATGCCTATAGTATACCATAAAATAGCACTGGGCAAACGGTTTTTGTGTACTCCAGAAAGATTGTATGGAATTTAATCCTGCAAACTAGAAGTTACTTTTGCATTTGAGCCAAAATTATAAGAAATTTAAGACTCAAAGGCTTATTGCAACACTCGTATATGGATATTGACGGGGATGCGGTCAAAGGCCATAATCTCGAAGCTGCGTCCATCCAGTTCACTGTGCATGGTCTCCTGAACCATCCGGTACACATCCTCGCCAAACTGTTCCGCCACAATCTGTGTATCAATTCCATCCAATATCTGTCCCGTGGCATTTTCCACATTCGTTTGAATATTACCTTTTAGCTGCTCCATTAATTCATCCGGAACGCGAAACACAAAACCGGCGATCTCCATCCGGTCAGAAGTCAGCTGATCCTGCATTTCTTCCTCAACAATCCTGGGTATCTCCGATTTGGCACCGGCAATCAACTTTGGCAAATCCAGCTGTGCCTGAGCAACAATTTGCTCCCGCACCATCCGCGCCACCTCACCGCTGTCCAGATAAACAGTAACGCCCTTGGCCGTCAGATACCCCGCTGACATCGCCAACACTGAAAACATCAGCAGAAAAGCGTATAAAAACCCGACGCCAAATGAAAACCCGTGTATCCTTTTCAGAAACTTCCTCACAGCTATAATCCTTCCCCCAACAAAGCAATTTTCCCCGCATAACTATATTATAACAAACTCCCCCCACATTTATGACACCATCCAGTTTTGCAACCCGGGGACGGTTCTCGAGTTGCAAAAAGAGAGGACGGCGCATATAAACGCACCGTCCATTTTCATTAAATTTACTATCTTGCTGAATCTGTCACCAGAGTAGCTCCAAGGCTGACTACAGGCTGATGGCTAGTCTTTACCTGGCGAGGTTTTCCCTCGCTACATCACGCGACCTATGCTCAGTCGCTCGAACCGTCCCCGGGTTGCAAGCTGTCCCCTGTTACATCCGCATGCCTTTTCGTTTGGCGAGTTGCTCGAGGAGGTAGGGGTTTTTTACTTTGATATAGGTGCCTTTCATGCCCAGGGAGCGGGATTCAATAACACCGGCGCTTTCAAACTTGCGCAGTGCGTTTACGATGACCGAACGGGTGATGCCCAGTTGGTCTGCGATTTTACTGGCGACAAGCAGTCCCTCGTCACCGTTTAATTCTTCAAAGATATGCTCTACAGCTTCCATCTCCGAGTAAGATAGAGTACCGATGGCCAGTGTGACGATAGCCTTGTTCCGGGCCTCTTCCTCAATTTTTTCAGCTTTGGAACGTAGAATTTCCATGCCGACAACGGTGGATCCGTATTCGCCCAGAATTAAATCTTCCGCTACAAATTCTTCGGCAAAGCGGGCCAGAAGCAATGTGCCAAGACGTTTCCCGCCACCGACAATCGGTATAATTGTCGTAATTTTATTGGTAAACAGGCAGGCTACTTCATCAAGAAATACGCAGTCATTACATTTCTGGCGCAGATTGACGCGGGACTCATCAAATCCCAGGAGCATCTCATTGTAGTCGTCGGGGAAAATGCCGTCCTTTAGAACCTCATTAATCATCAGTTCGCACTCAAACTCGTCCACCAGAGAAAATCCGAGAATTTTACCGCTCCGGTCTGCTATATAAACATTGGCGTGTATTACATTTTTTAATACATCGGCAACATCTTTAAAGTTAACGTGCTGACCGGCAGTTTTCTGTAAAATTTTATTAATTCGCCGTGTTTTATCAAGCAATGGTGTCATAACCAAGGTAATCATCCTCTCTTTTTGGTAATTATAAGATATAGCGGCTTAAATCTCTATTTTTTACAATTTTTTTTAATTTATCCTGTACATATTGAGCAGTGATAGTAATGTGTTGCTCCCCAAGATCCGGAGCACTAAAGGAAAGGTCTTCCAGTATCTTTTCCAGTATAGTATGCAAACGTCTGGCACCGATATTTTCCATATCTTCATTGAGCGCACATGCCATTGACGCGATTTCCGCAATAGCATCCTCACTGAATTCAACACCTATTCCCTCAGTTTCAAGCAATGCCGTATATTGCTTAATAAGCGCATTAGCCGGTTCAGTCAGAATTTGTTTAAAATTTTCTTCTGTAAGGCTTTGCAGTTCCACCCGGATTGGAAAACGGCCTTGAAGTTCGGGGATTAAGTCTGATGGCTTCGCCACATGAAAAGCACCAGCAGCGATAAAGAGAATGTAATCAGTTTTGACAGGTCCGTATTTTGTCATAATGGTGGACCCTTCTACAATAGGCAGGATATCTCTCTGCACTCCTTCCCGGGAAATATCCGGCCCGCCGTGATAATCTTTACCAGCAATTTTATCTATTTCATCGAGGAAGATAATTCCGGACTGTTCCGCCCGGTTAATCGCCTCAGAAATAACCTCATCCATGTCAATCAGTTTTTGGGCTTCTTCCTGTTGAAGAATCTTCCGTGCCTGGCTTACAGGAAGGCGGCGCTGTTTCTTTTTCTTCGGAAAGATATTTCCCATCAGGTCCTGAAGGTTGATTCCCATATCTTCCATTCCCGACCCTGAGAATACCTCTAAAACGGGCGCGCGCTCGTCCACTTCCATCTCAACAATCTCATTTTCCAGTTTACCGGCAGCCAGTTCGGTCCGCAGGCGTGCCCGTGTATTTTGCTGTTCTCTCAGACGTTCGTTATACTCGTCTTCGTCGTCCGGTTCATCCTGGGAAATGGTTCCTGAAAAAAGCAAACTTAACGGATTCGCAGCGCTTTTTTCCCTTTGCGGTAAAGGTGCTAATAATTCTAAAAGCCTATGCTCTGCCATGATCTGCGCTTTTTCTTCGACGACGGACATTTTTTCTGCCTGTATAATACGTATTGCCGTCTCCACCAGATCTCTGACCATGGTTTCCACATCCCGGCCGACATAGCCAACTTCAGTAAATTTGGTCGCTTCCACTTTTACAAACGGGGCATTCACTAATTTTGCAAGTCTTCTGGCTATTTCCGTCTTACCTACTCCTGTGGGCCCTATCATAATAATGTTTTTAGGATATACTTCGTCACGGAAATCTTCAGGAAGTCTTTTGCGCCGATACCTGTTTCTGAGTGCTACGGCTACACATTTCTTGGCATCGTTTTGACCAACAATGAACTTATCCAGCTCAGCGACAACTTCCCTGGGAACCATCTCTTCCCTGCTCATGTTTCCTCCTCTCGCCGACATTAAAGTTCCTCCAGTACAATACGATCATTCGTATAGACACAAATCTCTGCCGCAATCAAAAGAGCCTTTCTGGCAATTTCTCCGGTGGTGAGTTCCGTGTTACGGGCAAGTGCCCTTGCGGCGGCCAAAGCATACGGCCCCCCAGAACCGATGGCGGCAACACCGTCGTCCGGTTCAATAACCTCACCGTTCCCTGAAATCATCAGCAGGCTCTCCTCATTTCCCACGATGAGCAGAGCTTCCAGCTTACGCAGAAATTTATCAGTTCGCCACTCCTTTGCCAGTTCAACAGCGGCACGGACCAGGTTTCCCTGATATTTTTCCAGTTGCTCCTCGTACTTTTCAAAAAGAGTAAAGGCATCGGCCACTGAGCCGGCAAACCCGGCCAAAACCTTGCCATGGTAAATACGTCTGACTTTTTTTGCTTCGTGCTTCATGACAGTATTCCCGCCAAACGTAACTTGGCCGTCTCCAGCCAAAGCACAATGACCGTCTTTTAGCACCGCCACAATTGTGGTCGCATGGAACATGGTTTCTCTCCTTACGCGCGGGGATGGGCTTCGTTATAAATTTCTTTAAGTTGTTCCCGCGTAATGTGCGTGTATATTTGCGTTGTGGATATATTCACATGTCCCAGAAGCTCCTGCACAATCCGCAAATCGGCTCCTGCATTAAGCATATGGGTGGCAAAGCTGTGACGAATACTGTGTGGGCTGATTCCTTTGGCCAAACTCACCTGCCGAACATATTTTTCTACCACACGACGGACACCTCTGTCTGTCAGGCGGGTCCCGTACTTGTTGAGCCAGACTGCGTTTTCTTTGTCTGCCTTTTTATTTTTTCGCAGCAAAACCGGACGCCCCTGTTCCAAATAAGTAAGAAAGGAACGGCGAGAGAATGTTCCCATCGGCACCATTCTCTCCCGGGATCCTTTGCCAAAAACAATGAACTGACCTTGGCTGACATCAATGTCACCAACATTCAGTCTTACTAATTCACTGACTCTGATTCCCGATGAATAAAGCATCTCAAGAATTGCAACGTCCCTTAAACCTGCCGGCGTTTTCAGATCAGGAGCTGATAATAGACGTAACATTTCCTCAACATAAAGAAATTTAGGCAATTTTTTGCCAATGCGCGGCGTTGAAACCGCAGCCCAGGAAGTATCTGATATGTGTCCTTCTCTGCTTAAATAACGCAGGAAGGAACGTATGGCGGAAAGCTTCCGTGCGATGGTACGACGTTCATAGGACTTTTCATGCAAGTAGGCGAGATAATGCCGGATAGCCAAATAGTCCAGATTCTCCGGTATGGAGGCACCTTCGTATTCCACAAACGTAAGGAAACGGCAAAGGTCCTCCGCATAGTTCCTCACTGTGTGGGGAGACGCATTTTTCTCCACCTGCAGGTACGTAACAAAACTGCCCAAATAATCGACCATTACAGGTTGTTCTCCTTTTTCAAAATCTTAACACAACAAATATATCAATGCAAGTTAATTTTGCCATTTCTGACACCAAACTTCAAGTATATCCAGCGCTCTGGCTGAGTATGCCAGCTTCCGTTCTTTTTTAGGAACCCGCCCTGCCAGAAGTGGAAATATCCCGAAATTTACATTCATTGGCTGGAAGTTTTCCGGATTTGCCGCAGTGATGTAGTGCGTCAGGGAACCATGAGCCGTTTCATGAGGCCATATCAAAGGTTCAGATCCCTGAATCAGCCGTGCAGCATTGATTCCGGCAACCAAACCCATGGCAGCAGATTCCACATACCCTTCCACACCGGTGATTTGACCGGCAAAAAACAAGTTAGCGTTTTCTTTTAGCTGCAGTGTAGGTAGCAGGACCCTGGGTGAGTTGATATATGTATTACGGTGCATCACACCATATCTGACAAATTCAGCATTCTCCAGCCCGGGAATCATCCGGAACACTCTTTCCTGTTCCGGCCATCTCAGGCGTGTCTGAAACCCTACCATATTGTACAGCGTAGCGGCAGCGTCGTCCTGTCGGAGTTGTACGACTGCATGTGGCCTTTGACCGGTTCGGGGATCAGTCAGCCCCACAGGTTTTAACGGTCCGAACAATAATGTTTCAAACCCCCGGGACGCCATCACCTCAACCGGCATACATCCCTCAAAATATTTTGCTTCGTCCACATTACAATGACCCATAAATATTTCCGCCGTTGTCAGCGCTTCGTAGAATTTCCGGTATTCCTCTTCATCCATAGGACAGTTCAGGTAATCAGCTGTGCCTTTCCCGTAACGGGACGCACGAAATACAACCTCATTGTTTACAGATTCAGCAGTAACAATGGGTGCTGCAGCATCGAAAAAATGCAGTGATGTTTCTCCGGTCATTGCACCAATGGCTTCCGCCAGAGCTTCAGCCGTGAGCGGCCCTGTAGCGATAATAACAGGGCCGGATTTAGTCGACGGTATCTCGGTGACTTCCTTTTCCTCCCGTGTTACTAAAGGCAGGGCATCAATTGTTTCTGTAATTCCCCGGGCGAACCCTTCCCGATCCACAGCAAGAGCGCCACCTGCAGGAACCGCATGTTTATCTGCCTGGGACATGATCAGTGAGTCAAAAGCACGCATTTCCTCTTTCAGCAAGCCGACTGCGTTTTGCAACCCTGCGGCACGGAGGGAATTACTGCAGACTAATTCTCCTAGATACCCGCTGAGATGCGCAGGTGTTTTCTTTCCGGGTCGCATTTCAATCAGACGTACAGGAATTCCTGCTTTCGCAACCTGCCAGGCAGCCTCGGCCCCGGCCAGGCCGCCGCCGACAATGGTCACTTCTTTCACTTCGGAACCCTCCCGGCAGACTTTTTATTAATTCGTTTTACCACGGCCTTGGTTTTGTTTCCCGACTCTTTATCGCTGCCCGAGAGAATATGGGCGCATTCCTTATTGGCACACTGCAGTACTTTTCCTTTTAATACGGTAAGGTAGCCGCACTGTGGACATTTTTCTTTTTGCGGTATGTCCCATGTGGTAAATTCACATTCAGGGTAACCAGAACAGCCGAAAAATTTACGCCGCTTCTTTGTTTTGCGCTCCACCAGCGGCTTGTTACACTGGGGACAGTTCACATCCAGCTCTTTAATAATTGGCTTAGCATAACGGCATTCGGGGAAACCGGGACAGGCCAAAAACTTACCGTACCTGCCCATTTTGTAAACAAGATTCCTGCCGCAGTTTGGGCAGGTTTCTTCGCTTACTTCCGGCTCAATCACAATTTTCTCCATATGCTCTTCCGCTATTTTCAGGCTCACAGCAAAACTTTCATAAAAACTGCGAATCACCTCAACCCAGTCAAGTTCACCCTCAGCAATTTTGTCCAGTTTTTCTTCCATCACAGCCGTAAAGTCAACATCCAGAACCGCCGGAAAGAATTCCAGCAGTAACTCAAGGACTAATCTGCCCATTTCGGTTGCATAAAAAACCTTTGCCTCCCTGACAACATAGCCCCTTGTCTGTAATGTGTCGATAATCGGAGCATACGTACTGGGTCGGCCGATCCCTTTTTCCTCCAGTGTTTTAACTAACATGGCTTCACTGAAACGGGGAGGCGGCTGGGTAAAATGCTGATCCGGCAACAGTTCCTGTAACGACAGCTTTTCACCTTCGGACAACTCCGGCAGCAAGCCGCCTTCATCTTTCTCTTCCTCATCCCGGCCCTCAATATACAACTTCATGAAGCCCTCGAATTTCATCTGTGAGCCAGTGGCACGGAATGTGTAGGAACCGGCTGCGATATCTGCTGAAACTGTGTCAAAAACCGCAGGGCTCATTTGACTGGCCATAAAGCGATCCCATATTAACCGGTACAAACGATTTTGATCACGGGAAAGATAAATCTTTACCTGATCGGGGCTGCGCGGAACCGATGTTGGCCGAATTGCCTCATGGGCTTCTTGTGCCCCTTTCTTGGAACGGTAAACGGGAGGCTTTTGAGGAAGATACTTTTTGCCGAATTGGTTCTCAATATATGTACGTGCTTCATCCTGTGCCTGCTCTGATACTCGCATCGCATCCGTACGAATATAGGTGATTAAACCGACCACGCCTTCTTTGCCCAGTTGCAGACCTTCGTAAAGCTGCTGTGCCACCATCATTGTTTTACGGGCTGCAAAACCCAGTTTCCTCGATGCTTCCTGCTGCAGGCTGCTGGTAGTAAACGGCGGAGACGGATTCCTTCTCCGTTCTTTTTTCTTCACAGACGTGACAATAAAATCCTGCCCATCTATGCCAGCCAAGACTTCATCCAGTTCGTCCCGTCCGGCGGGAACATGTTTTTTGCCCTGTTTACCGTAATAGCGTGCAGTAAACGCAGCCTTTCCTGCTTTGAGCCGGGCTTCCAGCGTCCAATACTCTTCCGGAGTAAAGTTGTCTATTTCATTTTCCCGCTCTACAATTAAGCGCAGTGCTACTGACTGCACCCGTCCTGCCGACAAGCCCTTTCTCACTTTTTTCCACAACAGTGGCGAAATTTTATATCCGACGAGCCGGTCAAGTACCCGCCTGGCCTGTTGGGCATTTACCCGGTCCTGATCAACCAGCCTGGGTTTTTTAAACGCTGCTTTAATAGCCGCTTCCGTTATTTCATTAAATTCCACCCGGCAGGGTTCACTACTGTCAATTCCCAGTGCCCGGGACAGATGCCAGCAGATCGCTTCGCCCTCTCTGTCAGGGTCAGCTGCAAGATAGATCTTCTTTACATCTTTGGCGGCGTTTTTTAATTCTTTAAGTATGTCACCTTTGCCGCGGATCGTAATATATTTGGGAGAAAAGTCGTTTTCTGTATCAATGCCAATTTGGCTTTTCGGCAAATCTATTACATGACCCATGGACGCATTTACTTTATATCGTCTCCCAAGGTACTTTTTTATCGTTTTAGCTTTGGTTGGAGATTCAACAATTACCAGATAGTCAGACATAGAAACCCTCCAGTATCTAAATAGCGGACTTACTCTATTCTCTACTACTTATACACAACTTTTGCTACCCTATACACGAAGAAAATAATTTCCAGGTAATTTTTTTAGAAATGAAGTCAGTTCCAGCTCCACTAATGCAACAGCCAACACTTGTGCGTCCAGACCGGACCGTTCAACCAGATCGTCAAATTGGACAGGTTCAAACTCAATTGCCTGAAGTATTTTTTTTTGCACAGGAGTAAGTGCTGCAGATTGACGTTCTTCATATTGCACATTCAAAAAACCCAACTCACTTAAAATGTCTGCTGCATGCTCAACCATGGCTGCCCCTTCTTTTATTAACTTATGGCAGCCGCGGCTGTTCGGACTGTTTATACTTCCCGGCACGGCAAAAACATCCCGACCCTGTTCAAGGGCACAATCGGCGGTAATCAGTGCGCCGCTTTTCTCAGCGGCTTCAACAACAATTGTTGCCAGTGACAGACCACTGATAATTCTGTTACGCATGGGAAAGTGGTGTGGTTTCGGCATTGTTCCCGGAGGGAACTCACTGAGTAATAACCCGGAGCGGACAATGTCATCCCGGAGCTTACGGTTTTCCGGGGGATAGCAGATATCCAGTCCGCAACCGAGAACAGCCACCGTTTTTCCTCCTGCCTGAAGAGCGCCGAAATGCGCTGAGGTATCTATACCCCGTGCCATGCCGCTTATAACAGCGACCCCTGCTCCGGCCAAATCAAATGCCAGCTTATTTGCTACTGTTTTTCCGTACTCCGTTGCCTTCCTGGAACCAACTACAGCCAATCCCGGTTCACCAGTTATATTCAGTTCGCCACGATAAAACAGAACTACCGGTGGATCATATATTTGCGAAAGCAGGGTTGGATAATTTCCATCAGCCAAGGTTACAACCTGAATTCCCAAAGACTCCAACCGTTCCCATTCGCGCTCAGGATTGATTGTTTTTCTATCCTGCAAAACTGCATTTACAGCCCGGGCGGGCAAACCCGATGCAAACAATTCTTCTTCAGATGCCTTGAACGCTTTTTCCGCAGAATTGAAATAGTCAAACAAAAGGCGGATTCGCTTGGCACCTAATTCTGTCACTCGGCTAAGCGCCACCCAATATGGAGCATCAGCCAATTTCATCACCCCCGACTTCACGATAGGATTCCACTCTTATATTGGAATTCCTGCTCTTGCTTTCCAGATACTTCCACAACTACGTAATTATATCATACATTTTTTAATGCAAGACAGTTAAATTATACCATATATCAAATGAAAGAACAAGTGTTCGCCCGCCAATCTTCCCTTACTAACACAAACTCCCGGCATATGCCGGGAGTTTAAAAGTTGTCTAGCACTTATTTTCGTATTTCATAACGCGGTTTTCCCATGTACGAATTAAAATATTATCCTTGGACATCGAAACCAGATATTCAGGAAGCATTGGGGTTTTCCCGTAGCCCTCCGGTGCGTTCACAATAAATGTGGGAATCGCCAAACCCGAAGTGAAACCACGTAACTCTTCCATGATGGCAATACCAACATCAACACGGGTTCTGAAATGCGCAGTTCCCTTTACCGCTTTGGCATGGAATATATAGTAAGGACGGACCATAATTTTCAACAGTTCATGATTCAACTTTTTCATAATATGTGCCGTATCATTCACTCCAGCTAGTAGCACTGCCTGATTTCCCAGGGCAACGCCTGCCCGGGTAAGCTTCCGGCATGCTTCGGCCACTGCAGGTGTAACTTCCATCGGATGATTAAACTGGGCATTAACATAAACGGGCGCATGTTTCTCGAGAACACTGCAAAGCGCGTCAGTAACCCGCATAGGCATGGTTACCAAAGCACGAACTCCAAGCCGCTTAATCTCCACATGTGGGATATTATCAAGTTCCGTTAACAACCAATCAATCAGTTCGTTGTTCAGCATGAATGCATCGCCACCGGTTAACAGCACATCACGTATCTCTTCATTCTGTCTGACATAGTTTAACGCAGCCTGCAACTGTTCACGGGGGGTAGACCTGTCCACTTCACCAATATTTCTGCGACGCTGGCAATGCCGGCAATACATGGCGCATTGATTCGTTACATTAATAATTAAACGATCCGGATAGCGACGGGTAACCGCCGGAGCAGGGGAAGTAAATTCCTCACCCATGGGATCATCTTTGCCGCCGGAGTCCATTAGCTCTTCAAAAGAAGGAATGGCCTGCCGCCGCACAGGGCAGTGAGGGTCTTTGGGATCAATCAGGCTTAAATAATACGGAGATAATGCCCAACGGTATTTTTCCCCGACTTTTCTGATATTTTCCGCTTCTTCCAGTGTCAGACCCAGTAGTTTCACCAATGTTTCTACACGATATATACGGCGGGTGACCTGCCATCGCCAATCATTCCACTCCGTATCACCCACACCAAAATGTTTTTTTATTTTTTCCTGCCTGATGAGAATATTTTCCCATTCTTTCATTCCGTCGGGAATTTGTTCTTTCGCTTGAAGATAAGGTTCAATTATTTTTTTTAATTCTTCTGCCCGTATCTTCGCAGTTTCTCTTTGCTCCTTCAAAACCTTTCTGTCAGGCAATGAATCCTCCCCCCAAACAATTATATATTTTTCTATATTCGAAAATTTTCACTCAGGCAAAATATCCCCCTACGGAGTTACTTTGCGAACTGGCAACGCGACGTTGTAAGATGATATTTTTTTAGTATAATCAGTATAACATACTTACGAAATATTGTACAAAAAGTGCCGCTGTTAAAGGATATTTGATGCTGCACACGACTAAAGTTTTGATATTTTGTGTAATATTTTGTCGTTGACTCACGGCAGTAAACAAGATAAAGTCATCGTAGAGGTGAACATAATGCGTAAATGGCTGGTCATTATATTCTGTTTAATTATTCTGTCAGCAGGACTGGCAGGTTGCAATACATATGCTGAACCTGAAGACTCAAATAAACCAGAACAGCCGCCGGAGATTTCTACCCCGCCTGCGGTACCGGTAGATGAACCGACGATACCCTTAGAACCGGCCAAACCTGAGGCTCCGGAAATTGATCTTGAAGAAATCCGTGCCAATGAACTGGGAAAAGTAATGGTTTTAATGTATCATGAAATAGGATTAAAAGAAGATACCTGGGCCCGTACAGCAGACAACTTCCGCAGAGATATGGAAACTCTTTACCACCTGGGCTACCGGCCTGTAAATTTAAACAATTTTCTTGCCGGTAATATCGATATCCCCGCAGGGACGACTCCGTTTATTCTGACGTTTGACGATGGGACTGCAGGCCAGTTCCGCTTTATTGAAGAAGACGGTGACATGATAGTGGACCCGGACAGTGCCGTCGGCATACTGCTGGCCATGAGTGAAAAGTACTCCGACTTTGAGCCTGCAGGTACATTTTATATCTATTATCCGCTCCCTTTCCGGCAAAAAGATTACATTTATGATAAATTACAGCTGCTGGTCAATTGGGGCTTTGAAATCGGCAACCATACGCACGGCCACGAAAATCTGGCTAAAATATCACCGGGTGAAGCGGTGAAAACGTTGGTCCGGCATGTTCGTACCACGGAGTCCATTCTGCCCGGTTATCAGGTAAACACACTGGCACTTCCTTACGGAGCCCGTCCCAAAGAAGACAACCATTTAATCTACGGAGAGTGGGAAGGCACCAGTTACGAAAACAAAGCCATTCTCCTTGTCGGTGCCAATCCTTCACTCTCTCCGTTCGATATTCGTTTCAACCCCTTCCGACTGCCAAGAATCCGGGCTGATGAAACAGAACTATCCCGTTGGCTTGATTACTTTAAGAATAATCCTGACCAGCAGTATATCAGTGACGGTGACCCGGATACCATTACTGTTCCGGAGCATATTGCAGGCAATGTGGACAGTGCGGGATTATCCGGCAGAACATTAAGAACATACTAATAGTTTAAAGGGCTGAAATTCAGCCCTTTTTGGTTTTATATCAGTTCAATGCCGTCATACTGTTTTATTATATCGACAGCGTCTTCTTTGTTCTGATCGTCTTCCAAAGGAAGAAGGATGTACGCACCGTCCTTTTCGTCTTCCCTGTTCCCCGTTCCGAAAAGTCCATGGGCAAGATCCGGCAAAAATCCTACCATAAGTGCAGACACACTTAACTCAGGATCCGGAGAGCCCCGGTCTATCTTATCCAAAGCGGCAATATACCCGTTGTTTCTTAGGATACGCATTGCCTCTTGCGCATCTTCCAGTTGCTCAAAATATGCAAATATCATTTCTCCCATGTTTATCACCCCACATTTTTTTTATTTTCCCTCTTTTTAATTTTATCTATGCCACACATCTTTTCACATTTGTAGACATATTTTCTCGGATAGTGATGACACGGCTGGCAAAACTAAAAGTAAGTAAAAAAAGGAGGTGATTCTCTATGGCAAAGAACAGAAACAGAAAAAGGCTGGTTCCCGGTGTTGAACAGGCATTGGAAAAATTTAAAATGGAAATAGCCGGTGAACTGGGCATAACTGATGGCAGTCCGGGAGCAAGCTTAGAGTCCTCGCTGGAAAAATATAAACATGAAATTGCCGGTGAACTGGGTATTGATGCACATATTAAAAGCAATGGATGGAAAGATGTCTCATCGGGAATGTGCGGTGCTGTGGGCGGCAGAATGGGCGGTGCCATTGGCGGCAATATGGTAAAGAAAATGATTGAAATGGCAGAGAAAGATATGATGAACCGAAGTTGATAAAAACAACAAGCGCCTGATCCAACAGGCGGACAGGCGCTCAGTAAATAAAATTTGAAATTGCAGCGATTAGAGATTAATGTTAAACTTGGACCCGTTAGCGCATTTTGGCGATAATAGCTTCGGCCATTTCCATACCCTTAGCGGTGCCGCCAAGGTCATAGGTTACTGTTTTCCCTTCACGAATAACAGTAGCCAAAGCATTTTCCACCTGATCGGCAGCCTTCATTTCCCCGAGATAACGCAGCATCAGAACCGCAGAAAGAATGATCGCCGTGGGGTTTACTTTATCCATGCCTGCGTATTTGGGCGCACTGCCATGTACCGGTTCAAAAACAGCAACATCCCTGCCTATGTTGGCGCCCGGTGCCAGACCCAAACCGCCGACTAAGCCGGCACAAAGATCGGAAATAATATCTCCGTAAAGATTTGGCATCACCATTACATCGTAAAGCTCCGGTTTTTGTACGAGTTGCATACACATATTGTCAACGATACGATCTTCAAACTCAATTTCCGGATATTCTTTTGCAATATACTGGGCCACCGATAAAAAAAGCCCGTCTGTACATTTCATAATGTTTGCTTTGTGTACTGCCGTAACTTTACGGCGGTTATTTTTTTTCGCATATTCAAAAGCAAATCTGCAAATTCGCTCAGATCCCTTACGGGTTATAATTTTAATCGTTTCTGCAGCGTCCTCACCGACCATATGTTCCACACCGGCATATAAGTCTTCTGTATTTTCACGGACAACAACCAAATCAATATTGTCATAACGGGAACGAATTCCCTCATATGTACGCGCCGGTCGTACGTTAGCATATAAATCCAACTCTTTACGCAAAGCGACGTTAACACTGCGGAAGCCTGTCCCAATCGGAGTGGTCAAAGGCCCCTTCAGCGCAATTTTATTTTTTCTGATAGATGTTAGCACCTGCTCAGGCAACGGCGTGCCAAACTCGGGGATGGCGCTTTCCCCTGCCAGGTATTCATCCCACTCAATGGCTACTCCGGTAGCCGCCAGAATTTTTTTTGTTGCAGCAGTAATATCGGGACCGATTCCGTCCCCGGGTAACAGCGTGATTTTGTACATATTGTCCTCCTCGGCATTTAAAGATAGTTCTTATTATAACAAAAAGAAGGTTCACTGTAAACGCTTTCCCCGTATCTGCTACCAGCGTTCCCCTGCAGATGGCAAGCAGAACGGTGTCCATAGCCGACCTCTTGCAAAGGGGGAGGAACATGGCGGCAATACTGCACCGCATGGACACAGCGGGTGTAAAAGCGACAACCGCTGTGTCCGTTTATAATCGGCCGGGGTTCCCCTGTAGCACAAATAATTTTATTTTTTTGTGACGATTCCGGTAGCAGTTGGCTGTCAAGAAGCATAGCTGTATAAAAATGTTTCGGTGAAGAAAACACCGCAGACGCAGGTCCAATCTCTACAATTTTTCCCATATACATGACGGCCACCCGCTCGCAGATTTGCCTAACCACCGCCAGGTTATGGGAAATAAATAAATATGATATCTTCCTCTCCCTTTTCAGCAGGGCCAGCAGATTTATTAATTGAGCCTGAACAGTTACGTCCAGAGAGGAGACCGGCTCATCAAGGACTAATAATTTTGGTTGTAGCACAAGGGTTCTGGCCAAAGAGATTCTCTGCCGCTGACCACCGCTAAATTCATGGGAATAGCGATTCAGACAATCCTCCGCCAAGCCCACTGAAGATAAGGTCTCCAGGACAATCCGCCTTCTATCCGCAGACTTCCCTGCCTTTCCGACAATAAGACCCTCTTCCACCAGTTTGCCTATTTTCATCCGTGGATTTAGTGACCCCTGGCTATCCTGAAATACCATTTGAATCTCACGCCGGCAGCCACCGCCGTGCGGTTTTCCCAAAAACAACAGCCTTCCGCTGTCCGGCTGGAGCAAACCTGCCACAATTTTGCCCAGAGTTGTCTTCCCGCAACCGCTTTCTCCCACCAGACCCAATGCTTCACTGGTCTGAATTTGAAGTGACACATTATCCAAGGCTCTGATCATGCCGTTCCTTGACTCTCTCGCCCGCCCCGGCCCAGGGTAAAATAGTGAAACACTCTTTAACTCAAGGAGTTTATTTTTCATCGAATTCTCCTAGATGTGACATCTGACAGACCATGTTCCAGACAAACGGAGTGATGCGGGTGCCTGCTGAGTGCAAATTGACCGGCGATAAGTGCAGCGAGGAGCAAATTCGCATCCTGCTTTAGGTTGAGCCGGTGTCATAAGCCATGACACCGGCCTTTTTAACGGCCGGTCTATTCTTGGCACTGATTGAAGCAACAATTGTGTATAAGGGTGAGCAGGCTTTCTGAACAGCTCGTCAGCATTTGCTTCTTCCACTACCCTGCCGGCATACATAATCAGAATTCGATCTGCCATATATGCCATAACCCCTAAATCATGGGTAATTAGCAGCAAGGAGGCTTGTGTTTCGTGAATATAATTACGTAAATTCAACAAAATTTGCGCCTGTACCGTTACATCCAGAGCCGTAGTCGGTTCATCGGCTATGATCAACGGCGGTTGACAACAAAGGGCTATGGCCAGCATGACGCGCTGCCGCTGTCCGCCGCTCAGTTGATGGGGATACTGCCGCATACGAAGCTTAGGAGGATGAAGGCCCAGTTTTGCAAATATCCGCAATGTTTCCGCAACAGCATCTTTCTCAGACATGCTTTTGTGGATACGTAATACCTCACTAACCTGTGTACCCACATTGATTACCGGATTTAAGCATGTTAAGGGCTCCTGAAAAACAATCCCCGTCAGACGTCCCCGGACGTTTTGCCAGTCTTTGGCGTATCCCGGCCGCAGTTTTCTCCCCGCCAGTTGAATCAAGCCTTCTGCCCTGGCTGTTTCCGGAAGAACCCCGGCCAACGACAAAGCGGTCAGGCTCTTACCACTGCCACTTTCACCGGCTATTCCCACAATCTCCCCTTTATTGATAGCAAATGAGATGTTATTTACCGCAACAAATACCCCGTCTGCACCATCAAAACGTACGGAAAGGCCTTGCACGTCAAGCATAATTTGATCTCCGTGCAGACCGTACATCGAAACGGCTGCGCAATCCTTCGCCCAATAAATGAAAAGCAAATACACTGATAAAAATAAACAGTCCGGGGAACGCCGCATACCACCAGGCATGACGCATATAAAACTGGGCGTCCCGTAGCATATTCCCAAGTGTTGGCACCGGAGGCTGTATACCCAGACCGAAGTATCCCAGTCCGGCCTCTGTCATGATAGCCGCCGGAACAAAAAGTGTGGCTGAAATCAGTAAAGGTCCCAGTGCGTTGGGTAATAAATGGAGTACAATAATTCTCGGAGCAGAAGCGCCTACCAACCGGGCGGACGCCGTGAAATCAGCTTCACGCAGGCGGAGCATTTCACCCCGAACAAGACGGGCCAGTCCGGGCCAGCCTGTAAACCCGATGACTGCCACCACCAGCCACAGCGCCGGGTCAAATATTGCCACCAGGGAAAGAACCAGAAAAAGCGATGGGAAGACCATCACAAGATCGGTGATACGCATGATAACCGTATCTGTAAACCCTCCGTAATAGCCGGCCAGCGCACCCATGGTCGTACCTATACTCACAGATAAAAACATAGCAACAATCCCAACTGTTAACGAAATTCTGGTACCGTACAGCACACGGCTGAAAATATCCCGCCCGAGTCTGTCTGTGCCGAACAAGTGCCCTCCCCCGGGCGGACGCAGCCAATTGCCGGCATCCGTATGCAGCGGGTCATGGCTGGCCAGATAAGGTGCAAATAACGCTGCAGACGCAACACATAGTATCAAAATGATACCTACCATGATTTGTAACGTCCCCCGTCCGTTTCCCCGTCTTCGCGCCATATCCAACGCTCCTTCTACTGATTCAGTCTTACCCTCGGGTCGACAACCAGATATACAATATCCGCTAATAGATTGGCCAGCGCAGTTAACATTGCCATGGAAAAGTTGACAAACATAATCACAGGATAATCTCTGGCCAGGGTGGAGGCAATGACAAAACGTCCGACCCCTGGCCAGGAAAAAACGTTTTCTGTGATTAATGCGCCTGTGAAAAGCATGGGAAGCGAAAGTGCAGCAACAGTGACAATAGGGATCGCTGCGTTGGGCAACACATGCCGGATCAATATAATGGCAGGGGGCAGACCCTTTGCTCGTGCAGTCCTGACATAATCGGCCGTTAAACAATCCAAGACTGCAAATCTGACAAACCTGACATAATATGCAAAGCTGCCTGCACTGAGTACAACCAAAGGCATGACCATATGAGCAGCCAAGTCCACAAGTGTGCCACCACCCGGCGTTCGCATTCCTGCGGCCGGCAGCCACGGCAACCGATAGGCAAATATCATCATTAAAATCATTCCCAGCCAAAACCCGGGGACAGAAATACCGGCCAGCGACGCTGCACCCACTGCACTGTCAATGACAGAACCTCGCTTCACCGCAGCCGCTGTACCCAAAACAACAGCCAGCGAAAGGGAAAGCAAAAAAGAAGTTAGCGTCAATAGCAATGTCGCCGGCAGCCGCTCGATGAGCAGTTCCGTTACCGGCCTGTTATAGATGAGGGAAATACCAAAATCTCCCCTCGTAACCCTGCTCAGCCATGAAAGGTACTGGGACGGTAAAGGTTGGTCCAGTTCCCTGAGTTGAAACCACCTTTCCACAGCGGTGGGATCAAGGCGCAATTCAGGATTGGCCGCAAAAGGACGTCCGGGAGCATAATGCATCATTAAAAATGTAACCAGAGTAACACCCAGCAAAATAAAAACTGTTTGAGCAGCTCGTCTCATCAGTAACTTCGTAATGATATTCACTGTTCCAACCCCCACTCTTCCACAAAATAAAAGAGCGCTTCGGGGTGGGGGCTGAAGTTTATCACCCTGTTTGACACCGCGTGAACAGCACTCCTGGTATAAAGCCAAATCACGGGCGCATCGTCCACAATCAGTGTTTCCGCTTCCCTGTACAAACGAATCCTTGCATCCCTGTCCGGAGCTGAAGACGCCGCATCCAGGAGAAGGTCTACTTCCTGATTGGCATAACCAAACGCATTAGCAAGACTTTCAGAATGCCAGTGAAAACTGAAATCGGGATCTGCATCCACTCCCCGCCCCAGAAGTATTAAGTCATAGTCCCCATCATACAACGCAGCTAAAAATGATTCCCATTCCAATAAGACTACTTCAACAGGCACCCCAATTTCAGCAGCACTCTCTTTAAACAGCATCGCCACATTCTCCCGAACCACATTGCCGGCATGATATACCAATTTCAGCGGCTGCGACCGGTAGCCCGCTTCACGCAGCAATTCAACCGCCTTTTTATGATCTTTACCGTATGCCACAAACTCCTTATCATAAGCAAATTGAGGCGGCAAGAGCGGGCCGTGGACAACCTCGGCACAGCTCAGCAATAAGTTATCCACGATTTCATCTTTATCAAGCAGCATCGACAATGCCTGACGAACCCGCCGGTCTGCCACAGGTGACTGAGCCCGTTTTAAATTAAACCCGATATAGTCATAAACCAGCCGCGGGTTTTTATATATCCGGATATCGGGCATTGCCTGAAAATATGTAATATCCTCCACCCTGACACTAGTGGGCGCCACATCCAGCCGACCGGCGGAAAGTTCAATCATCTGCGCCTCCTGATTAGGAATTATACGATAGTAAATATCCTGGATCCCCGGTTTACCCAGATAATAGTCAGGATTAGCCCGGGCGTGAACATACTCGTCGGGCAACCATTCCCGAAATAAGTACGGACCAGCACTGACAGGCAGTGTTTTCCCATATGAATGGTTCTCCATCTCTGCAACCGGCACAGATTTTAAAACGTGGGCAGGCAATGAGGGCAGTGTCATCCGGGAGAGAAACGGAGCAAACCGCTTCTCCAGCGTCACTTCCATGGTGTAATCATCAAGAATCCGTATTCCTGCAATCTCCCCGTCAGCATATACAGACTGTTGCTTCTCTTTATACTCACTGGCACCATTGATCTCTTTTAGCAGTTGAAACAGCCAACCTGTGTAGTCAGGATGAGAAATAATTCGCAGTGTAAACGCCACATCTTCGGCAGTTAGCGGCACCCCATCAGACCAATAAATATCATCCCGTAACGTAAACAGATATTTGACACCGTCGTCATCAAGTGTCCATGAAGAAAAAACTGCGGGAACCGGTTCCAGAGTCAGCCGGTCAGTACGGATAAGTAGCGGATGAAAAAGCGGTATCAGCTCCGCCGAAGCTCCATCACGGATAAACAAAGGATTTAGTGTGAGCGGGTTTGCCGGCGCTCCAACATATAACGTATCGCAGGGAGGCGTCTTGTGTGTACATCCGCAGCTAAGGAGAAAGGCAAAAAAGAGCACCATCGCTATTCGAATCCTGTAGGACACGTTCTTCCCCCCTTGCAAAGATATTACGCTTCAGAAGTCAGGAAAATAACTAAAAAAGACGCTTCAATTTCTGAAGCGTCTTTATTTTTGGATCTTCTCTATCTCGTATAAATATGGATAATGCGAGGTTATTATAAGAATATCTATAGTATATCTGATCCATTGTCAAGTCAACCGTATTCCTCGGTAAGTGCATAACCATAATAATTTAGCGTGTCAACCACCCATAATCCTGCCTGCAATCAACGATATACAACATACAGTTCCAACGTCCCTTTCTCTACAGAAACTGTGCAATATTTTAAGGATTACAATATTGACAATGTCTTGGATCTGCTTTTTCCATACCATTAGGATAAAGCTTTTCTTCGGAATATCCACATTTTTTACAG
>Ga0208242_100561_pt1 | contig 19767 bp, 21 predicted proteins | sample SubbioAug_CSW13A_FD_184825 | JGI IMG/M metagenome (GOLD analysis project Ga0208242, IMG submission 184825) | Serpentinite rock and fluid subsurface biosphere microbial communities from McLaughlin Reserve, California, USA - CR12Aug_CSW13A (SPAdes) | ecosystem: Environmental > Terrestrial > Deep...
CGCCCGCCGCAAGTTCTTCGAGCTGGCCGACATCGAGACCGCCGAGCGCCAGAAGGCCCGCGGCGAGAAGCCCAAGGCCGTCTATCCCAAGGCTCTGGACGCGGTGCGCCTGATCGACGCCCTCTTCGCCGTCGAGCGGCAGATCAACGGCGCAAGCCCCGAAGCTCGCCTGGTCGTCCGCCGTGAGCAGAGCGCGCCGATCCTCGCCGAGCTCGAAGCCTGGATGGCCGAGACCCGCCAGCAGCTCACCAGCAGCCACCACATCATCAAGGCGATCAACTACCTCAAGCGACGCTGGCCCTCCTTCATCCGCTTCCTGGATGACGGCCGCGTCTGTCTCTCCAACAACGCCGCCGAGCGGGCCCTCAGAGGCATCGCCCTTGGCCGCAAGTCCTGGCTGTTCGCCGGCTCCGATCGTGGCGGTCAGCGTGCGGCGGCCATGTACAGCCTCATCGCAACCGCCAAGCTCAACGGCGTCGACCCTCAGGCCTGGCTCGCCGATGTCCTCGCGCGCATCAACGACCTGCCGGCCAGTCGTCTCAACGAGTTGTTGCCCTGGAACTGGACGCCCACGGCGCTTGCCGCCTAAGCCACTTCCCGGCGTTTCACAGCCTAGCCGCCGCGGTCCTCACCGGATGCGTACGAGCGTTCAGGCAAGAGCCTGATCTCCAGTTCCATCTTTGACGACGATTTCCTCTGCTCGACGCGCCGGGACGGCTCCATCGGCGCCGTGGCCGTTAACCAGGCCACCCTGGACGCCGTGACCAATGCGCTCGACGGGATTTTCTGGACGCCGGAGGAGCTCGTCCGCCTAAGCGGTCTGCGACGGATCTAACCTTTGCGACTGGCGGGGACGCCGACCTCTGCCTCGTGCGATTAGTGGGGCACTAAGTTGACACGGGCAGCGGGGGCGGCCCGCTAAGGGGCATGCATGAAGCGTAAGCGGCGTCCGGCGGCCACATGATCGCGGTGGATTGAGCAGGAGAGTATGGTGGAGGGCAGAAGGCGAGCTGGACCTGGCCCTTCGCCGCCAGAGGCCGGTAACCGCCATAGCCGTCCACCTGCAGCACGCCGGTGAAGCCGGCCAGGTGGGCCATCGGCCGCTCGGCCTTGCGATCAGGGGCGTAGACATAGGCCACGGCCGGCGGATCGGTTCCGCCCCAGGGCCGGTCGTCGCGGGCATAGGCCCAGAGCTGGCCGGTCTTGGTGCGTCCGCGTCCGGGATCGAGCACCGGGGCGGTGGTCTCGTCGGCGAAGAGCTTGGATGATCGTCGGAGCGTCGCCAGCAGGTGCTCATGGACGGGCCGCAGCAGGAAGGCGGCCCGCCCGGTCCAGTCTGCCAAGGTAGAGCGATCGAGCTTGATCCCCTGGCGGGCGTAGATCTGCGCCTGGCGGTAGAGCGGCAGGTGATCGGCGTACTTGGCTATCACCACATGAGCGACCGTCGCCTCAGTAGGCATCCCGCCCTCGATCAAGGCTACGCGAGCTGGACGGCGAGCTCCCGTGGCCCGGCAGGTCCAAGCGCCGAAGGTGAGTTCGACGCCTATGGCCGCGAAGCCGACCTTCCGAAGGTCGGCAATGAGCCCATCTGCGACCTTGGCAAAACGGCCCGCTCAAGCCGACGCGCCTGCTCCTATGCAGCCTCCGGCTTCACCTTCGTCACCTCATCCAGGTGATGTGACCACCAGCGCATCATGGTGCGGCGCCCGCTAAGCCATTCGGCGGCGTTGTAGACGGAGCGGATGTCGCCCTCGGCGTGGGCGAGTTGGAGCTCGATCCAGTCGCGGTTGAACTCGTGCTCATTGAGCACGGTGGAGGCCGTAGAGCGGAAGCCGTGCACCGTCGCGCGACCATGGTAGCCCATGCGATAGATCGCATAGATCATCGTATTCTCGGAGATCACACCGCTGCGGGTCGGGGCCGGGAACAAGAGTTCGGAACGGCCGGAAGCTTCCCTGATCTCGGCCAGGATTTTGATCACCTGCGGCGTCAGGGGCACCAGGTGGTCACGGCGCATCTTCATGCGCGCCGCAGGAATTCTCCAGAGCGCCCCATCCCCTTCCAGGTCTTCAAACTCCGACCAGCGCGCAAAGCGAACCTCGGACGTGCGGACGAAGGTATGGATCAACAGCTCGAGGGCGAGCTTCGTCTGCGCCGCGCCGTTGTAGACGGCGAGGTCTTGCATGAACTGCGGAAGGTCCTTCGGGAGGATGGCAGAGCGCCGTTTGGCCGGCGGTGCGCTCTTCAAGGCGCCGCGGAGGTCGGCGGCGGGATCCCTGGGGCACACCCCCAAGGCGACGCCATATCGGAAGATCGCGCTGGCCATCTGTAGCACCCTGCGAGCCATTTCTGGCGCGCCTCGGCCTTCAATGCTGCGGATCGTCGAGAGCAGCTCAACGGGCTCAATCTCAGCGATGGGCCGACGCCCCAGATAGGGGATCAAATCGGCGTCCAGGCGCGCCTTCAGCCGATCTGAATAGCTGGGCACCCACCCGTCTTTGCGGGCGTCAAACCACTCATTGGCCACCGCCTCGAAGGTATTTGCGGCCGCCATCCTCTTCCGGGCTTTTGCGACTTTGCGCTCGTGAGCAGGATCCATGCCCTTGGCGAGCAGCTCACGGGCGTCATCCTTTGCTCTGCGCGCCTCTCGCAGAGACACGGCCGGGTAGGCCCCGAGGGCCAGCAGTTTTTGCTTCCCACCGAACCGATAACTGAAGCGCCACAGGCGTGACCCGCTGGGGTTCACCAATAGGAATAAGCCCTCGAAATCACTGAGTTTACGGGGCTTCGATTCGGGCTTGAGGCTGCGCAGCTGGGTGTCTGACAGGGGCATGCTGTTGGTATCGCGCGGCGATCTGTTGGTATCAAGCCCGAGGCGTACCAACAGGTGATCCGCATGCGGGTGAAACCGATTGAGCCAGAGAATGTGCGCAAAATAGTAAAAACGCTTTTTAATCAGCTATTTACCATGTCGCTACGGGCTAGAGGCAAACCCCGCGAAACACCCCGCTGGTGGGCCCGGCAGGACTCGAACCTGCAACCAGACCGTTATGAGCGGCCGGCTCTAACCATTGAGCTACAGGCCCCATCAGCGGAGGGCCTGCGGTTAGCATGGGCTGCGCGCGGCTTAAAGCTCCGGTTCAGGTTGGGCTTGCCAGGGTGGAACATGAAGGTCGTCGCGGGGGTTCTCGCTGTGGCCTATGGTCAAGTTTCAAATGGACTGGAGATTTCGATGAAGACCCTCCTGCGCGCTGGCGTGCTCAGCCTCAGTCTGGCGGCCCTGGCCCCGGCCGCCCTGGCCCAGACTGCTCCGGCCCCCGCCGCCCCCGCGGCGGATTCCATGTTCCGCGCCACCACCCTGAACCTGTCGGCCGTCGGCGAGGTCGATGTGGCGCCCGACATGGCGACCATCAATCTCGGGGTCCAGACCGAAGCCCCCACCGCCCAGGGCGCCATGCAGGCCAACGCCCAGCAGATGAGCCGGGTGATGGCCGCCCTGAACCGCGCCGGGATCGCGGCCCGCGATATCCAGACCTCGAACCTCAATCTGAACGCCCAGTACGACTATGTGGAGAACCAGCCGCCCCGCCTGCGCGGCTATCAGGCCAGCAACCAGGTGACGGTGAAGGTGCGTGACCTCGCCCGCCTCGGCGCAGCCGTCGACGCCACGGTCAATGCCGGCGCCAACCAGATCAACAGCATCAGCTTTGGCCTGAACGACCGCAGTCAGGCTGAGAATCAGGCCCGTCAGGCCGCCGTCCGCGACCTGCAGGCCAAGGCTGCCCTCTACGCCCAGGCCACCGGCTACCGGGTGGGCCGTCTGGTGACCCTGAGCGAGGGCGCGACCTATTCGGCGCCGCAGCCGCCCATGCCCTACATGGCCATGGGCCGCGCCGAGAGCATGAAGGATTCCACGCCGGTGTCCGGCGGCGAACTGACGGTTCGGGTGGATATTTCCGGGCTCTACGAGCTGACCCGTTAGGACGAGACAGGCCTTCGCTCTCCTTGAGCGGAGGCCTAGTCCATGCCTGCGGCGAAGGCGCCCGCCAGACGGTCGGCCATGATCATGCCGGGCAGGGCCCGGGGACCTTCCATCACCGCGGCGAAGACCAGATCCTGCCCGGCCACCGGACCGGCCGCCCAGCCGACGCTGCGAGAGCCGTCAGGGGCGGTGGGGCAGCTGGTGGTGACCGCCGTCGCCGTGGAGGCCAACGCCTTCAGCAGGTCTTCCACGGTTCGCACCGGGGTGTCCTGGCAGGCGGGATAGGATCTGGCGCAGACGGTGTTGGAGCCATAGCGATAGACGATCCGGCCTGAGGCGCGGTCGGCCACCAGCACGCAGGTGGAGGGATCGCCGATCCTGGACCCGATCTCCCGATCCAGCACGGCGGTGTCGACGCCATCCGGGGCGGCAGGGGCGCAGGCGGCGGTCAGGGCGGCGGCGACCAGGCTGAGGGCGAGGCGCCGGCGGGCCATCAGGCGGCCTGCTTCATCTCGTTGCCGTCACCCAACAGCACCACGGTCGGGGCGTAGTTGCGGGCCTCCTCGACCGGCAGCATGCCGTAGGTGACCACGATGACCTTGTCGCCCTTCTGGACCAGGCGGGCGGCTGCGCCGTTGACGCCGATCACCCGCGAGCCCCGGGGGGCCTCGATGGCGTAGGTGGTGAAGCGGGCGCCAGTGGTGATGTTCAGCACATCCACCTGCTCGTGCGGCAGGATGCCAGAGGCGTCCAGCAGGTCGCGGTCGATGGCGATGGAGCCTTCATAGTCCAGGTCGGCCTGAGTCACCGTAGCCCGGTGAAGCTTGGCCTTCATAAGGGTGACCAGCATGGGCGGAGCGCGTCCTTGCGTTCACGAGAACTGACAGGTCCGCCAGCCCGAAGGCTGATGGGGAAGAGGCATATACGCACTTCAACCCTTCGGTTCAATTGCCGCGTTGCAATAGGATGCCCCAAGGGAAGCCTGCGTCAAGGCTTTACGCCGTAAGGGATCAGCGGTCCTGGCGCGCTGCAACCTCGTCGCCCGCGGCCCCCCCAGGCTCGGTGTGCCGGCGGAGGAAGGCGGTCATGTCCTCCAGCACCGGCGCCCGTCCCCGCAGGGGGCGCGACAGGGCCAGCAGCACCCCGGCATGGCCAAGGTCAGGGTAGAGCCTCGTCTCCACCGCGACGCCCTGGGCGCGCAGGGCTGCGGCCAGGGCCTCGGTGTTGCGGGGCAGGACGACACTGTCGCTGTCGCCGGTGGCCAGGAAGGCCGGCGGGGCGTCGCCATCCACCTGATTAATCGGCTGGGTGGCGGGCAGATCCTCGGCGGCGCCGAACACGCCGCGCACCGTCGCGCCCTCCAGGGGCAGGAAGTCATAGGGGCCGGCCAGGCCCGCCACAGCACGGATGCGGGATGGATCGACGCCGGCGGCCTCCAGGTAGCGGCGGTCAAGGCCCAGCATCACCGCATTATAGGCGCCGGCCGAATGGCCGATCAGAACGATCCGGCTGGGATCGCCGCCATAGCGGGCGGCGTTCTCCACCACCCAGGCGATCGCCGCCGCGCCGTCCTCGAGGAAGGTCGGATAGGTGACCTCAGGATAGAGACGGTAGTCCGGGGCGAGCGCCAGGAAGCCCTCCGCCGCCAGGGCCCGGCCGACCCAACCATAGTCCTGCCGACGGCCATCCTCCCAGGTGCCCCCATAGAAGAACACCGCCACCGGCGCGCCCTGGGCGCCCTGCGGCGGCGCATACAGGTCCAGGCGCTGACGGGGTTCGACCCCGTAGGCCAGACCCTGGCCCGCCTGCTGGGCGCGGTCGGTGGGGGTGAGGTTGGCGAAGGCGGTCAGCGGCGAGCAGGCGCCGAGCGTCAGGGCGAGGACAGCAAAGGCGAGCGCCTGACGCAGGGGCGGCAAGGTCATGGTCACAGGACTCCTGGGTGCGGCTTGACGCCGGCGCGCCGTCCCGGCGCTATGGCGGCCAGCATCACATGAACGACTCTACGGAGGGATGACACCGATGGATGGCGAATTTTCCGCAAGCGGCCTCCAGGCCATCGGTCCGGCCCTTCAGGGGGTGGTGGACGCCGGGGACCTGTCGGGCTTCGTCACCCTGGTCTGGCGGGGGGGCGAGGTGGTCCAGGTGGACACGGTCGGCCGTCGCGACGTCGCCGGCGACAAGCCCATGACCCGGGACACCCTCTTCCGCATCGCTTCGATGACCAAGCCGATCACCTCGGTCGCAGCCCTGATGCTGCTGGAGGAAGGCCGACTGAAGCTGGACGACCCCATCACTCGTTGGGCGCCGGAATTTTCCGACATGCAGGTGATGAAGGCCGCCGACGGTCCCCTGGACCAGACCGTCCCCGCCGAGCGCGAGATCACCATCGAAGACCTGATGACCCATCGGGCCGGCCTCGCCTATGGCTTCACCTCCGTTGGCCCCATCGCTCAGGCTCATGAAAAGGCCCTGGGGCCGGCGCTGGGCACGCCTTTGACGCCTGACGAATGGATGAAGCGCCTGGGCGAACTGCCCCTCAGCTATCAGCCCGGCGCGCGGTTCCACTACAGCCACGCCACCGACGTCCTGGGCTTCATCGTCGCCCGCATCGAGGGCAAGACCCTGGACCAGGTGCTGCAAGACCGCGTCTTCGGCCCCCTGTCCATGACCGACACCGCCTTCCATGTGCCGCCGGAGAAACTGGACCGGGCGGCCAGGCTCTACCGGATCAATCCGAAGACCGACACCATGGAGGAGGTCCCCTTCCCCTACTATCCGGCCCCACCGGTCTTCGCCGCGGGCGGCGGGGGCCTGGTCTCCACCGCAGACGACTATCTGAAATTCGCGCGCCTGATGCTGGGCAAGGGCGAGGTGGACGGGGTCCGCCTGCTGAAGACCGAAACGGTGGAAATGATGACCGCCGACCGTCTGACCGAGGCCCAGAAGGCCATCCCCTTCATGGGCATTCCCTTCTGGCTGGGCCAGGGCTTTGGCCTGGGAGTCTCAGTGATCACCGACCCGGTGAAGCAGGCCTGGATGGGGGCTGGAAACGCCGGCGCCTTTGGCTGGCCCGGCGCCTTTGGCACCTGGTGGCAGGCCGATCCGGCCGCCGACATGGTGCTGATCTATCTGATCCAGAACTCAATCGACCTTGGCCCTGAGGCCGCCGCCCAACTGGCCACAGGCCAACGCATGGGCGGGCGTGCGGCCCTGCCGGTCTTCCAGAAGATGGTCTACGGCGCCCTGGCCGGCTAATCCGCCAGGGCGGCCTGCGTCAGCCCCGCGGGGCGACGCAGATGGGCTGGCCTTGGAACAGATCGCCGATCAGGCTGCCGTCGCGGGCGGCGTCGCGCCGTGCGGCGTTCAGCGCCACGGTCTCGCCGGGCGCAGCCTGTCCTGGACCGCAGACCGGGACCGTGGTGCGCATGCCCTGTGGGCAGCTGCAGATGTCTTCGCGCTTGTCCAGGCGGCTGGCGGGGACCTTGCACACGATGGGCAGGGTCGCTCCGCTCACATCCAGGCAGATCTCGGTCTTGGTCGGGGTGAGGTAGTCACGACCGCGCTCCTGAGCGTGGGCGGCGCCGGCCGCGGCGAAGGTCAGGGCCGCCAGGGCGGCGAGAACGGGCAGTCGTGTCATGGTCAGAATCCTCCTCAACCCATAAGCCACGGAAATGCGGCGCGTTTCAGGCGCGACTTCCCCTGCCCGCCTGCCTGGGCTATGGCCCCACCATGAGCCTGCGCCCCCTCTTCGTCACCCAGATCTACGAGTCCAGCCTCGCCCAGGATGCGGGATTCGAAGCCTTCAACGCCGAACTGGAAGAGGCCGTGGAGGTGCTGGCCGCAGAGGACCGCGCCGGCCAGGCCTGGTGCAAGGCCAACGCCTATGGGGGCTACACCTCCTACGCCTCCCTGGACGACCTGCCGCAGCGCGCGACCGTCTTCTCGCTGCTGAAGTCCCGGCTCGATCGCCACGCCAAGGCCTACGCCCAGGCCCTGCACCTCGACCTCGGCGCCCGGCGGCTGAAGCTCGACAGCCTCTGGGTCAATCTGCTGAAGCCCGGCGCTGGCCATAGCGGCCATATCCACCCCCACAGCGTGCTGTCGGGCACGGTTTATGTGCGCACGCCGCCCGGCGCCAGCGCGCTCAAGCTGGAAGACCCCCGCCTGCCCCTGATGATGGCCGCCCCGCCCAGGCTGGCCGACGCGCCGGAGGCCGAGCGCAGTTTCGTCTATCTTCATCCCGAACCCGGCACGGTTCTCATGTGGGAAAGCTGGCTGCGCCACGAGGTGCCGGCCAATGCCGCCAAGACCCCGAGGATCAGCATCAGCTTCAACTACGGCTGGCGTTAAACGACCGGCGTTCACCATTCTTGCAAGCGGAGCCTTAACCGCAGGGCGCGCAGAGTGTCTGGGCAGGAGAACCGCCCATGGACCCGATCGCCACCGCCAGCTACGGCATGCTCGCCGCAAGCCGCCGTTTCGAAGCCTCCGCCCAGCGCACCGCGACCATGGGCGTCGAAGGATCGACCACCAGCTACGAGCAAGAGGCGGTCGAGCAGATCACCGCCAAGCACCAGTACAAGGCCAACCTCGCCACCATCGGCGCGGCCCAGGACATGTGGGACGCCCTGCTGCGCCTTCAGGAGCGCCGCTAGCCCCTAAGCGTCCACCAACTACGCGGCGCCCCTTGCGCCGGGCGCGCCGCCGACCGAGGCTGCATCCCAGACCCACAGGTGTTTGAGATGCAGATGCACAAGGCCCAGCGGACCAAGGCGCTCTACGCCGGGTCGTTCGATCCCGTCACCCGGGGCCATCTCGACATCATCCGCAAGGCGCTCACCACCTTCGACGCGGTCCATGTGGCCGTGGGCACCAATGTCCGCAAACAGCGGGCCTTCAGCGTCGAGCAGAGCACCGATCTGATCCGCAGCTCGGTCCTGGACCTCTGGCCCGACGCCACCGCCATCCTCGACCAGTCCCTGGAGGTTGGCGAATACGCCCGCCAGAGCCTGGTCCGCTATGCGCGGGCCATCGGCGCCACCCACATCGTGCGGGGCCTTCGCGAGGCCACCAACTTCCACGAGGAGTTCAACCTGCACGGCCTGGCCGAGCGCCTAGACCCCACCATTCCCATGGTCCACTTCATCTGCGACGCTCAGTTCCTGCATGTCTCCTCCAGCACCGCCAAGGAGCTGGAGTCCGTCGGCGAAGACATCAGCTGGCTGGTCATGCCGTCGGTCGAAGCGGCTTTCCGCGCGCGGCGGGACCACGGCTAGCGCGTAGCGCAAGAAAAAGAGGAACCCCTGGATCGCCTGGCGCAACGAAAAACCCCGCCGTTTCCGGCGGGGTTCTGAAGTCCTAGCTGTCGAGGAAGCTTCGCAGCTTTCGCGAGCGGCTCGGGTGCTTGAGCTTGCGGAGCGCCTTGGCCTCGATCTGGCGGATCCGTTCGCGGGTGACGCTGAACTGCTGGCCAACCTCTTCCAGCGTATGGTCGGTGTTCATGCCGATGCCAAAGCGCATGCGCAGGACGCGTTCCTCCCGCGGGGTCAGCGAGGCGAGCACCCGGGTGGTGGTCTCGCGCAGGTTCGACTGGATGGCCGCATCGATGGGTAGGACGGCGTTCTTGTCCTCGATGAAGTCGCCCAGGTGGCTGTCTTCCTCGTCGCCGATGGGCGTTTCGAGGCTGATCGGCTCCTTGGCGATCTTCAGGACCTTGCGGACCTTTTCCAGCGGCATGGCCAGCTTCTCGGCCAGTTCCTCCGGCGTCGGTTCGCGGCCGATCTCGTGCAGCATCTGGCGCGAGGTGCGGACGATCTTGTTGATCGTCTCGATCATGTGCACCGGGATGCGGATGGTCCGGGCCTGGTCGGCGATCGAGCGGGTGATCGCCTGACGGATCCACCAGGTGGCATAGGTGGAGAACTTGTAGCCGCGGCGGTACTCGAACTTATCGACCGCCTTCATCAGGCCGATATTGCCCTCCTGGATCAGGTCCAGGAACTGCAGGCCGCGGTTGGTGTACTTCTTGGCGATGGAGATCACGAGGCGCAGATTGGCCTCGACCATTTCCTTCTTGGCCTGACGGGCCTCGCGCTCGCCCTTCTGAACGGTCTGGACGATGCGGCGATAGTCGTCGATGGCCACGCCGGTCTCGGTGGCGAGCGCGGCGATCTCGGTGCGGATGTCGCTGATCTGGCCCGCGTCGTTCTCGGTGAACTTGGTCCAGCGGACCCCCAGCTCCTTGACCTTGTCGGTCCAGTTGGGGTCGAGCTCAGCGCCGAAATAGGCCTTCAGGAACTCCACCCGGCTGATCCCGTAGGAGTCGGCCAGACGCAGCAGCCGGCCTTCCAGGCCCATCAGGCGCTTGTTGATCGCATAGAGCTGCTCGACCAGCGCCTCGATGCGGTTGTTGTTGAGCTTCAGCGTCTTCAGGTGCTGGACGATGACCGTGGTGGCGGCCTCGAAAGCCTTGCGGTCGGAGTCGCCCAGGTCTTCGCCGGCCAGCTTCTTGGCGACCAGCTTTTCCTGCAGGCGGCGGAAGGCGTCGAATTCTGAAGCGATGGCGTCGAGGGTCTCCATGACCCCGTCACGCAGCTCGGCCTCCATGGCGCTGATGGTGGGGCCGGCGCCGTCGTCAAAATCGTCGTCGTCGTCGTCGCCCTCGCCTTCGGCCTTGGCCTCGCCGGGCACAGGCTCGCCGGCCGGCTTGACCTCGGCGGCCTCTTCCTCGGTCCCGGTGTTCTGGCCGCCATAGGTCTGTTCAAGGTCGATGACCTCGCGCAGCAGGATGCGGCCCGAGGCCAGCTCCTCCCGCCAGACCATGATGGCCTCGAAGGTCAGGGCGCTTTCGCACAGGCCCCGGATCATAGTGTCGCGGCCGGCTTCGATGCGCTTGGCGATGGCGATTTCGCCCTCGCGCGACAGAAGCTCCACCGACCCCATTTCGCGCAGATACATGCGCACGGGGTCGTCGGTGCGGTCGTAGGCCGGCTCCTTGGTCGTCTCGACGACCGCGGTCTCCTCGCGGACGGCGACCTCGCCGCCCTCGGCGTCTTCCTCGGCCTCGACGACGTTGACGCCCATCTCCGAGAGCATGGCGAGCGTGTCTTCGATGGCCTCGGAGGTCACCTCTTCAGACGGCAGGACCTTGTTCAGCTCGTCCATCGTGACGTAGCCGCGGGTCTTGGCCTGCTTGATGAACTTCTTGACCGCGGCGTCCGTCAGGTCGAGCAGCGGACCATCGCTGGTCTGGGCTTCGGTCGTTTCCGCTTCGGCCGTATTGGTGCTCATCGAATTCTCCGGTTCGGTCCGCCGCCTCCTGCAAGGAACGGGCCGATCATGACTAACAGGGGCCGAAACGGGCCGTCTAAGTACGACCTGAAACCGGCTTCAATCGTTCCACTCTCTGGTCGCGCGTCTGAGTGCGTCGCGTTCCCCCTTGAGACGCTCGAAGGCTTCCATGTCCGAACGACCCCGAAGGTTCCCCTTCGAGGCGTCGAGCGCCTTGTCGAGCGACGCCAGCCGTGAAAGGCGGGCGAAGGCTTGCGACCACTGCGAATTCGCGGCTTCGAGGGAGACATCCGGTTTCAAAAAGGGCGCGCCCGATTTCGCAGCGGCCCGGTCGATGTCTGTCAGCAGCGCATTAAACCCGCATAATGCGAGATGGCGCGTCAGGCTGTCGGAGTCAAGGTGGTCGGACTCCAGCCGCAGGCGAATGATTTCCTTGACCAATTCACAGAGCGCCGGTTCGCCGAACCCATCGGTGGCGAAGGCGTCCTCCAGATGGGCCTCCAGGACCGCCGGATGGGCCAGCGCATAGGCCGCCAGGGCGGCGGGCGCGGGCTCCAGCCCCGTGGCCAGGCGACCGGCGGCGGCCTTGCCCTGGGCCGTGGGCGGCTGGGGGCTTTCCCAGGCGCCAGCGCCTTTCCAACGCCCCTGGCGGGGGCCTGAGGGCCGCCAGGGCGGCCGCTGGCCCTGCGGGGCGTCAGCCTTGCGGAAGATGCCGTCATATCGCTCCAGCAGGTCCTGCCGGTAGGCCTGTTGCAGGTCGGGGTCGGCGATGGACGCGGCGGCTTGTCGCAGCCGTCCTTTCAGCCCGGCCCGCCGCTCGGGCGTATCCAGGGGCTCCAGCTCCCGTTCGCGCTCGAACAGGGCCTGGGCGAAGGGGGTGGTGGCGGCCAACTGCTGGCGCAGCGCCACGGCCCCCTGCTCGCGGAGCACGTCGTCGGGGTCCTTGCCGCCCTCCACCAGGGAGAACTGGAAGCTCTTGCCGGGCTTCAGGATCGGCAGGGCCCGGTCCATGGCGCGGAAGGCCGCCTGGCGGCCGGCCCGGTCGCCGTCAAAGCACAGGGTCGGCTCGGGATGCAGCCGCCAGAGCATCTCCATCTGCTCTTCGGTGAGCGCGGTCCCCATGGGCGCGACGGCGGCCACGCCCGCCCGGTGGCACGCGATGGCGTCCATATAGCCTTCCACCACCACCAGAGGCGGGCTCTCGCCGGACGGCGCGGCGCCCAGGATCTTGCGCGCCTCGCCCATGCCATAGAGCACATGGCCCTTGTGGAAGACCGAGGTCTCCGGTCCGTTCAGGTACTTGGCCCGGGCCTTGGGATCCATGGCCCGGCCGCCGAAGGAGACGATGCGTCCTCGCCCGTCGGCGATCGGGAACATGATCCGGTCGCGGAAGCGGTCATAGGGCGCGCCGCCGTCCTCGGGCGCGATCAGCAGACCAGCCTCCACCAGCTCGTGCGGACGCGCGCCCTTGGCCACCAGATAGTCTTTCAGCGCAGTGCGCCCGCCGGGCGCATAGCCGACGCCAAACCGCGCCCATTCTGTCTCGGGCAGGCCGCGTCCGGCCAGATAGTCCCGCGCCTCCCGGCCAACAGGACGCCTGAGCTCGGCCTGGAACCAGGCGCTGGCCTGCTCCAGCCATTCGGCGAGACCCTGCCGCACCCGGTCGCGCTCCGCCGACTGGGGATCGGGCGCAGGCATGGGCACGCCGGCCTCAGCGGCCAGGCGTTCGACCGCCTCCATGAAGGTCAGCCGCTCGGTCTCCTGCAGGAAGGTGATCAGATCGCCGTTCTTGCCCGACGAGAAGTCGAAGAACTGGCCCTTCTCGTCATTGACGAAAAAGGACGGGCTCCGCTCCTTGGTGAAGGGCGACAGGCCGACGAACTCGCGGCCCTGCTTGCGCAGCTTCACCGTGCGCCCGATCACGTCGGAGGGGCGCAGGCGGGCCTTGATCTCATCGAGGAACCGTTCGTCGAACTTCACCCCCGACATATGCGCCAGGGCGCCGACGGCGTCACCCTTCAGCGGTCAAGGTGCGCCAGCTTTTCAGGATTGCGGATGATGTAGATGGCCGACAGGCGGCCATCCTCGCTCGGCTGAAAGGCGATGGTCATCGGCCCGTCGTCCGGCTCTAAAATCAGGCCTGGCAGGCCGTTGATGCGGACTGCGCGGTATTGCAGGGGCCGGTCGCCGGACGTCGGCCAGGCGCCCCGCCACGCCAGGCCCTCCAGCATGGCGACAATGTCGGCCGGCCCGACCAGGGGTCGCAGGGCCGCGCTGCGCTTGCCCCCGCCGTCGGTCACCATCACCGCGTCCTCGGCCAACAGGGCGCGCAGACCCGCCATGTCGCCCCTGGCCGCGGCGGCCATGAAGGCGCTGGCCAGCCGTGTGGCGGCCTGCTGATCGACCGAATATCGCGGCTTGGCCGCCTGGAGGTGCGCCCGCGCACGGCTGGCGATCTGGCGCACCGCCGCCTCGCTCCGGTCGAGCGTCTGGGCGACGGCGGCATAGTCCTCGTCGAACACCTCGTGCAGGAGGAAGACGGCGCGCTCCAATGGCGACAGACGCTCAAGGGCGAGCAGGAAGGCGACAGAGACATCTTCCGCCCGCTCCAGCGAGTCTTCGGTCAGGTCCTCGATCAGCGGCTCGGGCAACCAAGGGCCGCGATAGGCCTCGCGCCGGACCTTGGCCGCGCGCAGACGATCAAGGCAGAGACGACTCGTGGTGCGGACCAGCCATGCGGCTGGCTCCTCGACCTGCTCTCCTGACCGGCTCCACCGGATCCAGGCGTCCTGAACCACGTCCTCGGCTTCGGCGACCGAACCCAGCATCCGATAGGCGAGTCGAAGCAGCCGCGCCCGCTGCGCCTCGAAGACAGAGAGATCAGGCGATGGGGTCACGGGATCACCTCATTCTGCGCCGGATTTGTCGGTTGGCCATCCACGACGATCCGCGCGCAGGTTCCTCCGTAGCCCAGAGCAAGCTTCAGCGTCGGATAGAGCCTGGCCGCCGTGAGGGCCAGCGCGATGGCCGCGAGGCCCCGCTCCCCCCAGTGGGCCACAATTCCCTCCCGCAGACGATCAGCGGCGGGCAGGTCCCGATCCAGGGTGGCCCGCGCGAACCGCCAGGCGATGGCGGCGTCCTGTCCCATGGCGTCCTCATCTCCGTTGAGGATCGCGCGCAACACCCTTGGCGCCAGCCCCGCGGCTGCGGCCCTATCAACAACGAGCTGAGCACAGGGCCCGCAGTCCTCTGACAAGGTGGCGACAATCTCTGCAGCCGCCAGGGCCGCCGGCGGCGCGGCCTGTCTCGGCGCCATGCCGCTGACCAGGCCGAACTTCACGAGGCTTGCGGGACTGGCCGCCAGAAGCCGGCGCAGGTAGCTGGCGTCGTAGGACCAGGTCCGTTCGAAACGGTCGAGCTGGCGCGACAGAATGACCTTCAGCATTCAGGCCTCCCCCGCCGCGCGCCAGACCAGGAGCGAGGCTGCCAGCGCTGGAAGGAATACGCCCGGGAGGTCGCGAGCCAGGTCACCAAGGCTGGACCGGCCGCAGACCGTGTCGAACAGGTGGACGCCCGCATGCAGGACCAGGAAGCCGGCCGCCGCCAGAAGGGCCGGCCAGGCCGTTGGCGGCCGCCAGGCGACGGCGGCAAGCGCAAAGGCGCAGACCAGATAGGCCGCGCCGATATCCCGGACAAAGTGGCCGTTGAACGGCCCGGTCTTCACCACCCCCGGCACAGCCTCGTACCAGGTAAAGGGGGCCCCCAGCATGAAAAGCCCGTTGGCCCCCAGGCCCAGCCCCAACAGACCGCAGGCGGCCCGTTCCCATCGTCGCATCACGCGCCTCCTTCTTGACGCGAAGAAGACGTCCGGCGCCGACGCCGTGTGACATGGAGAGGACTGTTCAGCTCACCTTTTCGAGCCAGGCGGGCAGCTCGGCGATGCTCGCCAGTTCGGCGAACCGCGGGTGACCGGTGGGCGTCTCGGCCATCTCATGGGCCCAGGTCACCGCATAGGGAATGTGGGCGGCCCACGCGCCCGCCTCCAGCGCCGGCAGAATGTCCGAACGCAGGGAGTTCCCGACCATGGCGCCCTGGGCCGCGCCCGTCCCGTGACGGGCGAAGACCCGCTCATAGGTCGAGGCGTCCTTCTCGCTGACGATCTCCACGGCGACGAACAGGTCGCCGAGGCCTGAGGCCGCCAGCTTCTGCTCCTGGTGCAGCAGGTCGCCCTTGGTCACGAGCACCAGGCGGTAGCGTTCCGACAGGACGGCCAGGGCGTCATCCACCCCTGGCAGGGGCTCAACCGGCTCGGTCAGCATGGACCGGCCCGCCGCCAGGATCTCCCGGACGATATGCGGCGGCGCCTCGCCGCCCGTCAGCTCCATGGCGGTCTCGATCATCGACAGGGTGAAGCCCTTCACCCCGTAGCCGTAGAGCCGCAGATTGCGATGCTCGACCTCGGCCAGGCGCGCGCCCAGGGTGTCGATATCCGCCACATCGGACAGGAGGTCGAACAACCGGGCCTGGGTCAGCCGGAAGATGGTCTCGTTGTGCCAGAGGGTGTCGTCGGCGTCCAAGCCGAGGGTGGTGATGGTCATGTCCGCCTCATAGTCCCGAAGCGCTGATTTGCGAACAGCGCCCGCCGCGTCGGCGCCAGACTGAAATCCGCGCCCATTTGGCGATCAGCTGCGCCGTGAACACCCTCGGCGTCGCCATAGCAGCACTTTCGAAATACCTGTCGGGTCCTGTCTCTGCACCTCAAGGGTGTGGGAGTAGCGTATGTCAGGGGTGGGGATGGGCGCGGTCGGGCGGGCCGTGGTCCGGGCGCTCGATCGCTGGATCGGTGGCGGGGCGCTGACTCGGGGTCAGGCCGAGGGCGCGGACGCCACGGCGCGGCTGCAGGCGGCCATCGACGCCTTTCCCGAAGGCGTCGTCTTCCTCGACGCCGAGGGGCGATACGTCCACTGGAACCAGCGCTACGCCGAGATCTACCACCGCTCCGCCGACCTCTTCGCCCCCGGCCGCCCCCTGGCCGAAACCCTGCGGATCGGGGTGGCCCGGGGCGACTATCCCGAGGCGGCCGGGCGCGAAGAAGCCTGGCTGGCCGAGCGGCTCGCCAAGCTCGAAAACCCCACCGGCGAGCGCCTGGAGCAGCAGCTCTCCGACGGCAGCTGGCTGATGGTTGAGGACCGCCGAACCGCCGATGGCGGCCTGATCGGTCTGCGGGTCGACATCACAGAGATGAAGCGCCAGGCCGAACGGCTGGCCGACGCCCTCCTGCGGGAGGCGGCCGCCAGCCGGGCCAAGAGTGAATTCCTCGCCGATATGAGCCACGAACTGCGCACGCCGCTGAATGGGGTGATGGGCCTGGCCCAGGCCCTGGAGGCCACGCCTCTGGACGCGTCGCAGCGGGCGATCCTGGCCGAGCTGTCGGCCTCCGGCGCGCGACTGGAGAGCCTGGTGGCCGGCCTGCTGCAATATGAGCTTGGCCCCACCCCCGCCCCGCAGGCCACGGCCGCTGCGGTCAGTCCCGATGGCGGACTGCGGGTCCTGCTCGCAGACGACAATCCCACCAACCGCAAGGTTGTTGAGCTGATGCTCGACGCCGCCGAGATCGAGGTGGTCAGCGTGGAGAACGGCGCCGAGGCCGTCTCGGCCCTGGAGGAGGGAGCCTTCGACCTGGTGCTCATGGACCTCCGCATGCCGGTCATGGACGGGTTTGAGGCCATCAGGGCGATCCGGGCGGCCGAGCCCGCAGGCCAGCGCCTGCCGATCATCGTGGTCTCGGCCAATGCCGGGCCGGAAGATCGCGAGGCCAGCGCTGCGGCCGGCGCGGACCGCCACATCGCCAAGCCCATCCGCGCCGAGACCCTGTTCGGCGCCATATCGGAGGTGCTGGAGGGCTAGGTCCTATTCCCCGAACCCCTCCCCGGGCGCGGCCGGCGCCATGCGGATCAGGCGGGAATCGGCCACCGCGGCGGTCCGGTGGGCGACCAGGGTCTGGTATTCCGGATCCCGGACCATGGAGATGAAGGCTTCGGCGTTCGGATAGGCGGCGATGAAGGCGATGTCCCAGGCCTCGCTCTGCGGTCCCGTCAGGGTCACCTGCGGCGACCCGACCCAGACCTGCGCGCCCCCCAGCCGCTTAAAGATGTGGGCCGTCGTCCGACCATAGGCCTGGTAGGCCTCGCGCCCCGTCAAGCCCTTGCCGTGATCGGGATGATCGGCCGGATAGTCCGCCAGCGGCCGCAGCCGGATCAGGTTCAGCATCTGGATCGGCTGGTCTCGGGGCAACCCCTTGAACAGGGCCCAGGCGTCGCGGTCCGGATCGATATGACCAGGCTCTGACATACGTCCCCCTTGCTATTGGTCGGCTTATGGGTGGAAAGCCTAGTCCGATGGGCCAGCCCGGTCACCCTGCATTGACCCGGGCGGCGGGACTAGAGTACCTACGCCGCCGTTTGCACGGGCGGGCGGGGTTCACCCTGGCCCGCCTTTTTGCGACCCTAGCCCGCCCCTGATAGGAGTCCCCCATGACGAGCCAACTTCTCTCCGGCGCGACCGGCGTGCTGGCCCTGGCGGACGGGACCATCCTGCAGGGGATCGGCGTCGGCGCCGTAGGCGACGCCGTCGGCGAGGTCTGTTTCAACACCGCCATGACCGGCTATCAGGAGATCCTCACCGATCCCTCCTACATGGCCCAGATCGTGGCCTTCACCTTCCCGCACATGGGCAATGTCGGGACCAATGTGGAAGACGTCGAGCAGATGTCCGGCGCGGCCGAGACCTCGGCCCGGGGCGCCATCTTCCGCGATGTTCCCACCGCCCCGGCCAATTGGCGCTCCGACTCTGACCTGGCCAGCTGGATGGCCCGCCGCGGCGTCGTCGGCCTGGCCGGCGTCGACACCCGGGCGCTGACCCGCCGCATCCGCGAGCGGGGCATGCCGCATGCCGTGATCGCCCACGACCCCCAGGGCCGCTTCGACCTGGAGGCCCTGGTGGCCAAGGCCCGTCAGTGGAATGGCCTGGTGGGCCTGGACCTGGCCAAGGACGCGTCCTGCCTGCAGCCCTTCGTCTATGGCGAGGGCCTGTGGAACTGGCCCGAAGGCTACGCCCAGCCGGCGCCGGATCCGAAGTTCGAGGTCGTGGTCATGGACTACGGCGTCAAGCGCAACATCCTGCGCGCCCTGACCAGCGTCGGGGCCCGGGCCACGGTGGTGCCGGCCTCCACCTCGGCTGAAGACGTCCTGGCCCGAAAGCCGCAGGGGATCCTGCTGTCCAACGGACCCGGCGACCCCTCGGCCACCGGCGCCTATGCGGTGCCGGAGATCCGCAAGCTGGTCGACAGCGGCGTGCCGGTGTTCGGCATTTGCCTGGGCCACCAGATGCTGTCCCTGGCGCTCGGCGCCCGCACGGTGAAGATGGACCAGGGCCACCACGGGGCCAACCATCCGGTCAAGGACCTGACCACCGGCAAGGTGGAGATCGTATCGATGAACCACGGCTTCACGGTGGACCGCGACAGCCTGCCGCCGCCGGTGACGGAGACCCACGTCTCCCTGTTTGACGGCACCAACGCCGGCATCGCCCTGAAGGACCGCCCGGTCTTCTCCGTGCAGCATCACCCAGAGGCTTCGCCGGGGCCGACGGACTCCCTGTACCTGTTCGACCGCTTCGCCAAGCTGATGGACGACGCCCGCTGAGAGGCCGTGGGGGCGTCCCGCGAGGGAAAGCCCTGGGCCTGCCCCTAGATTTCGCCCAGCGCCCCGATGGCGGCCACTGGCCCGCTGGGGCCAGCCTGGGGCGACCCGCCGGGCGGCTCGACCGAGACGGCGATCTCCGTGCCTTCGTGGGCGAGATCTGAAATCGACGCATCGAGCGGCACGGTCTTGGCCGTGCCCGGCTCCACCATGCCAAGCGACCTTGGCACCCCGTCTTCCGGCGGGATCAGCCACACCTGGTGCACATGCAGGGGATCAGTCCCAGGCGGCACCAGCGAGGTGATGATCAGGGCCTGGCGCACCGGATCATAGGAGGCCACGAACAGCGGCTGGCCCCCCTCGGTGTTCAGGCTGGCGTTCAGCATCGGCATGGCGGCCGGCGCCTCGGCAGGGATGACCACCGGCGGGCGATTGCCCAGATAGACGGCGACCATCAGGCTGGCTGCGGCCAGACCCATGGCTCCCACGGTAGCGCTCCGCCAGAAGGCCAGCCGGCGGGCAAGCTGCGGATTGTTGTCATTGACCGGCAGGGCGCGCTCGATCCTGGGCCACACCTCGTCGGAGGGGGCGACCGCGGTGGTCTCCATCCCCAAAGGCGCAAGGCGCCGGCGCCAGGCGTCGACCGCCCGGGCGAAGGCCGGCTCGCTGGCCATGCGGCGCTCGGCGGCCGCCCGTTCCGGCGCGGTCAGGACCCCCAGGGCGTGTTCGGCCGCCAGGGCTTCCGGTTCGTTCATTTCAGGACCCGTGTCGCTCATGGCTCCAGGCACCCTTTCA
>Ga0208242_100562_pt1 | contig 19767 bp, 17 predicted proteins | sample SubbioAug_CSW13A_FD_184825 | JGI IMG/M metagenome (GOLD analysis project Ga0208242, IMG submission 184825) | Serpentinite rock and fluid subsurface biosphere microbial communities from McLaughlin Reserve, California, USA - CR12Aug_CSW13A (SPAdes) | ecosystem: Environmental > Terrestrial > Deep...
CTTTAATGTGGTATTAACATTACTTGCGGCTTACGTATTCTTCGGCGGACGTTTCTTCCCATTACCTTTCTAAGAATCAACTCCTGTCAGGGTGGTAAATTATGAAACGGTTAATTAATAACAAAACGTTCTCTGTGCTGCAGATTATATTCCTGGCTCTCGTTCTGGGTACCGCAGTATATATTATTGTTTTTGACAAAGGCATTTCTAACGATCATGCCAGAGGCGCCGGAGATATATGGTGGGTTGATGTTCCGGCTATTGAAGAAGCGTACAGGGAACTTGAGCAGAACCTGAACGTGAGATTGAAATAAAGTTTTCACTAAATTTGGCAAGTCTGAGCTGGCTTGTGTCGTGCATTAGAGAATTAAACCAAATTGCAACAGACGCCAATAGCGGTAGTGGCATCCCGGCTGTCCACATTCCAGTCAATGTGACCTTTATTTCCTCTCGCCGAAAGATATCCAAAATCTTGCCGGTATTCTCTGAGGGGCTGTCATCAAAGGTCAGATAAGCCGTCTTGCCCCGCTCTATACTGTCCCCAGGCATGCGTTTCTACTACAAGCTATGAACCTGCCTGCAGGAAAATCATCAGTTTTGCCATAAAAAGAGTAGGTGAAGCATACTGCTCCCACCTACTCTTTTTGTCTTGGAATATTACTTTGCCGCCTTACGATTCCCAGCCCTGTTGAGTTTACTTCGACAACAAGTAAATATCAGTAATCAGGCCAGATTGTTATAAAAGCAACAATAGCCAGAATTATCGCGAACCAGAAACAGATCTGGAGTATGTTATTCAAAATTCGTGATGTATTGTCCTCCGGTTCTTTACGAAGCAACAGAATTTCGCGCCGTATGTAAGCCGTAAGGAATAACAGGGTAAAAACAATGATAACGGTCAGAATAATTATCGGCGGCATTACAAAACCCACCTTTTATATATTAGCCAGACAATAGACCTTGGTTCTTTTCGCCAATACCGGAAAAGTATTAGTATGATATTCTATAGATTGCTTCGAGATTAGTCCTGCTGCCATGGGAGCTCATAACCTTTGATGTTCAATCACGTACCGGGTAACGAAAAAATAAAAGCGTGCCGATAAAAATAAAAATACCAGCAAGGGGGCCGATTACCTTTACTCCCAGAGAATGTTCCGCCGTGTATCCCAGAAGCTGCAACAAAGCCCCCAGGAAAACGGCTGAGATACCGACGGACATTTTTACGACAAAGCCCTGGATACCGTAATAAAAAGCCTCACGCCGCCGGCCTGTAATTAATTCGTCATAATCAGTAATGTCGGCCATAATTGCATTGGGAAGAATAAACATACCGGCCAGAGGAATACCTGCAGTACCGACTAGTATGTATGCCTGCCACAGTGAAGAAATATGCAGGGGCCAGTGTCCGATTGTTGGAAGCAGAGAGACAACTAGGCTGGCAAAAGCCATTACGCCAATAAATGTATTTTTTTTACCCTTTACCCTAGAAAAATAGTTTATCAGAGGGAAAGAAAGAAGAGCTACCCCCAGAGAAACAGCCAGTATTAATCCTGCTTTTTGCTCATCCAAGCCAACTATGGTAACGATAATATATGGCAATCCCATTAGTACTAAGTTAAAGCCAAACCAGAAAAATGGTTGACAGCAGATGTAGATGATAAAAGGTCTATTATGTAGGCTGTAGTTCAGGGCTTCCCTAAAAGAAAATGCTTTCGTCTCCTTTTCCCTTTGCTTTTCCCTTACAACGACCAGTGGACTGTAAAAGCTTAGCAGAGCCAGCAGGCCGATAACTAGGCCCATGGTAGCAAATCCTAGGCGCTCTATTAACAGCGCAGAGCCAAGCATGGCTATGCCCAGTCCGACAATGTAAAAAAAGGCTAGTAAGCTGGTAATAAAAAGCCTTTCTTCCTTACTTTTTGCCATCTCCGGAATCAGAGCAAGAAAGGGACAAGCTACAATCGTGTAAAACAAGAAAAAGCCACTTATAATAAAAAAAGCAAAGAAAAAATTGACAGTAGAGGGATAAGGCAAGGGAGGACGCCAAAGTAAAATAAAAAATACGCTCAGAGGTAAACCACCCCAGAAAATAAACGGCAGCCGTCGCCCCCAGAGGGTGTTTGTATTGTCACTCCAGGTGCCAATAACAGGGTCAGTAATAGCGTCAATCAGTCTGCCAAAACCCATGATGGCCCCCATAGAGCCAACTGAAAGATATGCCTGACGTACCTGGTCTGGCGGCGGTGCATAAAAATACATTGCCCAGGTAACCACAACTTGCATAACCATAGCGATACCTATGTACCCCGCAGCATAAAAAACAGACGTCGAGCCCCAAAACTTTTTCTCCCGTTTAAAAACAGAGACTACCGCATATTTCGAGAGAATCACCTCCCTGTAGATCCTAACTAAACTAATGCCCTCTTATTTTACTAATTTTATTCTAACATGCACATTAAGCCAAATACAACGGATACCGATAAACGGTGTAAAATTCCCCTTACGAGATGTGTTGGTTATGTATTGATTATATAATCTTGAGAATTGTTCCGTGATTAGAATCACGGTGGACTAAACTTATTTGTATACACAAAAAGATGGGACCAAACGCAGATAATTAACCTGCATTTGGCGTATATGTACCGGGTTTGCGCACCGCCAAAAATTGAACTGGAAAGGGTTAGTGTTGCAAACTATGCACACTAACCCTTTCTTTTTTTGCAATAAGTTTTAGATGTTGACTCTGAAGATCTCTGTTATATCTTTGATAATGACAAGCTCTTCATCCTTGATCTCATAACCCGTAGACTCCCTGACGCACACGGTATCCTTCGAGGGCTGAGAGTTTAAAAAGAAATTATTGACTTTTAATTTTGACGGTGGTAATCTATATGATAAGTTACAAAATTCAAAGTAATGATGGGGAGAGTAAGCGTACCGGAAGGTAAAGCGAGCTGGGGGCGGTGGAAGCCCGGCACGGAACGTATGCCCAAACGCACCCCTGAACTGCGTGCCAAACAGTTTACCTTAGTAGGCCACGCCGGGTCAGCCCGTTAAAGCAACCGTTGAAAAACGGGTAAAGTGGGTCTTTTTGACCAATAAAGGTGGTACCGCGAGATTCCTCTCGTCCTTTTAGGGATGAAGAGGTTTTTTTGTTTTTACTATAAATATCTGTATAATGCAGTTAAAGGAAGGTGTTTTCAATGTTAAAAGCGGCGATTGTGGGAGCTACGGGATATACGGGGCGGGAGCTAGCCCAAATTCTTGTTCGCCATCCCCACATACGACCTTTTTATCTTACATCGGAGAGCTTTGCCGGCCAGCGGCTTGATGAAATATATCCCCAGTTTCGTTCAATACTTGAATTGCCATTGGAGAAGCTGGATTACGCCAGGCTGGCTGATTGTGATTTTATCTTTAGCGCGTTGCCTCATGGGTTGTCCATGGATGCAGTTCCCCAACTGCTGGCTTCGGGCAAAAAAGTGGTGGATTTAAGCGGCGATTTTCGCTTAAAGGATGTTTCGTTATACCCGCAGTGGTATGGGTATCAACATAAAGCGGAACGATTTGTGGCCGATAGCATCTACGGCTTGCCTGAATATAACCGTCAAGCGATTAAAGACGCAACACTGGTGGCAAACCCGGGCTGTTATCCTACCAGTGTACTGCTTCCTTTAAAGCCGTTGCTGGCAGCCGGAGTCATCGAGACTGAAGATATCATTGTGGATGCCAAGTCCGGAGTTTCCGGCGCCGGCCGAACTCCAAAACTACCGTTCCACTTTCCTGAATGCACAGAGAATTTTAAAGCATATAAAGTGGCGGGGCATCAGCATACACCGGAGATTGAACAGGAGCTTTCAGGTATTGCCGGGCAACAAGTGGTACTGACGTTTACACCGCACCTGATTCCCATGGTTCGCGGTATTCTCTCTACCATCTACCTGAAAGTTAAGGAAGATGTAAGCGAAGAAACGCTCTGGTCCATTTACGAAGAGTATTACGGCAACGAGCCGTTTATCCGATTCTACCACCCACCGGAATTACCGGAAACCAAGTATGTGAGTGGCACTAACTTTTGTGACATTTCCTTCCGTCTCGATAAGAGGACAAAACGATTAGTCGTTATTTCCGCCATTGACAATCTGGTGAAGGGTGCGGCGGGTCAGGCAGTGCAGAATATGAACATTATGCAGGGATGGCCTGAAGGGGCCGGACTATTATAAGGGGGCAATACCTATGAAGTTCCATCATGTTAGTGGGGGTATCACGGCGGCCAAAGGATTTATTGCTGCTGGGATACACTGTGGTATCAAGAAAAATAAGAAAGACCTGTCACTGGTCTTTTCGGAAACTCCGGCTACAGCGGCTGGCGTTTATACTAAAAACCGTTTTCAGGCAGCACCTGTTGTAGTTACAAGAGAACACGTCAGCAACGGTTCCGCCAGAGCCATCATTTGTAACAGCGGCAACGCCAACGCCTGTTCCGGACAGCAAGGCATAAGCGATGCCCGTCGTATGGCGGAAGTAACCGCAGAATCATTAAACATAGCAGTGAGTGAAGTGGTGGTATCTTCCACGGGAGTCATCGGAGAGTATTTACCCATGGACATAGTAGAAGCAGGCATCCGGAACATTGCTGGGCAGCTTTCCCCGGAAGGCGGGCAAGATGCTGCAGAAGCAATTACGACTACGGATTTAGTCAGCAAAGAAACGGCATATAAATTGGAAATTGACGGAAAAACTGTGACTGTGGGTGGCATGGCCAAAGGTTCTGGGATGATTCATCCCAACATGGCTACCATGCTGGCTTTTGTCACCACCGACATTGCCATAACTCCGGAACTTCTGCACAAAGCGCTAACATACACCGTTGATCGTTCGTATAACTTAATAACTGTGGACGGGGACACCAGTACCAATGATATGGTCATCGTCTTGGCCAACGGTACAGCCGGCAACAGCATCATTGCAGAAGAAAATGAAGACTTCCACCGGTTTCGTACAATTTTACAGCGGGTGAATACCGAACTGTCCCAGAAAATTGTCAGGGACGGTGAAGGGGCTACAAAGTTTCTCGAAGTTACAGTGAAACATGCCGCTTCCTTCACCGACGGTAAGAAATTGGCCATGGGAATTCTGGGCTCCAATTTAGTAAAGACCGCCTTTTTTGGTGAGGATGCCAACTGGGGGCGGATCGTTTCCGCCATGGGTCAGACGGATGTGGAGTTTTTCCCGGAGCGGGTCGATGTTTTTCTGGGTGACTTGCAGGTGACCCGGGACGGCCAGGGCCTGCGCTTTGATGAAGCCCATGCCAAAAAGGTTTTGCAAGAGAAAGAAATCAGCATTACTGTGGATATGAAGATGGGTGATGAGCAGGTGACTGCTTGGGGCGCGGATTTGAGCCATAATTATGTTACAATCAACGCTAGTTACAGAAGCTAGGAAAATTAGGAGGGATTGGGTTGACTAAGGATATGATTGAGTTGATTGCTAAGGCGGAAGTGTTGATTGAGTCGCTTCCCTATTTGCGTACATTTGCTGATAAAACGTTTGTTATTAAGTATGGCGGTCAGGCTATGGTTTCGGATGAGCTGAAAAAATCGGTGATGATGGATATTATTTTACTTAAGTTTATTGGCATTAACCCCATTGTGGTTCATGGTGGCGGTGCCGAAGTGACGCAGATGATGGAGCGGCTGGGTAAAGAAGCTGTGTTTGCCAATGGTTTGCGTGTGACCGATGAGGAGACCATGGAAGTGGTTCAGATGGTGCTGGTTGGGAAGGTGAACAAAGAAATTGTGAGCCTGATTAATCAGTTTGGCGGTAAGGGCGTGGGATTAAGCGGTAAAGATTCTAACTTACTGGTGGCACGCCGGCGTCCTCCGGAGAGAATGAACGGCAGCGGCCAGATGGTGGATCTGGGCTATGTGGGCGACATTATCAAGGTTAATCCCGGTGTCATCCATACGTTAAGTGCCGAGGGCTATATTCCTATCATTTCTTCTGTGGGTGTAGGGCTGGAAGGGGAAAGCCTGAATATTAATGCTGATCATGTAGCCGGAGAACTGGCAGCGGCATTGTCGGCAGAGAAGCTGATTTTACTTACCGATGTGGAAGGGATTTTTTCCGACCCGTCTGACCCCAAATCTTTAATTTCCTCGTTACCCAAGGCGAAAGCGTTAGCAATGATTGATGAAGGAAAAATTAACAAAGGGATGATTCCTAAGGTAGAAGCTTGTCTGACGGCACTGGAACATGAAGTAAACCGCACTCATATTATCGACGGGCGGCTGTCCCATTCACTGCTTTTGGAGATTTTTACAGACCATGGTATCGGTACCATGGTTACTGGTTAGGGAGGTTAGAATATGACTGTTAAGTCTTTGGAGAAGCAATATATTATCAATACGTATAACCGTCAGCCCGAAGCCACTCTTTTACTAAAACGGGGCGAAGGCGTTTATGTGTGGGATGAGTCGGGTAACCGCTACCTGGACTTTGTCAGCGGCCTGGCCGTGAACAACCTGGGGCATTGTCACCCTGCAGTAGTAGAAGCAATTAACTGCCAGGCGCAAAAACTGATGCATACATCAAACCTGTATTATACGGAACCGCAAGTTCGTTTGGCGGAGGCGTTAGTTACCCATAGTTCGGCCAATAAAGTCTTTTTCTGCAACAGCGGCGCTGAAGCAAATGAAGCGGCGATTAAACTGGCCCGTAAGTTTGGCAAACAGAACCGGGGCGAAGGAGCCTATGAGATCATTACGGCAGAGCGGTCTTTCCATGGCCGGACGCTGGCGGCTGTCACTGCCACCGGTCAGCCTAAGTACCATCAGGGATTCGAGCCCATGGTCAGCGGGTTCCGCTACGGCAAGTTTAATGATTTGAAGTCTTTTGAGACTCTAATCAATGAAAACACGTGTGCAATTTTAGTCGAACCGGTCCAGGGCGAGGGCGGTATTTATCCTGCAACGCAGGAGTTTTTAGCCGGTTTGCGTAAACTGTGTGACGAACATAAACTGCTGCTGATGTTTGACGAGGTTCAGTGCGGCGTAGGGCGGACAGGAAAGTTTCTGGCCTGTGAGCATTACGGTGTTGAGCCTGACGTCTATACACTGGCAAAGGCGTTGGGCGGCGGCTTACCCATAGGTGCTATGGGTGCCCGTGGCAATGCAGCAGATGTTCTGGTGCCCGGCGACCATGCTTCCACATTTGGCGGCAATCCGGTCACCTGTGCGGCGGCCAATGCGGTACTCCAAGCTATACTGGCAGATCAGTTTCTGCCCCGGGTTGAGCAGTTGGGACATTATTTTACAGAAAAACTGCGCGAACTGGATTATCCGGGAATTGTGGAAGTCCGGGGTCTGGGTTTGATGATCGGGCTGGAAATCAACGGGGATGGAGCTGCCGTTGCTAAAGCGTGTCAGGAAAAAGGCTTGTTGATTAACTGTATTGGCGGTAAGATATTACGCTTTATACCACCCCTGGTAGTGGATGAAGAGCAGATTGACGCTGCAGTCACTGTTGTGCAACAAGCGTTGAGTGCACTAAATTAGGAGGGTCCGGCTAAGTGTCGTTTATAAAGTGGGTGAAGGTTTGCCCAACGTTCTTGCCTTAATCCGGGAAGGAAATATTGACTTGGCGGTGAATACTCCTACATATGGGAAGAATATGACATCTACCGGATATCAGGTCCGCAGGACATGTGTGGAATTTAAAATTCCATGTTTGACTTCGGTGGATACGACAGCTGCTTTCTTTGATATTTTAGTACAAAGAGGGCAAGGGAACTTATCTCCTGCGGTTTGTTCATTGCAAGAATATCTCGCGGCAAAGGAAGTATAAAATTTATAGTATAAGGGGTGTTGCCGGATGAGTGAATTACGAGGCCGGGACTTTATAGCCGTTAATGACTTTAATCAGGAAGAGTTGCAGACTCTTTTGGATTTCGCTGTACAGTTAAAGACGGAAACAAAGGAAGGGAAAGAACACCATCTTTTACGGGGTAAGACGTTGGGGATGATTTTCCAGAAATCATCTACCCGTACCCGGGTTTCCTTTGAAGTGGGCATGTGGCAATTAGGCGGATCCGCCCTTTTCCTCAGTGCCCAGGATTTGCAGATTGGCCGTGGTGAGCCGGTCAAAGATACCGCCCGTGTACTTTCCCGTTATCTTGACGGGATTATGATCCGCACCTTTGACCACGGAGAAGTGGAGCAGTTGGCTGCTTTTGCAGATATCCCCGTGATTAACGGCTTAACGGATTTGCTCCATCCCTGCCAGGCCATGGCTGACTTACAAACAATTCTCGAACATAAAGGCCGCCTGACCGGTTTAAAGCTGGCCTATTTCGGTGACGGCAACAATGTTGCTCATTCTCTGCTATTGGCATGTACCAAGATGGGGATGGACATTACTGTGGCAACGCCAAAAGGATACGAACCGCGTGCCGAGATAATCGCTGCCGCCAAACTCAATGCTGAGCTAAGCGGAGCGCAGATTTTGGTCACCCGTGACCCCAAAGAAGCGGCTAAAGACGCTGACGTCCTTTATACTGATGTTTGGGCCAGTATGGGCCAGGAAGCGGAACATCTGGCAAGAGTCCGCATCTTTAAAGCATATCAGCTAAATAGTGAACTTTTGAGCGTTGCAAGACCGGATGCAATTGTGATGCACTGCCTCCCTGCGCACCGGGGCGAAGAAATTTCTAATGACGCTTTAGAGGGGCCGCAATCCGTCGTTTTTGACCAGGCTGAAAACAGGCTGCACGCCCAAAAAGCAATTCTTGCCAAGCTTCTTTAAAACTTAAATAAACAAGGTGATCCCGTGTATACATGTGCGGAAAATAATAAGCCTATCGCATTTTTGGACTCTGGGGTAGGTGGCATTAGTGTGCTGGCAGCCGCCGCACTTCTTCTGCCTTTGGAGAGCTATGTCTATTATGGCGATACTGCCCATGCTCCCTATGGCGATCGCAGTACCGATGAAGTCCGGACGCTTTCCGCCAGGGTGGCCGGTGAATTGTATGGCCGGGGTTGTAAAGCTTTAGTTGTGGCCTGCAATACGGCAACCAGCGCGGCTATTAATCTTTTGCGGGAAACGTTGCCCATACCTGTTATAGGTATGGAACCGGCAATCAAGCCTGCTATGGAACGGAATAACGGCGGGAAAGTTTTGGTCATGGCTACACCGCTTACGTTAAAAGAAGAAAAATTCCGCAGCTTATGCAATGTATGCGGTGCCAACAGTGACAATGTAACGGTTCTCCCCTGCCCCGGCTTGGTAGAATTGGTAGAGCAGGGAAAAGTTTCAGGTCCTGAGGTGCATCGCGTGTTAACAAAGCTTTTCAGCGGCGTTGACCTTAGCAGTATTTCCACCGTTGTATTGGGTTGTACCCATTACTTTTTTCTCCGTCAGGAGTTGGCAACGATGCTGCCTCCGCAGGCGGAGTTTGTAGACGGCAATTCTGGCACGGTGAAGCAACTGCAAAGAGTATTGGATCAACAGGGTCTTTTACTTACAAAAAAGGAGCCCACAGATGGCTCTGTAGTGTTTTTCTCCAGTGCCGGGGCACAAGCCGTCCGTTTTTATCAGGAGTTATACAGGTATGCGTTAGAGCATTTGGAAACAAATTGTTAGCATTGATTAAACTTAATAACGGAGGTTAACTATGAAAAAAATTGTGCTGGCTTACTCAGGCGGATTGGATACATCCATCGCCATCACCTGGCTTAAGGAGAAATACAACTGTGAGGTCATCGCCATGGCTGCGGATGTGGGCCAGGGAGAAGAACTGGATCCCCTCCATGAGAAAGCGATTGCTTCCGGGGCAAGCAAACTTTACATAGAGGATGTACGGGAAGAATTTATCCGTGACTTTGTGTATCCGATGCTAAAGTCCGGTGCACTCTACGAGGAAAAATACTTAATGGGTACTGCTATCGCCCGGCCTGCCATTGCCAAAAGACTGGTGGAAGTGGCGGAAAAGGAAGGCGCCGACGCCATCGCCCATGGCGCCACAGGCAAAGGCAACGACCAGGTACGATTTGAACTTACGGTAAAAGCCCTGGCTCCCCATCTGAAGATTGTAGCACCGTGGCGGGAGTGGGATATCCGTTCCCGGGACGATGCTTTTGACTACGCCGAAAAACGCGGCATTCCCGTACCGGTGACAAAAGCCAAGCCATACAGTATGGATCGTAATATCTGGCATCTCAGTTATGAGGGCGGCGTCCTGGAGGATCCTTCAGCGGAACCGGAAAAAGAAATGTTCCTGCTCACCGTGGATCCGGCCGATGCGCCGGATACGCCGGAATATGTGGAAATTGGCTTTGAACAAGGCATCCCTGTCAGTATTGACGGTAAAGCCAAGGACCCGGTGGAACTGCTGACAGAGTTAAATACTCTGGCAGGAAAACACGGTGTGGGCCGGGTGGACATGGTGGAAAACCGTTTAGTGGGCATGAAATCTCGCGGTGTCTATGAGACACCGGGCGGTACATTGCTCTTCTTTGCCCACAGAGAGCTGGAATCACTGGCACTGGACAGGGAGACCATGCACTTTAAAGAAATAGCCGGCGTGAAATACGGTGAACTGGTATATAACGGCCAGTGGTACACGCCTCTCCGGGAAGCTCTGGATGCCTTTTTTGACAGCACCCAGCGCAATGTCACCGGTTCTGTCCGTCTGAAATTATTTAAAGGCAATCTCACCGTCGCCGGCCGGAAGTCGCCGTTTTCCCTCTACCGTGAAGACTTAGCCACTTTTGGCGCAGACGTGATATACAACCAGCAGGATGCGGAAGGATTTATCAACCTTTTCGGTTTGCCCCTGAAAGTACAGGGCTTGTTGGAAAAGAGTAAAAAGTAGGTGGATGCATGAAACTTTGGGGTGGACGGTTCAACAAAGAAACAGACGCGCTGGTCGAAGAGTTTACGGCCTCGATTTTCTTTGACCATCGGCTGGCGGAAGAAGATATTCGCGGCAGTATGGCCCATTGCAAAATGCTGGCCGCATGCGGCATCATTGCGCAGGAAGAAGCGGATACGATGCTCGCGGGACTTACCGAAATCAGCGATGAAATCAAACGGGGGGAAATGGAGTTTTTCCCCTCCCTGGAAGATATCCATATGCATGTGGAGAAGCGGCTGATCGAAAAGATCGGTCCCGTTGGAGGCAAGCTGCATACCGGACGCTCCCGGAACGACCAGGTAGCACTGGACATGCACATGTTTGTCAAAAAGGAAATCCTGGCAACCGCATCTTTGCTGACTAACCTGCAGGAAGCGATTATTGCTACTGCCGAAGCCAACATGGATACGGTCATGCCGGGCTATACCCATCTGCAGCGTGCCCAACCGGTTTTGTTTGCCCATCACCTGATGGCCTATTTTTGGATGCTGCAGCGGGACAGGGAGCGCTTCCTGGACGGCTACAAACGGGCCGACTGGCTGCCATTGGGTGCGGGAGCACTGGCTGGAACCACATTCCCTATTAACAGGGAAATGGTGGCGGCAGAGCTGGGCTTTGCCAAACTGTATGAAAACAGCATGGATGCGGTAAGCGACCGGGATTTTGTGGCCGAGTACTTATTTAATGCGTCACTCCTGATGACTCATTTAAGCCGCCTCAGCGAGGATTTGATTCTTTGGAATTCAGCGGAATTCGGCTTTATTACTCTGGATGACGCGTTTACTACCGGCTCCAGCATTATGCCACAAAAGAAAAACCCTGATGTGGCGGAACTGGTCCGTGGCAAAACAGGGCGGGTTCTAGGCAATTTACTGGGGCTGCTCACCGTGCTTAAAGGCTTGCCACTAGCCTATAACAAGGATATGCAGGAAGATAAAGAGGGCTTGTTTGACACGGTGGATACCATTAAGGTCAGCCTTACGCTGTATGCGGCCATGCTGCGGACCATTGCAACAGATAAGGAGCGGATGTACGCTGCTGTGGCCGGAGATTTTGCCAGCGCCACCGATTTAGCCGACTACCTGGTGAGAAAGGGTCTGCCGTTCCGGGACGCCCATGCCGTAGTCGGTAAACTGGTTGGAAAGTGTGTGGTGGAAAAGAGACGCCTTGTCGACTTAAGTGAGGCTGAACTGCGGGAAGCCAGCCCTCTGTTTGAGGCGGAAGCTTTAGCCTTGCTGCCGCCGGAAGCCTGTGTGGCCGCCCGGACGTCCCGGGGCGGGACGGCACGGTCGGCGGTGGAGGAACAGCTGACCAGGGCCAAAGCGCTCTTGTAACAGAAAATTACTGTAAAGCCTCTCAGAAATAGAGAGGCTTTTTACATCTTTACTTTTGCATGATATCTGATAAGAAAATAAAATTTTCCAATTAGCAGGATATATAATAATTTCGTAAAACTACACAATAACTAACGATGTTACCACCGGCAGGAATTCAATTTATGGAGGGAACATGATGTATCAAAAGGTTACACTGGAAATTGTCTCCCGTCTGCAGGAAGTTGTGGGGGATAAAAATGTGATTTTTGATGATCCTGAGAAACTGGAAAACTACTCTCATGATGAGGTTGCAGAAAAAGAATATGCCCATATGCCTGAGGTTGTAGTCAAACCCAACACCACGGCAGAAGTGGCGGCGGTAATGAAGTTAGCTTATTATTCCAACATTCCCGTCACTCCAAGAGGCGCCGGCACCGGCTTATCCGGCGGCGGAGTTCCTGTGCACGGCGGTATTCTGATGTCGGTGGAAAATATGAACCGGATACTGGAAGTGGATCTGGATAATCTGATGGTCGTTGTGGAACCGGGCGTGGTTACCAACGATATTAACGAAGACTTAAAAAAACACGGACTGTTTTTTGCCGGCTACCCTATGAGCTTGCAATCATGCTTTGTCGGTGGTAACGTGGCTGAGAATGCCGGTGGCGGTCGTGCCATTAAATATGGTGTGACAGGCCGTTATATTATGGGACTGGAAGTGGTGCTGCCTGACGGTGAAGTTGTCCAGTTTGGCGGGAAGCGGGTAAAGGACGTCACAGGCTATAATATGGTACAACTCATGGTAGGGTCTGAAGGGACACTTGGTATTTTTACCAAAATAATAATCAAGCTTCTGCCTTTGCCTACAGCAAAAATAGATTTGCTAGCATTATTCCCGGATGTAGAAACGGCGATGAACGTAGTACCCCTGATTATGACTAAGGGCGGCTTAATCCCTACGGGGATCGAATTTATGGATCGACTATCCATCAGCACTACTCATGATTATCTGGGAGAAAAAATGCCATATCCGGAGACGAACGCGGCGCTATTAATCGAGCTGGATGGAACGAGTCAGGATCAGATACGAGATGACGCAATGTCTGTGACTGAGTTATTAATGGAAAACGGTGTGATTGAAGTTTATGCTGCAGAAACACCGGATACACAGGAAAAGATCTGGAAAGTAAGGCGCAATATTGCCGAAGCGTTTAAGGCTATCAGCCCTGTACAGAGTCTGGAAGATATTGTTGTGCCGATTGCGGAAATTCCAAAGCTAATTCCTTTTCTTGCCCAACTCTCCGCTAAGTATGATGTACTCATTCCCTGTTACGGTCACGCTGGTGATGGTAATCTGCACGCAACTGTAGTAAAAAAGTCGGACGATTCATTGGAGCGCTGGAAAGAAACGCTGCCCCAGGTACTATCGGATCTTTATCAAAAGGTTTTCGTTCTAGGAGGTACCATAAGTGGGGAACACGGCATTGGACATAAACGTAAAAAGTATATGCATTTGGTGATGGGTCAGGTAGAGTTGGAACTAATGAAACGGATTAAACTAGCCTTTGACCCGAAAAATATTCTTAATCCCGGAAAAATAGTAGATCTAAACTGACGAAAATTGAAAAGGAGGCAGAATATATGGAAGAGTATAAACTGGCCTACGGTAGGACTGATTTTACATTTTCCTTTGATCCAGAAAAGATTATTGCTGTTCTCCGGCCCAAAACGCTGCCCACGCCCGAAAGTGAAGAGGCGGTCGTTAGGGCAGGCCATGGAAAACCCGGTAGGCTCACCACGGTTGCGTGAGATTGTTAAACCAGGAGAGACGGCCTGCGTGAACATTGGTGATATGACAAGGCTGTGGGCACGCTATAGCGTGATGGTTCCACTCATTCTTGATGAGCTCAACCGGGGAGGCATCCCCGATGAGAATATTATTATTGTGTCCGCCACCGGGTCTCACCGGGGGCAGACTGCACAAGAGCACGCCACGCTGGTCGGTGAAGATGTGATGCGGCGGGTACAGGTGTTTGATCACAATTGTCATGCCGACGATTTAGTGGACTATGGCAAAACATCCAGAGGTACACCTGTACGAATCAATTCCCGTGTAGCCGCAACAGATAGGGTGATTCTTACCAGCGGCATCGTGCATCACTTTTTGGCCGGATACGGTGGCGGAAAGAAGGCTATTATGCCTGGAGTGTCCAGCTTTGAAGGCATCATGGCCAATCATAAACTTTCCCTGAATCCGGCAGGCCCGGGCGTAAACCCTGATGTATACGCCGGCAAGCTGGAAGGCAATCCGCTTTCCGACGATATGATCGAAGCAGCCCGTAAAGTGGGAGCCGACTTTATTGTCAACTCCATTGTCAATGAAGAGAAAAAAGTGGCACTGGCCGTGGCCGGAGATGTGGTTGCCGCCCACGCCCACGGCGGTGCTTTGGTTGATGAATACTTTGGTGTGAAAATTTCTGAACTGGCAGACTTGGTCATAGCTTCCTGCGGAGGATACCCCAAGGATATTAACTTTTATCAGACATACAAAACATCGCATAACATGGTCAGGGCCATGAAAAAGGGTGGAGTCGGCATTCTGCTCACGGAGTCCTGTGAAGGAATGGGTAACGATAATTTTTATAACATCTGTGACAATTTTGATAATAACCCAAAGCGCGAAGATGAGCTGCGCTGCAACTATGAAATTGCCAGTTTCATGGGATATACACAATTGCTCTGGGCTCAGGAGAACAGGCTGATTGTCGTCAGCAGCCTGCCTGATGAGCAAATCCGCAATATGAACATGACGCCTGCCAAGACGCTGGATGAAGCTTTGGCACTTGCCCGGGAATGGCTCGGTGATGAATACAAAGCATATCTAATGCCATCCGGTTCCACTACGTTTCCCATTTTGACAACATAAGCGTAAAACGCCTGGACTATGATGATTCCATAGTCCAGGCGTTTTTTGTTTTGGGAACTATTATTTCAGGAAAAGGGCTGCCGTACCTATGGCCAGTACAATCAACATACAGTAAGGCAGGGTCAGTGCCAGCAGAAAACGTTCTTTGCCGGGTATACCAATCGCAGATGTGGAAATCAGAATTTTAGCGGGAGCAATTGAACTGGCCACAGCAGCGGCAGCGGTGTGACTGGCGGCCAGCACCCCGGGCGTAATACCCAAACTTATTGCAGCGCGGTGCTGGAACAGGCCAAACAAGAGATTGGAGTTGGTGTTGGAACCGGTGAGGAATGTGCCAAGCACGCCAACGTAAGGGGCCAGCAGAGGGTAAAGGGGACCTGTAAAGCCCGTTTGCACAGAACGGAATCAGTGATGATTAACAGAACGGCACCAACTATGCCGCCTACAATCGCTGAGAGCTGAGGGATGCCTGCGAAAGTCAATATGAAAAAGACGGTTACCGTTCCTGCGCCTGCCACTAAGATATGCACAGTTCCCTCCCGGACGGCACGCCATCCTCCATAAATGTGGGCAACGGCAAACCCCGTCAGGACAAATGCCAGCCCTATCTGTACCGCCACCCAGAACGTCAGATCTGCAAGTGGTATACGGGATGACAGCGACAGAATAAACAAGGCCACTCCCACAGTGCCATAGGTAACGGCCCAGGCATGCCCGACCAGTGTCAGCGCCACAGCTTTAAACGGGGGAACTCCCCCTGCAATCAAAAGAGGAGAAACAAGTATAACGGGAATAGCGAAGCCGACGATTCCCTCCATAAACCCTGCGAAACACCAGGCAATTACCAGCACCTGAAGCAGAGGCCTGTAAGCCAAAAACAGCAACCGTTTACCCATGGCGTCTATGACGCCAAGTTCGGTTACAACATGGAAAAATAATATGGCAGAAATGAGAAAGAGCGCAATAAATCCTGTGAAGGCAGCACCTTTTCCTACTGCATACAGTAAGAGGAGCGGGTTCGCCCCAAGGAAGGAAAAGCCGAGAAGGAGCGCTGTCAGGCAAGACAACAGGCCTGCGGTAATAAGAGGCAGGCGAAATCTGAGAATCGCAGCGGCCAACACGAATAAGGGCAGGCCTGAGTATAGGAAGCGAGTAAAGGTAAGCAGGGCGTCCGGCTGTGGCGGCATGTTATCCTCCGTTCTGAGAAATGTCTTTGGGAAGCCGTTTAGAGGGAGAATTCTACAGAAAAGAGGGATGTCCCTTTTTTATTTTAGAGTCGCCCGCTGCGCATAATGGCATAAAGCAGCCAGATGGCCATTGCACCGGCGAGGAAAAAACCAATCTCAATAATTGGCAGCCGCCAGAGTAACGTTTCCCCGGTAATGCTGACCACCAGGCCTGAACCGATAATCAGGCCGGCCATGATAATACTGAAAGAGAGCAGTACAATACTGAAGGATATTCGGTTTGTCAAACGGTCCATGTGTGCAAACGCTTTATCAAATTCCGGAAAGTTAAGCTGCACGGGTAACCCTTCCGTGTCTACCCGGTCCAGCACGTCATTCAGTCTGCGGGGCAGTGACAGAAAAAATTCCGATGTTTCAAAAAACTGCTCTGATAGATTTTCTTTCAGGGCCTGCGGGGAAAACCGCTGCCGTATAAGCTGTCCTGTGTAAGGCTGCAGCAGTTCGATAAGCTTAACATCTTCATCCATTGCTTCTATAACGCCTTCGAGAGTCATTATCGTTTTCCCCAGCAGGGTAAACTCCGAAGGAATCCGGATGTGGTATTCAAAGGCTAAGGAAAAGATTTCACGGACCGATTTGCCCAGATTAATCTTTCGCAGCGGAACGTCCAGGTACTTGTCCAGCAGCCGGTCCACATCACGCCGCAGCGCTTTCCTGTCAATTCGCCGGGAGAGTACACCCATGTCGCCGAGGGAGCGGACAAGCTGCCTGGAATTACGGTTGATGATGCCTGACAGAAAAAGAATAAAACGCCGCTTCCGTTCGCCGGAAAGTTTGCCGACTATGCCGAAGTCCATAAATAGTAATCGGCCGTCGGCAGACACAGCCAGGTTTCCAGGATGGGGATCTGCATGAAAAACTCCGTGCCGGAAGATTTGGGTAAACATTGCGTCAACTAACAAATTGATAACTGTCCGTGTGTCATGACCGGCTGCAGCCAATTCTGCCGGGTTGGTAAGCTTCGTCCCTTCCAGTAGTTCCATGGTCAGGACTGCGGAAGTCGTTTGTTCCCAATATATCTTCGGGATTGCCACAGCAGGGTTGTTACGGAAGTTTTCTCCTATCTGCTCTGCGCTTTCTGCCTCAATCAGGAAGTCTATTTCATCCTCCACGGTGCGCCGCAGTTCCACGACCACATCAGCAAAGTGATAGATGCGTCCATAGTGTGTATGCTTGTCTGCCAGCTTAGCCATTTCCAAAAGAATTTCCAGGTCTGTTTCCATTTGTTCTTTAATATTTGGACGCCTAACTTTAACGACCACATATTCGCCACTATGTAGGCGGGCTAGATGAACCTGCCCGATGGATGCAGCAGCTAGTGGTTTAGGGTCAAATTCTGCATATACATCTTCAGGATGTTGATCAAGCTCCGATTCTAAGATGGCATTGACCTGAGTAAAGGGGAAAGACGGTACATGATCCTGAAGCTGAGACAGTTCGTCTAGTATATCCCGGGGCAATAAGTCGGGGCGGGTGGACAGAAGCTGCCCGAACTTGATAAAGGTGGGTCCCAGTTCTTCAAGAAGCATCCGTAATCGTTGAGCCCGGGTAAAACGGAGCAGTGTAACTTCACTTTTTCGGGCGCGGCGGACGGATGGAAGGATTTTATCCAGCCCAATTTGCGTCAGGAGGTGCCCGAATCCGTGCCGGACAATACTATTGGCAATTTCCCGGTACCGCTTTAGATGGCTGTATTTGGGAATCTTTAACAACCTCCTTCTGCATTATATTTTAATTATGAAGGACTGAAAATTCCAAGTCAAGGAACGTGGGATTTATCGACATAAAATGCAAGAAATTATTAATAAGCTGTTATTGCATATATCTTTCTATATTTTCTTATTACTATAGCCATTAAGTATGCAAATAGTCATATTGAAGATCATCTTATTTAGATTAAGAAAATATTGGAAAAGAAATTAGACGGGGGGCAGAAATTTTACCCCCGTCTAATTTCAGAATGTGCCTGCCGACATGACTTTGTCGACAGGCAGAAACGCCTTTTTTACGCGTCATTAGGATTTTATTCCTGCAGGTTACCGTTCAAGTGATGCTATTTGTGGTGAGAGTTCCGTCAGAATTCGTGAAAGCCGGCATTATCTAATCTTTCAGTCATAAAGTTGAGAGAAAATATCATAACTCTTATGACTTGTTATTAGCCACTTACCATTCTTCTTAACAAGATTTATATCATGCTCGATACCACTAATAAAGCTGGTATACTTTTCTTCTCCGATTTGTTCATCAAGCTCAACCTCTTCCACCGTTGCTCTGACTTCTGCTGAGTTTCCTTTTATATTAATAGAATCTATTCTTGTCACAACTCTTACATTGTGTATTGTTATACCTTCCTTGCTCCTAGGGTCTATCAGATGTTTTTTTATTATTTCTTTGTCTTTTTGAATTTCCGGTAAAGAACTTTCTAAAACTAAATCATAATAATCCTCGATCGGTGTATTATAATTCAGTAACAGTTTCCACCTGGCTTCTAGAAAAATGCCAACGGTATCTTTGATAGTGTCTCTATCACTTACGCACCCAGCAAACATTAATGGTATTAATAGAATTACCAAAACTATCTTCTTCATAATCTTACTCCTAACTTTATAGCAATTAAATAGACACATAGTTTTTTATGAGATTTGCCCAATCATAATATATACTGTCACCGATATTAAGAAACTCCCAGAATGGCAGAGACATTCCCGTTCGGTTCGTATTTTTGCAACCTGTTTGACAGGCAATCAGGAGGAACACAGCGTAATATACAATTTAACTCGCCGGCTGAAAATCCGCCGTCCGGCGCGCCTGTTATGTTGGATCCGGCAGATGCGATTGTTCAAGAACCCGTCAGCTAGTTCACCTTAAAAAAATACTGAACCTCCATGCGGCCCCTTGCCGAATTTTTAGCATGATTTAACATAGGGAAAGTTGATCACCTGGTACTTCCAGGAGGGCAGAAAAGTCTGCTCTTCAAAATAGTTTATTTCACCGCGTTCGTTTATAAAGAATGATTTTAGTATCCCGGTCTCCGCCCAGATATTACCCTGACCGTCACCGGTGCGGATAGTGGACATGTTCCCGCATACAAGCCACGTTGAGACGGTAGTATTGATGTCAAGGGTAAAAGAGTGAGTGTGTTAAAAAGATAGGAATTTGGTTTTCCGATACTCATATTTTATCACCGATTCCCATGTAAGACAATCCATTTTATTGCATAAATTTCCACATGATGCAACCGTTCAGACCATTTTATCATCCGTAAACATATAATTTGACAAAAAAATAACACTTGCGGATTATATCGTAAGAAATCACCTGTTTTAAGGCATAGCTATCCTGTATGATGATAAACCCACATTGAGAATT
>Ga0208242_100564_pt1 | contig 19682 bp, 18 predicted proteins | sample SubbioAug_CSW13A_FD_184825 | JGI IMG/M metagenome (GOLD analysis project Ga0208242, IMG submission 184825) | Serpentinite rock and fluid subsurface biosphere microbial communities from McLaughlin Reserve, California, USA - CR12Aug_CSW13A (SPAdes) | ecosystem: Environmental > Terrestrial > Deep...
CCGGCAGCTCGGTCATGGAGGCGGCCATGCCCGGCAGGTGGGCCGCGCCCCCGGCGCCGGCGATGATCACCTTGTAGCCCGCCGCCTTGGCGGTGGTGGCGAACTCATAGAGCCGCTGGGGCGTGCGGTGGGCCGAGACCACCTTGGCCTCCCAGGCCACGCCGAGCGCGTCGAGCTGTTCGGCGGCGCACCGCATGGTCGGCCAGTCGGAGCGGCTGCCCATGATGATGGCGACGGGCGGGCGACCGCCTGGGCCGGCGGGGTTGGAACTGGCCATCGGACGGCCCCCTTGATGGGAAAGGCGCGGAGTATAGGCGCCGCCTTTGCGCCCGCAACCGATCACCGGTACGATTCTTATGGTTAAGGCTGGATGTGATTCCCTCACCATGAAGATCACGGGTGCGCGCACCGAACCCTTTGCGGCCATCCGCAAGCGGGCCCTGGCCCAGGCCGGCGCCCAGAGCTCTGCGGCCCGGGCCCTGCCGGCGGACAAGGCCGGCTTCCTCGGCGTGACCGAGGCCGAGATGACGCCCGCCGTCCGCGGCGCCCTTCAGACCCTGCTGACCGAGATCGACGACCTGCGCGGCGAGGTGGCCCGACTGAAGGCCAAGCTCACGGAGGTGGAGGGCCTGGCTGACCGGGACGCCCTGACCCCGGTGCTCAATCGCCGGGCCTTCATGCGCGAACTAGCCCGGGTGCAGACCTTCTCCCGCCGCTACGCCTCGCCGGCCAGCCTGGTCTATTTCGACCTGGACGATTTCAAGAGCGTCAATGATCGCTTCGGCCATGCGGCCGGCGACGCCGTGCTCAAGGCCGTGGCCGAGCGGCTGACTGGCCTGGTGCGCGACAGCGACATTGTCGGGCGCATGGGCGGGGACGAGTTCGCCGTGGTGCTGGTCCAGGCCACCGCCCTGACCGCCCAGGCCAAGGCCGAGGCCCTGGCGAGGACTCTGGAACAGGCGCCTATCCAGTTCGGCGACTGGTCGGCGCCCCTGCATCTGTCCTACGGGGTCTGCGAAATCCCCCATGACGGCGAGCCCGAGGCCATCGTCGCCCAGGCGGACGCGGCCATGTTCATCCGCAAGCGCGAGCGCCAGACCGGCTGATGGCCTGGACGCGCACCTACGAAGAGGCCGAGCCCCAGCGGGTCAACCGCTGGCTGGCCCAGAGCGGCGTCTGCTCCCGCCGTGAGGCCGAGGCCCTGATCGCCGCCGGCCAGGTCTCCATCGACGGGGAGACCGTCTCCGATCCTGGCCGCAAGATCGAGCGCGGCCAGACCCTCACCCTGGATGACGGGGCTCAGGCGAGGCTCGAGGGCCAGATGACGGTGATCATCAACAAGCCCGTCGGCTATGTCTCGGCCCAGCCGGAGCCCGGCCAGATCCCCGCGGCCCGCCTGCTGACCCGCCAGGGTCTCTGGGGAGAGGCCGCCGAAATCCCCGCCGCCGACCGCAGCCTGGCGCCGGTGGGACGACTCGACCTGGACAGCCGCGGCCTGCTGATCCTGTCGGAGGACGGGGTGGTGACCAAGGCGGTGATCGGCCCGGACTCCCTGATGGAGAAGGAATATCTGGTCCGGGTGCGCGGCGACATTTCAGAGTCCGTCCTGGCCCGCCTGCGCCACGGGCTCGAACTGGACGGCCGCCAGCTGAAACCCGCCAAGGTCACCCTGGCCGGCGACCAGCGCCTGCGCTTCATCCTGACCGAGGGCCGCAATCGCCAGATCCGGCGGATGTGCGACCTGGTGGGGCTGTCGATCATCGATCTCTACCGCCTGCGGATCGGGCCCTTAAAGGTCGGCGACCTGCCGGAGGGCCGGTGGCGGCCGATCACGGCCCGCGAACGCGAAGCCCTGATCACGCCGGGCTTCAGCCCCAAGCCCGTCCGCCGCCGCTGAGCCTCAGGCCAGGGCCCGGGCGAGCGCCGTGCGGCTGTCCCGGGCGGCCGTCTGGCTGACGCTCGCCTCCGGCGCCCACTGGAAGCCGTGGAAGGCGCCCGGATAGACGTGCAACTCCACCGGAACCCCGGCCCGCAGCAGCCGCTGGGCGTAGGCCAGGTCCTCCTCCAGGAACAGGTCCAGGGCGCCGGTGGCGATGAAGGTCGGCGGCAGGCCTGAGACGTCCGTGGCCCGGGCGGCCGCCGCATAGGGGGAGACCCCGTCCACGCCAGGCTCATGCCCCAGCAGGGCCCGCCACCCAAAGGTGTTGGCCTGGGGCGTCCAGACGAAGGCGCCGGCATAGGGGTGCGGATCGACGCTGACGCAGGTGCGGTCATCGATCATCGGATAGATCAGGTGCTGGAAGGCTAGGCGATAGTCCCCCCGGTCCCGGGCCAGCAGCGCCAGCCCCGCCGCCAGGCCGCCGCCGGCGCTTTCCCCCATCAGGCCGATCCGCCCGCGATCGATCCCCAGGGTTTCGGCGTTGGCGAAGATCCAGGCGAGCGCCGCGTAGCAGTCCTCCACCGGACCGGGGAAGGGCGTCTCCGGCGCCAGCCGGTATTCCACCGAGACGATGCAGCAGGCGAGGTCAGCGGCCAGGGGCCGATGGACCGCCTCGTTGTCGGCCGCCGCGCCGGCGACATAACCGCCCCCGTGGATATGCAGGATGCAGGGCAGCGGCCCCGCAACGTCCTTGGGGTGATAGACCAGCACCTCGACCTCTGGCGCGCCAGCGGGTCCAGGAATCGTCCGCCGCTCCAGGCTGGTGCGAGCCAGGTCCTCGGGCCGCACCTGAAAGCGAGCCGGCCGGCCGCGCATCAGGGGCAGGATCTCCTCCGTCAGGTCAAAGGCCGGGAAGGTGTCGAGCAGGGGCAACAGCTCCGGATCGACCAGGTCTCGGTTGGCGGCCCTGTCCATGTCTCGTCCCCTCGGCGATTTTCCGAAAGCTTGGCAGGCGCCGCGCGCTCTAGGAAGCCTGGACGCAGGGGAAACCTAGACCTTTCCGAGCTTGCGGATGGCCGGGGCCAGGGGCTTTTCGCCTTGCGCATAGTCCGCCCAGGCCTCCGCTTTCTTCAACAGGTCCGGCACGGTGCGCAGGGTGAAGCGCATGGGATCGAGGCCCTTGCGCACCTGGCCCCAGGTCAGCGGCATGGAGACCCCGGCGCCTTCCCGGGCCCGAGGGGACAGGGGCGCCACGGCGGTCGCCATCCGGGCGTTGCGCAGATAGTCGACGAAAATCTTTCCCTCGCGCTTGGCCTTGGACATCACCGCCACATAGCGCTTGGGCTCTTCGGCGGCCATCTGGCGGGCCACGTCGTGGGCGAAGGCCTTGGCCATGTCCCAGGTGAGCCCGCGCTCTTTGGCCAGCGGGGTCACCACATGCAGCCCCTTGCCGCCGGTGGTCTTGCAGAAGGCTACCAGACCCAGCGCCTCCAGCCGGTCCTTCACGTCCCTGGCCGCAGCCACCACGTCGTCGAAATCGAGGCCAGGACCAGGGTCCAGGTCGAACACTAGCCGCCCGGGGGTCTCCGCATCGCCCTCTCGGCAGTTCCAGGGGTGCAGTTCGATGGCCCCCATCTGGGCGAGCGCCGCCAGGGCTTCGACCCGGTCGATCTGCAGATAGGGCTGCTTGTCGCCGGCCACATCCACCTGCTCGATCAGGTGCGAGGCGCCCTTGCCCGCATGGCGCTGGAAAAAGCTCTGGCCGCCGATACCGTCGGGCGCGCGGATCACCGAGCAGGGCCGGCCGCGGATGTGATCGATCATCCAGGGACCGACGGCCTCGAAATAGCGGGCGAGATCGGCCTTGGTCAGGGGGGCGTCGGTGTCGGCGGACCTCGGCCAGAGCGCCTTGTCGGGGCTGGAGACCGTCACCCCCATGACCACTACGGCGCCGGCGGGCCGGGACTTGCCGCCCGTCTTTGCCCCTGAGGACTTGGCCGCCGCAGGCTTCGGCTGGGCGAGCTCCACCTCTTCCACCGGGGCGGGCTTTTCGGCCTCCACCTCGCTGGCCGGCTTGTCGGCGCGCAGGCCCTTGAAGGAGCCCTGGCGGACCATGCCCTCGCCGGTCCAGCCGGCGAATTCGATCTCGGCCACAAGCTCGGGCCTGGCCCAGTTGATGTCGCCAACCTTGCGCGGGGCGCCGGGTCCGGTGAACGGGTTTTTGTCGGCGGCCTGGGCCTCAAGCTTCGGCAGGACGCGCCCCACCACCGCGGCGCCAAAACCCGTGCCGACCCGGCCCACATAGACCAGGTGGTCGCCGCGATGGACCCCCACCAGCAGGGAGCGCAGCTGACCCTTGGCCCCGGTCCAGCCGCCGATCACCACCTCGTGGCCAGCCCGGCATTTGGACTTGGTCCAGTCCTGGCTGCGCCCGGAGCGATAGGGGCCGTCCATCCGCTTGGAGATCACCCCCTCCAGGGAAAGCCGACAGGCCGACTGCAGGACCGCGTCGCCCGCAGTCTCGAAGTGCTCCACATAGCGGATCTGCCCGGCCAGAGGCTTGGCGCGCCGCTCCAGCACCGCCTTGAGCCTGGTCTTGCGCTCCCGCAGGGGCAGGTTGCGCAGATCCTCGCCCTCCAGAAACAGGGCGTCGAAGGCGAAGAAGATCAGGTCCTCGCTCTCGCCGTCCGCCAGGGCCGCCTGCAGGGCGGGAAAGTCCGGAGCGCCGTTGTCGTCCAGCGCCACGGCCTCCCCGTCATAGATCCCATCGGGCAGGGCGGCGGCGTGGTCGGCGATGGCCTGGAACTTCCCGGTCCAGTCCAGGCCCTTGCGGGTCTTCAAGGCGGCCTTGCCGTCCTTGACCCGCAGCTGCAGGCGATAGCCGTCGAACTTGATTTCATGCGCCCACCCTGTCCCCTGCGGCGGCCGGTCCACCGACTTGCAGAGCTGGGGCTCGATGAAGCCGGGCAGGGCGACGCTCTTGATTTCGGCGGGCTTGGCGGTCTTCGCTTTCGTCGGGGTCTTGGCCTTGGACGCCTTGGCGGGCTCGCCCTTGGGGCGGGTCTCCCAGACGTCGTCGGCCGCTGCGGCGGCCTTGGCCTTGCCGCGCATGAAGGGCTTGGGCCCCTTGCCGGTCCCCGCCGCGATGGCGTCCATGGCCCGGCCCGAGGCGATGGAGGTGTCGGCGGTCTGCAGCAGGTCGTCGCCCTCAACGGCGGCCGCGTCCCGGTGCTTGATCAGCAGCCAGTTCTCCCGCTTGCCGCCGGTCCGGTCGCGTTTCATCCGCACCAGAACCCAGCTTCCGTGCAGGCGCTCCCCCTCCAGCACGAATTTCAGCTCGCCCTTCTTCAGGGCCTCTTCGGGCTCAAAGCCCGGCTCCGGCGCCCAATAGCCCCGGTCCCACAGCATGACCGACCCGCCGCCATACTCGCCCTTGGGGATGATCCCTTCGAAGTCGCCATAGCCCAGCGGGTGGTCCTCGGTGGCCACGGCCAGGCGCTTGTCGGCGGGATCGCGAGACGGCCCCCGCGTCACCGCCCAGGACTTGAACACCCCGTCCAGCTCCAGGCGGAAGTCGTAGTGCAGGCGGGTGGCCGCATGTTTCTGGATGACGAAACGCAGCCGTTTGGAGGGCGTGACCCCATCAGCGCCCGACGGCTCGGCCGTCTTGGCGAAGTCGCGCATCTCCTGATAGCGCGCCAGCTTCTCCGCCATGGAACGATCCCTCTCGTCAGCTGGCCAGGGCGGACGCCTCCTGGACCGGGTCCTCGCCGGCCAGGGCGCCGACAAAGGCGTCGCGCCAGGCACCCACATCCTCGCCCCGGACATTGTCGAACAAAGCGCGCCAGCGCTCGATTCGCTCCGCCAGCGGCATGGTCAGGGCGCGCTTCAGGGCCTCGGAGATTTCTTCAGGGCTGTTGGGGTTGACGATCAGGGCCGCGGGCATCTGGTTGGCGGCGCCAGCGAACCGCGACAGGATCAGCACGCCGGGATCGGCGGGATCCTGGGCGGCCACATACTCCTTGGCCACCAGGTTCATGCCATCCCGCAGGGGCGTCACCAGTCCCACCTTCGCCGCACGGTACAGCCCGGCCAGCTCATCCCGACGATAGTTGCGGTTCACGCAGCGCAAGGGGTTCCAGTCCAGGTCGGCGTGCTCACCATTGATGCGACCCGACAGGGCGTCAAGCCGGCCGCGGATCTCCTGGTAGGAGTTGACTGACTCCCGGCTCACCGGCGCCACCTGCACCATCAGCACCTCGCGGCGCAGGTCGGGATTGTCGGCCAGGAACCGTTCGAAGCCGAGGAAGCGCTCTTCCAGCCCCTTGGAATAGTCCAGTCGGTCGACGCCGACGATCAGCTTGCGAAACACCGTATGGGCGGCCATCCGGTCATAGGTCAGCCGCGCCCGGTCCGAGGTCACCATCTCGGCGAAGTCGTTGGCGTCGACCCCGATGGGGAAGGCGCCGGTCTGCACCGTGCGGCCAAAGGCCTTCAGCCGGTCGGGCCCCAGCACCTCGCCGCCGGCCTCGGCCAGGACGTATTCCCGAAAGGCGGTGACATATTCCGGGGTCTGGAAACCCACCAGATCATATTCGAACAGGGCCTCCACCAGGGCCCCGTGGCTCGGCAGGGTGACCATCAGCTGGTGGGCCGGCCAGGGAATATGCAGGAAGAAACCGATGCGGTTCTTCACCCCCAGACGCCGCAGCTCCCGGGCCATGGGGATCAGGTGGTAGTCGTGGACCCAGATCAGGTCGTCGGGCTCGATCAGGGGCCGCAGGGTCTCGGCGAACCGACGGTTCACCCGCTGATAGCCCTCGTCGAAGGTGCGGTCATAGGCCGTCAGATCGACCCGATAGTGGAACAGGGGCCACAGGGTCTTGTTGGCGTAGCCGTTGTAATATTCGTCATAGTCGCTCTGCTCGAGATCGACCGTGGCCACCGTGACGCCCTCGATCCGGCGCATGGCCAGCTGGCCGGTGAACATGGGCGTCGTTCGCCCGCTCCAGCCGAACCAGATGCCGGAATACTCCCGCAGGGCCGCCGCCAGCGCCATGGCCAGGCCGCCGACGCTCTCTTCGCCCTTGCCCCCAGGGGGATTCACCCGGTTGGAAACGACGATCAGACGACTCATAGGGGGGCCTCCAGCCAGTCCAGTACGGCGTTCACATCCTCCAACCGATGGGTGGCCGCACTGTTCCGCGCAGGCCCCACCAGCACGCCTGTCCCGCCCAGGCGGCGAGCCGCGGCGAAGGCCGGCTCGTCGGTCAGATCATCGCCCACGAAGATCGGTCGCTTTCCCTGGAACGGCGGCATGTCCATGAAGTCGGCCAGGGAATCTCCCTTGTCCGGGCCAGGGGTGCGCAGCTCCACCACCATGTGGCCGGGCTGGAGGGTCAGGCCTGTGCGGCCCGCCCAGTCCCGGGCCAGCGCCTGGACGACCGCCCCCTGGCCGGGCGCCTGGCGATAGTGCAGGGCGACGCTGAGGCCCTTGGCCTCCACCAGCAGGCCCGGCGCCTGGGTCGCAAGTTGCTGGAAGGCGGCGGTCGCTTCGGTCAGGCCGGGATGGGGCTCAGGGGCGTGGTTGCGTCCGTCCGGCGCGCGTCGGTCCAGGCCATGGACGGCGGCCACGGGGCGCACAGCGCGGTCAAGAATGTGATCGATCTCGGCCAGGGTCCGGCCCGACAGGATCGCCACCCGGCCCTCCATCCGTCGGACCAGCTCTTCCAGGATGGCCGTGCGGCGCGGCTCAGGCCCCACGTCCTGTGGCCTTGCCACAATGGGGGCCAGGGTGCCGTCCAGGTCCAGAAACAGGGCGCTGCCCGCCAGATCCAGGACCGGCGGCGCAAGGTCGGTCGGTGTGGGGTCTATGATGCTCATGTCGTGGAATCGCCCCTTCGTCGGCGCAGAACGCCTGTGGGGGCCGTTGGCTCCTAATTTGGGGCGCCTTGGCGGTTCGGCGCGAACCGGGCCATGGCCTTGACGTTGCCTCAACCGAGGTAAGGCTAACTGCCTGCGACCTCCACAGCCGCCCGACCGATTTACAGCCCAGGAAGGGGATTTCATGCCCAAGGCGCCTCAAGCCGATGCGATCGTCCTGTTTGGAGGCGTAGGCGACCTCGCCCTGCGGATGCTCTTCCCCTCGCTCTATTTCCTGGACGCTGACGGCTTCCTGCCCGACGGCTTCAAGGTCATCGCCGCCGCCCGGGCCGAGATTCCCCGCGACGAGTTCGAGGCCATGATCCGCGACGCCGTCGCCCAGCGGGCCAGCCCGCAGACCCTGGACGAGGAGATCTGGAGGCGTTTCGTCCAGCGGCTGGATTACCGCGCCGTGGACGCCACCAAGGCCGATCGCCTGGCCGGCATCACCGAGGCGCTCGGGGGGGCGAAAGCGCCGATCTATTATCTGGCCTTGTCGCCCAGCCTCTATGTGGGGGTCTGCGAGGCCCTGGCCGAGGCCGGCCTGATCTCGCCGCAGAGCCGCATCGTCCTGGAAAAGCCCATCGGTCACGATCTGGAGAGCTCGCGCGGCATCAATGCGGCGCTGGCGCAGGTGTTCGAGGAGGAGCAGGTCTTCCGCATCGACCACTATCTGGGCAAGGAGACGGTGCAGAACCTGATCGCCCTACGGTTCGCCAACACCCTATTCGAGCCCCTTTGGAACAATCTGACCATCGACCACGTGCAGATCACCGTGGCCGAGACCGAAGGCGTGGGGGACCGCTGGCCCTATTATGACGAGCACGGCGCCCTGCGCGACATGGTCCAGAACCATGTGCTGCAGCTGCTCTGCCTGGTGGCCATGGAGCCGCCCTCGGACATGGAGGCGGAGTCCCTCCGCAACGAGAAGGTCAAGGTGCTGCGCTCGCTGCGCCCCTTCACCCGCCAGGATGTCGCCCAGGCCAGCGTGCGGGGCCAGTACGCCGCCGGCGTCGCCCAGGGTCAGTCGGCTGCCGCCTATGAGGAAGAACGCGGCCAGGAGAGCGCGACCGAGACCTTCGTCGCCCTGCGGGTGGATATCGATAACTGGCGCTGGGCCGGCGTGCCCTTCTTCCTGCGCACCGGCAAGCGCCTGCCTGAGCGGCGGACCCAGATCGCCATTCAGTTCAAGGGCGTGCCCCACTCGATCTTCGGTGGTCAGGCCGAGGGCGACCTGGTGGCCAACCGGCTGGTGATCGACCTGCAGCCGGACGAGGACATCGAACTGCTCCTGATGAACAAGGCGCCGGGCATTTCACAAGGCGGCATGCGCCTGCAGTCCCTACCCCTGTCGCTCTCTCTGCTGCGGGCCTATTCGGGGCCCAATGCGCGCCGGCGCATCGCCTATGAGCGGCTGATCCTCGACGTGATCCTGGGCAACAGCGCCCTGTTCGTCCGCCGCGACGAAGTGGAGCAGGCCTGGCGCTGGGTGGACGGGGTGGCCGAGGCCTGGGCCGAAGCCGGCATGGGACCCAAGCCCTATGCGGCGGGAAGCTGGGGGCCGGCCGGGGCCTTCGCCCTGATCGAGCGGGCCGGCCGGGCCTGGTACGACTGAGGCTTCAGCTCGCGCCGGTGGAGCCGAAGCCGCCGGCGCCGCGGGCGGTCTCGTCCAGGCTATCGGTTTCTTCCCAGGCGGCCTGGATCACAGGGGCGATCACCAGTTGGGCGATGCGGTCGCCACGGCGGATGGTGAAGTCCTCTTCTCCCAGATTGACCAGGATCACCTTCATCTCGCCGCGATAGTCGGCGTCCACCGTGCCCGGCGAATTGAGGCAGGTGATGCCGGACTTGGCGGCCAGGCCTGAGCGCGGGCGCACCTGGCCCTCGAAGCCCGGCGGCAGGGCCATGGCCAGCCCCGTGGGGACCATGGCCCGCTCCATGGGTCGCAGGATGATGGGCGCGTCTTCGGCTACGGCGGCGCGCAGGTCCATGCCGGCGGCAAGCGCCGTCTCATAGGCCGGCAAGGGCAGGTCGGCATTGTGGGGCAGGCGGGTGATCTTGATCGTCGGGGTCATGCCAGGGCCTCCGCCATGCGCTGGGCGAGCCTGGTCGCCACGTCGGATTTCGCAGTCTTGTCCCAGCGTTCGACGCCCGTGGCGCTGACGATGGAGACGGTGTTGTCGTCGCCGCCCATGACGCCGGGGGCGCTGACATCATTGGCGACGATCCAGTCGCAGCCCTTCCGGGCGAGCTTGGCCTGGGCGTAGGCCTCCACATCATTGGTCTCGGCGGCGAAGCCGACCACCAGCCGGGGCCGGGCTGGGCCGGGCGCCGACAGGGTCGCCAGGATGTCGGGGTTCTCCACCAGCTTAAGGGCCGGCGGGGCGTCGCCGGTCTTCTTGATCTTCACCGCCCCCTCGTCGGCCGGGCGCCAGTCGGCGACGGCGGCGACGCAGACGGCGAGATCAGCCGGCAGGGCGGCCTGGCAGGCGGCCAGCATCTGGCGGGCGGTCTCCACCTGCACCCGCTTGACGCCGGTCGGGGCCGAAAGCGCCGTGGGGCCGGACACCAGGGTGACGTCGCAGCCCAGAGCCGCCAGGGCCTCTGCGATCGCATAGCCCTGCTTGCCGCTGGAGCGGTTGGTCAGATAGCGCACCGGATCGATGGGCTCGGCGGTAGGGCCGGCGGTGACGATGGCGCGGCGCCCGGCCAGGGGACCTTGGGCAATGGCGGGGGCGGACTTCCCGGCCAGCATCCCCATGATCGCCTCGAAGATGACCGCGGGCTCGGCCATGCGGCCAGGGCCGTGTTCGCCACAGGCCATGGCGCCGTCATCGGGCCCGACAAAGGCGACGCCGTCAGCCTTCAGGGTCGCCAGGTTCCGCTTCGTGGCGGGGTGCTCCCACATGCGCACATTCATGGCCGGGGCCATCAGAACTGGTTTGTCGGTGGCCAGCAGGGTGGTCGAGGCAAGATCCCCCGCCAGCCCATGGGCGGCCTTGGCCATCAGGTCGGCGGTGGCCGGGACCACCACCACCAGGTCGGCCGAGCGAGACAGCTGGATATGCCCCATCTCGGCCTCGTCGGTGAGCGAGAAGAGCTCGGAATAGACCTTGTCTTCGGCGAGCGCCGCCAGGGACAGGGGGGTGACGAACTGGGCGCCGGCCTGGGTGAGGATCGGCCGCACGCCGACGCCGGCCTTGCGGAGCAGGCGGGTCAACTCCAGGGCCTTATAGGCGGCCACGCCGCCGCCCACGATCAGGAGGATCTGCTTCTGCGCCAAGGCCCGGGGTCCCTTTCGACAACGGCTCCACGCTATAGCCGCATCTGGCCTCTGGACAAAACCGCACATCTGTTCTTTGTTCGTTCCAGCACAGCCTGGGGCTGAACTGTGGGGAGAAACACGGTGATGATGCGGTCAGTTGGGGCGCTCGCGGCGGGCGCCAGTCTTTTCATTCTCGTCGCCTGCGACAACGGGCCTTCGGCGGTGACGCCCGCGCCCAGCGCAGGCGAGGCGGCTCAGGACGCTTCGGCCACCGCGCCGACGGCGTCCAGCAGTGCGGCCCGCGCGCCGGTCCCGAAGGTGGACGGCCGGCCCCTCTGGTCGGAGACCCAGCGCTATTCGGCCCAGGAAAACGCTGAGCGCGCCTTTGCTCGCAACGGCGAGGCCTTCGGGGCCACCGACCTGGACGACTTCGTCCGCAAGGCCCACGCCTTCGTCAACAGTCCCCCGGCCGGCGCCCAAACGATCAAGCGCGGCAATGGTGACACCCTGATCTACGATCCGGGCGCCAACATTTTCGCCGTGGCGACAGCGGCTGGCGCGCCGCGAACAATGTTCAAGCCCGACAATGGCGCGGCCTATTGGGAAGAGCAGAAGGTCCGGGAGGCCGAACGCGGCGACGACTGAGCCCTGAAGTTCAGGCGAGCGCGCCGAGCAGGAAGGCGCCGCCGGCGGTCAGGGCGCCCAGGAAGAACCAAAGCCAGCTTGAGTCCCGCTCTGTCGTCGTCACCACGGCGACGGACGGCTCGGGGTCCTGCAGGCGGCGTTTGAGGCCGTGCAGGATGTCGAGGCTTTCCTGAACGACGCGCTTGGCCTGGGCCGGCGGGGCCAGCTCCCGGGCGATCCAGCGGCGCACGACGGGGTCGGCGGCGGCCCAGATGTCGTGGTCGGGATCGATGCGGCGGGCCACGCCCTCCACCGTCATCATGGTCTTCTGCAGCAGCACCAGTTCCGGGCGCAGGCGCATGTCGAACAGGGCGGTGATCTCGAACAGCTGGATCAGCACCCGGCTCATGGAAACCTGGCTGGCTGAGCGGCCAAACACGGGCTCGCCCACCGCCCGCAAGGCCTGGGCGAAGGCCGCCCGGTCGTGGTGGGCCGGCACATAGCCGGCGCGGAAATGCACCTCGGCCACCCGGGGGTAGTCCCGGTCCAGGAAGCCCCACAGGATTTCGGCCAGGTAGCGCCGCTCATCAGGGCCGAGGCGTCCGACGATGCCATAGTCCACCGCGGTGATCTTCGCCGGCGCCTCGACGAACAGGTTTCCTTCGTGCAGGTCGGCGTGGAAGACCCCATGGTCCAGGGCCTGGGACAGGAAGGCCCGAAGAAGGTTGATCGCCAGCTGCGGCCGATCCAGCCCGGCCAGTTCCAGGGCGGCGGGATCGGACAGGGGCGCGCCGGCCGCCCACTCGAGCGTCAGGACCTGCTTGCCGACCCCCTCCCAGATGACGGCCGGGGCCGACATGTAGCCGTCCTTGGCCATCACCTCGCCCAGCTCGTCGCAGCCGGCGGCCTCCAGGCGCAGATCAAGCTCCAGCTCGGTGGCGCGGATCACGGTCTGGGCGAAGGCCCGGGGCTCCAGCCGGCGGGCGGCGGGCACATAGCGATCCACCAGAAGGGCGGCCTGGGCCAGGGCTGCGGAGTCCTGGGCCACGCGGACGCCGATATGGGGCCGCAGCACCTTGACCGCTACGCGGCGGCCGTCCCGCAGGCGGGCGTCATGGGCCTGGGCGAGGGAGGCGGCGGCCACGGCCTCGCCGAACTCGGAAAACAGGGTCTCGACCGGCGCCCCCAGGGCGGCTTCCACCTGGGCCCTGGCGATCTCGGCCGGGAAGGGCGGCAGCCGGTCCTTCAGCCGTGACAGGTCCTCGGCGAACTGCGCCCCGAAGATATCAGCCCGGGTGGACATGAGTTGGCCAAGCTTGATGGCCACCGGACCCAGCTGTACCAGGGCCCGGGCGAGACGCTCCCCGGGCCGGCCGATCTTCGCCTGCTTGCCGGCCAGGAGCCGCAGGGTCCGCCCCAGATCGCGGATCGGCGGCGGATAGAGGGCTTCGAGCTCGGCGGGCAGCAGGGCGTCGTGACGGGCCAGGGTCCAGGCGGCGGCGAAGAGCCGGCCATAGGCGGCGGGTCGCGCCATGTCAGATGGCCCAGCCCTGGTGAAGGGCCGCCACCCCGGCGGTGAAGTTGGTGTAGCTCACCCGCGCGAAGCCGGCCTCACGCATCATCTGGGCGAAGCTCTGCTGGTCGGGGAAGCGGCGGATGCTCTCCACCAGATACTGGTAGGACTCCCGGTCCTTGGCCACCAGCTCGCCCACGGCGGGGATGACCTTGAAGGAATAGGCGTCGTAGGCCTTCTGCAGGGGCTCGGTGACCGGCCGGGAAAACTCCAGGCACAGGAACCGGCCGCCGGGCTTCAGCACCCGCCGTGCCTCCCGCAGGGCTGCAGGGATATCGGTGACGTTGCGGATGCCGAACGAGATCACATAGGCGTCGGCGCAGCCGTCCGGCAGGGGCAGGGCTTGGGCGTCGCCGACATTCCAGCAGATCTCCGGCTCGGAGCCCTTTTCCCGGCCCGCCGCGATCATCTCGGCGTTGTAGTCCATCAGGAAGATGGTCGCGTCGGCGCCGCCGCGACGCTGCTGGGCGCGCCTCGCCATCTTGGCGAAGCGCCGCGCCATGTCGCCGGTGCCGCCGGCGCAGTCGATGATGACCTCGCCAGGCTGGGGGTTCAGGCGGGCGGCGACGGCGTCCTTCCAGAGGCGGTGGACGCCGCCGCTCATCAGGTCGTTCATCAGGTCATAGCGGCGGGCGACGCTGTCGAAGACCCCGCGCACCAGGCGAGGCTTCTCGTCGGCCGCAACGTCGCGAAAGCCGAAGGTGGCGGCAGGTCCGGTCATGGCTCGCCTCATAGCCTCCCTGAGCCGCCCGCGCCAGCGCAAGGCCGCCTCACACAGTTCAAGTTGATCGGGGGCGCGGCCTCTGCCAATCGATGCCCCATGCCTGAACTTCCCGAGGTTGAGACCGTCCGCCGCGGCCTGGCGCCCGTCCTGGACGGCCAGCGCCTGACCCGCGTGGAGGCCAGGCGGCCGGACCTGCGCTTTCCCTTTCCCGAGGGGTTCGTCCAGCGGCTGGCCGGGGCGCGCATCGAGGCCCTGTCCCGGCGGGCGAAATATGTGCTGGCCCCCACCGACCGCGGCGACACGCTGGTCATGCATCTGGGCATGAGCGGCCGCTTCGAGATCGCCCGTCCCGAGGGGACGATCCGGCCAGGCCAGTTCGTCTATGCCGCCGACCCCGATCCCAAGCACGCCCATGTGGTCTTCGAGACCGAGGCCGGCGGCCGGGTCACCTATTACGACCCCCGGCGGTTCGGCTATATGGGCCTCATCCCGACAGAGACCCTAGCCAGCCACCCCTGGTTCGCGGGCATGGGGCCGGAGCCCCTGTCCGACGCCTTCGACGCCGGCCACCTCGCCTGCGCCTTCGAAGGCCGCAAGCAGGGTCCAAAGACCCTGTTGCTGGACCAGAGGATCGTGGCGGGGCTCGGCAACATCTATGTGTGCGAGGCCCTGCACATGGCCCGCATCTCCCCCTTCGGCCCCGCAGGCAAAATCAGCAAGCGGCGGCTGACCAGCCTGGTGGACGCCATCCGCCAGGTGCTGACCGCCGCCATCGCCGCCGGCGGCTCCACCTTGCGCGACTACGCCGCCGCCGACGGGGCCCTGGGCTATTTTCAACACAGTTTCCGCGCCTATGGGCGGGAGGGCGAGCCCTGCCCCAATACGGGCTGCAAAGGGACCATCCAGCGCCAGGTCCAGGCCGGGCGCTCGACCTTCTTCTGTCCTGCCTGCCAGAGGTGAGCGTGATGCGTCGTCTGCCCGGGCTCTGCGCCCTGATCCTCCTGGCCCTGTCGGCGGCCTGCGCGCCCCCGCCAGCCAAGGCGCAGCCAGCGGTGTGGATCGTCCGCGATCACGATTCCGAGATGCTGCTGTTCGGCTCCATCCACCTGCTGCCGCCAGGGCTCGACTGGCGGCCGCAGGCCCTGGATGAAGCCCTGGCGAAGGCCGACGATCTCTGGTTCGAGCTGCCGGTGGATCCCGCCACCGAGCAGGAAGCCGCCCGCCTGGCCATGCGGCTGGGCGTCCTGCCGCCGGGGCCTGGCCTCTATGAACGCCTGCCCGAAGACAGCCGGCTGCGCCTGGGCCGCATGGCGTTGAAGTACGGCCTGCCGCCCAACGTGCTCGACCAGCTCAAGCCCTGGTTCGCCGAGGTCATGCTGGTCACCACCATGGTGGGCGCACAGGGGGCCGACATCGCCAACGGTGTGGAACAGCAGGTCAGCGCCACAGCCCCGCCCAGCGTGCGGCGCGAGGCCCTGGAAACCGTCGAGGACCAGCTGTCGGCCTTCGACCACGTGCCCATGGACGAACAGCTCGCCAGCCTCGCCTATAACCTCCAGGCCATGGAGGAGGACCCCGAGGCCTTCGACCGGCTGGTGGCCATCTGGATGAACGCCGACCTGGCCGCCCTGGAGGCCGAGGCTGTGGCGCCCCTGGAGGCGGTCGCGCCAGCCCTCTATGAGCGCCTGATCGTCGCCCGCAACGCCGCCTGGCTCGCTCAGCTGCAGGACCGGCTGGAGGGCTCGGGTCGCACAGTGGTGGTGGTCGGCGCCGGGCATCTGGTGGGGGAGGTCGGCCTGCCGCAGCGTCTCCGCGCCCTTGGCTACGAGGTCGAGGGGCCTTAAGCGGCAAGGGACGTGTCTTCCACAGGAGCCGCCCCATGTCAGCGCCCATGTCCGCGCCCAGCTACGAGACCCTGCTCATCGAGGCCCACGGCCCCGTCACCCTGATCCGCCTCAACCGCCCCGAGGCGCTGAACGCCCTCAACGCCCAGCTGCTCGCCGATCTGGAAGCCGCGCTGGACGCCGCCGAGGCTGATGCGGCCGTCCGCTGCCTGGTGCTCACCGGCTCGGCGCGGGCCTTCGCCGCCGGCGCCGACATCAAGGAGATGGCCGACAAGACCTATGCCGACATGTTCCTGGCCGACACCTTCGCCCGCAGCGCCCGGCGGATCGAGGCCTGCCGCAAGCCGATCATCGCCGCGGTCGCCGGCTTCGCCCTGGGCGGCGGCTGCGAACTGGCCATGATGTGCGACTTCATCCTGGCCGCCGACACCGCCAAGTTCGGCCAGCCGGAGATCAATCTGGGCGTCATGCCCGGCATCGGCGGCACCCAGCGCCTGACCCGCTTCGTGGGCAAGTCCAAGGCCATGGAGATGATCCTGACCGGCCGCATGATGGACGCCGCCGAGGCCGAGCGCGCGGGCCTGGTCTCGCGGGTGCTGCCGGCTGAGACCCTGGTGGAGGAGGCCCTGGCGGCGGCCGCCAAGATCGCCGCCCAGTCGCCGGTGGCGGTGATGATGAACAAGGAGCTGGTGGAGACCGCCTACGAGACCACCCTGTCGGCCGGGGTGGCGGTGGAGCGGCGGCTGTTCCACTCCCTCTTCGCCTTCGACGACCAGAAGGAGGGCATGGCCGCCTTCGTCGAAAAGCGGAAACCCAGCTTCAAGGGCCGCTAGGTGCGGATCCTCGCCTTCGGGGACTCCTTCGTGGCTGGGGTCGGCGATCCGGCCCACCAGGGCTGGCTTGGCCGCGCCCTGGCCGGGCGACCGGAGGTGACGCTGTACAATCTTGGCGTCCGCCGGGACACCAGCGCCGACATCGCCCGCCGCTGGCTGGCCGAGGCCCAGCCGCGGCTCACCGATCTTGAACCCTGCGGGCTGGTTTTTTCCTTTGGCTGCAATGACGCGAACGCCGCCGAAGGGGAGAGCTCACGACTCTCGCCGGCCGAGAGCCTGAAGAACGCCCATCTCCTGCTGAGCGCGGGCGCTCAGCAGGCGCCGGTGCTGATGGTGGGTCCGCCGCCGGCCGGAGAGCCAGGGCTCGCGGCGCGGGTCGAGGCGCTGAACGAAGCGTTCAAGGCGCTGTGCGCCCGTCTCAAGGTCCCCTATATCGACGTGCTGCGCCCCCTAGCGGTCAGCGGCACCTGGCTGGCCGAGGCCCAGGCCGGCGACGGCGCTCACCCGGGCGCGGCCGGGTATCAGCAGCTGGCCGAGCTTGTGGCGGTCCATCCGGCATGGCGAAGCTTCACCGGCCTGCAGTGAATCCGGGCTGACCGGTCAGGCGCCATTGACCGGCCCGCCGCCATCCCGTATATCCGCGCCTCCGATTTTCACCGCCCGGACCTGCGTTCGGGCGCGTTACTTTTCGAGAGCTTCAGAATGGCCAACACGCCCGGCGCCAAGAAGGCGATCCGCAAGATCGCCCGTCGCACCGAAGTCAACACCGCCCGCCGCTCGCGCGTCCGGACCTATCTCCGACGCTTCGAGGAGGCGGTCGCCGCCGGCGACGCCGCCGTCGCCAAGACCGCCTTCGTAGAGGCCCAGTCCGAAGTGATGCGCGCCGTCACCAAGGGCGTGATCCACAAGAACACCGCCTCGCGGAAGGTCTCGCGTCTGGCCGCCCGGCTGAAAAAGCTGGCCGTCGCCTAAAGCTTGACCTCGACTGCCCTTCGGGCGGCCTAGAGTCTTGAATCTGTTCGAAGAATGAACGAGCCCGCGCGCCTGTCCGGCGTGCGGGCTTTGTCGTTTTCCGGGCGCCGAGGTGCGACGCCTGCGACCAATGTTCTCAGCCCAGATCGGCCATTTCGGCATTTCCCTTGTGGCGCGAGGGCTCGCGCTTGAGTCAACGAAAATATCCGCGGACGGCGCGAAGAATCACCGTTGACCCCCCCCGGTCCAGGACTAGTCTCTGGCCTTCAACACAGACGTGTTTTCCATCTGAATTCGGATGAAAAAAACGGGGGCGGGACTCTATGCGCTCTCCGGGTAAGCCTCTGTGTTTGTTGAATAACGTGGCCGCGGCGTGGGGTTGCGGCCAATGATGGCGGATGTTGGGGGAAGAGCGAAAATGGCTTCTGGGGGATTGGCGGATAGAACGACGGCGACGCCGGCTGGGGCGGTCTGGACGAAGACCTGCCTGACCCTGAAACGCGAGCTGGGCGACGCCACCTTCGGCTCCTGGCTCGGCCACGCCGCCCTGCGTGAGCGGTCCGAGCATGAGGTCTGTCTGGTGGCGGCCACCGGCGTGGCCCGGGACTGGATCCGCCGCCACGCCTGGCGCCGCATCGGCGAGCTCTGGGCGCAGAACGACCCCGAGGGCCGGGCGCTCGACCTGAAATCCCGCATGGAGTTCGACGGGGCGGCCCCTGCGGAGCCCGTGATCGCCGAGGTGACCCTCGCCGCGGCTCAGGCTGCCGCCGCCCCCGTCCTGACCCTCCACGAGGCTCCTGCGGCCTTTGAGGCGCCTGCCGCCCGTCCAGTCCGCACCCACGGCCTGCAGGAACGCTTCACCTTCGACACCTTCGTGCCGGGGCCGGCCAATGAGTTCGCCTTCGCCGTGGCCCGCCGGGTGGGCTGCTGGGCCGATGGCCATTTCAATCCGGTGGTCTTTCATGGCCCCTATGGCTTCGGAAAGACCCACCTGCTGAACGCGCTCGGCTGGGAGGCCCTGCGCACGGCCCCGGACAAGAAGGTGGTCTATCTGACCGCCGAACGGTTCACCCAGACCTTCGTCAAGGCCGTCCAGGACCGCCAGACCGCGGCCTTCAAGGATGAGCTGCGCGACGCCGACCTGTTGCTGATCGACGACGTCCACTTCGTGGCCGGCAAGGCCTCGACCCAGGAGGAGCTGTTCCACACCCTGATCGCCCTGGTTCAGGACGGCCGCCGGGTGGTGATGACCGCCGACCGGCCGCCGCACGAGCTGTCGGACCTGGAGCCGCGCCTGCGCTCGCATCTGCAGGCGGGCCTGGTCTGCGGCATCGAGCCGGCCGACCGGGATCTCCGCCAGGGCATTCTGGAGCGCAAACTGACCATGCTGGCCCGCCAGGGGGGCTTCCCCGCGGAGGTGCGGCCTGAGGTGCTGCAGTTCCTCGCCGACCGCTTCAGCGACAGCGTGCGCGAGCTGGAAGGGGCCCTGAACACCCTGGTGGCCCGGGTGGGACCCGAGCTCGCCCAGCTCAGCCTGGACGAGGCCCAGGCCATTCTGCGGCCTCACCTGTCGGCGCCGGAGCGCAAGGTGACGGTGGATCACATCCAGAAGGCCGTGGCCGAGCATTTCGGCCTCACCCAGGCCGACCTGCTGTCAGAACGCCGGGCCCGGGCTGTGGCGCGCCCCCGCCAGGCGGCCATGTGGATCGCCAAGCAGATCACCACCCGCTCCCTGCCCGACATCGGCCGTCGGTTCGGCGGCCGCGACCACACCACCGTCCTGCACGCCGTGCGCCGTATCGAGGCCCTGAAGGCCGAGGATCCGAGCCTGGCCCGCGACCTCGACCTCCTGCTGCGCAAGCTGCGCGGCTAAGCGCCTTAGCCGACCCCACGGTCCGCAAGCCCAAAGGCCCGCCACCCCGGCGGGCCTTTCGCTTTTTCAGCCGACGCCTGGGACGGTTTGAGGCTCTGACCTCTCTCCGTCATGGTCGGACTTGATCCGACCATCCATGACCACCCAGGCGGGCCCGGTGTTTATGGACCCTC
>Ga0208242_100565_pt1 | contig 19627 bp, 20 predicted proteins | sample SubbioAug_CSW13A_FD_184825 | JGI IMG/M metagenome (GOLD analysis project Ga0208242, IMG submission 184825) | Serpentinite rock and fluid subsurface biosphere microbial communities from McLaughlin Reserve, California, USA - CR12Aug_CSW13A (SPAdes) | ecosystem: Environmental > Terrestrial > Deep...
AATTCAATGATTTGGTCCACATGCGCTCCCGCAAAGAAGGCCGTGATGTCATGAGCATGGCGACTCATTTCTGGGGTTATCGTTTTAGGTAAGATCATCACATTCCTCCTCTATCTCAATGATGTCATAAAAGTATGGAATTACCCACTCTTCAATAAAAGAGTTCAGGATTTGAAGACGAGGTTGGCTAAAGTGATGCATAACATGCAAACTGATGCGCTCCTTAAGTGTAAGTTTTTGTTGACTTAAGGCTTTATGGAGCATTATAGCACATGATTCTGTAGAGTACCATAACATATTAAGCTGTTGGTTTTCAATGGCTATAAGGACACTATGAGCCATCTGTTCAAAGGATTGGAAATCATGGATGGAATGGGAGTGTTTGATTTGATAGCTCATAGTGTTACCTCACACCTAAAGCATACATCAACTCAAATATATCAACAATTGAAGTGTGTAATAATAATGATTAAAAGACTATTATATCGCCTTTTTATTATACTTAAACTCCTTTACTGTGAATATTTTTACTTATTAGTAATGTTTCAAAATTGATTATGTAGTAAAAATCGAAAAGTAAAAAGCAAGTGTTTCCACTTGCTTCTTCAGAGATCAGTTGATTTTTGGGGGGCAAAAATCAAATGACTATTGCATTATACTCCACTTATAAGTGAATTGCAATGCGGTTTACCACATGTTTAACCATTTTATCAAATGTTCATCATCTTTGTGTACTGAGTGATTGCTTCCTTCAATAACTCCATGCCTTGTTTAATCACAGATGGTTCATGCACAAAGGCTAAACGTATCTGATGAGCTCCAATTTTTGGATCACTATAGAAGTCTTGGGCTGGAGCAACCACTATAGACATGCCTTGATGCTCAAAGTGTTCAACACACCATATCGCGAAGTCTTCTGCATGTTTAAAGGGGGTATCCACTAAGCAGTAAAAGGCACCTTCAGGGACACTGACATGAATATTTGGCATGGATTGTAATCCTTCTACCATTGCATTGCGTCTTTCTTCATAGGTCGTAGCACATGCTTTCATGAAGGATGCTGAAAGATTGTAAAGAGCGACAGCACCAACTTGATCTAAGGTAGGTGCACTCAAGCGAGCTTGAGCCAGTTTTCCAATTTCTTTCATGAGTCCATGATTTCTTGAAGCAATAGCACCAATACGAGCCCCACAGCTGCTGTAACGTTTAGAGACTGAATCAATGATGATCACATGATCTTCACAGTCAGAAAGGCTTGCAAATGAGCGTGAAGGAATACCATCATAAACAATCCCTGTGTAGACTTCATCGACCACAAGGTAAAGCTGATGTTTTAAAGCTATCTCTTTAAGCATTTCCATTTCTTCAAGGCTATAGACAGTTCCCGTTGGATTATTAGGATGGGTGATCATGATGGCTTTGGTTTTAAGGGTTATCCTAGCTTCAATCTCATGTTGACTTGGTAAATGATATCGATTGTGAGGATGAGTTGGTATCCCCTTCACTACTACATCCAGTTGTTTCATGAAAGTAACGGTATTCACATAATAAGGTTCAGGAATGAGTACTTCATCAAAGGGATCACAAATTGCACTCATCACAAAGAAAATCGCTTCAGAAGATCCTGCTGTGACAATGATTTCATTGGATTTGAAGTCAAGATGGTATTGTTTGAAGTAGTTGGAAATGGCTTCAATCAGAGGTGGAATCCCTAAAGAAGGAGCATACGGCACATTAATCGCATTGTAAGAATAAATCGCATCAAAAAAGCATTGAGGTGTTTCAAGATCAGGTTGTCCGATATTGAAATGAATGAAACGTTTTCCTTTTTTCTTTTGTTCTTCAATGAGGGGTGTTAGTTTTCTTAAAGGTGAATCTTTGAGTTGTAGAACGCGTTGTGAGACCTGCATAAGTGTGGGTTTCTTTCATGATTTTAATACTCATAACAGTAACAAAACATAGATGAAGTTTCAACAATTTTTTTATAATATAAATAACTCATTAAATATAAACAATTCATGGCTCATAGATTTCCTTTTCTACACAATCCCTTGTGCATTCATCGCGTCCAGTAGTTTCACAAAGCCTGCAATGTTTGCTCCAACAACATAGTTATTCTCAAGACCATATTTTTGTGAAGCAATGTTAATGTTGTCAAAAATATTCTCCATGATGTGTTGTAAACGCTCATCAATATCAGCAAAAGACCAATTAAGTCGTGCACTGTTTTGACTCATTTCCAATGCAGATACTGCTACTCCTCCTGCATTGGCAGCTTTGCCAGGCAAAAATAAGACTTTGCTTTTAATGAATAGATCAATAGCTTCATTCGTAGAAGGCATGTTTGCTCCTTCTGCTACCGCAATGACACCATTTTCAATTAATATATTCGCATCATGCTCATCTAATTCGTTTTGTGTTGCACATGGTAAGGCAATATCAGTTGGAACTGACCATATCCCTTTTCCTTCATGATAGATTGCACTGCTTCTCCGTGCAGCATACTCAGTTAATCGTTGTTTATTCTTTTCTTTGACTTCTTTTAGTAAACCAAGATCGATACCTTCAGGATCATGAATCCAACCATTGGAATCAGAACATGTTATGACTTTAGCCCCAAGCTTAATGGCTTTTTCTATTGCATAAATTGCAACGTTTCCTGAACCTGATACTGATATTTTCTTTCCTTTGATTTCTATGTCATGATAATCCAGCATGTTTCTTAAAATATAGAGTAATCCATATCCTGTGGCTTCTTTTCGAACTAAAGATCCTCCATAGGATAATCCTTTACCTGTCAAAACACCTTCAAAGGAATTATGAAGTCGTTTGTATTGGCCAAACATGTAGCCTACTTCCTTTGCTCCTACACCAATATCACCTGCTGGAACATCAATGTTTGCTCCTATGTGCTTAGATAGCTCAATCATGAAGCTATGTGTGAATGCCATGATCTCATTATCTGATTTTCCTTTAGGATCAAAATCTGCACCCCCTTTGCCCGCTCCTAGTGGCAATCCGGTAAGTGAATTCTTAAACATTTGTTCAAAGGCAAGAAACTTAATGATTCCTAAGTTTACTGAAGGATGAAAACGTATGCCACCTTTATACGGTCCTAAAGCACTGCTAAACTGGACTCGATATCCTGTATTCACCATCACTTGACCTTGATCATTGATCCAAGGGACACGAAAGATGATGACTCTTTCTGGTGTAACTAATCGCTCTAAAAAAGCTGTTTTACGTAGTTCCTCTTCGTGTTCATTCACTACATATTTAAGAGAGTTTAATACTTCATACACTGCTTGATTGAATTCCGCTTCATGGGGATATTTTTCTTTAACCCATTCAATGATTTGGTTCGTATAGTTCATTGTGGACCTACCTTTTTATATGACAAAAGCCTGAAATGATTCAGGCTTAGTTATTTCTCAGAATCTTTGAGTATTTCAATGTTTGGATGGACAACTTGAATCCACGTGTTTCCAGGTAAGAATGTGATTTCCCTTCCAACGGAATCAAAATATTGAGTTGTGGAAGAAGCTGTTGCTTTCTTCCATGTTCCTTCTTCGTATTGTCCATTCATGAAGAATTCAGCTTTACCTTCACCAACAAAATCAACTAACACATAGCGAACACTCTCCACATCGCGATGTGGGGCGTGTAGCGCAACAATATTAGTAACAACAACTTGTTCATTGGTATACACATCCATCATTGGATTGTCATTGATGAAGCGCTTATAGGCTTTGAGGGTTGAATCGTAAATGTATTTGATTTGATTACTTGAGGAATATTTTAAATCAATTTCACTGACACTGCGATCATTGACATTGGTGCTTGAATGAAATTTAAATCGTGGTTCATAATCTCTTAGAGGAATCTTAACTAATGCAGCTTCAGCATCAAAATAGGCATTATGTGGAGCACTTCTAGCGTCATCTCTTGAATAGAATTCAGCATTGAGTCCTTTGTGTCCGTCAAAGCGAATTGGCAAGTTAATGGCTTGTAAAACACTTAGTGCGTCTCCTTGGCCTGTTTCTGCTGACCCATAATGTGCAAATGGCAGTTTAAGTTCTTTTAATAACTCAGCAAACGGAACACGTGCACTTCGTACTGGTCCTACCTTAGTTAGATGTGTTTCACTGAATATAGCCATAAAACGAGAAATGGCCCATCCATCCACAGATATTTCATAAACAATATCTGCTTCTCCAATACCAGATTGAGGTCGCGCAGCTGCCGTATTTTCAATCATGATTGCGAAGGCTTTGTAGGATATTTCTGCTTCAATTTCACGACCATTGAATGGTTGTCTTAAAACAGGTTCTTCATCCACAGGATCAGTTGGTAATTCACTTGTAGGAGGATTGTTATCAGTAGGTTCTTTTGGTGTATTCATTTTTACCAAAATAACAATCCCAAGTAATAAAGATAGTCCAAGTGCTGCATAAGTATAATAGATTTTTTTCATGTTACCCCTCCCATGGATTAACATTAAACTTCAATATTAGAAATAAGTAATCCAACCACTGGTTTATTGAGTTCTTTAATGAGTGAAGCATGTTTAGAAAGAACTGATTTAGATGGTCTTCTATCTTCTTTCACATATATTATACCATCACAGAATTTGCCTACAATAAGTGCATCATAGCATTCAGTTAGTGAAGGTGTTGCAAGGAAGACATAATCATAATTATTTTTTAAGTTATTGATGAGTACTTCAAGTTGCTTCTCATTGAGTAAATCAGTTGAGTTATCAAAGGTATCTTTATTTGTGATAACATCAAAGTTTTCACTCTCATGAATGAGTAATTGATTGAGCGTTGATTGATTGAGTAAGTATTTCTCAATACCATTGAATACTGTTTCTTCTTCAATTGTGATGTTCTCAAGTTTCTGACGTAGATTAATATTGACAAACACTGTCTTCTTTCCAATAATAGAAAAGCTTTTTGCGACATCAAGAATGACTTTTGAGATGGATTGACTTTGGTTTGAATTAACAAAGTGCACAACATTCATGTTTTCATTTTGAAGTAGAAGCGTTCTTACTCGTCTTATTTCTTCAGCTCTGTTAAGATTAACATCCTTTTGCGTAATTTGATCAAGTAGTTTCATTAACGCACCTCAAGTAACTTTCTAAGTTTGGATTTAGGTGTTTTTTCAGTAAATTTGCCTAAGACTTTTGATTCAAAAAGACTTTCAAAATCATTGTCAGTAACAATAAATGGTGACATGAAGTATACAGCAAATACATAGAACACTGCGAACATACCAGATAAAATGATTCCTAGAACAATGTTTATTAACCAGTTAACGTTATTCTCATTGATTTTAGGCAACAAAATTGGTTCACTGGTTTGAAGCTCACGTATTTCAATAGTCGGGAATGCACCTTCAATAATTGGCTTAACTAGTTTAAAGATTTCAGTAGAAATCATCGTTATGTTTTCACTGTTTGATCCTTCAACTTTGTAAGATAATAGCCCTGAGTCTGAGTCATATTGTGATGTTAGCTTATAATTTGAGTCTTCGATTTTAAGTGTAGTTAATGCTGAGTTCAAAGAACTAACATGAGACAGGGTATTAACAATTAATGTTATTCCATCTTCGTTGTTGAGTGATCCACCAAGTATAATTTGTGTTTCAACAGAATAAGAGTTGACTTCTCGATTTCTAACATATGAGATGCTTGATAATATTATTGAACTCAATATTCCTAGAATGATAAACATGATAATTAGCTTTAAATTGCGTCTAAGAACATCAAGAATCTCAAAAAGGCTGATTTCTTCTTCATATTGTTGATTTTGCATTAATATACCTCCTATTTCTAATAGATACTAACAGAAACCTTTGAAACATTCAAGCAATCAAATAAGATTAAATTTGAAGGGGTGTAGAGTTACAATTTCAGTTTATTAGATACGATTTATTTGGGGGATGTCAACACTTTAGTGGACAGAAAGTTAAGCGACACTCAGAGAGGACAGGTGGAGATGATGTTTCAGCCACCCCGCCGGACTCATGTATCCAAGACGTTTTTGTAAACGTCTAGAGTTATAGAATCTCTCAATATATGCAAATATAGCATCACGCGCTTCTTGTCTTGTCCTGAAAGTTCTCCAGTGAACAGCTTCTTTCTTCAGATTCGCAAAGAAGCTTTCGCTCCATGCATTATCACCAGGTTTACCTACTCTTGAGAAGCTTTGGCGTATCTTAATAGAGCTCAAAAGGGTTTTAACCATATCACTGGTGTACTGACTACCTCGATCTGAGTGAAAGATACAGTCTTCTGGCAGCCTATGCCTTCCTACTGCTAGTTTGACCGTTTCAACTACGAGTTCTGAATTCATGTGATCTGACATCTTGTGCGCAAGCACAATTCCGCTGACGACGTCCCTAACTTGGCAAAGGTATTCAAACCCTTCAGTAGTACGAATATAGCTAATGTCACTGGAAAGAACTTGGAAGGGTTCTGTGATTTCCAGATCCTTCACTAGGTTTTCGTAGTCATCTCCCCGAGCCTTGCGGCTGTCGGTCTGTGATCGCTGTCTTCTTTGACAATGTATGGACCTCAATCCTAAATTCTCCATAATCGATCTAACACGTTTATAGGAAGCTGTAAAACCTCGTTTTCGAAGTTCTCCGCACACGCGATCGGTTCCATAAGTTCCGTTGCTTTCATCAAAGATTTTTTTGATTTTGTCAGCATAGGTCTTTTCCTTTTTCTCCTTGTCATCTTTCCACTTCTTCCAGGCACAGTATCCACTTCTGGAGATATTCATGAACTTAATCCACTTTGCGGCTGAATACTCAGGATGATTCTCTATAAAGCCGTAGATTACTTTTGGTTTTTCGCAAAGTAGGCCGCTGCTTTTTTTAACATGTCGCGCTCCATTTTAAGTTCAGCATTTTCGAGTTGAAGAGCTCGATTCTCTTCTTCAAGTGTGGCATATAGGGTCTTATTACCATCTGGTCCGTACTTCTGACGCCATCGATACAGAACTGCTTCACCTACATCCAAATCACTGGCTATTTCCCTAATTGTTTTTACGCTGGCGTAACTTAGTTTAACGGCATTCTTTTTAAAATCCTCATCGTACCGTTTTCTCTTCCCAGACATGGTTTTCGACTCCTTTCGGCCTTTTTGTCTATCTTACCATTGTGTCCGAAATTTTAACACAGACCCATTTCTTTAAGTAACAATTCAAAAGCCAACCTCATATCATCAAGAATATTCCGTTCATAAATTCTATTGTCATATTTAACCAGTGCCTCGTTATAAATTTTCAATGATCTAGGATACTGACTCAACCAATGAATAGTCTCCTACACTAATTCAAGCTCACTGATAAGTATATCAGTATATAGTTTTCCATACTTTGATAACAGCTTTGTTTTTAAAGCCTTAGCATCCTCATTTCCTGCAAAATCAGGTAATTCACAAAGCTCCTTAATGATGAAAAACTGCTGCTCATCATTAAATGCCATTATATTTTTTCTCAGTGCAGTTCTCTTATTAGGTGCAGAATCCGGAAACGGATAATTACTATAAGGTATATTTACGTCGAATTTCACCGCATAAGCTGTGGAATACTCAGCTATTTTACTACCAGATAACCCAGTGTTGGTTTCTCCTAAGACATCCGATGCAAATGTTATAAATGCACTATCCATCAAAACACTCCTCCCCATATCAGCAAAATATTCTGACACCTTCATTTATAAATAAAACGGGCAAAGCTATCTAACTTACTCTTCTCATGCCCGTTCTCTTTGATGTGTTATGTCTGTATTATTTTGTTATGTCAATATTGATCTGTTGTCAGTTCTCTTTCACTGCTTATCTGGGATGTCAAACTGATCGTGCCTATCAACCAGAATGATCTCACCCCGTATATAACCCTTATTATTTCTAAGCCACATATAAGATTCCCAAAATTTACTTATGTAGATGAAAAATTTCTTGGGGAGTTACCGAACTGCTAGAGATTTCTTCTAAGATTTAACCTTAACTCTATACCCCTGTGTACATCTTATCATAGTAGTTAGCATAATCACCGGAAATGATATTCTCAATCCACTTAGTATTCTCAAGATACCATTGAATTGTTTCTTTCATTCCTTGTTCAAACGTATATGCCGGTTCCCAGCCGAGTTCAGTCGTGATTTTGGTATTGTCGATTGCATATCTTCTGTCGTGGCCTGGACGGTCTTTTACATATTTAATAAGTCCTTCTGTTTTGCCAAGGGTAGCAATAATCAGTTTTACAATTTCGATATTAGCTTTTTCGTTATTCCCGCCAATATTATAAACTTCTCCATTTTTTCCTTTATGAAGTACTGTATCAATCGCAGTGCAATGATCAGAAACGTGAAGCCAGTCTCTTACTTGCATTCCATCTCCATACACAGGAAGATCTTTTTCTTTAAGACAGTTGTTGATCATTAGAGGGATCAATTTCTCAGGGAACTGATATGGACCGTAGTTATTACTACATCTAGTGATATTTACAGGCATACCGAATGTTTCATTATATGCTCTGACGATCATATCTGCACTTGCTTTGGATGCTGAATATGGGCTGTTTGGCATAAGTGGCATTGTCTCAACAAACATTCCTGTTTCGCCTAATGCACCATATACTTCATCAGTTGACACTTGAAGGAACTTAACTCCAGACTTGTACTCTTTGCAATACTTATCACTTGGATTCACTTTCCAATATTTCTTAGCTGTATCTAAGAGCACTTGAGTGCCGATAATATTCGTAGTTAAGAATACTTCTGGTTCTTCGATGCTTCTATCAACATGTGATTCTGCAGCGAAGTTTACGACTGATTTGATGTCGTTGCTCTTGAAAATTTCTTCAATCTTCTCTCTATCTCTAATATCGACTTTAATGAACTCATAATTAGGGTTGCTGTCGATATCTTTTAGATTTTCTAAATTCCCCGCATAAGTAAGAGCATCAATATTAATAATCTTATATTCTGGGTGCTTTTCAAGCATTAACTTGACAAAGTTACTTCCAATAAATCCAGCTCCGCCTGTTACTAAAATAGTTTTCATTTTTCTAATCCTCCTAAGTTTTCATCAATAATTTAATATTTCGAATGGTGTTAACAAGGTCTTTTCTCTTAATCAATAAATAGATTAAGTAAGTGATCCCATAAAAAAGTACTGTCATCCATGAATTTATAAACCATCCTGTTAGGATAAAAATAAGTGTTAACAATACCTCTAATAGAACATCTTTCTTAACTCTTATGTTTAACTCCTTTGCTAAATAACTTTCTGCAAAAGCTGATCTTATTGCTAAAAGAACTACAATGTTCAAAATTGCCACATCTAAATTCACAAATATCCGGGTAGTAACGTAAGTCATAAGAATACTCAATAGCATAGAAATTAAATTAATTCGTAGCATAACCTTTTCACGTCTTAACGTTTTTAAGTATGTGTTTATTAATAATGCCATCTTTCCTTCAAATATAAACATAGGAAAAACTAACGACATATATAGTAAACTTTCTGCATACTGCGGAAGCCACGCTGCCATAACGGTTTTTAGAGGGTAATATATTATTAAGAATCCCAACAGTATAACCATTAAGAAGTCTCTCATTGTTAAGTAAATATTTGATAATTTTTCTTGATTCGTCCTTCTTAGAATTGGAAACATAATGATTCCAACTGCATTTATAAAAATCATCATCATATTTGAAATACTTAGTGTTAATGATACCTTCCCAAATGTAGCTACATCCCATGTTTGCTCGATCCCAAACCGGACAACTCCAATTATGAGCATGCTTGCGATATTTGCAAACATAAGCTTAATACCCACACTTATGTTAATAATTGATTCAGAAATAGTAAGGTAAAATGTATTTATTTTTCTAAACACTATGTCTTTACATGAAAAAGTTGCGAAAAGTAAAGACATAAACTTACCAACTAAATCAGCAATTATCATAAGCTTGAAGTCTCTAACCCCAAATAGCAAGAAAGTTACAATTAAGATAATATAGACAATCCTATCCAACATAGTTAGTCTTGCAAATTCTTTTATTCTATTTGTTGCTTGTAAGATATAAAAAAACATTAATCTAGTATTTACTAAAATCATTGCTATAGCAACCATCTGTAGGATAAATCCACGGTTAAAATCCCGAACAAAAATAAAGGACCCTAACCATATTAGTAATGCTATGACAATTTGACTGACAAGCAACTCGATAAACTGAGAGTAAAATAATTTTTTATCTAAATTCTTGTATTCTTCTCCGCCAAACCTTAAATAAATACCGTCATTCCAGCCAAAATGCAAGAAACCAACATAGGAAGTGTAAAATATATAGAGTTGCCAATAGCCATACTCTACAATCCCTATGAGTTTCGGTATAATTATAACTACCAAAGTTGATATAATTAACGATATCAAATTTGATGAAATTGTATATGACATGTTTTTTATAAAACTAATAGTTTTTAGATTCAATATATCAACCTCGTTTGTCTGTCATTAAAGCTCCTCAATAAATCTGCTAATTGCATCTTCCCAATGAGGTAATCTTTTAATTCCAGTCTTATCAGTGTTATCCTTTAATAATCTAGAATTCAATGGTCTTTTAGCTTTTGTAGGATATTCTTCTGTAGTAATAGGATTTATTTTAATTTCAATCCCTGCTTTTTCAAAGATTGCTTTGGCAAACTCATACCAACTGCAATAGCCTTCATTAACACCATGATAAATACCGTACTGGTTGGTCTTAACCAAGTTTATAATAAATTCAGCTAGATCTTTAGAATATGTAGGTGAACCAATTTGGTCACTAACTATACTAATTTCACTTCTTGTTTCAGCTAATTTAAGCATTGTCTTAACAAAATTATTCCCATTTTTTCCATACACCCATGACGTCCTTACGATAAAATAATTATCTAGTTCCGCTTTAACAATCTTCTCACCTTGTTCTTTTGTGTAGCCATAGTAGTTAACAGGATTCGGTTCCTTTTCTTCGGAATGCGGCTCTAGCCCTAGACCGTCAAAGACATAATCTGTACTTACATAAACTACTTTAGCGTCAATCTCTCTCGCTGCTTCAGCTACTGCTCTAGTTCCCTCTACATTAATTGAATAACATAAATCGCTCTCATCTTCTGCCTTATCTACTGCTGTATATGCAGCGCAATGAATTATTACATCTGGTTTTTCTTCTATAATATATCTCTGAACTTGCTCTCTATTTGTTAGGTCAAATTCATCTCTTCTTGGAGCAACAACACCAATATTCATTTCTTTCAATTTTAAAATTACATCATGACCAAGTTGGCCATTTACTCCGGTAACCATAAATTTTAGACTGAAATCTACATCGCTATCCTTAAGTAATGGTGCCTTTAAGTCTTTTTCAGATAGTATTGGATTTTCAATCTCCCAGTCTACACCAATTTCTGGGTCATCAAATCGGATACTTCTGTCACACTCTGGCGCATAGTATTCATCAACTTTGTATTGTACTTCTACATTATCTGTTAATGTCAAAAAACCATGAGCAAACCCTTTTGGAATGAGAAGCTGTTTTTTATTATCCTCAGACAACTCAATACCAACCCATTGTTTATATGTAGATGATCCTTTTCTTAAATCAACAGCAACATCTAGAATTTTACCTTTTGTGCACCTAACTAGCTTTGTTTGAGCTTTAGGATTTGTCTGAAAATGCAATCCTCTTAATGTTCCTTTCTGCGCTGACATAGAATGATTGTCCTGTACAAATTCAATGTCAATACCTAACTCTTGAAATTTAATTTTAGAATATGTCTCTGTGAACCATCCACGATGATCGCCAAACACTCTAGGTTCTAATATCAAAACATCATCAATCTTTGTTTTTGTAATATCCATTGAGATACCTCACTTAATATCTAATTTTTCCTTCTGCTACCTTCTTAAGATGCTCCCCATATGGTGATTTTCCATATTTTTCAGCTGACGCTAATAGTGTTTGCTTGTCGATCCAATTGTTATGATAGGCGATTTCCTCAAGAGCAGAAATCTTTATACTCTGTCTCTTTTCTATCATTTGAACAAATTCAGCTGCTTCAACAAGACTATCCATTGTACCTGTATCAAGCCATGCATAACCCCTACCAAGCAATTTAACATTTAAAGTACCGTCTTCTAGATACATTCTATTCAGATCAGTAATTTCGAGTTCTCCTCTTGCTGAAGGTTTAACTTTCTTCGCCAACTCAACTACTCTATTATCATAGAAATATAGACCTGTTATACAGTAATTTGACTTTGGATTCTTTGGTTTCTCTTCTACAGAAATAACCTTCCCATCTTTATCGAATTCAACTATCCCAAATCTTTCAGGGTCATGTACATAATACCCAAATATTGTGGCTTTGCCATTTTGTGCATTATCTGCTGCCTCTTTTAAAATTGGGGTGAATCCATTACCATAATAAATGTTATCTCCAAGAATCATAGCAACATTATCGTCACCAATGAAGTCCTCTCCAATAATAAACGCCTGTGCCAAACCATCTGGAGATGGTTGTTCAGCGTAAGATAAATTGACACCAAATTCACTTCCATCACCTAGAAGCTTTTCGAAATTTGGCAAATCATGTGGTGTTGAAATGATTAAGATATCATTAATGCCTGCCAACATAAGTACAGAAAGTGGATAATAGATCATTGGCTTGTCATATACCGGCAATAATTGTTTGCTCGTAACCATTGTCAGTGGATATAATCTAGTTCCTGATCCTCCGGCTAAGATAATTCCTTTCATAAGGTAAACCTCCTCTAATTATTAATACAGTGTTAATTCATTGTTCTTAAAACTGAAATACTCTTATGTTATCTAAATAAGAGATTATTCTCAAACAAAGGAATAAATACTCTTGTAAATCTATCCTGTAGAATCAATTCCATGACAAAATTAATAACTACAAAAATAATCACTTGTATATTATATGAATATCTCAATTTGGTTTTTCTTTTAATGCTTAAATCAGTTATTGCAAAAACTGAGTATTTCAATATTGCCAAACTACGATAAAAGCGAATAAATTGTAGATTCACTAAAAACAACGGGAATAATATGATACTTATAATGTGCATCCCTAATACCAAATTTCCAAACTTTTCTTCTTTATCACCATAATATTCACTTTTTCTAATAATGGATAATGACTTCTTTAATAAATAAATACTTGCTAAATAATAGAACATAGGAATGATAAAGCCAAAATCAACTTTTGTATTAAAATAGACATAGTATATCTCCATATCAAAGACTTTTAACAGATTATCTATGAACGGAATCTGATTATTATTTAAAAAGACAATAAAAACAAACGAGATTGCTAAAAAAATGATAGAAAGTTTAACAAATTTCTTTACCGAATAGTTTTTAAACTTTAGCAAGATAAATATTAAATAAAACAGCGAGGAAATATGGATGGACGCGGATAAAAATATGCATATCAAATATTTTACAATACTTATCTTGTCGTCATTTATTAGGTACTTAGATGAATACACAAATATTGCCACACTCAAAAAAAACCTTATTTGAGTTACATCCAATAAAAATGGGTAGAACAAGTATGCTAATAATACATAATTAGTTATATTCAGATTCTTAAGAGTACTCAAAACAATTACAAATCCTAATAAAATAATCAGCGTTGCAAATTGATGGTATGATAAACCGATTGTCTTTCCCAATGACATTAGTAGAGAAAAACCAGGTTCTAGTCTTGAATATTCTGCATTATTATACATTCTTTCATAAACTAAATAATCAGCGTTGAAATAATTCCCTATTGATATGACTAGCATCATAGCCAAAAGAATTAGGTAAGAGCTTTTTTTTCTAGAAATCTTTATTATAGATTGGAAAATAGTAATAATTGTAAATGCATAAATCAAAGCTCTTCCCCCTTTCTAATCATCTTTAGTGTTTAGTGCTATTATCACATAGTTAGCAAACCCAAGTAGATTCATCCAATTGAACAACCTGAACTTAATAGTTTTTATCACATTAAATATTTTTCTAGTGTTACGATTTTGAGTTGCTAGTATCTTCAACATATGATACTTATCAATCAACAATTGAGAACTACTATAGGTTAGCTTATCCAAATACTGTAGATTATTTTCTATATACTCAAGTTCTAACTTAATCCGAGTCAAAGGATTAGTTATTCTCTCGCCAGGATGTAAATAGACATTTACTAACTCCCTTTTTACACATTTAAATTTATAGCCATTTGCAAGTAATTTAAATATTAGATTTGCATCCTGATACCTTTTTAATGGATCAAAGCCATTGATACCATCAAATACACTGCGCTTTATTAACAAAGCAGGCGTTCCAGTAATAGGCCTGTAGATATGTCTACTTAATAAATTAGATGATCCTTCCAAATAAATATCTCGTTTTCCAACTTTAGTACCATCACTTTGTAAATAAGCCATACCACAATAACACACATCTATAGAGTTATCATTATTCAACATTTTCATTTGTTCCATTACTTTATTTTCATTATAAGTATCATCATCATCTAGAAAAGCAATAAATTTCCCCTTGGAATGCTTAACGCCATTATTCCTAGATTCTGCCCCCCCAACATTATTTTGATTAATAATATATTTTATTCTTTCATTTTTAATGTATTTTGAAAGTGATTTTTCAGTTATTTTTTGGTTTTCAGATCCTAATCCGTTATCATCAACAATGATTATTTCGATGTTATCATATGTCTGATTAATAACACTCTCAATAGCTCTTTCAATGTAAAGGGGTCTTTTATATGTTGGAATCACTACACTAACTAAATCATTCATTTTTTCGCCCACCCATTTTATTAACTATCTTTAGCAATAGAAGCTGTATTAACGATTTAATACTGTTTCTGGTAACAAATTTAAGTTTTTCCTTATTGCTATTATTATAAATGTTATTTAAAGACGCATCTTCTTTGTGATGTACTATAATCTCTGGTGTATAAACAAAATTCAAATTGTCCCTATTCTTACGGTAAAATAAGAATTCTTCTTCGCCATAAAGAAATGTACTTTCATTAAATGGCTTATCATATTTATGAATGTACTTTTTAGAAAAAATCAAAGCTGAACCGTGAAGTGGCACCCCCTCTAAAACTGAGTCAGTTTTATTTTCCTTTCTTTCTGCTTTTTTAGTAAATCTTTTTTTCCTAAAAAGTTCATATAGTCCAATGTGATTTAGAAAGTTTATTAATGTAAGCCTAACTAAATGTTTAATAATATCCTTTGTGGTTTTAAGTACTAAGTAATTTGGATTCTGATTTATTTCATTTTTAGCGATTATCTTAGGACCCAACACATCAAATTCATACAAACTATATATTTTCTCAATTTCGCTTGCAATATTTGCGTCTTCAATTGTTATGTCGTTATTTATTACAACATAGTAATCCGGATTATACTTCTCTTTAGCATAAAGTATTCCTGAATTATTACCTTTAGCGAATCCGTAGTTATTATCATTAAAAACAACATCGATTGACTTCAAAAGCTTTTTCAGTTCCTCTGTGCTTGAATCTAAAGAACCATTTTCGACGACCACAATTCTACTATCCACTAAATTTAATGACCAGATTGATTCAATACATTCTAAAGTATCACTTATGTTTTTATAATGTAATATTACAAAAACCAGATTTGGTTGATCCATAATTTATAAACTCCAATATGAATAGCCAGCATCTACAAACTCATTTCTACTATAAATGCTTTTTATGTCGACCAAAATCCTGTTAGAATCACTGTAATAGTTAGAGAGTTGCTGTTTAAAGTTAATATCTTTAAAAATATCATGTGCTACTGCAACAACCACACAATCAATATTATTTAAATCTTCCTCATTGACAAGCTTAATACCATATTCATCCTTTACCTCGTGAATATCAGCTATTGGATCATATACTAATACATCAACTCCATATTCCTCTAGCTCTTTAATAATATCAATTACCTTTGTATTTCTTACGTCGGCGCAATTTTCTTTAAAAGTCATTCCTAAAATGGCCACACGCGAACATTTTATTTGCTTATCTGATTTTATCATTTGCTTAATAATATTATTTGCGACATATTTCCCCATGTCATCATTGATCTTTCTTCCAGATAAAATTATCTGAGAGTGATACCCAAGTTGCTCTGCTTTATAAGTAAAATAATATGGATCAACGCCGATACAATGACCTCCAACTAATCCAGGCTTAAATTTTAAAAAATTCCATTTTGTTCCAGCTGCTTCGAGAACAGCATTCGTATTTATCCCCATCATATTGAACACCATAGAGAGTTCATTCATGAAAGCTATGTTAATATCCCGTTGTGAATTCTCAATAATTTTTGCTGCTTCAGCTACTTTTATTGACTCAGCTTTAAAAACCCCTGCTTCAATTATCGATTCATAAACAGAAGCTACTTCTTCTAAAGTTGCTTGGTCAGAACCAGAAACAATCTTCACAATTTTTGTTAAAGTGTTTACTTTATCTCCAGGATTAATTCTTTCAGGTGAGTATCCTACGGTGAAATCAACCCCAAATTTCAGGCCAGATTCTTCCTCTAGAATAGGGATACATATCTCTTCTGTTGTGCCTGGATATACTGTAGATTCATAAACAACAATTGCACCAAATTTTAAGTTTTTTCCAACTGTTTTGCTCGCATTAATAACTGGAGATAGATCAGGTGTTTTGTCACTATTAATAGGTGTTGGAACAGCAACTACTACAAAATTACATTCTTGTAACCTTGTTGCGTCATCAGTAAAAGAACATCTGGTATTTGTTAGAGCCTCATTACCCACTTCATTTGTAACGTCAATTCCTTGTCGATATTTATCTAATTTTGATGAATTAACATCGAATCCAATTACACTATCATATTTTTTTGCGAACTCTACCGCTAATGGTAGTCCTACATAACCAAGACCAACAACCGCAATTTTTGTACTACTATTAATCATCTTCTTATCCTCCATTTTATTAAATTAATTTCCATCCCCATTTATTAAAATAAACAATCATGGATTGTACTGTTATTTTTGCAAACTTAAAACTTTTATGACCGCTTCTCTCCCAAGCATGTATAACCCTTGCTTCAGGATAGAATATAGCCTTTGAAATTTGATTTACCCTTCTAGTTATATCTGCATCTTCTAAATACATAAAAAAAGCATCATCAAAACCATTTAGCTCTTTAAATATGTCAGTTCTAAATACCATGAAAGAACCAGTTGCATAATCGAGTCTCATTATTTTGTTGTAACCTGTTTCCTTCATGATATATTTGTCTTGTCTCCGTTTAAAAAGATTAGGTGATATTCTTCTAATAAACATATCAAACACAGTTGGGTTTGTTTTGCATAAGTATTGAATTGAAAGATCTGGACTTAATATCAAAGGAGATATCATGCCTACATCTTGATTCTTATTAAGATAGTCAACCATTTTCTTTATTTGATCAGAATTCTCTATTTCAATATCAGGATTTACCACAAAATGATATTTCGAATTTATGACATCAAGGATTGCATTATGTCCATAACCAAATCCTTTATTGACTCCAAGTTCAACAATTTCAACATTTCCATTGATTTGTCTAACTAAATCAAGCGTGTTGTCTTTTGAATCATTATCGATAATATATAACTTATATGAGTACTCGCTAGGAATGCTTGCAATAACACTTTGTACTGTATTCTCTATTATCTTTGAATTGTTATATGTAACAATTGCTAAACTTAAATCTATCTGCTCCATAAGTAGATACTCCTATCTTCACTATTTTTCATAAACCAAATTACCAAAAACCTTATTGATTAAATTAACCCTTTTACCGATTAGCTTTATAACTATCCCAGCAGCTTTTGATAAATGAATTGATTTACCATTCTTCTCAGCCAATTCTTTAACCATTAGGCTTGTATTTACATATTTATCGTCTTGTGGGAAATACAAACCTCGAGCTTCTTCATCAATATATTCCTTAACAGACTGACAAAGCTTGTCTATATGCAGCATACTTCGCTTATTATCTATTAAAGGGAATATTGGTGAATTAACAGCCAGCTTTTCCAATTTGGCATAATTACCTGGACAATTTGGCCCGTAGACCATCGGAGGTCTCAATACAACAACTCTAAAACTATCATCATTTAGCTTATCGAGTTCCGTCTCAGCTTCTACTTTGCTGACACCATAGAAAGTCTTTGGATTAACAGGTGTGTTAAGATTAATAACGACTTCTTCACCGAGTTTCCCTTCTTCTCCATAAACAGCCATTGTACTCATAAAGATGAATTGTGAGATACCAGCATCTTTTGCTTTCTTAGCCACTTGAATAGGCAAATCTCTATTAACCTTAAAATACAACTCCTTCATTTCAGGCTGTTCTTTTTGATGTACGACAGCAGCCACATGAAACACAACATCATATGAACTGAAATCCATCTCTTTCCATGATCCGTCTTTCATATCAATCGTATCTACTTTATATTTATCAGGTTCTCTCATGAGCCAACTCTCAAGAGATGTACCTATGTAACTGTTCTTACCAGTGATTAATATATTTTTCATCACTTCACTGTCTCCTCAGCTTTAGAATTACTGGAATTACTATCAGTTGCCTTACCCTTAAGCCCAGTCCCACCTTCAACAACACCATCGCTCCTAAGAACACTAAAAATCGTCCCAAAGAAGCATCTGACATCCATCATGAACCCAATCTTCTCAGCGTACTCTCCATCAAGTCTAGCTTTCACATCTATCTCAAGTTCATCTCTACCATTAATCTGCGCCCACCCCGTAAGACCAACCGGCACATCATTCGCACCATACTTGTCTCTTTCTTCTATAAGATCATACTGATTCCAAAGAGCAGGTCTAGGACCGATGATGCTCATTTCACCTTTGAAGATATTGATGATTTGTGGTAGCTCGTCAAGAGACGTTTTTCGTAGGAATTTACCTACCTTCGTAATCCACTGATCTGGATTCTCTAAAAGATGTGTTGGTGTGTCCTTCGGTGTATCAATACGCATCGTTCTAAACTTCAATATATTAAAATAACTCTTATGGATCCCAACTCTCTTCTGTTTAAAGAGAACAGGTCCAGGGGAGTCAACCTTGATTGCTATAATAAGTACTAAAAAAACAGGAGATAATATGATAAGTCCTAATGATGAAAGTATGATATCTATTAATCTTTTGATTTTTAAGTAAACCATGATAGTTCCTCCTGCTCTATGTAAATGTATATTGGTGGTTGTAGAACACCTTGTTTTCTCAATCTATCTGTGTTGTGTGGTGCTGAACACGAGCACTATATCTTGCATAATTCCGACTCATGATTGGATGCTTATACGTGTAATGCTTCTGTAACATTAGTACATTTGACGATTATCCTTAACCCCTTGATATTACTGGCTTACAGCCTGTTTATCCTTTCACCATACTCACGTCGTAATAGATCCCCAATATTAACATGGATTATTGAAAATTGACATCGTCTAATTCAACTTTTAAATATTTGATTCA
>Ga0208242_100566_pt1 | contig 19505 bp, 16 predicted proteins | sample SubbioAug_CSW13A_FD_184825 | JGI IMG/M metagenome (GOLD analysis project Ga0208242, IMG submission 184825) | Serpentinite rock and fluid subsurface biosphere microbial communities from McLaughlin Reserve, California, USA - CR12Aug_CSW13A (SPAdes) | ecosystem: Environmental > Terrestrial > Deep...
TTTTTCCCCGGGCGATGCAAAAGATTCAGCCGGCAGGAACAAAACAGTGCTGCAACACGCCACTGTCGGTGGTAGAATGTAAATCTCACGACCAAATGGGCGGGTATCTACCGGCCCTTTTTTTTTTGGTCGATCGCATTTCGAGTGGAGTGTATCGAGCGCATGAGTTGGCAGCAAACCCTGGAGCAGACGGTGACCGGCCTTGGTTTCGACCTGGTGGACCTGGAGCGGTCGGCCGGCGGCTTGCTGCGCGTCACCATCGACTGGCCCTGGGACCCGGCATCGCCGCAGGTGCGTTTCGTCACCGTCGAAGACTGTGAAACCGTCACCCGGCAGCTGCAGTATTTGCTCGAAGTTGAAAACGTCGACTACAAGCGGCTGGAAGTGGGCTCGCCGGGCATCGACCGTCCCCTGCGCCACGAAACCGACTTCATCCGCTTCACCGGCGAGGTGATCGACGTCACGCTCAAGGCGCCGATCGGCGACGCGGCCCCCGCAGGCATGGCGGCCAACCGCAAGAAGTTCCGCGGCACGTTGGAGCGCAGCGACGACGGCGCTTCCTGGCAGATCACCTGGAGCGATGCGCCCGAGCGCAAGCCTGGCCAGCGCATCAGCAAGAAGGCCAAGCCGCTGCCGGTGCAGGTGCTGGGCTTCACGCTCGACGAAATCCGGGAGGCGCGCTTGGCCCCCATCGTGAACTTCAAGGGGCGGGGGGCGCCAGCGGCCACCGACCTCTCTGATACAAACAATTGACCCTTAGCAGCAGAATTGGAAAGGCAGGCGAGTGAAATGAATCGCGAAATGTTGATGTTGATCGATGCGATCTCGCGTGAAAAGAACGTCGAGCGCGACGTGGTGCTGGGTGCTGTGGAATCCGCCCTGGCGTCGGCCACCAAGAAGCTGTTCAAGGGCGAGGTGGACATCCGCGTGTCCATCGACCCGGACTCCGGCGCCTACGAGACCTTCCGCCGCTGGCTGGTGGTCCCCGACGAGGCCGGGCTGCAGAATCCCGATGCCGAGGAGATGCACTCCGACGCGGTGGAAGACCACCCCGGCATCGAGGTGGGTGAGTACATCGAAAAGCAGATCGAGTCGGTGCCCATTGGCCGCATTGGCGCCATGGCCGCCAAGCAGGTGATCCTGCAGCGCATCCGCGACGCGGAGCGCGAGATGCTGCTCAACGACTTCATGAGCCGTGGCGACAAGATTTTTGTCGGCACCGTCAAGCGCCTGGACAAGGGCGACGTGATCGTGGAGAGCGGTCGCGTGGAAGGTCGCCTGAAGCGCGGCGAGATGATCCCCAAGGAAAACTTCCGTTCGGGCGACCGCGTGCGCGCCATGATCATGGAAGTGGACCTGACGCTGCGCGGCGCCCCCATCCTGCTGTCCCGCGCGGCGCCCGAGTTCATGATTGAACTGTTCCGCCAGGAAGTGCCCGAAATCGAGCAAGGCCTGCTGGAAATCAAATCCTGCGCCCGCGACCCCGGCTCCCGCGCCAAGATCGCCGTGCTCAGCCACGACAAGCGCATCGACCCCATCGGTACCTGCGTGGGTGTGCGCGGCTCGCGCGTCAACGCCGTGACCAACGAGCTGGCCGGCGAGCGGGTGGACATCGTGCTGTGGAGCGATGACCCGGCGCAGTTTGTGATCGGCGCGCTGGCCCCGGCCAACGTGGTCTCCATCGTGGTGGACGAAGAGCGCCATGCCATGGACGTGGTGGTGGACGAGGAAAACCTGGCCATCGCGATCGGCCGTGGCGGCCAGAACGTGCGCCTCGCGTCCGACCTGACCGGCTGGAAGATCAACATCATGACCGCCGACGAGTCGGCCCAGAAACAGGCCGAGGAAGCCAACGCGATCCGCAGCCTGTTCATGGCCAAGCTCGACGTTGACCAGGAGATTGCCGACATCCTGATCGAAGAGGGCTTCACCAGCCTCGAAGAGGTGGCCTACGTGCCGCTGCAGGAGATGCTGGACATCGAATCCTTCGACGAAGACACCGTCAACGAGTTGCGCGCCCGTGCCAAGGATGCGCTGCTGACGATGGCCATCGCCAAGGAGGAAAGCGTGGAGGACGTTTCGCAAGACCTGCGCGACCTCGACGGCCTCAACACCGACATCATCGCCAAGCTGGCCGACGCCGGCGTGCACACCCTCGACGACCTGGCCGATCTGGCCGTCGACGAGTTGACCGATATCACAGGCCAGACGGCCGAAGAAGCGACGGCCCTGATCATGAAGGCGCGCGAACACTGGTTCTCCGGTGACAACAACAACGCCCAGTCCTGATCACGGAGGCCCCACGGAGTCAATCATCTATGTCTAGCAATACCGTCGCAGATTTCGCCGCCGAGCTCAATAAACCCACCTCGCTGCTGCTGGAGCAACTGGCCAGCGCCGGGGTGAACAAGCAAGCGGGTACCGACCCGATTTCCGAATCGGACAAGCACCAACTGCTCAACTACCTCCAGGCCAGCCATGGCACCGCTTCGGGCGAGCGCAAGAAGATCACGCTCACCAAGAAGTCGACGACCGAGATCAAGCAGGCCGACGCCACCGGGCGTGCCCGCACCATTCAGGTCGAGGTGCGCAAGAAGCGAACCTTCATCAAGCGCGATGACGAGCCCGTGACGGCGGCCGAAGTTGACGCGGCTCCGGAAATCGACAACGAGGAACTGCAGCGCCGCGAAGAAGAAGCGCGCCAGCAGGCCGAGCTGCTGCGCCGCCAGGAAGAAGAACTGGCGCAAAAGCGCAAGGAGCGCGAAGAGCAGGAAGCCCGCGCCGCGGCCGAAGCCGAGCGTCTGCGCCAGGAGGCATTGGCCCGCGAAGCGGCCGAGCGAGAAGCCCAGGCACAGCGTGCCGCCTCCGAACAGGCCCAGGTCGAGCCGGCCGCTGCACCGTCTGCCCCAACGGCGGAAGATACCGCGCGTGCACTGGCTGAACGCGAGGCCAAGGAGCGTCTGGCCGCTGAAAAGCAGGCCGAGGCCGACCGTGCCCGCGACTTGGAAGAGCGCCGTCGCAAGGCCCTGGCCGAAGCCGAGGCGATCCGGGCCATGATGGCCGCCCCCAAGAAGGTGCTGGTGGCGAAGAAGCCCGAAGAACCCAAGCCGGCCGAAGCCAAGGCCGGCATCAAGGGCACGCTGCACAAGCCTGCCGCTACAGCGGCCAAGCCGGGCGCTCCGGCCGCTGGTGCCGGTGCTGGCAAGAAAGAGGTCAAGTCCGAAGCGCTGTCGTCCACCTGGAAAGACGACGCTGGCAAGAAAAAAGAACTCAAGACCCGTGGCGACACGGGTGGCGGGCGCGGTGGCAGCAACTGGCGTGCCGGCCCCAAGGGTGGCCGTCGCGGCGGGCGCGACGACCGCGACCAAGCCAGCTTCAGCCAGCCGGCCGAAGCCAAGGTGCTGGAAATCCACGTGCCCGAGACCATCACCGTGGCCGAACTGGCGCACAAGATGGCGGTCAAGTCGTCCGAGGTCATCAAGCAGCTGATGAAGCTGGGCCAGATGGTCACCATCAACCAGTCGCTGGACCAGGACACCGCCATGATCTTGGTGGAAGAGCTGGGCCACAAAGCCGTGGCTGCCGCCCTGGACGACCCGGAGGCCTTCACCGAAGAGGAAGTGTCCTCGGCCGACGCCGAACTGAAGCCGCGCGCCCCGGTGGTCACCGTGATGGGCCACGTGGACCACGGCAAGACCTCGCTGCTGGACTACATCCGCCGAGCCAAGGTTGCCGCGGGCGAAGCTGGCGGCATCACCCAGCACATCGGTGCCTACCACGTGGACACGCCGCGCGGCATGGTCACTTTCCTCGACACCCCGGGTCACGAGGCGTTCACCGCCATGCGTGCCCGTGGTGCCCAGGCGACCGACATCGTGATCCTGGTCTGCGCCGCCGACGACGGCGTCATGCCCCAAACCCGCGAGGCAATCAAACACGCCAAAGCGGCGGGTGTGCCCATCGTGGTGGCCATGACCAAGGCTGACAAGCCCGAAGCCAACATCGAGAAGGTGAAGGCCGAGCTGGTGGGCGAAGAAGTGGTTCCCGAGGAATTCGGTGGTGAGTCGCCGTTCATCGCCGTGTCGTCCAAGACCGGCATGGGCATCGACGACCTGCTCGAGAACGTGCTGCTGCAGGCCGAGGTGCTGGAGCTCAAGGCCCCGGTGGAAGCCAATGCCAAGGGTCTCGTGATCGAAGCCCGTCTGGACAAGGGCCGCGGTGCCGTGGCCACCGTGCTCGTGCAGTCCGGTACGCTGAAGGTTGGCGATGTGGTGCTGGCGGGTCAGACCTCGGGCCGCGTGCGCGCGATGCTCGACGAGAACGGCAAGCCCACCAAGGAAGCCGGCCCCTCCATTCCGGTGGAGATCCAGGGCCTGGCCGAAGTGCCGCAGGCCGGCGATGATTTCATGGTGCTGACCGACGAACGCCGTGCCCGCGAAATTGCCACCTACCGCGCCGGCAAGTTCCGCTCTACCAAGCTGGCCAAGCAACAGGCGGCCAAGCTGGAAAACATGTTTGCCGATATGCAGGCGGGCGAGGTCAAGACCCTGCCCATCATCATCAAGGCCGACGTGCAGGGTTCGCAGGAAGCGCTGGCGTCGTCGCTGCTCAAGCTGTCGACCGACGAGGTGCGCGTGCAGCTGGTGTACGCCGGTGTGGGCGGCATCAGCGAGTCCGACATCAACCTGGCCATCGCCTCCAAGGCGGTCGTCATCGGCTTCAACGTGCGTGCCGATGCCGGCGCCCGCAAGCTGGCCGAGGCCAACGACGTCGACCTGCACTACTACAACATCATCTACGACGCGGTGGACGAGCTTAAGGCCGCCATGTCGGGCATGCTGGCGCCCGAGAAGCGCGAAGAGAACATCGGTACGGCCGAAATCCGCACCGTGTTCGTGGCGTCCAAGATCGGTACCGTGGCCGGCTGTATGGTCACGTCCGGCCACGTCACCCGCTCGGCGCATTTCCGCCTGCTGCGCGACAACGTGGTCATCTACACCGGCGAGCTGGATTCGTTGAAGCGCATGAAGGACGACGTCAAGGAAGTGCGCGAAGGCTTCGAGTGCGGTATCAAGCTCAAGAACTACAACGACATCAAGGAAGGCGATATCCTCGAACTGTTCGAGATCAAGGAAATCGCCCGGACGCTGTAAGCCATGCCTGCACGCAAGTCGCCCTCCAACCGCAGCTTCAAGGTCGCTGACCAGATCCAGCGCGACCTGACCGAGCTCATCGCACGCGAGTTGAAAGACCCGCGCGTGGGCATGGTCACGCTGCAGGCGGTGGAGGTCACCCCCGACTACGCCCATGCCAAGGTCTATTTCAGTCTGCTGGTTGGCGACCCGCAGGAAACCGAGGAAGCCCTGAACCAGGCGGCCGGTTTCCTGCGCAATGGGTTGTTCAAGCGTCTGCACATCCACACCGTGCCGACGCTGCATTTCCATTTCGACCGCACCACCGAACGGGCGGCCGACATGAATGCCCTCATCGCCAAGGCCGTGGCGTCGCGCTCCAAGGATTCCGACTGACATGACGGCTGTTCCCCGCGCACGGGTGCAGCGTCGCCCCGTGCACGGGGTGGTGTTGCTCGACAAACCCGTCGGACTTTCCAGCAACCAGGCCCTGCAGCGGGTCAAGTGGCTGCTGCGCGCCGAAAAGGCCGGGCACACGGGCACGCTCGACCCGTTGGCCACGGGGGTGCTGCCATTGTGTTTTGGCGCCGCCACCAAGTTCAGCCAGCTCCATCTGGACGCCGACAAGACTTACGAGACCACGCTGCGCCTGGGCGAGAAAACCTCGACCGGCGACGCCGAAGGCGAGGTGATCGAGCGCCGTCCGGTCACTTGCACCGTGGGGCTGGTGGTGGAGGTGCTGGACCGGTTCACCGGCCCCATCCAGCAGCTGCCGCCCATGCACAGCGCGCTCAAAAAAGATGGTAAAGCCCTGTACGAATACGCCCGCGCGGGCGTGGAAGTGGAGCGCACGCCGCGCGCGGTGACCATCCACGAGCTGGAGCTGCTGGCAGTGGACCTCACCTCTGCGGCGCCCTCGTTGCGCCTGCGCGTGCATTGCAGCAAGGGCACCTACATCCGCACCCTGGGCGAAGACATCGGCGCAGCGTTGGGCTGCGGCGCCCACCTGTCGGCCCTGCGCCGTGTCGCCACCGGTGGCTTTGGTCTGGAGCGTTGTCTTAGCCTGGAACAGATCGAGGTCCTGCCCGACGAGCAGCGGCTGTCGGTCGTTTTGCCGGCAGACACGCTGCTGGATGGCCACCAGCGTGTCACGCTGGACAGCGACAATGCGGCGCGTTTCCTCAGCGGGATGCGCCGGCGCGGCCCCTGGGCCGATGCCGAACACGTGGCCGTGTACGGCGACCGCCCGCCTGCCTTGCTCGGCACTGCCCATGTGAAGGCCGGCGAACTCATACCGGGGCGCTTGTTGAGCCCCATCGAAATTCAACAAACATTGGAAACCCAGCCATGAGCACACCCATTCGCAACATCGCCATCATCGCCCACGTGGACCACGGCAAAACGACCATGGTCGACCAGCTGCTGCGCCAGTCCGGCACCTTCGCGGAACACGAAAAAGTCGTGGACACCGTGATGGACAACAACGCCATCGAACGCGAGCGTGGCATCACCATCCTGGCCAAGAACTGTGCCGTGAGCTGGGAAGGCACCCACATCAACATCGTGGACACCCCCGGCCACGCCGACTTCGGCGGCGAAGTGGAGCGTGCCCTGTCCATGGTGGACGGCGTGGTGCTGCTGATCGACGCCCAGGAAGGCCCGATGCCGCAGACCCGCTTCGTGACCAAGAAGGCCCTGGCCCTGGGCCTCAAGCCCATCGTGGTAGTCAACAAGGTGGACAAGCCCGGCGCCAACCCGGACAAGGTCATCAACGCCGCGTTCGACCTGTTCGACAAGCTGGGCGCGACCGACGAGCAGCTCGACTTCCCGGTGGTGTACGCCTCGGGCATCAACGGTTGGTCGTCGCTGGAAGAGGGCGCCCCGGGTGAGCAGTGGGGTCCGGACATGTCGGCCCTGTTCAACACTATCCTCAAGCACGTGCCCGCGCACGCCGGTGACGCGAACGCGCCGCTGCAACTGCAGATTTCCGCGCTGGACTACTCGTCTTTCGTGGGCCGCATTGGCGTGGGCCGCGTGAACGCCGGCACCATCAAGCCGGGCATGGACGTGCTGGTGTGCGAGGGCCCGGACGGCAAGCGCGTCAAGGGCCGCATCAACCAGGTGCTGACCTTCCAGGGCCTGGACCGCATGCAGACCACGGCGGCCGGCCCGGGCAACATCGTCCTGATCAACGGCATTGAAGACATCGGCATTGGTGTGACCGTGACCAGCGTGGACACGCCCACCCCGTTGCCCATGCTGAAGGTGGACGAGCCCACCCTGATCATGAACTTCTGCGTGAACACCAGCCCGCTGGCCGGCCGCGAAGGCAAGTTCGTGACCAGCCGCCAGATCTGGGACCGCCTGCAGAAAGAACTGCAGCACAACGTGGCGCTGCGCGTGAAGGAAACCGACGAGGACGGCATTTTCGAAGTGGCTGGCCGGGGCGAACTGCACCTGACCATCCTGCTGGAGAACATGCGCCGTGAAGGCTACGAGCTGGCCGTCTCCAAGCCGCGCGTGGTGTTCCAGGACATCAACGGCGAAAAGCACGAGCCGATGGAACTGGTGACCGCCGACGTGGAAGAAGAGCACCAGGGCGGCGTGATGCAGGCACTGGGCTTGCGCAAGGGCGAGATGGTCAACATGGAGCCGGACGGCCGTGGCCGCGTTCGCCTGGAGTACCGCATTCCCGCGCGCGGGCTGATTGGCTTCAGCAATGAATTCCTGAACCTGACCCGTGGCTCGGGCCTCATTGCCTCCATCTTCGACGGCTACGAGCCGCACAAGGGCGACATCGGCGGCCGCAAGAACGGCGTGCTGATCTCCATGGACGATGGCGAGATCTTCACCTACGCCCTGGGCAAGCTGGACGACCGCGGCCGCATGTTCGTCAAGCCGGGCGACCCGGTGTATGAAGGCATGATCGTCGGCATCCACAGCCGCGACAACGACCTCGTGGTCAACGCCACACGCACCAAGCAGCTGACCAACTTCCGTGTCAGCGGCAAGGAAGACGCGATCAAGATCACGCCGCCGATCGAGCTGACGCTGGAATACGGCGTGGACTTCATCGACGACGACGAGCTGGTCGAGATCACGCCCAAGAGCATCCGCCTGCGCAAGCGCCACCTGAAGGAACACGAGCGCAAGCGCGCCAGCCGCGAAGCGGCATGAGCGTCCGCCACGGCCAAGCCGTGGCCCTGATGGTGCTGGTCACTTTCCTGTGGTCCACCGCAGGGGTGGTGACCCGGCAGCTCGAGCAGGCCCAGGCGTTCGAAATCACCTTCTGGCGCAGCTTCTTCACGCTGCTGTCGCTCCTGGTCATCCTGCCGCTGTGGCAAGGCAGGGGCGTGTGGCGACGGATGCGGCAGGAAGGCGCGGTGCTGTGGGTGTCTGGCGCCTGCTGGGCCACCATGTTCACTGCCTTCATGCTGGGCCTGGCGCTCACGTCGGTGGCCAACGTACTGATCACGCTGGCCGCAGGCCCGTTGTTCACCGCGCTGGTGTCGCGGCTGTTTTTTGGTCAGCGCCTGGCCGCGCGCACCTGGGGCGCGATCGTGGTGGCCGGCCTCGGGATTGCCTGGATGTTTGCCCGCCAATTGGGCGAGGGCCATTGGCTCGGCAGCCTGGTGGCGCTGGCGGCCCCCATCGGTGGGGCATTCAACTGGAATTTGGTGCAGCGCAGCCAGCAGGCCGGCCGGCATGTCGACCTGGTGCCTGCGGTGCTGATCGGGGCGCTGCTGTCGTCTCTGGTGACCCTGCCCATGGCCTGGCCCTTGAGCGCCAGTGTCCACGATGTGACCCTGCTGGCTGGCCTGGGCCTGGGACAATTGGCCATCCCCTGTGTGCTGGCGGTCGTCTGCGCCCGCTCGCTCACCCCGCCGGAAATGTCGCTGCTGGCTTTGCTGGAGGTGCTGTTTGGCATCGCACTGGCCTGGGTGGGTGCCAACGAGGTGCCGTCACCCTATGTGTTGCAGGGCGGCGTGCTGGTGCTGGGGGCGCTCGTGGCCAACGAATGGTTGGGCTGGCGTGAGCGCCAGGGACATTACCGCATCCAAACACTCGAAGTCGAAGACTCAGGAGACCGCTATGAACTGGACGACACCGGACGTCACCGTTGAACTCAGCGCCAATGGCGTGGGGCTGCTCACGCTGAACCGCCCCAAGGCGCTCAACGCGTTGAGCCTGCCCATGATCCGCGCCCTCACGGAGGCGCTGTTGGCCTGGCAACACGACCCCGCCGTCAAGGCGGTGGCCATCCGAGGTACCAGCAAGCACGGTGACTTTGGCGCCTTCTGTGCGGGGGGCGACATCCGCTTCTTCCACCAGGCCGCCACCAGCGGCGACCCGGCACTGGAAGATTTCTTCACCGAGGAATACGCCCTCAACCACCTCATCTTTACCTACCCCAAGCCCTACATCGCTTTCATGGACGGCATCGTCATGGGGGGCGGCATGGGCATCAGCCAGGGGGCAGGGGTGCGCATCGTCACCGAGCACACCAAGATGGCGATGCCCGAAACCAACATTGGCCTGTTCCCCGACGTGGGCGGTGGCTACTTTTTGAGCCGCTGTCCGGGGCACGTGGGTGAATACCTGGCGCTGACGGGCCATGTGATCGGCGCTGACGAAGCCGTGGCCTATGGGCTGGCCGATGTGATCGCACCCTCGGCGGCGCTGCCCGATGCCTGGGCGGCGCTGCAGCGCATCGAGGCGCCCGACAGCGTCGCTTTCGGTGCGGCCTGGCAGGACTGGATGGCCCAGGCCGGTTGGCGCCGGCAGGTGGGCGCCGAGGCCCGATTGCTCACCGCCGATGTGGAAGCGGCGTTTGGCGAGCCTACGGTGCCCGCCATCGTGGCCGCCCTGCAGCGTACCCCCACGGCCAGTGCCGAGCGCACGCTGGAGCTGTTGCGCACACGCAGCCCCTTGATGCTGCACGTGGTGTTGGAGCAGGTGCGCCGGGCCCGTGCCATGGGCCTGGCCGACGACCTTCGGATGGAACGCGACCTGGTGCGCCACTGCTTCCAGACCGCGCACCTGCAGCGCAGCGGCCACAGCAGCGAGACGGTGGAAGGCATCCGCGCCCTGGCGGTGGACAAGGACCACGCGCCGCGCTGGAACCCAGCGCGCATCGAAGACGTGACGCCCGAGATGGTGGCGCCGTTCTTCGTCAGCCCCTGGCCGGCCCACGCCCACCCCCTGCGCGGCCTGGCCTGACTGGCTCAGCGGGCGCGCTGCTTCATGGCGCGCTCGACCTCTCGCTTGCCTTCGCGCTCCTTGATGGTGTCGCGTTTGTCGTGCTCTGCCTTGCCTTTGGCGAGGGCGATTTCGCACTTCACGCGGCCGCTCTTCCAGTGCAGGTTGATTGGCACCAGCGTGTAGCCCTTTTGTTCCACCTTGCCGATCAGGCGCTGGATCTCGGCCTTGTGCATCAGCAGCTTGCGGGTGCGGGCGCTGTCGGCGCTGACGTGGGTGGACGCGGTGCGCAGCGGGTTGATCAGGCAGCCGATGAGGAACAGCTCGCCGTCGCGGATCACGACATACCCGTCCGTCAGCTGCACCTTGCCAGCCCGCAGCGCCTTCACTTCCCAGCCCTGCAGCACCAGGCCGCATTCGTACCGCTCCTCAAAGTGGTAGTTGAACGCGGCTTTCTTGTTGTCGGCGATGCGGCTGTCGCGCGCTTGGGAGGAGGGCTTTTTGGGGGAAGACATGGCAAACAGATGGGGGTGCCCGCGAACTCTACAATCCCGGGCACGGTCCACGATTGTATGTAAGCTGCCAAGCCCTGGCCGATGGGCCTCCGTTTGCCATGAAAAGTGTTCACAAGTCCGTCCTGATCTGGCACAGCGCTCACGAGATGTTTGCGCTGGTGACCGATGTTGTCCGCTACCCGGAGTTTTTGCCCTGGTGCAGCAGCGGCCAGGTGCTGGAGGAGTCGCCGAACGGCATGGTCGCCTCCATCGGCATGTCGTTTGGCGGGCTGCACAAGAGTTTCACCACCCGCAATACCCACGAAACCGACCGGCGTATCCACCTCGAGCTGGTGGACGGACCTTTTTCGCGCCTGGACGGCACCTGGAACTTCACCCCGGTGGGTGAACCTGGGCAGCGGGCCTGCAAGGTGGAGTTCGTGCTGAATTACGGTTTCTCCAGTACCACGCTGGCCGCCCTGGTGGGGCCGGTGTTCGACAAGATTGCCGGTAGCCTGGTGGACGCCTTCGTCAAACGGGCCGACCAGGTCTATGGCGAATGACATGCAGGTGACGTTGATATGGTCGCCCGCGCCGCGCGAGGTACGCGAAACGACCTTGCAACTGCCCGCCGGTGCCACCGTGCGCGATGCCCTGGCGGCCAGTGGCTGGCTGGCAGATCTGCCCGAAGCAGACTGGGATTGCGGTATCTGGGGGCGGCGCACCCCGCCCGATACGGCGTTGCATGACGGTGACCGTGTCGAGCTCTACCGCCCCTTGCGGGTGGACCCCAAGGTGGCCCGGCGCGAGCGCTTCAACCGTCAGGGGGCACGGGGCGCCGGCCTGTTTGCCAGCCGACGCCCGGGCGCCAAGCCCGGGTACTGACCCGCCCAACCGCCCAGGCGCGCTCAGCGGCAGTTGTCGCGGATGATCTGCTCCAGGCGGGCGCGTTCGGCGGCGCGCATGCCCTCGTCCATGACGATGCGCTGGCCGCTTTCGTTGACCGTGGCCAGGCGCCCGCCGGTGTTCAGCGTGGCCAGGCTGGTCTGCGCCCGTTGGCAGTTGTCGGCCCGGATTTCGGCGTTGCGGCGTTCGATGGCTTTGCGTTCTGCCTCGGCCTTGCGCTCGGCTTCGGCGCGTTTGGCCGCCTCCGCAGGGTCGGCCGGTGTGGGGCGCACTTCGGTCGCCGGTGGCTTGGTGGCCGGGGCTGGCGGCGTCGCTGCCGCTTCACCCGGTTCGCTTTCGAGCCGCAGCGGCACCTGCCCAGGGCGGCTGAGGATTTTCTGATTCGGCACCTGGGTCGGCGGTGGCAGGTCGCTGTACACCTTCTGACCCCGCTCATCCAGCCACACCCACGGGGTGGCCGCCCAGGTGGGCACCGCCGCGGATGCCACCACACCCAGTATCCAGGCCGCACAGGCCCGTCGGCAAAAATGCTGCAATCTTGGCTCCCGTCTGTTGTGTTGCGAATGTTAAGGGCTGCGGCCCCTTTACAATAGTGTTTTTGGAGCTTTACTCATGCGCCTACTCGGAAAAGCGCTCACCTTCGACGACGTGTTGCTGGTGCCGGCGTACTCCCAGGTCCTGCCCAAGGATACCTCGCTTGCCACCCAATTCACCCGCGACATCACGCTGAACCTGCCTTTGGTGTCGGCGGCGATGGACACGGTCACAGAGGCCCGGCTGGCCATTGCCATTGCCCAAGAGGGCGGCATCGGCATCGTGCACAAGAACCTGTCGGCGCAGGAGCAGGCCGCCCACGTGGCCAAGGTCAAGCGTTACGAGTCGGGCGTGCTGCGCGACCCCGTCGTCATCACCCCCGAGACCTCGGTGTACCAGGTGATGCAACTGTCGGACGAACTGGGCGTGTCCGGTTTCCCGGTGGTCGACGGCGGCAAGGTGGTCGGCATCGTCACCGGGCGCGACCTGCGTTTCGAGACCCGCACCGAACTGCCGGTGCGCGAGATCATGACACCGCAGGACCGGTTGATCACCGTGCCCGAGGGCACCACGCCCGAGGAAGCCAAGGCACTGCTCAACAAGCACAAACTCGAACGCCTGCTGGTGGTGAACGATTCCTTTGAGCTCAAGGGCCTGATCACGGTCAAGGACATCACCAAGCAGCTCAACTTCCCCAATGCGGCACGCGACGCCGCCGGCCGCCTGCGCGTGGGTGCGGCGGTGGGTGTGGGCGCTGGTACCGAAGAGCGGGTCGAAGCCCTCGTCAAGGCCGGCGTGGACGCTATCGTGGTGGACACGGCGCACGGGCACAGCAAGGGCGTGATCGACCGCGTGCGCTGGGTCAAGCAGAACTACCCGCAGGTGCAGGTCATTGGCGGCAACATCGCCACCGGGGCGGCCGCGCTGGCGCTGGTGGAAGCGGGTGCCGACGGCGTCAAGGTCGGCATCGGCCCGGGCTCCATCTGCACCACCCGCATCGTGGCGGGCGTGGGCGTGCCGCAGATCACCGCCATCGACAACGTGGCCACCGCGCTGCAGGGCACCGGCGTGCCCCTGATTGCCGACGGCGGCATTCGCTACAGCGGTGACATTGCCAAGGCGATTGCGGCTGGCGCCAGCACCGTCATGATGGGCGGCATGTTCGCGGGTACCGAAGAGGCGCCGGGTGAGGTCATCCTGTTCCAGGGCCGCAGCTACAAGAGCTACCGCGGCATGGGCTCCATCGGCGCCATGCAGCAAGGCAGTGCCGACCGCTACTTCCAGGAATCCAGCACCGGCAACCCCAATGCCGACAAGCTGGTGCCCGAAGGCATCGAAGGGCGCGTGCCCTACAAGGGCTCGGTCGTTGCCATCATCTTCCAGATGGCGGGCGGCATCCGCGCGTCCATGGGCTACTGCGGCTGTGGCACCATCGAAGAGATGCGCAACCGGGCCGAGTTCGTGGAGATCACCGCGGCCGGTATCCGCGAAAGTCACGTGCACGACGTGCAGATCACCAAGGAAGCGCCCAACTACCGGGCCGATTGACCCGTATCCATCCAGGGGCCGCCACACCGGCGGCCTTTTGCATTTTGAATGGGCCCGGCCCACCTTGCCATGCAACACCAGAAGATCCTCATCCTCGATTTCGGCTCCCAGGTCACGCAGCTGATTGCACGCCGCGTGCGCGAAGCCCACGTGTACTGCGAGGTGCACCCCTGCGACGTCACCAGCGAATGGGTGCGTGAATACGCGGCCGATGGTCTGCTCAAGGGCATCATCCTGTCGGGCAGCCACGCCAGCGTGTACGAGGTGGACGACCGCGCCCCCGACGCGGTGTTCGAGCTCGGCGTGCCGGTGCTGGGCATCTGCTATGGCATGCAGACCATGGCCACTCAGCTGGGCGGCAAGGTGGAAGGCTCGCACACCCGCGAATTCGGTTACGCCGAGGTTCGCGCGCGCGGCCACACCAACCTGCTCAAGGACATCGTGGACTTCACCACCCCCGAAGGCCACGGCATGCTCAAGGTGTGGATGAGCCATGGCGACAAGGTGACCGAATTGCCGCCGGGCTTCAAGCTCATGGCCAGCACCGACTCCTGCCCCATCGCCGGCATGGCCGACGAGGCGCGCCGCTTCTATGCCGTGCAGTTCCACCCCGAGGTGACGCACACCGTGCAGGGCCGCGCCATCCTCGAGCGTTTCGTGCTGGACATCTGCGGCACCCACCCCGACTGGATCATGCGCGACCACATCGCCGAGGCGGTGGAAAAGATCCGCGCCCAGGTGGGTGACGAGGAGGTCATCCTGGGCCTTTCCGGCGGGGTGGACTCTTCGGTGGCGGCGGCACTCATCCACCGCGCCATTGGCGACCAGCTCACCTGCGTGTTCGTGGACCACGGCCTGCTGCGCCTGAACGAAGGCGACATGGTGATGGACATGTTCGCAGGCAAGCTGCACGCCAAGGTGATTCGTGTGGACGCGAGCGAGCTGTTCCTGCGTGAACTCGCCGGGGTGAGCGACCCCGAGCAGAAGCGCAAGATCATCGGCCGCCTGTTCGTGGACGTGTTCAAGGCCGAGGCGGAAAAGCTCAAGGCCAGCGGCCAGGGCCACAAGGGCGCCACTTTCCTGGCGCAAGGCACTATTTACCCCGATGTGATCGAGTCTGGCGGCGCCAAGAGCAAGAAGGCCGTGACCATCAAAAGCCACCACAACGTGGGCGGCCTGCCCGAGCAGCTGGGCCTGAAGCTGCTGGAGCCGCTGCGTGACCTGTTCAAGGACGAGGTGCGCGAACTGGGCGTGGCCCTGGGCCTGCCACACGACATGGTGTACCGCCACCCCTTCCCCGGGCCAGGTCTGGGCGTTCGCATCCTAGGCGAGGTGAAGAAGGAATATGCCGACCTGCTGCGCCGCGCAGATGCGATCTTCATCGAGGAGCTGCGTTCCACCATCGACCACAACTCCGGCAAGAGCTGGTACGACCTCACCAGCCAGGCCTTCACGGTGTTTCTGCCGGTCAAGAGCGTAGGCGTGATGGGCGACGGCCGCACCTACGACTACGTGGTGGCGCTGCGTGCCGTGCAGACCAGCGACTTCATGACCGCCGACTGGGCCGAGTTGCCGTACAGCCTGCTCAAGCGGGTGTCGGGGCGGATCATCAACGAAGTGCGCGGCATCAACCGCGTGACCTACGACGTGAGCTCCAAGCCGCCGGCGACCATCGAGTGGGAATGATGGCCTGAGGGTCGCCCAGCTCCATGAGCGACAACCGTGACGCCCGCTACATGGCCCTGGCGTTGGCCCAGGCGCGCGAAGCCGCTGCAGCGGGCGAAGTGCCGGTGGGCGCCGTGCTGGTGCGGCCCGGGCGGGGCGGGGCACCCGACGAGGTGTTGGCACAGGCTTATAACCAACCCATTGCCTCGCACGACCCCACCGCACACGCCGAAATCGTGGCGTTGCGTGCAGCGGCGGCCGCGGTGGGCAACTACCGGCTAGACGGTTGCGAGCTTTACGTGACGCTGGAACCTTGCGCGATGTGCGCCCAGGCCTTGCTGCACGCCCGCATCGCGCGGGTGGTGTACGGCGCACGCGAGCCCAAAACCGGCGCCGACGGCTCGGTGGTGAACGTGTTGCGGCACCCGGCGCTGAATCACCACACAGCGGTGGAGGGCGGCACAGAGGCCGAGGCCTGCGCGGCATTGATGCAGGCTTTTTTTGCCGAGCAACGCGCCAGAGCCCGGCGCGAGGCGGTGCCCTTGCGCGACGACGCCCTGCGCACCCCCGAGAGTGCGTTTGAGCCCGTGTGGGCGGCGGAGCCCGATTGGCGTCAGGCCCAACGCTGGACGCAATCCGGTACGGTCCTTGACGGCTTGCGACTGCATTGGCTGGACCTGGCGCCCGCGGCACCTTCCCCAGAGGCTCCCGTGACCGTGGCCTTGCATGGCCCGAACGGTTGGTGGCCCGAATGGCTGGACTGGGCCAAGGCCCAGGTTGCCGATGGCCAGCGCCTGCTGCTGCCCGACCTGATCGGCTTTGGCCTGAGCGACAAACCCAAAAAGGCCCGCTGGCACACCCTGGCCCGCCATGCCGAGGTGCTGGCCGAATGGCTGCAGCAACAGACCACAGCGCCGTTGCGGCTGGTGGCCCCACCCGCCATGGAAGCGTTGGCGCAGGCCATCGCGCAACGGCTGCCTTGCCGGCCCGTGGGTGTTCTGGTGCAACAGCCGCCTGAGCCCACGGGCTTGCCCGCCGAGTGGCGCGAGCTCCCGTACCCCGACGCCGGCCACCACGCTGCCCGCAAGGCCTGGCCCTGGCCCGAGCGGGGATAATCCCCCGCATGGCGCACATCTACCTGTATTCCCCTAGCGGCGCGGTCCGCGACAAATCCGGTTACCGCCGTGCCCTCAAACGCCTGCAGGCCCAGGGCCATGAGGTGGAAGTGGACCCGGCGGCGTTGAGCAGCCACCAGCGCTTTGCCGGCGACGACGACGCCCGCCTAGCCGCCATTGAGCGTGCGGCAGCCAGTGGTGCGCAGGTGGTGCTGACGACCCGGGGCGGCTACGGCCTGACGCGCCTGTTGCCCAGCCTGCCGTTTGACGCGATCCAGCGCTCGGTGGAGCGGGGTAGTGCCTGGCTGGGCCTGAGCGACTTCACCGCCTTGCAGTGCGCGGTGCTGGCCCAGCGCGCCACACCGACGTGGGCCGGCCCGGCACTGATGGAAGATTGGGCAAGCGAAGACAAGCCCGACGAGATCATGCAGGCCTGCTTTGACGACCTGGTCAGCGGCGTGGGCGAGGGCACGGGCTGGCGGCTGCCGGCGGCCGACTTCCGCGCCCACCCGGCGTTGGCCTCAGACGCTGGCTGGGCGGCCGAAGGCGGGGTGCTGTGGGGCGGCAACCTGTCCATCGTGTGCGCCTTGTTGGGCACACAGTTTTTCCCGGTGGTGGACGGCGGCGTGCTGTTTCTGGAAGACGTGGGCGAGCACCCCTACCGCATCGAACGCATGTTGACCCAGTTTCTGCACGCCGGCGTGCTGGGCCGCCAGCGCGCCATCCTGCTGGGCAGCTTCAACAAGTTCCAACTCACGCCGCACGACAAGGGCTACAACCTGAAGCAGGTGGTGGCGTGGTTGCGCAGCCAGGTGAGCGTACCGGTGCTCACCGACCTGCCGTTCGGTCACGTGCCCACCAAGGTCATCCTGCCGGTGGGCCGGCCGGTGGACCTGTACGTGCAGGGCCGCGAGGCCCTGATGTTCTGGGAAGACTGACCCGCACGCCGACGGGTCCCGGCGTTCAAGCTGGCTGGGCTGCGCTTTCGGCCACACGCCGTGCGATGTGGTCCAGCGCCTCCTGCACCTGATCGATCAGGATCAGGCACAGGTCGCCCGGCTGCAGGCGCGCCAGCGCGGTGTCGATGGCGAGAAACTCCCCGCGCACCTCGTCGATCGACCGGGTGTGCGTCGCGCCTTCCAGCCCTTCGCGCAGCAATGCGAGCACTTCTCCGTCGGCCCGCCCACGCTGGCAGGCATCCTCGTACAGGATGACCTGATCGAACACCTTGCCCAGGATACGGGTCTGCTCGCGGATGTCCTCGTCGCGCCGGTCGCCCGCGCCGCTGATCACCACCAGGCGCTCCCGCGCCGGCATGCGCTGCACCGCCTGGCTGAGCGCCTGGATGGCGTCGGGGTTGTGGCCATAGTCGGCAATGAGCGTGGCACCGCGGTAGTCGAACAGGTTGAAGCGGCCCGGCACGGCGTGCGAGTCGCTCACGAAGGTGAACAGGCCTTGCAGGATGGTGTTCCAGGGCACGTCCAGCGCCCAGGCGGCACCGATGGCCGCCATGGCGTTGTCCACCTGGAAGCCGATGGTGCCGTGGCGGGTGATCGGGATCTGGCTCAGCGGAATGCGAACCTGTGTCGCCCCCTCGGCCGCGACGAGGTGGTCGTCGCTCACGAACACGACCCGTTTGCCCAGCGCCCGGTGGGTGGCAATGACGGGGTGGTGCTCGCTCGGGCCGAAGAAGGTGACCTGGCCGGGGCAGTGTTCGGCCATGCGCACCACGTGCGGGTCGGCCGCGTTCAGCACCGCCATGCCGTGGGGCTCGACGTTCTGCACGATCACGCGCTTGAGCACGCTCAGGTCTTCCACCGTGGTGATGTAGTTCAGGCCCAGGTGGTCGCCCGCGCCGATGTTGGTGACCACGGCCACGCGGCAGCGGTCGTAGGCGAGGCCTTCGCGCAGCAAGCCGCCGCGCGCGGTTTCGAATACTGCGGCATCGACATCCGGATGGGCGAGCACGTTGCGGGCGCTGCGCGGGCCGCTGCAGTCGCCACTGTCGATCTGGCGCCCATTGACGTACACGCCGTCGGTGTTGGTCATGCCCACGCGCAAGCCCTGGCTGCGCAGCAGGTGTGCCGTGAGCCGCACGGTGGTGGTTTTGCCGTTGGTGCCGGTGACCGCGACCACGGGAATGCGGCCGTTGCTGCCATCGGGGAACATGTGCTGGATGACCGCTTCGCCCACCGGCCGCCCTTTACCGTAGGAGGGGCTGGTGTGCATGCGCAGGCCGGGCGCGGCGTTCACTTCCACAATGCCGCCACGTTGCTGCTCCAACGGCTCGATCACGTTTTCGCAAACGACGTCCACGCCGCAGATGTCCAGCCCCACGGTGACCGCAGCGGCCACGGCGCGGGCCGCCACCACGGGGTGCACCTCGTCGGTCACATCAGTGGCGGTGCCGCCGGTGGAGAGGTTGGCATTGTTGCGCAGCACTACGCGCTGGCCCAGCACCGGTACCGATTCCGGGGTGAGGCCCTGTTCGCGCAAGCGGTCAAGTGCAATTTCGTCCAGTCGGATTCTGGTCAACGGCGTGGCATGTCCGTCGCCCCGGCGCGGGTCGGCGTTGACCGCGTCGACCAGTTCACGCACCGTGTGCTCGCCGTCGCCAATCACCAGCGGCGGGTCGCGGCGTGCGGCGGCCACCAGTTGGCGGCCCACCACCAGCAGGCGAAAGTCGATGCCGGGCAGGTACTGCTCCACCATCACGTCGTCGCGGTACTGGCGGGCGTTGTGGTAGGCGGCCTCCACTTGTTCACGCGTGTTGATGTTGACCGTGACCCCTTTGCCCTGGTTGCCGTCGCGGGGCTTGACCACCACCGCCCCGCCCAGTGCCTGGGCGGCGGCCCAGGCATCTTCGGCGCTGCTTACCGGGCGGCCGAGGGGCACGGGCACGCCGGCCGCGT
>Ga0208242_100567_pt1 | contig 19430 bp, 21 predicted proteins | sample SubbioAug_CSW13A_FD_184825 | JGI IMG/M metagenome (GOLD analysis project Ga0208242, IMG submission 184825) | Serpentinite rock and fluid subsurface biosphere microbial communities from McLaughlin Reserve, California, USA - CR12Aug_CSW13A (SPAdes) | ecosystem: Environmental > Terrestrial > Deep...
CAGGCGCTGCAGACCCCGACGCTGGAGCACCTGCACACGCTGCAGCGCGAGCAGCAGCCAGCCCGGGAGGTCGAGGCGGGGCGGTCCTGGCAGCACGAACACGCCGCGCCGGTGCTGAAGCGCTGATTCCTGGCCCCCGGTTGGAGCCGTCGGCGGCATCCAACTTGCCTGTTCGGGCCGATATTTGCGATAATTGCGGGTTTTCCTCTAACTGAACTTGCCCCGGCACTGCCTGGGCCGCACTGCCATGGCCATGAAACGCACCTACCAGCCGTCGAAAATCAAGCGTGCCCGCACGCACGGTTTTCTCGTTCGCATGAAGACCCGCGGTGGTCGCGCCGTCATCAACGCCCGCCGCGCCAAGGGCCGCAAGCGCCTGGCCGTCTGAGTCCGACGGTGCGGTGCCGCTGTCAGCCGCTGCTCCGCCACGCTTCGCCGACGGTGACGCCGGCCCTGCCGTGATGCAGCGGCTGCGGTCCCGAACCCAGTTCCAGGCCGTGATGGCGGGAACACCTGTGGCCAAGACGCCTCACTTCGCCCTGCACCGCGCCGCGCTCGATGCGCTCGGCAGCGACGGCAGGGCCTTGTTTCCTGCAGCCGACGCCTGGCTGGGGGTGGTGCTGCCCAAACGCTGGGCACGCCGGGCCGTCACGCGCAACACCATCCGCCGCCAGATCTACGAACTGGCGCGCAGCCGCGAAGCCGCCCTGCCCCGGGCGGCCCTGGTGGTGCGCCTGCGCAGCGAGTTCAGCCGCAAGCAGTTCGTCAGCGCCACGTCCGACGCGCTCAAACGCGTGGTGCGGGCCGAGCTGGGTCAGCTGCTCGACCGGGCCGGGGTGTCCGCGCCTGCCGTTTTGTCGCTTTCTCCTGCCGGTGGCGCTGATGTGGGCTGAATGGCCGCGCCGTGCGATCATCGGCTTCGTCAAGGGCTACCGTCTGCTGCTCAGTCCCTGGCTGGGCAACAGCTGCCGTTTCGAACCCACCTGTTCGGTCTATGCCATCGGCGCGCTCGAGCGCCATGGCGCCGTGACCGGCACCTACCTCATGCTGCACCGCATCGGTCGTTGTGGCCCCTGGTGTCAAGGTGGGCATGATCCGGTGCCCGAACAGCCACCGGCGCTGTTCTCGCGCCTGATTTCTGCATCCTCAGCCAAGAAGAACCTGTCATGAACGACATCCGTCGCTCCATCCTTTGGGTGATATTCGGTCTCTCGATGATCCTGTTGTGGGACCGCTGGCAGATCCACAACGGCAACGCGCCGACCTTCTTCCCCAGCTCGGCATCCAGCCAGTCCGCCCAGGCCCCCGCGGCCGCACCGGCAGCTTCGCCGGCGGCCGGGTCCGGCCTGCCCTCGGCCACCGGCCTGGGCTCGGCCACCTCGGGCTTGCCGGGTGAGGCACCTGGCGGTGCACCGGCCGCCGTGGCCCAGCGCCACGAGGTCAGCACCGACGTGTTCCGTCTGGTCTTCAATTCCGAAGGCGGATCGCTGGTGGGTGCCGAACTGCTGCGCCACGCCGAAGCCACCCGCAGCAGCAACGATCAGACCGAGCGGCCTTTCACGCTCCTGACCCAGGACGGCAGCCGCATCTACGTGGCCCAGAGCGGTCTGATCGGCGGCAGTTTCCCGACCCACAAGACGCCCATGCGCCTGGTCGACGGCCCCACCGCGCTGGCCGACGGCCAGGACGAGCTGAAGGTGCGCTTCGAGTCCGAGCCGGTCGGCGGCGTGGTGCTGGCCAAGACCTACACCCTGGTGCGTGGCCGCTACGACATCGCCGTCGAGCACGAGGTCATCAACCAGAGCGAGCAGACCATCAACCCGCAACTCTACGTGCAGCTGGTGCGTGATGGCGGCAAGGTGGCCAACGAGACCCCCTTCTATTCCACCTTCACCGGCCCGGCGGTCTACACCGACGCGCAGAAATACCAGAAGGTCGAGTTCAGCGACATCGACAAGAACAAGGCCTCTTTCGAACGCAGTGCCAGCGACGGCTATGTGGCCATGGTGCAGCACTACTTCGCTTCGGCCTGGGTGCTGGGCGAAGGCCTGCTGCGCGAGAACTTCGTGCGCCGGGTCGACAACAACATGTACGCGGCCGGTGCCATCACCCCCCTGCCGGCCCTGGCGCCGGGTGAGCGTCAAGTGACCCAGGCCCTGCTGTTCGTCGGCCCCCAGGAAGAGAAGGTGCTGGAGACCATCACCCCGGGCCTGGAGCTGGTCAAGGACTATGGCTGGCTGACCATCCTGGCCAAGCCGCTGTACTGGCTGCTGGAGAAGATCCACGGCTTCGTGGGCAACTGGGGCTGGGCGATCGTGCTGCTGGTGGTGCTGATCAAGGCCGCCTTCTACTGGCTCAACGCCAGCGCCTACCGTTCCATGGCGAAGATGAAGAAGATCAACCCGCGCATCATGGAAATGCGCGAGCGCCTGAAGAACAACCCGCAGGCAATGCAGCAGGAAATGATGAAGATGTACCGGGAGGAGAAGGTCAATCCGCTGGGTGGCTGCTTCCCGATCCTGATCCAGATCCCGGTGTTCATCGCGCTGTACTGGGTGCTGCTGTCCTCGGTCGAGATGCGCAACGCACCCTGGATCGGCTGGATCACCGACCTGTCCTCGCCCGACCCCTGGTACATCCTGCCGCTGGTGATGGCCATCACCACCGTGATCCAGACCGCGCTGAACCCGCTGCCGCCCGATCCGCTGCAGGCCAAGCTGATGTGGTTCATGCCGCTGGCCTTCTCGGTGATGTTCTTCTTCTTCCCGGCCGGCCTGGTGCTGTACTGGATCACGAACAACATCCTGACCATCGTGCAGCAGGCTTACATCAACCACAACCTGGGTGTGCCGCTGAAGATCACCTTGCCGACAGAAGTCTTCAAGAAGTAAGGTCGCCCCCTGCGCCGCTTTGCGGCTTCCCCAGGGCCTGCTTTAGCGGGCCCTTTGTTTTTTGTGGCTTATTCTTCCGACCATGCTGGCTGCTTCACGTGACCCCATCGTTGCCATTGCCACCGCCCCCGGGCGTGGGGCGGTGGGCATCGTGCGGGTGTCGGGGCGGGGGCTGGCGCCGTTTGTGCAGGCCTTGCTGGGGCGGACGCTGCGCCCGCGCGAGGCGACCTACCTGCCGTTTCCGGACGCGGGCGGCAGCCCGATCGACCACGGGCTGGCGCTGTGGTTTCCCGCTCCGCATTCCTACACCGGCGAGGACGTGCTGGAATTGCAGGGGCACGGCGGGCCGGTGGTGCTGCAGCTGCTGCTGGCTCGCTGCCTGGCGATGGCGCAGACCCCGGATACCGATGGCCATCCGCTCTTGCCCGGCCTGCGCCCGGCGCGCGCCGGCGAGTTCACCGAACGGGCTTTCCTGAACGACAAGCTGGACCTGGCGCAGGCCGAGGCGGTGGCCGACCTGATCGACGCCAGCACCGAGGCGGCAGCGCGCAGTGCCAGCCGTTCGCTGGCCGGTGCTTTTTCCGAGCGGGTGCACACGCTGCGCGATGCGCTGGTGAACCTGCGCATGCTGGTCGAGGCGACGCTGGACTTTCCGGAGGAAGAGATCGACTTCCTGCAGAAGGCCGATGCCCATGGGCAGCTGACGCGGCTGCGTGACACCCTGGACGGCGTGTTCGGCCAGGCCCGCCAGGGCGCGCTGCTGCGCGAAGGCCTGACGGTGGTGATCGCGGGCCAGCCCAACGCCGGCAAGAGCTCGCTGCTCAATGCCCTGGCTGGCGCCGAGTTGGCCATCGTGACACCCATTGCCGGCACCACGCGTGACGTGGTGCAGCAGACGATACAGATCGAGGGTGTGCCGTTGCACGTGGTCGATACCGCCGGCCTGCGCGACAGCCCGGACGTCGACGAGGTGGAGCGCATCGGCATCGAGCGGGCCTGGGGTCAGATCGACCGTGCCGACGCGGTGCTGTTTCTGCACGATCTCACGCGCTGCGCGCTGCCCCACTACCAGGCGGCCGACGCCGCGATCGCCGCCGACCTGCCGGCCGGCGTGAGCGTGGTGCATGTGTGGAACAAGGTCGACCAGGCCCCGGATGCGGCAACGGCCTGCACTGCCCAAGTGGGCCCGAACGACCTGGTCATCTCGGCCAAACAGGGCCAGGGGCTGGAGGCCCTGCGCCAGCGCCTGCTGGAGCTGGCGGGCTGGCAGCATGCCAGCGAGGGCCTGTTCATGGCGCGCGAGCGTCATCTGCAGGCGCTGGCCCGTGTGCAGACGCACCTGGAACAGGCGGCTGGCTGGCTGGCCGCCGAGGCCGAACACCTCGATCTGCTGGCCGAAGAGCTGCGCCTGGCCCAGGGCGCGCTGGGCGAGATCACCGGTGAATTCACCGCCGACGACCTGCTGGGCGAAATCTTTTCGCGTTTTTGCATTGGCAAGTGAAATCCGCAAGCCCGGTTGGTGGGGCCGGAATCGACCGGCTGGAGGACGTTGCCGACCGGTGGGAGTTCAACTGTAAGCAGGGGTAAAACGGCCTTGCATCGCGCGCGTGGCGGCGGTTATCTTGCAGCGCATGAACGCCATGACGCCGTCCGCCATCAAGCCCGACATCCAAGGGCTGGCTTTGGCCATGCGTTCGAGCAACGCACTTGATGCGGTGCCGTTGAACTTTAGCGAGGCCCAGTGGAACAAGGTCGCCGACTACCTGCAGCCGGTCTCGCTCAAGCAGGGGCAGGTGCTGATCGAGCAGGGTGTCAAGGACCGCACGGTGTACTTCGTCGAAAGCGGCAGCCTGACGGTCCACTACGAGGACAGCAAGGAACGCATCCGCATCGCCATGGTCGGCCCGGGCTCCCTGCTGGGTGAAGGCGCGTTCTTCAGCCACCTGCCGCGCAGCGCCACGGTCAACGCAGGCAGCGATTGCCGCCTGTGGTGTCTGACCCCATTGCGGTTTCGCGAGCTCGGGACGCGCTTTCCCGATCTGGCCCTGGAAATGACGCTGGCGATGTCGGCCGTGCTGGCGCGCCGCATGTACAACCGTCCCAAGCGGGTGGCCGTCACCTGATCACAGGCCCGGCCAACGCTTCACCGTTTCATTCATCCCATCGCCTGGCTTCGTGCCGGCACCCCATCCATGTCCTTTCTCTTCAACTGGCTGCAGCCCAAGTCCTCTGGCTCGAAACGCAAGAACAAGCCCCTGCGCTCGGCGCGGCGCGGCTTCAGCCAGACTACGCTGCCCCTGATTTCTCCCCGCCGGGGCCGGCGCATCCTGCGGCGCGAACAGCTGTTCGCGGTGGTGCGCGAATCGCTCATCCGGGGCGGGGTGCTCTCGACCAGCTACGAGTTCAAGGTGCTCACGCTGGATGCCAACGGTGACGGATTCCTGGTGCTGATCGACCTGGCCCTGCCGGCCACCAGCATGCCCGACGAGTACCTGCTCGAAATCGAACGCTGGATCCAGTCCAGTGCGCGTGCGCGCCATGGCATGGAGGTGCGGGGGGTGTACTGGCGCCGCCTGGCCGAACACGATCAGCGCGGCATTGCCCTGAAGGCAGCGGTGAATGCCCAGCGCCGTGCCGTCGCCCAGGACGCCAGTCCGACGGCCATCCCGGTCCCGCCAGCCAGCAGCCCCGGGCGCATGCAGCCCGTGGCGGCCGACGAGGTTGATGCCTTCCGCGAGGCGCTCCATGCGGACCCGGGGCAGCGCTATCCGGTCCAGCACGTGCCGGGCCTGCGCGAGCCCGAGTCGCATAGCGACTTCAGCGCACTGAGCGAGACCCAGTACGGCAAGCTCTGAAGTCAGTGGCCTTCGAAGTTCACCAGGGTGAACAGCTTCAGGCCGGCATCGCGCAGCTTGGCCGACCCTCCCAGTTCGGGCAGGTCGACAATGGCGGCGCCTTCGGTCACTTCGGCTCCCAGCTTTTCCAGCAAGCGCATCCCGGCCATCATGGTGCCACCGGTGGCAATCAGGTCGTCGATCAGCAACACCTTGTCGCCGGGTCTGACGGCATCGGTGTGCAGTTCGACGGTGGCGCTGCCGTACTCCAGTTCGTAGGTCTCTTCGACCGTGGTGAAGGGCAGCTTGCCCTTCTTGCGGATGGGCACGAAGCCGACACCAAGCTCATAGGCCAGCACCGAGCCGATGATGAAACCGCGCGCATCAAGCCCGGCCACCACGTCCGGGCGCAAGGCCGGGTCCATGTAGCGGTGCACGAAGGTGTCGACCAGCACGCGAAAGACCTTGGGGTCCTGAAGCAGCGGGGTGATGTCGCGGAACTGCACACCGGGCGCCGGCCAGTCGGGCACGGTGCGGATGTGGGACTTGAGGTAGGCGGAGGTGTCCATGCCGCGATTATGGGTCCACCTCCGCCACGCGCCAGCCGACAGGTGGGCGTCAGGTCAGCGGCTCGAACACAAAGCCGCTGCTGGCGACGTTCACCGAGCCGGGGGCGGCGGCCGACTGCAGGCGGCCGATGGCCGGGAACGGGAAGTGGAAACCGCCGGCCAGCGTGCCGTCCTGGGCCAGGGTGTCGAAGATGCGCCGGCGTGTCTGGCGAGCCATTTCAGGGTCCATGTCGAAGGTGACCGCCCAGTCCGGGCTGCGCGCGAACAGCGCAGGCACGTTGGTGACGTCGGCCACATAGACGAACTGCTGGCCCTGGTTGCTGACACGGACGATGCTCATGCCGGGGGTGTGGCCGAAGGCGGCTTCGGTGCTGATGCCCGGGGCGAGTTCGGCGCCCGGCTCGAACTTCACGAGGCGCTCGGCGGGCAGGCGGCCCATGACGCGGCGGGCGTTCTGGAAGGCGCCGCGGGCGGCCTCGGGGGCCGCGTTCATTTTGGCGTCGTCGAACCAGAAGGCGTGCTCGGGTGCCGGCACATGCACCCTGGCGTTCGGGAAGCTCAACGAGCCGTCCTTCTTGATCAGGCCGTTGATGTGGTCACCGTGGTAGTGGCTGATGATGACGTGGTCGATGTCCTCGGGCTTGAAACCGGCGGCGGCCAGGTTGGCGTTGAGGCGACCGGTGGTGGGCGGACCGTTGTCGGCAAAGCCGGTGTCGATCAGGAAACGGGTGTTACCGCTGACGATCAGGAAGGGCGTGAAGGGGATGTCGATGTGCTCGGTGGGCAGGTTCTGCGAGGCCAGCAGCGCCCGGACCTCGGCCAGCGGTGCGTTGCGCACGAACTCTTCGCCCAGCGGCCGGCGCAGCACGCCGTCGTTCAGGGCGATCACCTCCATCGCGCCCAGCTGCATGCGCCGGAACCCCGGCTCGGGGAGGGTGGGGGTGCCCAGGTTCGGGGCGTTCTGGGCCCAGGCCAGGGGGTAAGCCCAGGCGGCGGCACCGGCCAGGCCGGCTCCGAGGAAATGGCGTCGCTGCATCATGGGGTCGGTCTCCTTCACGTTGAAAACTGAATTGGAAACCGAACAGTATCGAAAATTACCTTTCAGTATGTTTTTACCCCAAAGAGGTTATGGGTATTGGCCAAGCCGGGTCGGACGCTATCCGGCCAGCAGCTTGTCTTCGGCCAGCGCCAGCGCAGCGGCTTTGCCGCTGAGCACCAGGGTGTCGCCACCCCTGATTTCCAGCTGGTCTTCCACCGGCAGCGACTTGCCGTCGCGGCGCAGGCTGACCGGACGCACGCCCACTGCGTGAAGCGCCAGGTCGCCCAGCCGCTGCCCGGCCATGCGCGAGGCCACTGGCAGCGACACCGTGGCCAGCCGCTCATGCTCGACCTCGTCAATGGAATCGTCGTCGGCGCCGTGGAAATAGCCTCGCAGCAGGTTGTAGCGGGCATCACGCTGTTCCTGCACCACGCGGAACACCCGTCGCACCGGCACCCCCACCAGGGCCAGCGCGTGGCTGGCCAGCATCAGGCTGGCCTCGATGGCCTCGGGCACCACTTCGGTGGCGCCGGCGCTGCGCAGGCGCTCCAGGTCGGCGTCATCCACCGTGCGCACCACGACCGGCACCTGTGGGGCGTGCTCGTGGGTGTGGTGCAGGACCTTCAGGGCACTGGGGGTGTCCAGGTAGGTGATGACCACGGCGCTGGCGCGGTGCAGGCCGGCCGCCATCAGGGCCTGCAGCCGCGCCGCGTCGCCGAACACCACGCTGTGCCCGGCAGCGGCCGCCTGCCGCACGCGGTCAGGGTCCAGGTCGAGCGCCATGTAGGGAATGCCCTCGGCCTCCAGCAGGCGCGCCAGGTTCTGGCCGCATCGGCCATAGCCGCAGATGATGACGTGGCGGTCGGTGCTGATCGCCTTGCGGGCGATCGCCGTCATCTGCACCGACTGCATCAGCCAGTCGCTGCCGACCACGCGGGTGACGATGTCGTTGGTGCGCATGACCACGAAAGGTGTGGCCAGCATGGACAGCACCATGGACGCCAGAATGGGGTTGAACAGCTGGGGTGGCACCAGGCTGTGCTGCCCGGCCAGCGAGAGCAGCACCAGACCGAACTCGCCCCCCTGGGCCAGGTACAGCCCGGTGCGCAGGGCCACGCCGGCACTGGCTCCGAACAGACGGGCCAGTGCGGTCACCAGGGCCAGCTTGAAGGCCAGCGAGAGCGTCAGCAACAGCAGCACCAGGGCCCAGCGTTCCACCAGGATGTGCCAGTCCAGCATCATGCCGATGGTGATGAAGAACAGGCCCAGCAGCACGTCGTGAAAGGGCCGGATGTCGGTCTCCACCTGGTGCTTGTATTCGGTCTCGGCAATCAGCATGCCGGCCACAAAGGCACCCAGCGCCAGCGACAGACCGGCGTGTTCGGTCAGCCAGGCCAGGCCCAGGGTGATGAGCAGCAGGTTGAGCATGAACAGTTCGTCGCTTTTGCGCCGGGCCACCAGGGTGAGCCACCAGCGCATGACCCTCTGGCCGCCGGTCAGCAGCAGGGTCAGCAGCACCGTGGCCTTGACCAGAGCCAGACCGAGGGCCTTGAACAGGTCATCGGGGTCGGCACCCAGGGCTGGAATCAGCACCAGCAGCGGCACCACCGCCAGATCCTGGAACAGCAGGATGCCCACCACCCGCTTGCCGTGCTCGGATTCCAGCTCCAGCCGCTCGGCCATCAGCTTGATGACGATCGCGGTGCTGCTCATGGCCATGACGCCGCCGAGCGCGACGGCGATCTGCCACGACACGTTCCACCACTGCGGCAGCAGCAGGCCCATGGCCAGCGAGGCGGCGGCCGTGATCAGCACCGTCAGCACCACCTGCGACAGGCCCAGCCCGAACACGTGGCGCTTCATGGCGCGCAGCTTGGGCAGGCTGAACTCCAGGCCGATCACGAACATCAGGAACACCACGCCGAACTCGGCCAGGTAGCGCACGCCGCTGGAGTTCTGCGCCAGCGCCAGTGCATTGGGGCCGATGACGACCCCGACCGCCAGGTAGCCCAGCATGGGCGGCAGTTTCAGCTGCCGGCAGACGACCACCCCGACGACGGCCGCCAGCAGGTAGAGCAGGGTGATGTCCAGCGAATTCACCCTCCGGATGGTAGCGGCTGTGCGGCGCGATAATCCGGGTCATGCAGTTGCCGCCCACGTTCGACGCCGCGCACGCCGCCCGGCTGGCCAGAGAAACCCTGGACATTGAAGCCCAGGCCATCACGGCCATGGCCAGGCGGCTGGACGAGCGGTTCGCCCGGGCGATGACGCTGTTGCTGGCCTGCCAGGGCCGGGTGGTGGTCACCGGCATGGGCAAGAGCGGCCACATCGGCCGCAAGATCGCCGCCACGCTGGCGTCCACCGGCACGCCCGCGATGTTCGTCCACCCGGCAGAGGCCAGCCACGGCGACCTGGGCATGATCACGCCAGGCGATGCCGTGCTGGCCATCAGCAACAGCGGCGAGAGCGAGGAGCTCACCGCCATCCTGCCGCTGATCAAACGCATGGGCGTGCCCCTGGTGGCGATCACCGGCCGGCCGGCGTCCACCCTGGGCCGGCACGCCGACGTGGTGCTGGACGCGGCGGTGGACAAGGAGGCCTGCCCGCACAACCTGGCGCCGACCGCCAGCACCACCGCCCAGCTGGCCATGGGGGATGCCCTGGCCGTCGCGCTGCTGGATGCCCGGGGTTTCCGGGCCGACGACTTTGCCCGCTCGCATCCGGGTGGCGCGCTGGGGCGCAAGCTGCTGACCCACGTGCGCGACGTGATGCGCCAGGGCGATGAGGTGCCCAGGGTTGCGGCCGGGGCCAGCCTGATGGAACTGATGCGGGAGATGAGCGCCAAGGGTCTGGGCGCCAGTGCCGTGGTGGGTGACGACGGACGCGTGCTCGGCATCTTCACCGACGGTGACCTGCGGCGGCTGATCGAGCGCAGCGACGGACCTGCCGACCTGCGCAGCCTGCGGGCCGCCGATGTGATGCACCACAAACCCCGAACCGTGCGCGAGGACGACCTGGCTGTGACCGCGGCCGAGCTGATGGAGGCGCACCGCATCACCAGCGTTCTGGTGGTTGATGCCGACGATCGCCTGTGCGGCGCCATGAACAGCAACGACCTGATGCGGGCCAAGGTGATCTGACCCCCGGTTAGCATTGCAGCATGTCCACCGACGAACTGCCACCGCTGCGCCCCGTGCTGGGCATCGACCCCGAGCTCCTGCTCAAGGCCCAGGCCGTGAGGGTGGTGTTCTTCGACGTCGACGGCGTGCTGACCGATGGAGGCCTGTATTTCAGCGAGGCAGGTGAAACCCTCAAACGCTTCCACACGCTGGACGGTCATGGCATCAAGCTGCTTCAGCGCGCCGGCATCACGCCAGCGGTGGTCAGCGGCCGTGACTCGCTGGCGCTGCGCGCCCGCCTGAGCGCGCTTGGCGTGACCCACACCCGCTTCGGCACAGAGGAAAAGCGCCCCGCAGCCGAGGCCATCCTGGCTGAACTCGGGCTGACCTGGGCTGATGCCGCCGCCATCGGAGACGACTGGCCGGACCTGCCCATGCTCAGGCGTGCCGCCCTGTCGGTCTGTCCACCCGGAGCCCATCCCGAGGTGCTCGCCCTGTGTGATCACGTCACCATCCGCCAGCCGGGCAGCGGTGCCGTTCGCGAACTGTGCGACCTGCTGCTGGTGGCCAAGGGCGTCTACGCCAGGCTGCTCGAGGAGGCGGGACGGTGAATCCGCCAGCCACCCTCAGTGCCCTTCCGGCGGCGCCCCGGCGCACGGTTGGGCAACGCGTATGGCGCATCTGGGACCAGGTTTCCATCTACCTGCCGGTGCTGCTGATGGGGATGCTGGCGCTGGGCTCGTACTGGCTGCTGCGCCTGACGCCCGAGCCCGAACCAGCGGCGGTTGAGACACCGGTCGGTTCCGACCCCGACTACTACATGCGGCGTTTCTCGGTGAAGGTGTTCAACGCCGACGGCTCGCTGCGGACCGAGGTGTTCGGTGCCGAGGCCAGGCATTACCCGGACACCGGGCGCATGGAGATCGACATTGCGCGCATCCGTTCGTACAGCGACACCCGGCAGCTCACCGTGGCGACCGCCAGGCGCATCACGACCAATGCCGAGAACACCGAGTTCACGCTGGAAGGTGATGCGGTGGTGATTCGCCAGGCCGGGCGCGATGCCGCTGGCAAGCCGACGCCCCGTATGGAGTTTCACGGCGAGTACCTGAAGGTGTACACCCCCAGGGACATCATCTACTCCAACCGTCCGGTGGAAATCATCCGTGGGTCTGACCGGATCACCGCCGACGAGCTCTACTACCGCGGCGACCGGCAAGGCGGCCGCCTGACCGGCGCGGTGCGCATGCAGTTGCAACCCCGCAAGCCCTGATTCGCATGACCGCCGGTGGTTCATCCGATGCCCCGCTGGTGTTCATCACCGGCGCCTCCAGCGGCATTGGCCAGGCGCTGGCGGCGCGTTACGTGGCCGCCGGCTGGCGGCTGGCGCTGGTGGCCAGGCGCACGGACGCCATCAGGGATTGGGCCCGGAGTCTGGGCCTGCCCGACGAACGCTGGCAGACCTACAGCGCCGATGTCTCCGACCCCGCCAGCATCGTGGCGGCCGGTCAGGCTTGCCTGGCCATGCAGGGTGTCCCCGAGGTGGTGATCGCCAACGCCGGCATCAGCGTCGGCATGGACACCGCCGAACTGGCAGACATCGATGTCATGGCGCGCACCTTTGCGACCAACAACACCGGCATGGCCGCCACCTTCCACCCCTTCGTTCAGGCCATGCGTTCGCTGGGGCGGGGGCGGCTGGTCGGCATTGCCAGCGTGGCGGCGATCCGTGGCCTGCCGGGACACGGTGCCTACTGCGCCAGCAAGGCCGCGGTGGTGGCCTATTGCGAGAGTCTGCGCGGCGAGCTGCGCGGCAGCGGGGTTCAGGTGGTGACCCTGTTGCCGGGCTACATCGACACCCCGCTGACCCGCGAGAACCGCTATGCCATGCCCTTTCTGATGGCACCCGAGGCCTTTGCCGAACGGGCTTTCCGGGCCATTTCGGCCGGCGACAGCTACCGCGTCATTCCCTGGCAGATGGGCATCGTGGCCAAGCTGCTGCGGGCCCTGCCCAATGCCTGGTTCGACCGCCTGCTGGCCGGTCGGCCGCGCAAACACCGTCAGGGACAGGGCCGGGCGCACAAGGGCTGACGGCGACGGAGCGCATCGGCGACAATGCGCCCGCCATGATTGACGTTGTTGTTCTGTTCTTCCTGCTGGGCGTGTTCGCCCGTCTCGTCAAGAGCGACCTGCGCCTGCCCGAGGCGCTGTACGAGACCCTGTCGATCTACCTGCTGCTGGCCATCGGCCTCAAGGGCGGCATCGAGCTGAGCAAGCAGCCCATGCTGGCCCTGTTGCCGCAGATGCTGGCCTGCATGGCGCTGGGTTTTGTCATTCCCTTCGTGCTGACGCCGGTGCTGCGCCTGCTGGGGCTGTCCAGGGTCGACGCCGCAGCCATGGCGGCTCACTACGGCTCGGTCAGTGTGGTCACGTTTGCGGTGGCCAGCGCCTATCTGGCGGCCCAGAACGTGGCGTTTGAAGCCCACGCCGCCCTCTGGGTGGCCATCATGGAGGCGCCGGGCATTGTGGCCGGCATCCTGCTGGCACGGCTGGGCGCCCGCAGTGCCGATGGCCAGGCCCAGCGGGTCAACTGGGGCGAACTGGCGCACGATGTGTTCTTCGGCAAGTCGGTGTTGCTGCTGGCCGGCGGCCTGGTGATCGGTGCGCTCATGGGCGAGGCGGGCACGGCACCCATTGCACCGGTGTTCACGGCCCCGTTCAAGGGCGTGCTGGCGCTGTTCCTGCTGGAGCTCGGTCTGGTGGCCGGTGGTCGCCTGGGCGAACTGCGGCGCCACGGTCCGGGTATCGTCATCTTCGCACTGCTCACGCCGCCCGTGCTCGCCGTCGGTGGTGCGTTGACCGGTCTGGCCCTGGGGCTGTCCACCGGCGGCATGGCCATCCTGGCCACTCTGGCGGCCAGCGCCAGCTACATTGCGGCTCCCACCGCCATGCGCATGGCGGTACCCGAGGCCAATGCGGCGCTGTCGATCACGGCGGCGCTGGGCATCACCTTCCCGTTCAACATCGTGCTGGGCGTGCCGCTCTACCTGGAACTGGCACGCTGGCTGCAGCCCGGAGGCTGAATTTCATGGACACACACGCCCGCACCCTGTTGGTCATCATCACCGAGGCCGCGCTGGAGAAGCGTCTGGTGGCCGACAGCCAGCGCCTGGGCGCCCAGGGTTACACCGTGCACGACGTACGCGGCGGCAGCCGCCTGTCGGTGCGCGAGGCGCTCTGGGAGGCCGACCGCAGCATCGAGATGAAGGTCATCGCCACCCCTGAGGTGGCCGACGCCATCGCCCGCCATGTGCTGGCCAGCTACGCCCCGCACTACAGCCTGACGCTGTACCTGGCCGGGGTCGAGGTGCTCAGGCCCGACAAGTTCTGACGGGGCTTTGCCCGACCGGGCATGGTCTGCCCGGGCCGGACGACAAAAAACCCCAGGACCGGATCGGTCGTGGGGTTTGTTCATTCACCGGCCCTCGACAGGCCGGTGAAGCAGGGGCACAGCTGGCTCAGTAGCCGCCGCGGCCGCCGCCGCCATCACGGCGGCCACCGCCGCCGTAGGGGCTGCGGAAACCGCCGTCGTTGCCGCCGCCGCCGCCGAAGCCACCTTCACGGCGGCCACCGCCGAAGCCGCCGCCGCCGGAGCGGGGGGGACGCGGCTCCATCGGGCGGGCTTCATTGACCACCAGGCTGCGGCCGCCCATGGACTGGCCGTTCATGCCTTCGATGGCCGTCTGCGCTTCCGCGTCGCTGCCCATTTCCACAAAGCCGAAGCCCTTGGAACGGCCGGTGTCGCGCTCCATCATGACTTTGGCGCTGTTGACCGAGCCGTAGGCGCTGAAAGCCTGCTGGAGGTCTTCGTCGCGCACGGTATAGGGCAGATTGCCCACGTAGAGTTTGTTGCCCATGTTCGGGACTCCTGATGACACTGAGAAAAATTAGCGACGGAGCCCCGTTAGCAAACAAACCTGTAGCACGCGAAACCGACCGATCACTTGACATGCGAATTCCTGACAGGAATTACGCCAAATCCATTATGCGCGGTTTGTTGACGGTGCAGTGACTTTTTTCGAAGGCGCCATGCGCCGCCCGCCGGGCGGTGCGCAATTACAACACTGGCGGACATTGGGCGTATACTGACAAGGTCCGACTTGCCGTCGGGCGGCGCCGATTTGTTCCGGATTGCGGGCGCTTGAAAAATGCCGCTAAAGGGGAGATTCCCGGTCTCGCCCTGGCTTTGTTGGCATGGCGGCGCCGGGTTTTTTTGTTGTCGGGGCCCGGTCGGGGGGGCCACAGCCAGGAATGCCGACGTGATCGTCACACCCCAGACCTTCCGATTCGACCAGCCACTGCGCCTGCGCAGCGGGGCGCTGCTGCCTGCCTACGAGCTTGTCGTCGAGACCTACGGCGCGCTCAATGCCGACAGGTCCAACGCCGTGCTGATCTGTCATGCCCTCAATGCCAGCCACCATGTGGCCGGATACCACGGCGACGAGCAGGGCCAGCCGATCGCGCGCAGCGAGGGCTGGTGGCACAACATGATCGGTCCGGGCAAGGCGGTGGACACCAACCGCTGGTTCGTCATCGGCGTCAACAACCTGGGTTCCTGCTTTGGCAGCACCGGCCCCACGCACGTCAACCCGGCCACCGGGCAGCCCTGGGGCGCCGACTTTCCGGTGGTGACGGTAGAAGACTGGGTCGAGGCGCAGGCACGCCTGCTCGATGTTCTGGGCATTGACGCGCTGGCGGCAGTAATGGGTGGCAGCCTGGGCGGCATGCAGACCCTGAGCTGGACCCTGAAATACCCCGAGCGGGTGCGGCACGCGGTGGTGGTGGCCAGTGCCCCCAACCTGACGGCCGAGAACATCGCCTTCAACGAGGTGGCGCGTCGGGCCATCGTCACCGATCCCGACTTCCACGGGGGCCACTACCTGCGCGAAGGCACGCTGCCGCGGCGCGGCCTGCGCATCGCGCGCATGATCGGGCACATCACCTACCTGAGCGACGATGTGATGAACGAGAAGTTTGGTCGCACGCTTAAACCTGCCGACCTCGACGGCGTGCTGACCAGCAGCGCCCGCCCCGCCGCCGGGCCGCCCCAAGGCGGGGCAGCCCCCTTGGGGGGCAGCGACCCGCGCAGCGGCGGAGCGTGGGGGTACAGGTACTCGACTCAGGAGGTCGAGTTCCAGATCGAGAGTTATCTTCGGTACCAGGGCGACAAATTCAGTGAGTACTTTGACGCCAACACCTACCTGCTGATCACGCGCGCCCTGGACTACTTTGACCCGGCCCGTGAGTACGACGGCAACCTCAGTGCCGCGCTGGCCCGGGCCACGGCCAGGTTCCTGCTGGTGAGCTTCACCACCGACTGGCGGTTTTCGCCAGCGCGCAGCCGCGAAATCGTCAAGGCCCTGCTGGACAACGGACGCGACGTGAGCTATGCCGAGATCGACGCACCCCACGGTCACGATGCTTTCCTGCTCGATGACCCGCGTTACCACGCGGCGGTGCGTGCCTATTTCGAGCAGACCGTGGCCCACGGCATGGAGGTGGCCCATGGCTGACCTGAGTGTGATGGAGCGCATTGCCCGCCTGGTGCCGCCCGGCTCGCGCGTTCTGGACCTGGGCTGCGGTGACGGCGCGCTGCTGGAGCACCTGCAGAAGACACGCCGTTGCAGCGGCTACGGCGTGGAGATTGACGACACCAAGGTGCAGGCCTGCCTGCGCCGGGGGGTGAACGTGCTGCAGCTGAACCTGGAAGAGGGGCTGACCATGTTCGGCGACGATGCCTTCGACGTGGTGCTGCAAATCGACACCCTGCAACACCTGCGCAACGCCGAGACCATGCTGCGCGAGACCGCACGTGTGGGCCGCATTGCCATCGTGGCCTTTCCCAACTTCGCCCACTGGCCCAACCGTCTGGCGGTGTTGCAGGGTCGGATGCCGGTGACCAAGCGCCTGCCCTACCAGTGGTACGACACACCCAACATCCGCGTCGGTACCTACGCCGACTTCGAGGTGCTGGCGCGCAGCTGCGGCCTGCGGGTGGAGGACAGCTTTGGCCTGCACGAGGGGCGGGAGGTGCGGAACCTGCCCAACCTGATGGCCAGTACGGCCGTGTTCAAACTCTCGAACTGAGGAATTCCCTTGGGCTTCAGGTAGCGGTCTCGCGTTCCGCGTCGGCGGCGAAGTCGCCGTTGTCCAGACCACCGGGTGCCCAGAACGGGTAGATCTCGGCGAAGGTGGCGCGAATCTGGTCCAGCGGCAGGTCGTCGAAGCTGCCGCGTTCGTTCACGTATTCCATGTGCTGGTTGCCGGCCCGGTCGAACGGGTGGTAGAGCGAGTCGTGGATGCCGTCGAACTCCAGCGCAAGCAGTCCGAACTTTTCGCACAGCGACAGATTGAAGGCGGGCGTGGCCTTGCGCCAGGCGCCGTCGATCCAGAGTTCGGTGTAGCCATGCCAGACAAAGACATCGGTCTTCATGGTCTGGCGCAGTTTCTCGGTGGACAGGTGGTTGCGCACGTCGGCAAAGCCCAGGCGCGCCGGAATGCCAGCGGCGCGGGCCACGGCGGCCAGTACCACTGCCTTGGGCACGCACCAGCCGTGGCCTTGCGCCAGCGCGGTGCTGGCGGTCATGCCTTTTTCGCTCAGGTCAATGCGATAGGGGTCGTAGCGCAGGCCGTCGCGCACGGCCAGGTAGAGCGAGATGGCGCGCTCGCGGTCGTTGGCACCGTGCGCATGTTCCCGTGCGAAGCCGCGGACGGCGGGATGGTCGGCGTCAATGCAGGCGGTTGGGCTGAGTGAATCGGTCGGGTGGACTGCCTGGGTGTTCATTGAGGGGCTTTTAGCAGAAATCCCCTATCCGCGCAGTCATCTGAAGGCGTCCCTGGCCCGGCCTGACGTCACTTCTGGAGACTTCATCCAAAAGTTGCACTGAACAGACATACAGCGGGCTGGCCCTTCTCTGGCAGCCAATGCGGGCGACTGCCGGTCGAATGTCAGGGATGCGTGGGAAAACCCGGCCTCATCGGCGCTTCAGTCCTTCGCCACCTGTCCGATATTTGATGGACACCCATTTTTTTCCTGAGGAGTCTTTCATGGACATGCGCGAACAGGCCGCCAATGCACACGGCACCCGCGGCGAAGCCGCCCACAACGCCGTTGGCCAGAACGGCAGCGCCGAGTTTCTGAGTTTCCGTCTGGGCGCAGAGGAATACGGTATCGACATCCTGCGGGTGCAGGAGATCCGTTCCTACGAAGAGCCCACGCGAATTGCCAACGCGCCCTCCTTCATCAAGGGTGTGGTGAATCTGCGCGGTGTGATCGTGCCGGTGGTGGACCTTCGCATCAAGCTCGGTTGCGAGAAGGTCGAATACAACGGGTTCACGGTGGTCATTGTGCTCAACGTTCGCGGCCGGGTGGTTGGTGCGGTGGTCGACTCGGTTTCTGACGTTCTGGAACTGGCCGGTGACCTGATCAAGCCGGCACCGGAGATGAACCTGTCGATGGACACGAGCTTCATCACCGGCATTGCCAGTGTGGGCGAGCGCATGCTGATCCTGATGGACATCGAGGCGTTGATGAGCAGCGCCGACATGGGCTTGATGGACGCCAACCAGAACCTGCAGTAAAGCTGGCGCAGCACGTGTGGAGGAAACACCGATGACCGCATCCCAGACCCAAGTCCGTTCTCTGGCGCGCCGTGTGGCCCTGCTGTCGGTGGCGCTGCTGGCCGCCGTGCTGGTGCTCACCAGCGGCATCATGGCCTTGGTGGCCGAAGGCCGTTCGCGCGATCGCGTCGTCCTCTGGGTCGGCGACAAGACGCAATCGGTGGCCGACTCGATCGACGCTTTCGACACCACCGCCCGGATGATGACCGACCGGGCCTACCAGCCGTTCCGTCGCAAGTTTGCCGACGTGTTTGAACTGGCCGCGGACGGCTCGATGCTGACCAGCTGGGGCATGCTGCTCAATGGCGACATCACCGAAGTCGACCTGTTCCATCAGCAGAACGGGGGTGTCGCCACGATCTTCATGCGCAAGGGCGACGACTTCGAACGCATCACCACTTCGCTCAAGCGCGAAGATGGCGAGCGTGCCACCGGCACCACGCTGGCGCGCAACCATCCGGCTTATCCGCTGATGCTCGAAGGCAAGACCTACACCGGTCGCGCTTCGCTGTTCGGCAAGCCGTACATGACCCACTACGAGGCCATCCGCAACGCGGCGGGTCAGGTGGTGGCGATCCTGTTCGTCGGCTTTGACATGACCGACTTCCAGAAGAGCCTGGAAGGCGTGGTGAACGAGGCGCGCTTCTTCGACACCGGCGCCACCTATGTGATCGATCCGCGCCAGAACAACGCCGACGCGGTGTTCGTGCTGCACCCGACGGCCGCCGGCAAGAAGGTGCTGGAGGTCTACCCCGAAGCCGATGCGATGCTGACCCGTCTGCGGGCCGAACCCGATGCGTTTGTCATGGACCCGACGCCCCTGCTGGGCGTGGCGATGAGCGATCCGTGGCTGGTCAAGCGCCAGGCCAAGGCCGGCAGCTGGTGGGTGATGGCGGAGGTCTCCGACGACGAGGCCATGGTGTCGCACTGGTCGACCATCTATGCGTTCTGGGCCTTGCTGGCCGTGGCGGCCGCCGGCATCGGCGTGGCGCTGTTCCTGCTGATCCGCAAGCTGGTCAGCCGGCCTTTGCAGGACCTGACCGTGGCGGTCACGACGGTGGCCCAGGGTGACCTCAGCCGCGGTTTCACATCGACCCGCAGCGACGAGATCGGTCGCCTGATCACCGAGGTCGAGGGCATGCGCCAGCGCTTCACAGGCATCGTCCAGCAGTTGCGCAGCGCGACCGACAGCATCAATGTGGCGTCGCAGGAGATTGCGGCGGGGAACCAGGACCTGTCCAGCCGGACCGAGCAGGCGGCCAGCAACCTGGAGGAGACCGCGGCGAGCATGGAAGAGC
>Ga0208242_100569_pt1 | contig 19325 bp, 23 predicted proteins | sample SubbioAug_CSW13A_FD_184825 | JGI IMG/M metagenome (GOLD analysis project Ga0208242, IMG submission 184825) | Serpentinite rock and fluid subsurface biosphere microbial communities from McLaughlin Reserve, California, USA - CR12Aug_CSW13A (SPAdes) | ecosystem: Environmental > Terrestrial > Deep...
TTTTAATCCTTCTTCACCTTTGTCCAAATAAATCCTGACCCAACGATGAATCACTGAAAAAACGATTCTATATTTACTTACAAGAGTTGAATATGATTCATGATCATTCACATATTCATTCACAATCCGCAACTTATATTCAAAACTATACTGCTTATTCTTTCCACCTTTTGGACGTCCCATAGTGTTCCTCCTATAAAAAAAGTAAACATCCTTTTTTATTGAATGTCTACTTTTAGTTTACTAGTTCAAAGGGAGATATCTTTCTCTTCTTTGGTTGGTTTAGACAAACCGAAATTATTGATGGGAAAGTAAAATATTTAAGTGAAAGTCAAGACCAACATATTATTTATGGATATATGCAGATTGGTGAGATATTAACTAAACCGGAAGACATCAAACAATTCTATTGGCATCCTCATGCGCAAGATAAGTTTTTAAATGAGAAGAATAATGCTTTGTATCTGCCTTCAAAAACATTATTTAATACAAATCTTCCAGGGTATGGGACATTTAAATACTCTAGTGAATTAGTTCTTACTAAAGAAGGATATTCTAGATCACAATGGAAACTTCCTAAAGTTCTTCAAAACAGTGACTTTACTTATCATAGTGATGCTAGTAAAAAAGCTGATTACTATCAATCAGCTCGTATTGGTCAAGAATTTGTTACTTTGGGTAATGATGAGATTAAACAGTGGATTATTGACTTAGTTGAAACCCATTGAGTTTAAATAAGACCATCATTTCTATCTTTTAAATGGTGTATTTTTAATCAAATTTTAATGTTTGTTGAAGAGTGCTTTAATGATGAGCAGCTATAATTCAATCAAACATCAAAGGAGAATTATCATGGCGACCTATGAACAAGTAGAAAAATTAAGATTAGCTGCAGGAGTATCATTTAAGGATGCTAAAGAAGCATTAGAAAAAACTGATGGCGATATGCTAGAAGCAGTTTTACTCTTAGAAAAAGAAGGCAAGGTGAACTCAAGTGAACAAACACAAAGATCATCTTCAACTTTCCAAGAGACCAGCCAAGAAGAAAAAACCCAAAGTAAAAATGATGACACTTTGTCTCGATTTGTGGATTGGTTAAAACATGTCCTTCATTTAGGAAACATTAATGATTTTGTCGTATACAAATCAGATAAAGATGTGATTGCGATTCCACTCACTATCTTTGTGGTTCTGCTTATTCTTGCGGCTGTATGGGTAGTATTTCCACTCATGATCATTGGATTATTCTTTGGATATCGCTATCGCTTTGCGGGACCAAACTTTACTGATAATAAAGTAAACCGTTCCATGGATATTGTGTCAGATGCGACACTTAAAGCTGGTGCGATTGTGAAGGAAAGTGTGGAATCTATTTCTAAAGAATTTAAGAAAGATGAACAATCATGAAACGAATATTACTCATTGAGGATGAACCTCAAATTGCGCGATTTGTCCAACTAGAACTCACTCATGAAGGTTATGATGTTTCAGTTGCACATGATGGAAGAGAAGGGTTAGAGCTCTTTAGAGCTCAAACCTTTGATGTCGTGTTGCTGGACATCATGCTTCCTTCCATTAATGGTATTGAAGTTCTTCGACGTATTCGATTTAATTCCTCAGTACCGATTATTATGTTGACCGCAAGAGATAGTGTGATGGATAAGGTGTCTGGTTTAGATAATGGGGCGGATGATTATATTACCAAACCATTTGCGATAGAGGAACTTCTAGCACGTTGTCGTAATGTCCTAAGAAAGCATGCGAAGCCTTCAATCTTATCATTTAAATCTTTAACACTTGATGTGGATACTCATGATTGTTTTGTGAATGGGGAAAAGGTTGAACTCACCAAGAAAGAATTTGAATTACTTCATCTTTTACTCATCAATAAAAACAAAGTTTTAACTCGAGAAGTACTGCTAGAAAAGATTTGGGGTTATGAGTTTGATGGATCTACCAATGCGGTGGATGTGTATGTGCGATACATTCGATCCAAGATTGAAGAACCTTATCAAGTCAAGTTCATTCATACCATCCGTGGAATAGGATACATTATTAAAGATGAGTCAGAATAAACTAAGTAAGCAGTCAAGTCAAATCGCACGCTCCTTGACACTGTCTTATTTCTTTTCTTTAATTTCTTTGTTTTTTGTTTTGAATATTATCATTGTTTCATTATTAACCTATGGTTTAATTAGTGAAGTTGAAGAACAAGTTCATCAATTACGTCAATACATCATAGTAAACAATGATGTTTGGGTATTCCCTGTGGATTATGATCAAAATATAACTTTTGAAAAGGTTAATATTGTGAGGGAAACTCAAGTCATGAATTTTATCTTTACAGGTTCGGCGATGAGGGATGCCACTTATCGAAGCTTTGGAGTCACTTCAAGTTTTAGATTATCGAATCCTCATTCATACAATCAGTGGGTTTATAGAATTCAATGGATTGAAGGTAATCAACCCCTCTCTGCAACAATCCTTCTTGAATCACGAATGCCTCGCTATATTGTGATTTTCTTAGGGTTCATTATGGTTCAGTTTTTACTTTTAATCTCAAGTACAATTAAGCAATCTGTTCGAATCCATCGTCAACTTAATCCACTTCAATCACTTTCTTCCACGACTAAAGTTCTTAAGAAAGATATTGCTCAATTGGCTGTAAGTGTGGATATGGATCAACTCAACTCAATCACCAAAGCCATTGAAAAGATTGATGCTTACAAACTCGATCATCCAATTCAAATCGATGCGAAATCTCAGGAATTAGCTGTTCTTACTGACACCATTAATGAAATGCTTATACGCATCAATCAAGCTGTAATCTTACAAACCGAATTTGTATCGAATGCATCACATGAACTACGGACTCCAATCTCAGTAATTCAAGGATATGTGAACTTACTTGATCGTTGGGGTAAAAATGATCCCGCTACTTTACAAGAATCCATTGATGCGATTAAAGATGAAACTGAGAACATGAAGACGTTAGTTGAAAATCTTCTATTCTTAGCTCGTGGTGATAGTGATAACATTCAACTCATGTTAGAGCAAGTCCATCTCAAAATGCTCTTTGAAGAAATCATTAAAGAAACAGGCATGATTCATGATGAACAACATATAAAGATATCTTGTGATGAATCACTAACGTGTGTTGCGGATCGTCAGCTTTTAAAACAAGCGATACGAATCATCATGGATAATGCATTAAAGTATTCCGTTAAAGATGCCACCATCTTTATGCGCGCACACCAACAAAATCAAGAAATAGTCATTTCGATTGCGGATGAGGGAATAGGTATAAGTCCTCAAAGTATTGATAAAGTATTTGATCGCTTCTATCGTGATGAACAAGCACGGGTGGTGAAAACCAAAGGGGCAGGACTTGGATTATCCATTGCAAAGTGGATTGTGGAGAAACATCATGGAAGTATTCAAATTATTAGTCGACAAAATATCGGAACTAAAGTCTCAATCACATTACTAGTATTAAATCGATAATTATGCAATAAAAAACAAGAAGAGAGCATCACTCTCTTCTTGTTTTATGATATCTTATTCACCATAACTCATAATAATGTAAATGATAATAGTTTAATACTTAATGTTATTTTAATTTAAGAATCTTTCATTAATGTAATGACATATTGATCAAAGAATGATTGTATTGAAATAAGATTAAACTTAGGAGAAACCTATGAGATATAGTGATGTGTTGATTATTGGAGCAAGTGCAGCAGGTTTTAGTGTTGCATTTTCCGCAAAAGGAATGGCAAATCTGTCCTGATGATCGATAAACATAAGCCTGGAGGTGAATGCACATGGTCTGGATGTATTACGAGCAAGGCATTTATTCATAAGGCAAGTGAAATTCATAATGTGAAGAAATATGTGGATTTTGACTATAACACCACGGAAGTGATGGAATATGTTCAAAAGGTTATTTCAAAGGTTTCATCTCATGAAAGTGTAGACGTCCTATCACAAACTGGTATAGATTTCATGAATGGAGAAGTACGTTTTAAAAGCAAGAATGTAGTTGAAGTTAATGGTGAGCTTATAACTGGGAAGAAAATTTTCATTTGTACGGGTTCTTCGCCACTAATTCCTTTAATTTCAGGTTTACTAGATATTGAATACTTAACAAATAGCTCGTTCTAAAGTTGTCAAGGTTAATAGCAGTCAGATTGGAGTGCATGTTTTATTTGAAAATCAACATGGTCAAAATGAGATTGAGGCAGAAAGATTATTTTTAGCACTTGGTAGAATTCCAAATGTTAATCACTTGAATCTTGATGCTGTTAACATTAAGTATAATAAAAAAGGTATTGAAGTTAATCACGCTTCAGAAACTTCAGTAAAAAACATTTATGCGGTTGGTGATGTTCTAGGGCTATACCTTTTATCTAACTTTGCGAATGAACAAGGCATCACAGCAGTTCAAAATGCATTTCTTCCATGGAAGAAAAGAGTTGACTATACAAAAGCTGAATGGTGTAATTTTACAAGTCTAGAGCTTGCATCTCTAGGTTTGACTTAAAATGAAGCGATTAAAAAGTAAGGCCAAACCATCAAAGTGCAACACTATGATTTAGGACAACTTGATTGTCAAAAAACAAAGAATCAAGAAATCGTAATGATCAAAGTTATTTTGAATAAACAAAATAGAATACTAGGTTGTACTATCCTTTCAGAATGTGCAGGAGAACTAATATCAGAAATGGTTTAGTTAAAACTTTTGGTATAAAATACGATAAGTTATCACGTGTGATTTATTCTTATCCAACATATTCTGAAGTGTTTGAGAAAATGGGGAAGGCTAGTTTTGTTGATAAAATTGAGGCTTATCCAATAGTAGTTAATAAGTTGGAACAAATAAGCAAAATGATTAGCATGAGTAATCATGTTTTTGTGTTACAAAATTGTACAATACTTCGATAAAAGTGAAGAAAAATCTAAAAGACTAATAGTGTTTTTCATGTTTACTTGTGAAAAAATACACGTTATATGTGATATATTCACATTATATGTGAAAATGTTAATTAATGGGTTGACATGTGTAAGCACTTTCGTTTAGAATTTACTTGTTAATAAATTAACAAGCAAGCAATATACGGGAGGTTTGCATGAAAAACAAGAAGTTGATGATTGTAGTCGTTGTTTTATTGATGGTAGTTGGTGTAGGAGGATATTTTGGATATAATCATTTCTTTGGAACACGTAAAGTAATCGTTGATTCCACTGAACAAGGTTTAAAGATTGCAGAATATGCTAATCCAGATGCTTTCATTACTCCTTTACAACTATTAGATTTGATGGAAAATGATAAAGGTGTCGTTGTCATTGGTGCTCTTAACCCAGCGCGTGGTGATTCTCCAATTTCAGGTTCATTCACTATGTGGAGAGGTGACTACTCAGCTGCTGAAGGTGTTTACAATTATGGTGGTATGGCTAACACAGTTGAAGAAATGGAAGCGATCTTATCTCGTTACGGAGTTAAGCAAGACACAACTATCGTTGTTTATGCTTCTAATGATCATCATGATGCTGCAAGATTATGGTGGCAAATTAAACTTTTAGGTCATAAAGATGTTCGTTACTTAGATGGGGGATTAAATGCTTGGATTGGTGCAGGTTACGCAACAGGAAGTGCAAATCCAACCGTTGAAGCAACAAACTATAAGGCTCCAAATCCTAAAACTACAGCTTTAGCAACATTTGATGATGTTGTAGCGGCATTAGCTGATTCTAACACTATTATTCTTGATACACGTGCCACAAATGAAGAAAAAGGTGAAACTACTTTAGCTGGAGCAGCAGGTCCTGGAAAAATTCCTGGTGCAACTTGGATTAACTGGACTCAATCAGTTCGCGAAGATACAACTCTTAAATCACGTGCTGAATTAGATGCAATCTATGGCAGTTTAAAAGGTAAAAATGTAATCACTTATTGCCAATCTGGAGTTAGAAGTGCACACACTTTACTTGTTCTAACTCAAGTACTAGGTATTGACAATGTTAAGAATTATGATGGTTCTTGGATTGAATGGAGTTATATGCATTATACTCAAAACAATCCTAAAGCAGTTGTCGAGAATGGCAATCGTTAATTTTACACTTAAACACTACTAACATGATAAAAACGGCTATTTTGGTCTAATACTATAGACTAGAAAAGTCGTTTACCACTTATTTATAGTATCATTGTGGGTCATGATCACATTTCAAAGGGAGTACTAAAACCATGGATAAAGTCGTATTTAGTGATGGTATTATTAAAAAAGCAGACAAAATAATAAATGAATGTATGGGTCTTGCGGATCCTTATTGTCAAAGTAGATGTCCCATGAGTACAGATGTGAAAACATACGTCAAACTTATTGGAGAAAAGAAATATGATGAAGCTATCAAAGTCATTCGAGATAAATTGTTTCTACCCAATACATTAGGTCGCATTTGTGCTCATCCATGTGAACTAGATTGTAGAAGAGCCGTAGAGTTTAATCAGCCTATCGCAATTGCAGCTTTAAAGCGTTTTGCAGCAGAACAAGCTGATGATGAATCCATTTGGGATATATCTACAGGTGTTTCAACTGGTAAGAAGGTTGCTATTATCGGTGCTGGACCTGCTGGCGCTCAAGCTGCAATTGATTTACGAAAACAAGGTCATTCAGTGACTATTTTCGATAAACTTAATGTTGTTGGTGGAATGATGAGAATTGGCATTCCAGAGTATCGTTTACCTCGAGAGATTATTGATTTTGAATACAACTATCTGACAAAACTAGGTGTTGAGATTAAACTAGGTGTTGAGATTGGGAAAGACATTGCGTTTAGTGTTCTCACAGATAATTATGATGCTGTCTTACTTGCTAATGGAGCTCATAAAGGAAATATCATTCCAATTCCTGGAAGTAAAGCTAATGGTGTTTTCCCCGCAACAGAATACTTGAAAGAAATCAGTTTAACACGTCAATTTCCAAGAGCTGGAGCTCGCATCATGGTCATTGGAGGTGGGGATGTAGCCATGGACTGTGCTCGTTCTTCTTGGAGAATTGGCGCACAAGAAGTGTATCAATGTTCACTGGAAGATTTCGATAATTTGCCTGCTTCACAAGAAGAGATTCATGAATCATTAGAGGAAGGCGTGATATTCAACGCTGGATGGGGTCCTGTTGAAATCATTGAATCAGAAGGAAAAGTGTTCGGGATTAAAATCCAAAAAGTAAAATCTATCATGGATTCTGAAGGTAGATTCAACCCACAATATGAAGGTGAACCACGCATGATTGAAGTTGATACAGTCATTATGGCTACAGGTCAACTTGTTGAAGATGTTACAAATGGCGCCATCTCTCAAACACGTGGTGGTCGATTTGTGGTTGATAAAGATACAATGTCAACAGAGAATAAAAAAGTATTTGTTGCTGGAGATGCCGCTGGAGGAGTGATTGTAGTTGAAGCAATGGCACTTGGACGTAAAGCTGCTAAAAGTATCAATTTATTCCTTAATGGAAAAGATTTAAGACTTGATCGTGATTTTGAAAAAGAATGGTCATATAAAACAAATCTTGACATTCCTTTACCAGAAGGGACTGAAGACAGACAACGTCTACATACTAATGTCAGACCAGCACAAGAGCGTAAAAAAGACTTTAAACAATCAGACTTAGGGTTTACAGAAGAACAAGCGATACTAGAAGCTTCTCGTTGCTTAGAGTGTGAATGCAAGCTTTGTATGAAAGAATGTATTATGATGAATGATTTTGGATCATGTCCAAAAGATATTCTTAGACCATTGTCTACAGATGGCAAGATGGAACCACTCTTAGCTTACTCATGTAATGCGTGTGATAACTGTACCATTGTATGCCCATTACAACTACCGATGAAAGAAATCTTCATTGGAGCAAGAAAAGACTTTGTTAAAGCAAATCATGGTGAATCTCCAATGAAAGGACATGCAGCTATCAAGATGCATCAAATTCTTGGCTTCTCCAAGTTATTCACCATTAAAGTTCGTGGAGGTAAGAAAAAATGAGTATTAATATTGATAAGAACAAACGATATGGGTTTATGCCTGGATGTAGTTTGCCTTCGTACAGTCCAGAAGCGGTTACAAAAACCACGGCTTATCTAAACTCGGTTTTTCCAAACTTTTCTGCAGTACAGAAATGTTGTGGAAAACCAACCAAGGCTGTAGGACAGTATGATCTATTTAAACAACGATTTGCGGATCTACAAAAAGATATGGACGATGTCAATATTGACGAAATGATTGTGGCATGTCAGAGTTGTAAACTAACGTTTGATGAAGCTAGTCCAACACCAACACATTCATTATGGGAGATTTTCCCATTGATTGGACTACCTGAAGAATTACGTGGAAAAGCGAAGGGTAGTGATGTGGTATTTACGATTCATGATTCATGTTCTACTCGTCATTTACTGGGTCTACATGATGGGATTCGTTGGATTTTGAATGAGCTTGGTTATAAAGTTATTGAATCAAAATATTCAAGAGAAAAAACACGTTGTTGTGGATTTGGGGGCATGGTTGTACCAGCTAATCCTGAAGTCGCTGACAAGGTCATGAAGAAACGTGTTGAAACACTCGAAAGTGACTATGTTGTGGTATATTGTTCTGCATGTCGTTCATCTATTCTTAAAGGTGGCGCAAAATCATGGCATATTTTAGATTTAGTATGGGGACCCGTTGTTTATGCAGATGCACAAGCTCCCGAGGATGTGTTATCTTCTCCTTTAAAAGCTTGGATGAATCGTTATAAGTCTAAACGTGGGATCGCAAAAACTTTGAGATAAAAATGGAGAAAAAAATGAACAAGAATCTAAAAACCTTAATAATTATCGGTGTATTAGCTTTATTATTTTATGGTGTTTATGCATCAGGATTAATGAATACTTTGAGTAGTTATGAAGAATTTCAAGCAATGATTACAGAAGCAGGCGCATTAGGTTATCTAATTTATGTATTAGTCTATATCGTTTCAGCGGTGTTTTCACTTCCTGCTAGTGTCATTACAATCAGTGGTGGAATTGTATTTGGTCCAATCATGGGTGGCATACTTGCATTAATTGGTGCAACCATTGGAGCGTCTGCTGCATTCCTTGTTTCTCGCTATATTGCTCGTGATTTTATTGTTCAAAAGTTTGGAAATAATGCAATCTTTAAAAAGATTGAAGATGGAGTGGCTAAGAATGGCAAAGATTTCTTGATCTTAACCCGTTTGGTTCCAATTTTCCCATATAACATTCAAAACTATGCTTATGGTGTAACCAATATCAATTTGCCTACATTTGCGATTGTTTCACTCATTACCATGGCTCCTGGTGCATTCATTTATGCCTACATGGCAGGTGAAATTGCGCAAAACGGTGTTACTCCAATGTTGTTTGTTCAACTCTTAATTGCGGGAATAATTCTATTTGGAGTATCTCAAATTCCAAAGTTCTTCGCAAAAAGAAAAGGAATTGACATTGAAGCATTGAAAAATTAGTTCAAAAAGAGGTTCATATGAAAAAAATAATCAAGTTTAGTGTATGTCTTGTGTTGATTTCAACACTTCTCATGTCAGGATGTGCATCACAAAGTAAGAATGAAACATTAGAAGAACTGTCTTGGGATGAAATTGTTAACCTTGCATCAGGAACAAAGGTTACTTTTTATGGTTGGGGTGGAGATGAAAACATCAATCGTTGGTTAGATATTACCGTAGCAAACGTTTTGAAGGAGCGGTATAATATCACATTAGAGCGCGTTCCAATGCTTCCTAACCAGTATCTACCGAAACTACTAAGTGAAAAACAACTTAATGCATTAGGAACTATAGATATTGTTTGGATAAATGGAGAGAACTTCTTTAATGCAAAAAATCAAGATTTGCTTTATGGACCATTCACAACTAAACTACCAAACTTTAATACATACATTGATATGAATTCACCAGATGTAAACTATGACTTTGGACATCCTGTAGAAGGCTACTCAGCTCCGTATGGTAAAGCTCAAATGGTCTTCATTGGAAATGGTGAACTCATTCAAACATTTCCAACTTGTCACCTTAGATTAAAATCCTTAGTAGAGCAATTTCCTGGGAAAATCACTTATCCAGATTTGAGTGACTTCACAGGAAGTGCATTCATTCGGAACATAATCTATGATATTGTGGGTTATGAAGTATTTATAGGACTCGAAGCAGATCGAGAAAAAGTGAAATCAGCTATTCAACCTGCTCTGGATTACTTAGTTTCACTAAAACCATACCTATGGCGACAAGGAGAAACGTATCCTTCAACGATTGCTTTACTTGATAATATGTTTGCGGATGGTGAGGTCATTATGACTATGAACTATACACCATTTCATATTGCGAAGAAAATAGAAGAAGGATCTTTCCCAAGTTCCTCTAAATCATTTTTGTTTGATAAAGGAACCATTGGAAATACTCACTTCTTAGCTGTTCCATTCAATGCTCCTAACAAAGCCGCAGCTCTAGTGGTTATTAATCATATATTATCTCCAGAAGTTCAAGTGACAAAATATGATCCGATTGTGTGGGGTGACCTACCAGTGACAGACCCTAATCGATTAACCGCAGCTCAACGTCAAGCATTCAATGCAATTAAGCTAGGAGAAGGTGTAATTCCCCAAGACATTTTGCTTCAACACCGAGTACCAGAAATGCGTGCCGAATTAGTACCAATTATTGAAAGTTTATGGAGAGAATTTGTTCTGGGTAATGACTAAACATCGTGTGAAATTTAAGCCTTATATCTTATTAATGCCTGTTATGTTTTTTATACTAGGCATTTTTGTCTCTGGAATTGCCTCTGGGTTGTTTATTAGTCTAGGGTACTTTCCTGAGATTGGGCTTAATACGTTCACATTTAAATATTATAAAGAAATCCTCCATAGTCCCGATTTTCTAAGATCATTTGGATTTAGTTTTTATACCTCACTCATTTCATCTTTGATTGCAGTGATATTGGGTTTATTGCTTTCGTACCTAATAATTTTTAATCGAAAGAAAAAGCCGGGGCGGCTCACTAATTTGTATAAGGCACCAATCATTGTACCTCATACAATAGCCGCTCTTTTAATCTTTATCTTACTAACTCAAAGTGGTTGGGTAGCTCGCCTTATGTTTCAGTTTGGTTTTATTGAAAACATGACTGACTTCTCTCCATTAGTTTTTGATCGCCAAGGTATTGGAATCATTATGGCTTATGTTTGGAAAGGCTTACCATTTATCACCTTAGTAACGTGCGATATTCTACGAAGCTTAAATGATAAATATTCAAAGATTGCGGCAAACTTAGGTGCAAATCGTTTTCAGGTGTTTTGGTATGTTTTGTTGCCACTAATTCTACCTACAGTAGCTTCTGGATTTATCATTCTATTTGCATTTTCTTTTGGAGCATTTGAAATCCCTCATCTATTAGGACCTTCATCACCTTCTACATTACCGATCATGTCATATATATACTATAACAGTGTCAACTTAGCAGATAGACCCTATGCTATGGTTATCAATATGTTTATTGCATTGTTTTCTTTTATCACGGTTGCACTTTATGTCTTAACGTTTCAGTTTATTAAGAAGTTTAACACATAACACAAAGGAGGAGGTACTCGTATGAAAGTAAAAACAGGGTTCACTATGTTAATCTTTATAGTCCTTCTTTTTCCATTTGTAATTATGGTTGGTTGGAGTGTTGCAGCATCATGGCCATGGCCAAATTTATTACCACAAGCATTTACTCTAAGAGCTTTTTCATATCTTATTGATCCTACCACAAGAGCATTTAAGATAATGCTTAGTAGTATTATGTTATCTTCTGTGGTTACGGTGTTAACTTTGATTATCAGTATCCCTGCAGCACGTGCTTTAGCATTCTATAACTTCAAAGGAAAATCAATCATTAAAATATTGATTTTGTTGCCGCTTATTGTGCCTATGTTGACAGTAAGTATGGGAGTTCATTTAAGGTTTATACAGTTTGGACTTGCGAATACTTTTTTAGGAGTTGTACTGATTCATGTGATTCCAGGTATTCCATATGGAGTGAAAATCTTATTAAATGTGTTTGAACTCAATGGCAATCGTATTGAATCTCAAGCAAGAACTTTAGGAGCCTCTTCACTTCAAGTGATGAGATATGTTACATTACCTATGATTACTCCAGGTTTAATTATTGCAGGGAGTATTATCTATATAGCTTCTTTTAGTCAGTATTTTATTACTTTTTTAATCGGTGGTGGAAGAGTCGTTACATTTGCAATGTTTCTGTTTCCGTTTGTAGAGGCTGGAGATCGAACTATGGCATCTGCGCTTAGTATTGGGTTTATCTTTTCAATAATTATCGTACTGTTTGTGAGTGAAAAGATAGTGGGCAACTTTTTTGAGAAAAGTAGTCAATACTATGTTTAGTCAGAAGGACCTGTTATGGCAAGAATAACTTTAAAAAACATAAGAAAATCATATGATCAAAAAAGTGTGCTAAACAACATTAATATGATCATTGAAGAAGGAAAATTTACGGTTTTACTCGGTCCAAGTGGTTCAGGAAAGACTACACTTCTACATGGGATCGCTGGGCTTGTAAGTTTCGATCATGGAGATATTTTCTTTTATGATAAACTCATGAATCATGTTTCGATTGATAAAAGAAATGCAGTACTTGTGGATCAAAATTTGCTCTTATTTCCTCACATGAATGTTAAAGATAACATCGCATTTGGTTTAAAAATGAGAAGAGTTAATAAGAATGAAATCCAACAGAAAGTAGAAGAATTAGTAAGGTTGTTAGAACTTAACGGTCATGAGAATAAATATCCAAATGAACTTTCTGGTGGACAAATGCAACGAGTTGCTATTGCGCGAGCTTTAGCGATTGGGGTTGAAGTATTACTTCTTGATGAACCATTTTCAAAACTGGATATCGTATTAAGAAAGAACATGCAGGAGTTTGTGAGAAATCTTCAGCAAACTCTAAAAATCACGATACTGATGGTCACTCATGATCAAGAAGAGGCACTCTCAATTGCGGATAAGGTTGCATTACTTATTAATGGAGAAATCAAGCAATATGACACACCTCACCGTATCTATGAAAAACCTGGTTCCAAAGAAGTTGCGGATTTCTTTGGGGTAAGAAATTATATGCAAGGAAACATAGTGAATGGTAAATTGAGAACTGAGATTGGAATCTTTGATACTACCTTACCAAACCACGAAGAAATTACCTTCATGTTTAGACCTGAAGAAATCATACTTGTTCCAAATCATAGTGAAGGCATTAAAGGAGTTGTTGTGAAGAGAGTTTATTCGGGAGATAAGATTGTATATACCATTAAGGTGCAAAAGTTGAGTTTAGTAGTCTCTAGTTTTACTCATAAAGATTATCAAATTGATGATGAAGTTAATATAAAACTTATGTTTGATCAAGCAGTCTATTTTAAATGACACTATAATGGAGGTATTGATATGTTAGATAGTAAAGCGCGAAAGATGATTCAACCTATCTTTGATAATTCAGCAAATTTCTTCATTAAAAGAAACATTTCCGCAAACCAAGTGACTTTGATTGCATTTATCATAGGGTTAATTCCTGCAATCATGATCTACTTCAATATTCCAACCATCATAGCGATTGCCACATTATGGTTTTCAGGTTTTCTTGATGCTGTGGATGGAACAGTTGCGAGAAAGACAAAAACATCCTCACCTTTCGGAACCATCATGGATATTACATTTGATCGACTTGTGGAAATATCGCTTTTATTAGTATTTGCCTTGAAGTATTCGACCAATGTGATGGCCTTTGTTCTCTTAGCCTGTTCGATTATTGTAAGCATGACAATATTTCTAACAGTCGGTGCTGCATCAGATAAAGTAAGCGAGAAGACATTTTACTATCAAGCGGGGTTAGCCGAGCGAACCGAAGGATTTATTATGTTTTCAATTATGGCATTTTTGCCTCAATATATTGATATCATTGCATTAATATTCTCAGCTATGATCATCATAACTGCATCACAACGATTCTACGAGGCGTATAGGTTTTTTAAGGAATAAAAACTCAAAGCAAGTTTGGAGGTATTATATGATATATGTTGTGTTAAAACAGATCAATAATTTTGGCTTTTCGTATGCAAAATGGGTGAATGGAAAACAACAAGGATATCATTGTAAGAATTCTCAATCAAATGATGAGTTTTATCTTGTTTCTATGACATGTTGTGAGTTTATTGAAATGCAGTCAAAAGGAATGTTTGAATCTAGCAAACCACTGACAAAGCATTTAATCTATGTTCTTCAAGTAGACGGTTGTGTCGACGCACTTATTTCCAAACACAAGCAACTTGAAGAAAATCCTATGGTTATTCATGTTCTTTTTGATCCACAAGATGAAATTGAATATTTTATCAAAGATATGTGGAACGCACTTATCAAAATTCATAAATCTAAAAAATCACTTAGAATGACATCAAAGTGATTTTACTGTTGTCATTAATTCTTAACAATAAATCGTTTATACTTAGACTTATCAATAGGTAGTGATATCGATTCAAACACGACCTCAACATTTAAAGTTATATCATACGCTTCACATTCTTGTGTTAATCGTTGAATAAGTTGGTGTCTTAAATCTTCTAAGTCATGATATAGGAGAGGATCGATGGTAATCTTTATGGATTGATCCTTGTTTTGAGTGACTTGATATTCTCGGATGTTTTCAGATGTTGTGATAATCCAGCGACTCATTAAGTCTGGAAAGATAGTTTGAACCAAGCCATCTTTTCTGATGAAGCTTAATACATCATCATGTCTTCCTAAGACATTCTTAATCGTTCTGAAATGACTTCCACAAGGACAAGGATCATCTAAGACAATGAGGTCATTCATTTCATAACGAATCAAAGGCTGGGCTAAGTTCACTAAGTTCGTAGCAATCATATGTTTCGCAACTACATGTGGTTTGGTTATATCTTGATAGTTTTCATCAAGAAGTTCCACATAAACTAAATCTTCATTAATATGTAAATTGCCTAAATGACACGCCGAGGCAAATTGACCTTCACTGGCTTGATAGATCTCGATGACTTTACATTCAAAAATATCTTGAAGTCTTTCTTTCTCTTCCTTCTCTAAGACTTCCGCATACGTCACAATCATCTTTAATGGCTTTTTAATCCAATGGGCATGCGGTAATAGGTAACGACATAAACTAGGCGGTGCCATAAGAATATTGATTTTAAGTTTATTAATGTGTTCAATTACTTCTGTAGTAGGAGTCATGGTGGAAAGGTATTTGAGTGAAATAATAGGGGAGTTAATATCATTAAAACCTTGCGAGAACACACGAAGCATAAACAGGATTTTAAATGGAAGATATTTTAAAGGAATTCCACTGCGTGCTAAAAACACATAAGGAAGTTTTCGCGTCAGTGATTTAGGAGTAATGTATATTCCTTTATTCCCGCTAGTTCCACTGGAAAGACCAATTACATATTCATTAAGATAATAACCTAGATAATCTTGTTTTAGTTCTTTTTCAACCGCATAATGCATAACATCATCTTTACGAAGTCCTACGGTGTTTACATCATCAAAGTGTTCCATCATGATACTTTTATTAATGATAGGAAGTTTTTTCATATCCTCTAGTGAAGATAATGTGACATCCTTTAAAGTGTGCTTATAAAAAGGAGAATGTTTTTGTGAGTATTCAAGAAGAGATTGAAGTTGTTTCAATTGATATTTTTGAATATCTTGAAGTGAGTCACCTTTGCGATGAATCACAAGTTTTATATAATCAAATAGTCCACTCATAGCAGTTTCTCCAAAAGTTTATCTTCTTTTTCACTACCCCCACTAGGACGTAAGAATCGAGTATAGAAGTATTCAATCCCATACTTGTAGCCACTCTTTTCCCAAACCATCAAAAAGACTCCCCAAATGAGTGCAAGTGTAAGACCAAAGAGTAAAGCTCCAGGAATATCTAGGCTAATATTTGGGTTAATCATTCTTAGTAGTGAATACACAGCGGCACTAACAACACTCTCAATAAAGAAGATGGATAACCCTGCGACTCCAAAGCGTTTAAAGAAAGATGAAATAGGATTTAATTCTTTATGCTTACCATAGTCGTACACTTTTAAAACCAAAAGAATAAAGAGCATAAATAATCCATTTTGGGCCATCATGAGGGCAAACCATACTGGATCAATGGAGCGTTGAAGCATCGTATCAGGAAGTAGGATGTATAAAGCAACTCCTAAGACAAACAAAAGTAAACCAAGAGGAAGGACTTGCTTAACCACTCCTTTAAAGTCAAAGGTCACTAATAATGTGGCTATCCATGCCCCAAATAAGGCGAAGGATAAATACGGGAAGATAGGATTATTCTTATTCACTAACCAGTTTAATGATAAGATCACTGGCCAATTTGATGCATCTATGGCATCAAGATACATCGTATATAAAGGAATACGAATGAGGGATAAGATGAAGAACACTAAAGCACTCACAAGAAAGAAGTTTGAAGATTGTGCTTTGATTGATGTTTGCTGAAAGCGAAAGAACAAGCCTAAGAGTAAGATATTCATGCCAATCATCACAAGACTATCCACATATAGTACTCTTTCTAATGTTATACCTATGAGTTGTCCGGAAGACAAAAGTTCCACTAGAATACTATGACTCATAAACTTCTCACTCATGTGCGCAAGTCCTGGGCCGGTTAATATAAAGTATAAATAGGCAATGATAAGGATGAAGACACCACTACGAACATTGTGTTTCATGGTTGTTTTGAAAGGAAGTTGTTTTTCTTTAATCTTACGCATATGTTGGTGAGTATGAACCAAACCACTAATCATAGCGAACACTCCTGCAAACATAAGCATGAGTCCAATGAGTGTGACGATGAGGGGTGGATTGTCTAAATCCAGTTCAAACAGACCGTTGAAATAGTAAAATGCAGTATGCATCACAAGTAAGACAAAAATACCGATTCCACGCAAAACGTCTAATCCACGATAGTTCTTTTTCATGATGTGATCCCCTATGTTATTATCTTCATCATATCACTTTTGATTAAAAATGAAAGATAAGAAAACACCATCGTAGATGGTGCATTAAAGGAGTGGTTTTTCTTGAAGCAAGAATAATTCAAATAAGTAGTGAGGAATATAAAAGGTATGATGATGTTCATCAAAACCAATGTTCTTATTTGAAAGTCTAACTGAAAGTTTTGGTTTTACACTTTGAACAAAATTTGTGAAAGAGCGAGAAAGTTTATGATGAGATGATTTGACTTCAATTGGACACATTTGCCCCTCATACTTAATGATGAAGTCCACTTCACTGTGTTGATTTGGTTCATAATAGTAAGAGGTTTTATGACTTGATTTGATTGTTTGAGCGATACTATTCTCGTAAAAGGAACCTTTAATGGTTGAACTGTCGTTGAGTATGTTTTGAATGATTTCTTCTCCAAATAAACTCACGAGAAGTCCAGTGTCTGAAAGATATACTTTAAAACTTGAAATATCAACATTTGACTCAATAGGGAAAGCTGTGTTGTTTAATCTTAAGGTTTTAATAATCATATGACTGTCTTCTAACCATTGTAAGCTAGATTCGTAGTGTCTTGAGCCTGCCCCTTTTTTTACGAGTTTATATTGAAATTTCTTATTATCTTTAGCAAGCTGAGATGGAAGAGATTGATAACATTCGCGAACCTTAATGCGTTCACTACCTTGTGCATATTTTGCCATATCATTGTAGTAATCATTAACTAAATGCTTTTGAATACTGTATGTATCCTTAAATGATTGATTCGTTACATACGATTTAACAACTTCAGGCATACCTCCGACAAGGATATATTTTGTGTATAAATCATTGAGTTTCTCGTGAATGATTGTTGGTAAAGGTGTCAATGTTTGTAAAGAAGATTTCATCGATTCGATGATATCTTCGGGAACGCTCATTGCCCAAAGAAATTCCATGAAGGTCATTGGAGTCATGATTTTAGTTTCCACATAACCAACGGGGTATGATGATGAAGCGATGGCGACACCTAATGCACTTCCAGAGGCGATGATTCGACAAGGAAAAGATTCGCTAAGAAATTTTAAAGCTGTGAGGGCAGAAGGAGCCGCTTGAATTTCATCAAGAAATAAAATGGTTGAGGTGTCAAATTCAGTATCAAGAAATGATAATCTTAGAAAATCTAAAATATCTTGTGGATTTCGTGTTCGATTGAATAAATCAACAAATGAAATATCTTTCTCAAAGTTAATTTCTACACATTTTAAATTCATTTCTTTTGCGAACGAGCGAACAATATAAGTTTTACCCACTTGTCTTGCGCCATGAATAATGAGGGGTTTACTTTGATTCGATGCAAACCATTCTTTGATCTCTATTTCGATTTTTCTTTTCATACTTCTACCTCACTCATATTATAGCAACTTATAAAAAATTGCAAAATGCAAATAAATATCATATAAAAAGTTGCAAAATGCAAATAAATATAAGTTTCACCTTATTATTCCCTAATTATCTAAGTTATCAAACTTTAATAAGTGAGTTCTGATACAATAAAATCATTAGGAGAAATATCATGATAGAACTAAAAGAGATTGGGTATGATACCTTAAAAGAAGTCATTGAAATTTATGATACATTAAGTGATGGGGATAAAAAACATGTAGCTCCCAATATCTATTCACTTGCGGAAGCGTATATTAATCATTCGATCGCATGGCCTAGAGCTATTATGTTAAATAAGGAAGTGATTGGCTTTGTGATGCTTGGACTTGATAACTATATGGCTGATGAACATGATTGGCCTGTTTATTATTTATGGAGATTTATGATTGCGAGTGAGTTTCAAGGCCAAGGATATGGAAAACAAGTCTTAGATTTAATTGTTCAAAAGTGTAAGGAAGAAGAGCGAAGATATCTATATGTTTCATGTACTCGCATTGATCCAATGCCTTATGAGATGTATATCAAATATGGATTTATTGATACTGGAAAAGTAGAAGATGGGGAGCAAGTGTTGAAGTTGAAGATTGAGTAGTTCAATCTTTATGTGTCAATCATTTGATAAGTGATCGCATGATATCATTAAAAGAAAAGAAAAGAATACTCGCATTTAGACTGCACCCTGTTTAGTAGACAAATAAAAAAAGACACCGATGTTGTCTAAAACGAAATACCTCTATAATTGGATTATGGAGGTATTTTTTATATGGCTAAGAAAGGTCAAAATTTCAAAAAATA
>Ga0208242_100570_pt1 | contig 18991 bp, 19 predicted proteins | sample SubbioAug_CSW13A_FD_184825 | JGI IMG/M metagenome (GOLD analysis project Ga0208242, IMG submission 184825) | Serpentinite rock and fluid subsurface biosphere microbial communities from McLaughlin Reserve, California, USA - CR12Aug_CSW13A (SPAdes) | ecosystem: Environmental > Terrestrial > Deep...
ATAATCCTAAAAGAGCAATCAAAGACAGGAAGATGGGAGCACTGCCGAAAATCTCATTAATGATAAAATCTAATACAGCCATAATTTCCTCCTTTATTAATCAAGCCATGGCTTGTTTGGGCTACATTGTCTATTCCCCAACCCTATAAAAAGCGGATACGAGAAGCATAATCTTTCACATGTTGCTTATTGATCTGTTCCCCCCTTCCTGAATCAAGATTAGCACTAACCCACAAAGGTGGATCAATGTTTCTTTCAACACAATTCTCAACAACTTGAGCTACTAATGCATTAAGTACAGCCATGCCCAAAACAGAGGAGGTAGGAGCAAACTTGCTTTCTACACCATCCATTGAGCATGTTGCATCACCAAGCGGGCACTTCAAGTCAATCACAACATCAGCCAAATCCATCAGTTTATAGCCACTTGAATGACGAGATGACACCTGTTTTGAATAAGTGAGAGAAGTTAAAGCAATGATTTTGCATCCTCGCTTTTGTGCAGCTAAGGCCATATCCACAACCGCACCATTACGCCCTGACACTGAGGCTATAATAAAGACATCATCAGAAGTTAATGTCTCATAGGACAAGGCATCATTAGCCCATCCTTCAAGTCTTTCAAATGTGGATGATATCAGTGCGATAGGTGGAACACTCATTTGTGGATAAAGCAGTGCATTGACAGGAACTAATCCTCCAGAGCGATAAAACATTTCTAAGGCAAACATTTGCGAATGCCCACTTCCAAACACATGAATAAGTCCTTTGTTTTCAATCGCATGACTCATCAAATAAGCTGCTTGAAGGATAGAATCGTGTTCCTCACTGAATTGTCTTTGAAGTTGATCCATTAAATCATGATAATAATCCAGGTACTTCATAGTATCTTCACCGACTCCACATAAGCCATTGCCTTGGTTTCAATTTCAACTTTATCCACAAAACTATGGATGACAATCACTGGAACTTTAGCCCGTTGTTTGAGGTTTTCAGCAAGTTCAAGAGATGTGAAAATCACATCACATTCCACACTGGAAGCCGTAGCAACATCACCCGCAAACACTGAAGCTGTAATACCATTCTTCTTAAAAGCTTGATCCAACTTCATTTTGAGTAAAGTGGAGGAGCCCACTCCAAATCCACAGACGGCTTGTACTTTAAGTTCTTTCATACGTTTTCTCCTTGATGGTTTAAGTGAATAAGTTGATGAATGGTGGTAATGTCATTGGCCTCTTTGATTTGTGTGATGATGGTTTCATCACTTAACAACTCGGCCAAAGCCACTAAGCCATCCATATGGTGATGTGCTGAAGGTGCACATAAGCCAAAAATAAGGTGAACAGGATCATTGTGAGAGTTGAAATACACCTCTTTCTTACTGACCAATAATGCCAAATCATGTTTAATGACACTTTCATCAGGTTGAGCATGAGCAATCGCAATACCTGGTGCAATCACAAAGTAAGGGCCTAATCGATCATAACTTTGAATCATGTTTTGAATGTATTGAGGATGAATGCTTTCGTTGTTTAAGAGAAGTTGTCCGACCACTTCCATTGCTTCTTTAGCGCTCAATTGATCATGAGTTAATGCGATGTTTTCTAGTCTAATCATTGGTTTGATCCTTTCATTGCGAGAATGTCTTGAATGGAGTTGGAATAAAGAAGGGTATTCATGTTGGATTCGTGCTCACACAGATGGATGAGTTTAACTAAGCCCATGTCTTCTTTGGCTTTGGAAGCAATCACGAAGATGACTTTCACCTCTACACTTTTCTTGTCTCCAAAGCTGAGGGGTTCATGCAATCGTAGACAACTGATACCATTGTGAATAACACCATCATCGGGGGCAGCATGCACAAAAGCAATATGAGGAAGGATCACCATGTAAGGACCTAGATGATCAACTGCCCAAATCATTTTTTCAATGTAGGAGGGTTTAATTCTTCCTTCTTCTAATAGGGGTTGTGCAGCCTTGTGGATGGCTTGTCTCCAACTTAAACTGGTGTTTGAGAACTGAAATTGATGTGGCTTTAGCATCATACCCATGGTTAAGTGTTCGTGTTGATTCACATGGTAGGTTTGAAGAACACGTTCACACTGTTTTTGATAGGTAGCGTTCCATACACTCTTTTCAATGCGATCTTGATCCATTAGATTGAGTAAGGGATGCACCACAATTTCATTTTTAATCCCAAGTGCAACGGTGGTAATCACCGTATCAAAGATGGTGTGAGAACGGAGTGCTTCAAATTCATTCAAAGAATACGGTCCATGCAAATGATGATGAGGTAAGATGTGTTGAAGTCGGCTCATCAATAATTGGGACGTTGCGCTACCATGAGGACACACAATCGCAATCTTTAATTGAGAGTCGATGGTTCCTAATGATTGAATCAAAACACCACAGTGCATCACGATATATGAGATTTCATGATCATTGAAACTGAGTTGGTGTTCTTTTTCAAATTGCAGTAAGCATTGTTGAGTGACATCATAGATGAGTGATAATGAGACTCTTACATCTTCAATCATAGGATTCTCAATGAAAGATTGATGTTTTATTCGTTGCAGTGTCGCTTTCAAATGCATGAGTAAACTTTGAATGTGCACGTCTTCTTCATTCACGTTGATATGAAGAGAATTGCATAATGAATGAAGTAGTAGTGTAGCTAACTCATCTTGGTGGCGATGTACTTGCATTGAACCTATGGAAAGTCGAGAGGATTGAATGATGACTTGAAGTCTTTGTTTTGCATCATCATCCAACGCCAAGTTCTCAGATGAGGGTGTATTCAATGTACAGCGAATCATGAGTAGCGTTGTAAGCACTAAAACTAAAGTGTACGAAGTCGGTTCAAGTTCAATCTTTGATTCCTCTTGAACATCTTTAATCCATTGTTGACTTGTTTGGTAATGATGTGGAAATGATTGTGATAAATAAGTGATGGTTAACTCAATAGGAAGTAAAGGCAACCACGTTTGAATTAACTGATGTCTTAAATTGGGTTCATCCAAATAAAACATGAAGCCATGAGTGGTTTGTTTGAACACCGAAGAAGATAGTTGAAAAGTTTGCTTACAACGACCAATATCACGAGTAAGGGTCTGCCTTGATACATAGAGTCTTTCTGCACATGCTTGCACAGAAACTTTTGAATGTGTCAATGCGATGAGAAAGATTAAGTACTGTCGTGATTGAGGATTGATGTAGTTTAAGTCTTGACTCAGTTTGCTCCAATGGGCGTTCTGTTTATCTTGAATATAGATGCCTAATGAAGGTTTACTAATAACTTTAAGCTTGAATCGCTCTCCTTCATGGTTAATAGCCTTGAGTTCATTTCTAATGGTTTTTGAACTTACCTTAAAATGAAGTGCTAAGGTTTCAACACTTAGAGGATGAGGTGAATTCATTAGAACTTGAACAAGTAAAGACTGTCGTTGAGTGATCATGGTTTTTCCTCGCTTTTAGTATAAGTAAAATTTCAATCCTAGGATGACTCACACTGATTGCAAATTGTGGCAATGAATGAGTCAAATCTAGTATAGACCCACAGCTTTCAAAATCTCAAGTCATCTACGGTCAATTTGACATCAAGTTAGAATAGGATAGAATGAAGTATAAAGAGGTCACTTATGTCACATGAAAAATTGAATCAACTTCACTTGTATATTTCTTTGTTGTCAAAACAGAAAGCCACACCTGAAGACTTTGAAAAGGTGAAGCCTTTCATTGATGAACTTACAATGATGGATTGTTTTGCGCTAATGGATGCACGACGTCTTGAGGGTGAAAGTCATGAGTTCATCCTATCCTATCTGGATCGTGTGTTGTTAACGTTTTATCCTGTACTTAAACAGATTAACTATGCAATTGAAAAAGATACCTTCATTGAGCATCTGCATTTAGAAAATGAAGCTTTCCTAAAGCATTTAGACTCAATCAAAGTGTTTCTAAAAAACGATGGATTAAAACGAAGAAATGAGTTAAAAGCCTTGTTTGAAGCATGCGAAGTCATGAATGTTCATTATTTAAAGAAAGAAAATATTCTTTTTCCTTTACTAGAAAAGAAACAAGAAGAACTTAAAGGATTAACACTGATGTGGTCACTTCATGATCAAATCAAAGCAACGCTAAAGCAGCTTCTTGATGCCTTTGATCATGAAAGTGAGCAACGTGTGAGTCAACTAATCGGACAATACTTCTTTCAAGCCATAGGTCTTGTTCAAAAAGAAACGTACATCTTGTTTCCTGCCTTAAGTCTATTATCGATTAATGAACATGAAAGTATGCGTGAACAAAGTTTTGAATATGGTTTCGCTTGGATAAAGACTCCTGAATTTAGAAAAATAGATTCCATACTTCCTCAATCTCTGAATCAAGTGTACATCACCCAAACTGGAGTTCTCTCTTTTGATCAACTTACGCAGTTTCTCAATCTATTACCATTGGATTGCACGATTGTGGATGAACATGATAAAGTCATCTATTTCAATAATCCTAAAGAACGCTTTTTCCCACGCAGTGCAGCTGTTTTAGGACGAGATGTGGTGAACTGCCATCCTGGGCACAGTGTGCACATGGTGATGAAAATATTGGCAGCTTTTAGGAATAATGAGCGAGATGAAGCCACTTTTTGGATTAACTTCAAGGGTAAGAAACTCTACATTCAGTACTTAGCGATGCGTGATGATCAAGGTAACTACAAGGGAGTGGTTGAACTTACCCAAGATGTGACTTCTTTTATTGGACTCGATGGAGAGAAAAGGCTTCTTGATTGGGAATAAAAGCGCTTCCATAATTTCACATACTTTGATGGTCAAATGACTTTATTTATCCTTTTATGGTTGTGTACAATGGGGACAGTCAAGGAGTTGACATAAAAGGAGGATTATTGATGAAGAAGTTCTTAGCTGTGTTATTGTCTATCATGTTGTTCGCAATGACTTCCATTACTGCTGCCCCAGCAGATGATATAGTAGATACAGCCATTGGTGCTGAAGTATTCACGGTATTAGTCCAAGCGGTTGTTGCGGCTGAGTTAGAAGGTACCTTACGAGGTGAAGGACCATTCACGGTCTTTGCACCAACCGATGAAGCATTTGCTGCTTTACTAGCGGAACTTGATGTAACCGCAGAGCAGTTATTAGCCCACCCACGTTTAAAACAAGTGTTGTTATACCATGTGGTGGCTGGACAAGTTTTATCTACCGATCTTAGCGATGGAATGGTAGCTGAAACAGTTCTTGGTGAAAGTTTAACAATCGGTGTTGGTGAAGGTGTCACTATCAATGGTGATGTGAATGTGACCACTGCCGATGTATTAGCAACCAACGGTGTTATTCATATTATCGATAAAGTGTTAATTCCAGATGCATTCTCTATTGAGTTTGATACTGTTGTGGATATCGCATTATCCGATGACAATTTTTCAATCCTAGTTGCTGCATTAACCAAAGCTGGTTTAGTCAGTGCTCTACAAGGAGAAGGACCATTCACAGTCTTTGCTCCTACCAATGCTGCGTTTGAAGCATTACTTGCTGCATTAGATCTTACTGCAGAAGAATTGTTAAACCAAAGCGAACTTGCAAAAGTGTTACTGTTCCACGTGATTAGTGGTAAAGTGTTCTCCACAGACATTACTAATGGACTCACTGCTCCTACACTTAATGATGGTTTAACTTTAACGTTCACTTTAGATTCTGAAGGTCCTGCTGGATTAGGTGTGTTTGTGAATGCAGACACAGAAGTTGTAGCAGCTGATCTAGAAGCTTTAAATGGTGTGGTTCATGTGATTGATTCTGTATTAATCCCATCCAACTTCACACTTGATGAGCCAATCCCACAAACCAATGATGATAACTCATTCATTTGGATCGGATTATTCCTTGTCTTAGGAACTGGTCTTGTCATTACATCTCGTGCTTTTGCTAAAAAAGTAACTGCATAATCTCACGTTACTAAAGAAAGCTCACTGATTCAACATCAGTGAGCTTTTTACATGTCTTCATCTTTTTTCTTTAAGGCAATAAACACAATGGTAAACATCAAGGCAAACAGCAACATCATGACCACAATGATGATATTACTTCTGAAAACATAGGCGAATATCAATGCTGTTATAATTAGACTGATTAAAAGTAAATGTGTTAGCCAAGGAAGTTTCTTAAACAATCCTTCTCCAAACAAATCAAATGCCAATTCCGCAATTAATTCAAAAAAAGCTTCCATTTTATACCACCTTTTTAGTGTTCATCACAAACACGCTTAACCCATAGAAAATAAAGGTATAAAACACTAATCCTAAAACCATCATTAAGATTGGCATTGACCAATCATTGATTTCTACCGTTAATCCAAAGAAAGATTCAAAGCCTGAGCGAACACCCTCTGGAGCTCCATCAAACACTTGTCCCATGAACCACTTCATGTAGGCAAGACGCATGAGGGTAACCCCATATGAGAAAGGAAGTAAATGAATCAGATTAGCAATGGTGCTTGAAATCACCCCAATAGGAACATAAATCCCGCCAAAGAAACCAATGAGGGTTCCCACAATGGATCCTAAGGAACCAAATGCTTTAGCCGACTTCATGATGAGGGCTAAAAAGAAGAAGAGACTGCTGTAAGTCAATGAACACAAGATAATAATTGAAAATACAGTTAGAATGTCCATGATTGGAATAAAACTATACCCTAAAGTCAAGATGTACAGTTGACCTAAGATGAAGTTAAGACTACTCATGATGGTGGTAATGATAAGAGAGGAAAGTAGATAACTTAAGATAAAGGAAGATCGTGAGATAGGAGAAGTGTAAAAATCATTCAATGTCTTCGCATTGCGATCTTCGGAAAATAAACCTAAGACAGAAATAGGCACTGTAACGGTGGAGATAAACACAATCCCAGCCATAAGCCACGCCATCACCATGCCATCCACATAAGGAATATCACCAACCGAAGTTTTAACACTGTTAAGGGTATTATCTCCTAAGAAAACGGCATACATAATAATGACCATAATGACAGAAAGAAAACTAAAGAATACGCCCATGGTGTCTTTAAGGTAGCGTTTTAGATTGCGTTCAATGAGTTTGAGTATCATTTATTGACCCTCACTTTCCGTTAAGGCAAAGAACACATCATCCATGTTTCCTTGAATGACTTCAAAGGATTGAATCCATGGTTTGTATGCTTCAAGTAAAGGTAAAGCATCAAAAGGTGAGGATAAAGGAAGAAGTAGACGTTGTTGGTGATGATGAAACGGGATGTTGTCTTGGGTTAGGCGAGCTTCTAATTCTGGAAGAGCACTGATGAACAACTTGGTTTTGGTGTACTTTTCACGTAGTTCATGACTGCTGGCATCTTCAACACAAACACCTTGATCAATCACAACAACTTGGTCTGCATCCAAGACTTCTTCCAAGTAATGAGTGGTCAGAAGAATGGTCATTTTGGAGGTTTCTTTGAGTTTGTGGATGTATTGCCACAATTCTTGTCGACTTTTAGGATCAAGACCTGTGGTGGGTTCATCTAAGATTAATAGACGAGGTTGATGAAGGAGTGCACGTGCAATGTCCACTTTTCGTTTTTGTCCTCCAGAAAGTGATCCATAAGCTTGTTTTAAAAGGGAATGAATGCCTAAGGTTTCACTGACTTCTTTGATACGTTGTTGGAGTTGTTGTTTTGATAAACCATACATGGAACCACGAATCATCAAATTGTCTTTGACACTGAGAATATCATCCATCATGGAGTGTTGAAACACCACGCCAATGAGTGAGCGAATCTTTTCATCATCTTTTCCAACTTGATAATCAAAAAGGGTAATCTTACCTGATGTGAGTTCTGCTAGTGTACACATCATGTGAATGGTGGTGGACTTGCCAGCGCCATTTTTTCCTAAAAAAGCGGTAAAACTGTGTTCTTTAATGTTGAGTGAGAGTCCTTTAACCGCATGGACTTGATTAGGATAAATCTTATGAACATCGTGTAAGGTAATGGCGTACATAACTGTCTCCTTAGTCTAGAATTAAGATATCATGAAATCATCAAAACAAACAAGAAAAAGTGGTTAAGTTAATGTGAAGAAACAAAGGTTCATGATATGATGTTCTTAACTAAGTGAGGTCATTATGAAAACGATTCTTGTTACAAATTTAGGATCCACATCCACCAAAGCAGCCATTTATCATGACTTAGAGTGTGCCTTTGAAACGACACTTCGTCATCCAGCTTCTGATTTAAGTCAGTTTAAATCCATCCTAGACCAAAAAGAATATCGCAAACAAGCCTTGGAATCTTGGCTTGAAAGCATTCACGTTACTTTAGAATCCTTAGACATTATCTGTGTTCGAGGTGGTGTCTTAAAGCCATGTGTGAGTGGCATTTATCGTGTTGATGAAATCATTGTTCAAGATATTCTCAGTGGTCAATATGGGATGCATGTGACCAATGTGGGCAACCTCATTGGGTTTGAATGGGGTCAAACGTATCATAAAGAAGTGGTGTTTGTGGACGCTCCTATCAGTGATGAACTTCATCCTTTAGCACGTGTGAGTGGTCATGCTTTAATTGAAAGACGCAGTGTATACCACGCCCTTAATCAAAAACAACAAGCCCGACTTTACGCCCAACGTGTTGGAAAATCCTATGAAGAACTTAACCTGATTGTATGCCACATGGGTGGTGGAATTTCAGTGGGTGTTCACCATCATGGCAAAGTCATTGATGTGACCAATGCCTTGGATGGTGAAGGAGCAATGTCACCTGAACGTGCAGGATCACTGAGTTCAATGGGTGTTTTAAAACTTCTTAATCATTTTAATCATGATGAAGCACTCTTAAAGAAAAATCTTGTGGGATTAGGTGGATTGATGTCGTATGTGAACACGAGTGACTTAAGAGAAGTCATGGCCAAAGCACAAGATTCTCCAAAGCATCGTTTACTTGTGGAGGCAATGATGTATCAAGTGGCTAAGGACATCGGTGCTATGGCCACGGTACTTGAAGGTAAGATTGATCAGATTATTCTTACCGGAGGCATCGCTTATAATCAAGAACTGATGGAACTGCTTAAACAACGTATTGGATTCATTGCTCCAATCAGTGTCTATCCAGGAGAAGATGAGCTTTATGCTCTAGCATGTGGTGCACTGCGTTATTTGAATCAAGAAGAACAACTACAAACCTATTAGATAAGGACAATTATGAAACGAATCCAAGCACAAGAATGGTATGCCTACCTCATCTCAGGCGCAAAAAATGTGGTGGTGAATGAGACAAACCTTAACCGCATCAATGTGTTTCCAGTACCTGATGGTGATACAGGAACCAATTTATCATTAACCATGACCATGATGATTCAAGGAGTTAAGAAAGTGGAGCATGTGGGGGAGCAAACTCAAGCGTTTGCCTCATTGGCTCTAAACAATGCTTATGGTAACTCTGGTATGATCTTTGCTCAATATTTTCATGGATTAGCACAAGCCTTTCAAAATCAAGTGAGTCTTTCAACCGATGATCTTGTTAAAGGGTTTCAAATTGCCTTTGAGAAGGCAAAAAGCTCTGTGTCTTCTCCTAAAGAAGGCACAGTATTAACAGTCATGAAAGTATGGGCACAATCCTGGGAAAAACATGTCAATGATAATTTTGAACATGCCTTTGAAGAGGTGCTGCATCAACTTTCTAAAGCGGTGGATCATACCACCCAACAACTGAAAGTGCTTAAGGACAATCATGTTGTGGATGCGGGAGCGATGGCTTTTTACTATTTCATGCAAGGCATTCATCGTTTCATGCAGACCAAAAGTCTTGATGATGTTTCATTTGAACCTGCTACCTTAGAACTTGTTAATGAGATTGCGATGAGTGTGGATGTGGGTGAGTTTCGCTATTGTGCTCAATACTTGGTTAAACCCAATCATGATGTGACATCATTCAAATCCATGCTTTCACAATTCGGTGATTCCCTTGTGATCAATGAAATGAATGATGCCTTAAGCATTCATATTCACACCAATGTTCCTCACATTATCATGAAAGAGTGTGTTAAATTAGGCCAAGTGATCTCTCATAAAGTGGATGACATGGTCCTTCAAGCCAACATGATTCATCAACCTGTTTCCAAAATGGTTATTCTTACGGATTCCATTGCGGATATCCCACCATCCACGGTGGATGAGCATCACTGTGTGGTGTTACCTTTGAATCTGATTGTGGATTCTGTGGTCTACATGGATAAACTTACGATGAAAGCAGATGATTTCTATCAACACTTGGATGATTACACGCTTAATCCTAGTTCCTCTCAACCCACCATTTCGAGTGTGGAACGTTTACTGAAATCACTCCTTCAACATTATGATGAAATCATCGGAATCTTTGTTTCTTCAAAGATGAGTGGTACTCTCAATACCATGCATAAAGCACTCAATAACCTGAAACTTGAAGGTAAAAGAGTGACATTCATTGATTCAAAAGTGAATTCCATTGCGCAAGGATTAGTCGTGTCTGAAGCCTTACGTGTTAAAAAGCTAGGTTACAGTTATGATGAGGTGGTGGCACACATTCATGATGTGATTCCTCGAGTCAGAATCTATGTGAGTGTTAAAGACCTCAAATACATGATTAAAGGGGGGCGTGTTTCAAAAAACACTGGATTTGTGCTATCTAAACTCAAACTTCAACCTGTCATTTCCATTGATTCAGAAGGTAAAGGCATTATTCCATATAAATCCTTCAGTCAAAAAAGTGCAGTGAAATCAATTCTTAAAGTACTCAAAAAGGATTTTGAAGAAAAGGGTATTGAGACCTATGCCTTAGTGTATGCGGATAATCCCCATGATTTGGATGATTTCTCAAATCGAGTTAAAGAGATCATTAAACAAGATCCAGCATACATTGAAACCATCTCACCGATCGTAGGACTTAATGCGGGTAAAGGGGCATTTGCGATTGGATATCTTAAACGAAAATAATACAAAGAGATAAAACGTTAAGTGCACTTTGAAAAGAAGTGCACTTTTTTATTCTGGGTATCAAAATTGAATTTGGAAAAGAGGTATGTTAGGGTATAAGTAACACATTCGAATGGTTTTAGATCAATCTAGTTCACTAAAATTTTAAATACTAAAGATATTTTTAAAATGAAAAAATGAGGCTATTTATGCAAAGACTACATCAAAAAATCGCTCTTATTACAGGAGGAGCTCGTGGTATGGGTGCATCTCATGCTAAGTTATTCATTGAACATGGAGCAAAAGTTGTGATTACAGACATCCTTGAAAAAGAAGGGTCTCTAATGGCGGAATCATTAGGAGAAAACGCCTTGTTTCTTAAGCACGACGTGACATCATTAGCACAATGGCAAGACGTTGTTGCAAAGACAGAAGCTCATTTTGGACCCATTAATGTCCTCATCAATAATGCTGGGATTGCGTTATCATTACCTATTGATGACATGAGAGAAGAGGATTTTGATAAAGTGTATCAGATTAATCAAAAATCTGTCTTTTTGGGAATGAAAACGGTAGCACCGTCCATGAGAAAAGCTAAAGGTGGATCAATCATCAATATTTCATCCATTTCAGGTATTGTAGGACAGCCCGCAGGAGTGGCATACAATGGAACGAAGTTTGCGGTGAGAGGGATGACCAAAGCCTTGGCACTTGAGCTTGGATCCGATAATATTCGGGTTAATTCGGTGCATCCTGGTGTGATTGACACACCCATGACTCAAACAAAAGAAATTCAAGCAGCCATTCAACCAATGCTTCAATCCTTGGCGCTAAAGCGAAGTGCTCAACCGATTGAAATCAGTCAGATGTGTCTGTATCTTGCCAGTGATGATTCAAGTTATTGCACTGGATCAGAATTTGTGGCAGACGGTGGGTTTATTGCTCAATAAAAAATAAGGGATCCTGATGTGGATCCCTTATTCATGGACGAACTATGATAGTGTTTCGTCAGCTTCTTCTTGAGCTTTATCAAAGGCTTTGTGAAGTGCGTCTTTGGTTTTGGAAGTCACTTCCATGACTTTACCTTTCGCATTTTCAAACATGCCTTCAACTTTAAGTGCTGGATCATCTGTGATGGTACCAACCACTTCCTTCACTTTGCCACCGATTTGAGCAATGACACCTTTACGTCGTAAGACTTCAAATGTTACCACTGAACCAACAGCCACAAGGCCTAAAGCAATGAGTTTTTTCATGTGAACCACCTTTCTTTGTTTCCATTATAACATAAGTGCTATTCATTCGGTATTTCAATGAAAAAACGATAAGCTTTTGAACAAGAAGGACTTATCGTTTAAACTGTTTTATTGTGCTGCGTTATATCCTGCGATTTTACCAAACACAATATCATCAAGTGTGTTGTTTCCAGCAACACGGCCATCTCCATACAAGCCACCCATGACTTCACCTGCTGCATATAAGCCAGGAATAACTTGTCCCGATTTATTGATTACTTGAGCAAGTTCATTTACTTTAAGACCCCCCATTGTATAGTGATTAGAAGGAAGAGTCTTAACTGCATAGAAAGGACCTTCTAGGATTTTGCCAAGGACTGTACGATTAAATGAGTCTTTACCTTCATTATATGCATTAACAGTAGCATCAAGAGTAGCACCGTCTACACCAATCAATTGAGCAAGTTCTGCAATAGTATCAGCTTTTTCACCTCTTCCAATAGTGAAAGCTTTTTTTGCGTCGGCATGCGTGTCAAGAACTCGTTGATCAAAGATGATGTAAGCTAAAGAATCAGATTGTTTTAGGATTTCTGAGGCCACTGTGCGAGGAGCAGCAGTTTCGTTTGTGAAACGGACACCTTCTCTATTGATAAGAATACCAGAGATATCTTCGGTTGAAATAATTCTTTCATGATACCAGTTGCCATTTGAAGAAAGTGGTCTAACTTGGAAGAATTCCATATCAACAAGTTCTGCATTGACTTCAAGTGCCATTGTAATTCCATCACCAGTAGCACCTGGTGTTGTCATTTGAGTATGAATATTTGCATATTTTTCATTGTAGTAAGCAATCATTTCAGGGTTGTTGTTTAATCCACCTGTAGCTAATACTACTGATTTAGACTTAATTGTGTATGTCTTCTCATTATTTTGAACTTCTGCGCCGATAACAGTTCCATTATCAACTACCAATTTAGTTGCCTTTGTGTTAGTTCTTATTTCAAGATTGCTGTATTTATTTGCTTCTGCAACAAAAGCGGCAACCAACTGAGCTCCATAATGTCCTTCAACAGGTACAAGCCAAAATGGTTCAGCCTCTGATCTTACCTTGAGTGTTACACCAAGTTCTTTTAACCATGAAACTGCACTAGCACTTTCATCAACTAAAATTCTGACTAGTTCACCATTAGCTAAGTCTTTTGAAGTGGACATTGTTCGATTAAAATGATCTTCTTTGGTAAATGATATTCCAGATTCTTGATGATAGATTGTGTCTGAAGCAGTGATTCCGGTAGCAGAGATAATGGTGTTCCCACCTAATGCAGGCATTTTTTCGACTAAGATTACTTTTTTTCCTGTCTTTGCTGCCTCTATTGCTGCAACTAATCCTGCCCCGCCACCGCCAATAATTAATACATCCGCTTCATCCTTCGATGATGTTTGAGGGGAACAAGCACTGACAACCAAAGCCAAACTAATGATTATTAAAAGTGTAATTATCTTCTTCATATTGTTTCCTTACTTAGCCTTATCTATGGCTTCTTTGACAGCATTTATCAATGCATTTGAAGTGAATGAAGCACCTGCGTAGATATCAACACCGTCAGTTGTGTTCTTTTCTTTGATGCTTGCAAGAACATTTTCAAACGCTCCTGTTGAAACACCTGGTGTTTCGTTATGATTTGTGACAGAAATCTCTTTGATGTTTCCCTTTTCAATTAAGACTGAAACATTGACATCTCCCCCATAACCACTTGAAGTTCCGGTATATGTTCCATTTTTATATGGACCATCTGCAGGAGCACAGGCACTCATGAGTAAAGTTATAAGTGTAATAAGTAATGCTTTTTTCATTTTTTCTCCTTTACGTATTCATTATATGATTTGGTATTTTTTTCACAATTGAAGATTGTCCCTAAAAAAAGGGACATTTGTCCCTGATTTACTTTTTCCACCTAATAGCGGCTTCGGTTCGATTACTAACCTCTAACTTAATAAATATCTTTGATAAATAGTTCCTTATCGTTTTCTCTGACATATACATTTCGCTTGCAATTTCCTTATTTCTTAACCCCTCACACACATAGTCCATGATTGTTGATTCGACTTCATTTAAGACTGACACTTTTGGTTTGAGACTTTGAACCAAATAAGGTATTAATTGCTGGTCGTAGTAGGTTTGGTTGTTTAAAATTGCTTCGATGGCATTGAATAATTGATTTTGGTGGGTACTTTTTAGAATAATTCCATCAACTCCACTTGTAATGCAATCAGAAAGGACTTCATTCTCTCCGAAAGCTGTAAATATCAAGACTTTCATTTGAGAAAAGATACGTTTTGTACGTCTACAAATGTCAGCTCCCGTTTCATCTTTTAATCGATAATCGAGACATAATAAATCAATATCGTAACTAGTTAGGATACTTTGACATTCTAACCAATTTGAAGCTTCATAGGTGTTATATTCACTACCAATTTTTAAAAGGCTTATAAGTCCTTTCCGAACTATGTCATGATCATCAACAATTAGTATGTTTTTTTTCATATTTACTCCCATATCCAAGGAAACTCAAAAACATATGACGATCCTTTTTCATTAGTTTTAAATTGATAAGTTCCTTCGCAGAGTTGTAGTCGATGCTGAATACTGGAAATACCATAACCAGAAGTAGGTTTGGCTATGAATCCTCTCCCATCATCACTATATCTCATTGTTAAAGTGTGCTGGTTTACATTCATTTGAATTTTGATTACTTTAGCTTGTGCATGTTTAATTGTGTTATTGATTAACTCATTGAGTATGAGTTTGATATGTTCTGTTCGTATAGTGTTTTGATGCCCGAATAATAGGGAGTCTATCTCAAATGAAAACTGAATATTTTTGAAGTCTGTTATTCTGTTTTTAATAAGCTGTGTTATCTCATTGTTAATTTCTTTGATTGATACATACCTAACTTGAGGAGAATTTAGAAAATTTCGAATTTCTACCATCACTTGATTGATTGATTCCTGAGCTTCATTAACTTGACTATTTTCTCCATGCTTTAGTGAAAACTCTTTAAGTTTTAAATTGACTACGAACAAGTGCTGTAATACAACATCATGCAGTAGACTCGCTGTTTTCTTATTTTCGAAACTTCTCAAGTAGATTTCATCAACTTCTTTTCGTTTAATCTCATTCTCGATTTCAAACTCTCTAATTATGAGTAGAACACATACTGAAATCAACACAGCTGATAGAATACGAATTAACTCGATGGGGATTCTGAAAAAACTTTGAAAAATATCATTATTGATAAAACTGGCCCATAATAGTTCAACATTCTCACCAACAACACCTACAGAAATGGCATAAACAATGAATAACCATCCAAGGAGATTGATAATTCTACTCAGTGTACCAACACCTTTGAGATTTTCTTCTTTTGCATAAATAAATAGAGCAATGGCAGTTAATAACGAAGCAGGAAGTGCAGTTAATATTCGATTTATGAATCGAAATTCAAAATAGTCAAGACTTAGGTAGCCATTAGAGAAGAAAAAATATGATGCAAAGTTAATTACAACAGCTAGTCCAATTAATAGTAACATTGATTTAAAAATGAATTTTTTTCCACTTAGGTTCTTTGAAATATTAAAACCAAAGTATGCTAGAAACATGAATGAAATTGAAAATGTGGACGAAATCAAAAAAGAAAGCAAATCATTATACTCCATGAATAATTGTGTTCTGTTAAACATAATTAACCATTCAGTAAATCCATGAATCAGTCCAAACAATGAGAGATATAATAATTTTCTTCTAAAAAGTAAATAACTGTTTTTTGAATAGCTTAAAAAACTAGTTAATCCCATTGCAAAAAATGCTAAACCATAAATGAAATATAGAACGATAAATTCAAGTTGTATCATAATATATCCTAAATCAATATGTTACTTGATTCTTCCCAGCCTTCTTGGCTTCATACAGTTTCTGATCAGCTAATTCAATGAGGTCTTCAAGTGTTTCATTGGAATGTTCAACCACACCTCCACTAAGGGTAACGTGACCCACTTCATCAAAGATGGTTTGAGAAATTCGATCTAAAATTCTTTGCGTAGCACGATGAGCTTGTGTTAATGAGGTGTTAGGGAAAAGAAGCAAGAATTCTTCACCACCATATCTACCTGCCACATCAAACCCACGAATGGTTTCATGGATGATTTCACCTATCTTTTTAAGGATCGCATCACCCACTAAATGGCCATAAGTATCATTGATTGCTTTAAAGTCATCAATATCCACCATGGCGATACTGAGAACGTGTGTGTTGGATACGTTTTTATTGAGGTGAAACTTCAATTCTTCAAAGATTGAAGTACGACTACGTAGTCCTGTTAACTCATCGTACATGACTCTTTCAAGCAGTTGTTGGTTTTGATTTTTTAAAAGCACTTCGCTTTCTTTTTGAGTGGTAACATCAAATACGATTCCAGCCACGAGTGTGGCTTTGCCTGCTTGATCTCTTTCCACCACTTTTCCTAAGTCATAAAACCATCGATATGTTCCATCTTTGGCTTGAATACGATAGGTGTATTCATAGTGTACACAGTCATCATGCATGGCTTTAATCATTGAGTTCATCGTAGCATCATAATCTTCTTTGTGTAGTTTATTAGTAAAGAAACTATAGTGAACAAACTCAGGTAACTCATCCTTGGTGTAGCCTAATATGTTAATTTTCTTATCATTAAAGGTAGCTCGTCCATTAGTCAAATCAAGATACCAATGACCTAAATTTTCCACAGTGGAAAGGGGTAGAGCATTGCATTCATTCACTTCTTTGAGTAATTGTCGATTCAATCGTTCTAGCTCTTCAATCCGAACAATAAGTTGATCCACTGAAACATCTTTATAGTTCATAATGCTATCCTTTGTGGTCTTTCTATTCTAATTAAACCATAGATTGATTAAATAAAGTAGTGTATACAATCATAAAAGTAAACTAGTGAGGTTTACTTTGCATCTAATGAAAAAGTGGGATGATTGATCATCTCACTGCAGGCATCCACAATATCATCACGATAAAGCGTTCCTTTGGCTTGATTGAGATGCTGGATGGTGGTTTCTTTATCAATGGAAGGACGATAAGGTCTAAACGACAACATTGACTCTACCATATCTGCAACCCCAATGATTTGAGCCTCAATCAGGATTTCATTTCCTTTTAATCCATAGGGATATCCACTTCCATCCAGCTTTTCGTGATGTTGAAGCACCATGTCTGAAATAGGCCAAGGAAAATCAATTTTGGAAAGCACTTGAGCTCCTAAAGTCACGTGCGTTTTAATGAGTTCAAACTCTGCATGAGAGAGTTGACCAGGTTTGTTTAAGATTTGTAAAGGAATGTAGAGTTTACCTAAATCATGAAGTAAACTGGCCATTCCTATGGCTTCATGTTGATCTTGTGTTAATCCTAATTTCTTTGCGATTTCAACTGCGAGTTTAGACACTCTTTTTTGATGACCTGAGGTATAAGGGTCACTGATTTCAAGGAAAGATGAGAATGCTTCAATGGTTTGATTAAAGGTTGTTTTGATTTGTTTCAAGGATTCAAGAATACGATGTTTATCTTTTTGCTTCTCTAAAGCGTATCCCACAATTTCACTGTACATACGAATAAGATAGATTTCATCTTGAAAGCGTTTATGTTTGAGTACGGTATCAAATCCAATAAAACCTACTAATTTTTGATTCACATGCATTGGAACGACCAACACTGATTTAATGTCTTGTTCAAGAAGGATGTTTTTCTCACTGATTTGATTATCATCCATTTCATGAACATCGTAAACATTGATAACTTCATTCTTATGCAGTTTAATCATCCACCAAGGAAAGATATCAACACTTAGATTCTGAAGCATGTCAATGGCTGGTTCAATGCCTTTTTTACACCATTCATAAGTGTTACTCATGGTTTGCTTTTCTATATCAAATTCAAAAACATACACACGACAGACATCCAGAAGTGTTCCTAATTGAGATAAACTTGAGTTAATCGCAATATCCAATTGATCAAAAGGGGAAACCATGAACATTTTGGATATATTAGTAATGACTTTTTGGTATTTGAGTAGAGTAGTATAGGCGTTTTCTTTCATTTGTGATTGATAACCTTCGCTCAATGATTGCTCTGTGATGTCTCTGTTAGTCACATGATAACCTTCAAACTCACCTTGTTTATTAAAAATGGGTGTACCACTGGATTCAATGACTACACGGTGTCCATCTTTGTGGTTCATCACATGGGTAAGTAAATAAAAAGGCAATTTTCTTTCAAAGTATGGGAAGAATTTATCTTGAAGTTTTCGGGCTTCATCCTCACTCATGAAATCCCAACGTCGATGACCAATCATTTCGTTTGCTTGATAACCTAAAACCTTCTCCCATTGAGGAGAAACATAAGTGATAATCCCATCTTCATCAGTGATGATTGTCATGTCAGCCATTGACTCAATGATTGTCTTAACATCGGGTGGTGTTAAATCTTTCATGATAATCTCTTGTAAATGTATATAGTACATCGACTCATTCATCATAAACAATCAATTTGAGCATAAGCATCAAAAAACATTCACTAAGCACACATTTATTTAATGATTCACACCCTAGATTCATGCACTATGGATATTCAGGTTTAGTGTTATTTGACTTATGGTGAGTCAATTCTCACTCATAAGTGAACATCTTGCGATTATTTTGTGATTTTGGATAGAATAATTGTTAGAATATCAGGGACTATTATATAATAA
>Ga0208242_100572_pt1 | contig 18791 bp, 14 predicted proteins | sample SubbioAug_CSW13A_FD_184825 | JGI IMG/M metagenome (GOLD analysis project Ga0208242, IMG submission 184825) | Serpentinite rock and fluid subsurface biosphere microbial communities from McLaughlin Reserve, California, USA - CR12Aug_CSW13A (SPAdes) | ecosystem: Environmental > Terrestrial > Deep...
TGGGCATGACTTGGTAAATACCAAGCCGCCCTTTGTAACCGTTGTTACAAGATGAGCATCCCACGGCCTTGTAAGCCCGCCAGCTGCCGTCCAGATCTGGCTCTTTGAAGCCCGCGTTCAGCAAGGCTTGGTTGGGGTAGTCAGCTGGGGCCTTGCAGTTTTCGCACAGCTTGCGTGCCAGACGCTGGGCCGTGATCAGGATCACCGACGAGGCAATGTTGAACGGCGCCACGCCCATGTTCATCAGCCGGGTCAAGGTGGTGGGCGCGTCGTTGGTGTGCAGTGTGGACATCACCATGTGGCCGGTTTGCGCGGCCTTGATGGCGATGTCGGCCGTCTCCAGGTCGCGGATTTCGCCGACCATGATGATGTCGGGATCTTGCCGCAGGAAGGATTTCAGCGCGGCGGAGAAGGTGAGCCCCGCCTTGTCATTGACGTTGACCTGATTGATGCCCGGCAGGTTGATTTCAGCCGGGTCTTCAACGGTGGCGATGTTCACGCCAGGCTGGTTGAGGATGTTCAGGCAGGTGTACAGCGACACGGTCTTGCCCGAGCCGGTCGGGCCCGTGACCAGCACCATGCCGTAGGGCCGCTTGATGGCATCCATCAAGCGCGCCTTTTCTTCCTGCTCATAGCCCAGGGCCTCGATGCCCAGCTTGGCCGAAGACGGATCGAGGATCCGGATCACGATCTTCTCGCCAAACAACGTGGGCAGGGTGCTGACCCGGAAGTCGATCGCCTTGGTGCCGAACTTCAGCTTCATGCGGCCGTCTTGCGGCACGCGTTTCTCGGCGATGTCGAGCTTTGAGATCACCTTGATGCGCGAGGCGAGCTTGTCCTTGATCGCCAGCGGCGGCTGAGAGATCTCGCGCAACTCGCCATCGACGCGGAAGCGTACGCGGTAGTGGTACTCGTAAGGCTCGAAGTGGAGGTCGGACGCCCGCGCGTTGATGGCGTCGATCAGCATCTTCTGCAGAAAACGCACCACGGGTGCGTCTTCCACTTCCGTTGACATGTCGGCTGTCTCGGGCGCGGGCGAGGTGACGTCGTCGGTGACGTCAAACTCGAAATCAGACGACGCGATGGCCGAGAGCTGCTCTTCAGCCGATGCCGTCATGCCTGCAAGCGCCTTGGCGAGCTTGTCTTGCTCGACCAGCACCCACTCGGGCGTGAGCTGGGTGGTGAACTTGATGCGCTCGATGGCCTCTTGGTCGGTCGGATCGGCCCCGGCCACAAACAGGCGGTTGCCCCGCTTGGACAGGGGCAGCACCTGGTATTGCGCAGCGAGCTTGTTGTCGATGATGCCCCTGGGCACGCGCTGCAGGTCGACGACGGAGAGATCAAGCAGCGGCACCGACAGCGCCTGCGACAGCGTGTGCGCCAGCTCGCTGGCGTCGATGGTGCCGGTCTGGATCAGCATGGCCACGAAGCTGCGGCGTTGCTCTTTTGCCGTGCGCAGCAGCGCCTCGGCCGCTTTCGGGTCGAGTTTGCCGGCGTTGACGAGCACCCGGGCGACGCCGGTGAGGGCGCCAGGGGTGTCGGCTAAGAGGGACTCAGCGGCCATGGAAGAAGAGGCAATCAGGGTTGGCCAAGAATGGATGATCGGTGTTCGAAGCCGTACTGTAGCCGGGAACAGCAGAGGGAATGCGGGTCTTCCTTGTGGCTTAGGGCGCTATCGGGTTCAGTCAATGCTAGCCGTCTCTGCTAACCCATTCAGCGTCGCTGGATGCCAAGGAGATCCATAAGTTGTGCGGCTTTCTTTCCTTGATCCGCGTTTTTGAAATGAACCAGATCGTTTCCAAAGGAGATCACTGATACTTCCGGGCCGTAAATCTGGCGCGCCAAGTACAAGGCTGTTGAATTGACTCCTAAAACGGCGTGATATCTGTTTTTGCTCATATGACGCTCTAGCGGCTCCCCTATATCCAAAACTATAGATCCGTCGACACGGAGTTCCTGGTTGGGGTCCCGAGGGTGTGCTTTATAAACGACTTTGGTGATGCCCTTCTTGGCCAGCCAAGACGTAATTTCACGAACTATCCGGTCGTGTTCTTGGGAAGTTAGCGCGCCGATTCCCATCAAGGGCTGGCCGATCAAAAGCGCTGATTTCTCGACTGTGTCATCCGCGCCTTCAAAAGTTTCGGATAGGAGGGGGGGGAGGGCGACAACCTTCTCTTTAGGGTAGTCATGCGGGAATCCGGCAAGCGTGTAAATGCGGTCGACAAATGGGGCGTCAGATCCAATTCGATCGCCGCTAAAATGCCAGTAGTCCAACTGGGGGGATGCTATTCTACGTAGTTTTCGCAAAATAAGTCCCGCCTGAGCGATTCTGTTCCTGGGGTGGCGGGAGATGTTCAGTAGGCCATCCGGTAGAATGCGGGCACGCATATTTTTTATATTGCATAACCGCGGCAATCCGCGGAGGTAATAATTTACGGCCTCAGTGTCGAAAACCGGGCTGTGAATTGTGAGCGTGCTGCATGTTCCGACCTCATTCGCGACATTCCTAAGGTTTGCAAGCAGTCTTCGATGTCGGCCAAATGCCCCCGGCATTGGCGAGAATCTGGGCCATGGCGCGTATACAACACCACCCCACTCACTGTGATCAATGAATTTTTGGGCGCTTGGTGTATAGGGGATTGCAATGCAGCGGCTGTCCTCCTCGAAAAGAAGGGCCACCTTTTGAGCTGCCAGATAGTGCAGTGGGGTTGCGATAAAGAAAATCGCGACTTTTCGCTCACGTTGATTTTTCATTGTAATTTTGGCGCAGCCAGTTTGATAATTTTAAATCCCTTTTCTGAGAAACTTTTATACATTTCTCTGTATGCTGGTATTGACTTTTCTTTTATGCTGTCTTCGGGTATGCAAAAGACTGTCGTGGGCGTTTTGGCGATGATGTCAATTGTGTCTAGTGCACTGCTTCCAAAAGAGATAAATGATTCCGGTAGGGCGCTAACGTTGGCGAGTTCGAGTTCAATAATGTTGTTTAGTCGGCGAATTTCCATGTTGAAGGCGACAGCTATTTGGGATAGATGATCGCTGGTTTCTTTTCGATGTGGGATGTAAACAACTTGTGATAGGTCGATGCTTCGGTTGACCTGTTTCAATAATTCTATGTAATCGATTTCGTCGTTTAATACCGATTTTCTGATGTTGCTGCCAATAAACCATATTTCTTTTGATCGAGGTTTTTTTCCTATTATGGCCTTGGTGAATGTGAGTTCATTTGGAATAACCTCGTTTTTTGGGTTTTTGCTGTCTATTTGGTAGAGGGTGAAGATTTTCGCTCTATAAAGAAACGTCTGGCTCATCCCAAGGTGGGCTTGAATCGCGGAATTTATATTGCCCCGTGGGGTGCCGTTTTTCCGGGTTTTATGTAGAGTGCGGTTTCCGATTCTTTGGGCCAGCGAGTGGGTGGCTGTACCGTCGTCTACCAGATGAATCGATCCGAACGTACCAACCTTGTTTATGAAAATGTTTATGAGGTGGGTGGTGTCACCGACAAATAGATTTGAAAAGTGGCGTGTTTTCCAGAAGATATTAATTAAAGCGGAAATCTGATTTTTTATTGGGTAAAGGGGGAGGAAGTACACCTCTGACCAATGAGGGTAGATCTTAAGCAGCCGCAGCATCAACTGTTTATCCGGCTCTGCGCGCCATGCACAAAAAATAATGTCTTCTGCGCCGGCTTGGCCCATCTTTTCACGCGCTTCAATGCAGTTTAGAAGTTGCAATGGGCTTCGGCACATGTAGAGGTTCTTGGCTTTTTCCATTTGGATCTTATTTTTGCTGCGTACATCAAAGCTTCATTTCAGCTGGTGGCCCGGATCAGTCGTCCCGCAGTGAAGTACGAGGGCGAGGTGCGCTTGCCGGATTTATCACTTTTCCCCAAGGGTATTGGCCCACGCCCCCCGTGCCGATCGTCAGTGGGTAGGGTGGGCTCTGGCGGAGGCGGGAGCGTAGGTTTGTTAGCATCGTCCATGCGGCGATTGCATGGCGTGCGCTGCAGCCATGCTGCTGGGCAGCAAGTCGCTTGTGCGCTGCGTGCACAGGATCATTGTTTTTTTTTGGTCACTCGCGCAGCCTCTCGCGCCTGCGAATTTGCCAGTCGCCTCTAAGTAGCTCAGCAGACGTGGGCATATTCGTCGTCTTGCCTGATTGGTTGCATCTTAGATCCCTGCAAGCAACGCGGGATGTTGGGGTAGGCTCTCCGGCGCGTTCTATCAATCCGTTCGCGCAGCGCGCGCTGACGGGTGCAGACTCGTTGCGCCCCGCCTCGTCCGGATTGGTGCATTGACGCCACTGCCAACTCATGCTGGACAAGCCGTGACGGCTGTCATGGTTGCGATGTCCGCCTCCTTGGCCACAGCAGGCTCCGAGGGTGGGCTGCCTCGATGGGACGGGGACGCCACGTCTCCATTGTTGCCGGCTCGGTCGTTGTGGGTGTCCCCAGGCCGCCCCGTCGTGGCCCACGACGAACCATGCTGGCATTGCGCTTGCGGAATTTGCAGCTTCAGCTTGGGCATTCTTGTAGCAGGCGCCCCCAGTCACTTTGTTCGAGGTAGGGCGAGCTCCGCACTACACCTTTGACCGCGATATCATACGCGCCTCGGGGCCGCGCGAGTGACGCGGCACTTTTTCTGGCTCGTCTCGGCGCGCGCTGTGCGTGCCATAGCCCTACCCTCTAGATCAGTTCCATGCTTCAACACAAGTCAATTCTCGTCACCGGCGGCACCGGCTCTTTCGGAAACGCCTTCGTACCGATGACACTGGCGAAGTACAACCCGAAGCGGGTGATCATCTACTCTCGTGATGAGATGAAGCAGTGGGACATGGCGAAGAAGTTTCATGGAGACCCAAGGGTTCGCTTCTTTATCGGCGACGTTCGGGACCGCGAGCGCTTGTACCGTGCGCTTGACGGAGTCGACTACGTAGTTCACGCTGCGGCGACGAAAATTGTCCCAACTGCCGAGTACAACCCGTTTGAGTGCGTAAAGACAAACATCAATGGGGCGATGAATTTGATCGATGCCTGCATCGACAAGGGCGTCAAGCGTGTGGTGGCACTTTCCACGGACAAGGCCAGCAGTCCAGTGAACCTTTACGGGGCAACCAAGCTTGCCTCTGACAAGCTATTCGTTGCTGGCAACTCATACGCGGGGGGGCACGACACGCGGTTCGCGGTCGTCCGGTACGGCAATGTGATGGGGTCCAGGGGATCTGTGATCCCGTTCTTCATGTCGATACGCGAGAAGGGGGTGCTTCCGATCACCGATGAGCGAATGACACGCTTCATGATCTCGCTAGAACAGGGTGTTGAGCTCGTTTGGCATGCCTTTGATGACATGGTCGGTGGAGAGATTTACGTCAAGAAAATCCCTTCCATGCGCGTCACGGAATTAGCGAAAGCCGTCGCGCCGGAGGCCAGGATTGAAGTAATCGGTATCCGGCCAGGCGAGAAGCTCCATGAACAAATGATCAGCCCGGAGGACTCTCTTTATACCTACGAATACCCTGAGCACTTTAAGATCCTGCCTGCAATACACAAATGGGATACGACAGCTGAACGTATAAAGGATGGCAAGAAGGTTAACGAAGGGTTCGACTATTCGAGTAACAACAATTCAGAGTGGATGACGTGCTCGGACTTGGAGGCGTGGATCTCCGTTAATGCGGACAAGATCGGGAGCATTTGAGCATGATTCCTTACGGCCGCCAAGACATCACCGACGAGGATATCGCACAAGTGGAGGCTGTATTGCGTTCGGATTTTCTGACGCAAGGCCCGGCAGTGCCCAGTTTTGAGTTCGCTTTGGCAAGCTATTGCGGGACCTCGCACGGCGTGGCGGTTAGCAGCGCGACTGCGGCACTGCACGTCGCCTGCATGGCGCTTGATCTTGGGCCAAGGGACTTACTCTGGACCAGTCCAAACACCTTTGTAGCCTCTGCCAACTGTGGGCTGTACTGCGGCGCTCAGGTCGACTTCGTGGATATCGACCCGCGCACTTACAACATGTCGGTCGCTGCCTTGGAAGCTAAGCTTCTTGAGGCTGCAGCAGAGGGTCGCTTGCCTAAGGTGGTGATTCCGGTTCATTTCGCTGGACAGAGTTGCGAGATGCGAGAGATTCACGCGCTGGGTCAGCGTTACGGCTTTCGGATTATAGAGGACGCGTCTCATGCAGTAGGCGGTCGCTACCTGGGGGAGCCGATAGGCAACTGTCGGTACAGCGATATCACCGTCTTCAGTTTTCACCCCGTGAAGATCATTACCTCTGCTGAAGGCGGGATGGCTCTGACCAATGATCCTCAGTTGGCCATGAAGATGGAACGTCTACGCAGCCACGGTATTACACGTGACCCTGCGGTGATGGCAGCCGATAGCGATGGTCCTTGGTATTATCAGCAGATTGAGCTAGGCTATAATTATCGCATGACCGACTTGCACGCGGCATTGGGGTGTTCGCAGTTGCAACGACTTGATGAATATGTAAACTGTCGGCATGAGATCGCTGCGCGCTATGATGCAGCATTCAAGGGCTTGCCGCTGACCGTCCCGTATCAGCATCCAGATGGTCGGTCCGCGCTGCATCTCTATCCGATTCACATCACAAACGTGGCGACGCGCCGACGGGTTTTTGAAGCGCTGCGATCCAAGGGGGTGGGGGTGAACGTGCACTACATCCCTGTGCACACGCAGCCTTATTACCGCCGTCTCGGTTTTCGTCTGGGAGATTTCCCTGCTTCGGAGCACTATTACGCTGGCGCTATTTCGCTGCCGATGTTCCCGACGCTCACTGTCGCCCAGCAGGATGAGGTTATTGGCATAACGAGGGAGTCCCTTGCGTGAAGGTCGCCATCATCCCTGCGCGCGGTGGTAGCAAGCGAATTCCGCGCAAGAATATCCGCTTGTTCGCCGGTAAACCTATTATTGCCCATTCGATCGGCGCAGCCATTGACAGTGGCTGTTTCGATCGAGTTATCGTCTCTACTGATGACCCAGAGATTGCGTCAGTGGCACGAGAATGGGGCGCCGAGACGCCGTTTCTGCGCCCATCCTCTATTGCTGATGATCACGCCGGGACCGGGGTGGTTATGAAGCATGCGCTTAAATGGCTGGTGGATCAAGGCACGCCTGCGGGGCTTGCATGCTGTCTTTACGCAACGGCGCCATTCGTGCAGGCTAGCACCCTGCAGCTGGGCCTTGCGCGATTGATTGAGTCCGATTGTAGCTACAGCTTCACAGTTACCAGTTTTCCATTTCCCGTACAGCGGGCCGTTCGGATAATGGGCGATGGTACGGTGGACGCGATTTGGCCCGAGAATATTGCTCGTCGTTCTCAGGATCTGGAGCATGCCTTCCATGATGCGGGGCAGTTTTACTGGGGTAAAGCGGCCGCGTTTCTTAACGATGTGGTGCTCTTTTCGTGCGCTTCGGCAGCCATCGTGTTGCCTCGCCACATGGTGCAGGACATCGACACGCTCGAAGATTGGCATCGTGCTGAGTTAATGTTCCGCATTCTGCAGGAAGAGAAGGAATCTCGCGTATCATGACTTTGGTCGCGAAAGCCTATCATCACGTCGAATATGACCCGCGCCGGTATGTCTTTAGGGTAGACGCCAGCACACAAATGGGCGTGGGCCATTTGATGCGCTGCCTGACGTTGGCCGGGCGTCTCCGAGATCGGGGTGGATTTAGCCACTTCATCTGTCGGGATTTGCCTGATCTGCTCTGTGCACAAGTAAAGGCTGCAGGGTATGATTTGCATAAGTTGCCGAGTGCTTCTGATTTTGCTGGTGATCAGGGTGGGCCTAATCATGCGGCTTGGCTTGGCGAATGTTGGCGCGAGGATGCGCGACAGACTGTCGAGGTGATCGACTCCGTCGGGAATGTCGACGTGTTGATTGTTGATCATTATGCGATTGACCGGCGATGGGAGGAGCGAGCCCGTAAGCATGTGCGAAAGATTTGCGTCATTGATGACTTGGCTGATCGCCCCCATGACTGCGATATATTGCTCGACCAGAACCACTTCGCAAACGCCGTGTCCCGATATCGCGGCCTGGTTCCAGACCATTGTCAAATGCTGCTTGGGCCTGGGCACGCGCTTCTCCGAGAGGGTTTCTGTCGCGGAGCAAAGCGCGCCCGTGAGCGCGACGGTCGAATAAATCGGGTATTGATTTTTTATGGAGGTTCTGATCCAGATAACCTCACCGGCCTCACCCTCAATGCGCTGATGCCTTTTGCCAGCTCAGAACTGCGAATCGACGTTGTAGTGGGTTCGATTAACCCCAATATCACATTGCTTCGTAGTGCTATTGATGCGTGCTCTCACTGCCAAATCCATGTTCAGACAGATAATATGGCGGAATTGATGGCCTCTGCGGATCTGGCGTTTGGTGCGTGCGGAACTGCCACCTGGGAGCGCTGCGCCATGGGGCTACCTGCCATCGTGGCGGTACTCGCCCAAAACCAGCTGGAACCCACGCAAGCTCTAACTGAGGCCGGTGTTGTGTTCAATTTGGGTGCCGCTAGTGCAGTAAAAAGTGCCGATCTCGTCGACGCCTTCCAATTGATGATAAGTGACCAGCGCAGATGTCTGGAAATGACAATGCGCGCGCGGGCTTTGATGCACACATCAGAGCTTTCGGTTGAGGAGGTTCTCGCGCCTGAATCGTCTTTTTCAAGTGGTGAGTTGACTTTACGGTACGCCAGGGTGAGTGATTCGGGTGATCTCCTGCTTTGGCGTAATCAGCCTGTAGTGAGGGCTAATTCCAAGACGTCTGCTGCGATTGATCCAGACCAGCACGCACGATGGCTGAACGGTGTTCTCGCTGACCCAGACAGGCATTTGCTTATCGGGAGCCGGCTTGGTGAGCCCATCGGGGTCGTCCGGCTTGATGAGCACGGCAACGGCGGAGAAGTCTCCCTGTACCTTTGCCCTGGTGCTTACGGACAAGGAAACGGCCGTTTTTTGCTCGCGGCGCTAGAGGAGTGGGTGGTCAAAAACCGGCCGTCCGTCACTCACTTATTTGCGGAAGTGCTTGAAGGCAACGGCGCGTCACATCAATTGTTCCGTAACGGAGGCTATATATGGTGCTCAACGCGTTACGTAAAGAAGGTAATTAAATGAACACACACATCAAGATCGGTAACAGAAAAATCGGACTTGGGCACGCGCCGTTCATCATTGCCGAAATGTCCGGTAACCACAACCAGTCTCTCGATCGCGCGCTCGCAATCGTCGACGCTGCTGCGCGGTGTGGTGCCCATGCGCTGAAGTTGCAGACCTACACCGCCGACACCATGACGCTTGACATCGGGGACGGTGAATTCTTCATAGAGGATCCGAACAGCTTGTGGAAGGGTGCGTCTTTGCACAAGCTATACCAGCAGGCCTACACGCCATGGGAATGGCATGCGCCTATATTCCAGCGCGCAAAGGAGTTGGGGATGCTGGCGTTCAGCACGCCATTCGACGAAAGCGCAGTGGATTTCCTTGAGAGTCTTGATGTTCCGTGCCACAAGATTGCATCTTTTGAAAACACAGATCTTCCATTGATTCGCAGGGTGGCTTCCACCGGCAAGCCGATGATCATTTCGACGGGTATGGCGACAGTGTCAGAGCTGGATGAGTCCGTTCGTGCGGCCCGCGAGGCTGGCTGTCAGGATTTGATCTTGCTCAAGTGCACGAGTACCTATCCCGCCACGCCGGACAAGACCAATATTCGCACTATCCCGCATCTGCGTGATCTTTTTGGGACCGAAGTTGGTTTGTCCGATCACACGATGGGCACTGGCGTGGCGGTAGCTTCTGTTGCCCTTGGCGCAGTGGTCATTGAGAAGCATTTCACGTTGTCCCGAGCCGACGGGGGCGTTGATTCGTCATTCTCGATGGAGCCGGCGGAAATGGCGTCGCTTGTTTTGGAGTCCGAGCGTGCTTGGCTGTCTTTGGGTAACGTTACCTATGGCACCTCATCGGCACAGGAGGAGAAATCGAAGGTGTATCGCCGCTCGCTGTACATCACCCGTGATTTGGTCGCTGGTGAGGTTCTCGACGATACTTCTGTGCGGGCGATCCGGCCGGGCCTCGGGTTGGCGCCAAAATTTGTCGATATGGTGATGGGCAAGTTGGTCAAGAGAGACGTCAAACGGGGAACGCCTGTGTCGTGGGATCTTCTGTTTTAAGGTGGGCATGCAAGCCCGTTCGACAGGTCGCATAGCGGATCTTGAGAGAAGAACGTTTTCCGAAGACAATCTTGTCTCTGTCCGCCGTCTATTGACGGAGATTTTCTTATGACAGATCTGTTCACTCACAACCTCGCTGAACATCGTGCCCTATTCCTGCAATTGGATTCTTTGAGCGCTCCGATACAGGCTGCCGGGCGCAAGGCAGCCAGTGCGTTGCAGTCGGCAAACAAGCTGATGTTCTGCGGCAACGGTGGCTCCGCCGCCGACAGCCAGCACCTGGCCTCCGAACTCACTGGCCGCTTCATCAAAGACCGCCGCCCGCTGGCGGCGCTCTCGTTGACCACCGACAGCTCTGCGCTCACTTGCATTGGCAACGACTACGCATTTGACGAGGTGTTCGCGCGCCAGGTCGCGGGCCTGGGACGCCCGGGTGACGTGCTGGTGGCGATCTCCACCTCCGGTAACTCGCGCAATGTGGTGCGCGCTGCGGAAGAGGCCCGACGCATCGGCATGCCCGTTGTCGGCCTGCTCGGGCGCGATGGCGGTGTGCTGAAGGCCATGTGCGATGTGGCCATCGTTGTGCCCAGCGATGTCACCGCCCGCATCCAGGAGGCGCACATCCTGATCGGCCACACGCTGTGCGGCCTGATCGAAGCAGAACTGGGGTTGGCGTGATCCCGAGTCAAACTCAGTTGGCCGCTCACCGCGTGTTGGTCGTGGGCGATGTGATGCTGGACCGTTACTGGTTCGGCGCGGTGGACCGCATCTCGCCCGAGGCGCCCGTGCCGGTGGTGAAGGTCACATCCGAGCAGGACAGGCTGGGCGGTGCGGCCAACGTCGCCCTGAACGTCAAGGCCCTGGGGGCCGGCGTCACGCTGTTGAGCATGGTGGGCAACGACGAGCCCGGGCGTCGGTTGAAGGCGCTGTTGGCCGAGCTGGGCGTGCCCGCCATTTTGGGGCAGGACGACGCGCTGCAGACCATCATGAAGCTGCGCCTCATCGGACGATCACAGCAGTTGATCCGGGCGGATTTCGAGCGCGAGCCCGATCATGAAGTCTTGTCGCAGATGCTGGAAGACTATGCCCGCGTGCTGCCCACCCATGATGTGGTGCTGTTCTCTGATTACGGCAAGGGCGGGCTGGCGCACATCCCGCGCATGATCGAGCTGGCCCGTGCGGCCGGCAAGCCCGTTCTGGTCGACCCGAAGGGATCGGATTACGCACGCTACGCCGGCGCAACAGTCATCACACCCAACCGGGCCGAGCTGGCGCAGGTGGTGGGTGCGTGGCGTGACGAAGCCACCTTGCTTGCACGTGTGGACGCGCTGCGCGCGCAGCTTGAGCTTAGTGCCTTGTTGCTGACGCGGTCGGAAGAGGGCATGTCGCTGTTTGATGCCGTGGGCGCACACCACGAGCCCGCGCAGGCGCGCGAGGTGTACGACGTGACGGGCGCGGGAGACACCGTGATCGCCACGGTGGCTGCCTTGATGGCCGCTGGGGTGCCCATACGCGAGGCCATGAGTTGGGCCAACAAGGCCGGCGGCATCGTGGTTGGCAAGTTTGGCACGGCACACGTGAGCTACGAGGAGTTGGTGGCATGAGCGCGTGGCTTGAGAAGGTGTGTTCGCGCGAAGACGCGCTGGCCCAACTGGCCGATCTGCCTCGGCCGGTCGTGTTCACCAACGGCGTGTTCGACGTGCTGCACCGTGGCCACGTGGCCTACCTGCATGCGGCGCGACAGATGGGCGGCTCGCTGGTGGTGGCTGTGAACACGGACGCTTCTGCTCGCCAGCTTGGCAAGGGGCCCGAGCGACCGCTGAATCGGGCCGAAGACCGCGCGGCCGTCTTGGCGGGGCTGGCCTCGGTGTCCATGGTCACGTTCTTTGACGAGCGCACGCCGGTCGAGCTCATACGTGCGTTGCGCCCCGACGTCTATGTCAAGGGCGGCGACTACGACATGGAGGCGCTCGAAGAAACCGCTGTGGTGCGAAGCTGGGGCGGGCAAAGCGTGGCCATCCCGTTTGTCGATGGCTACTCGACCACGTCGCTGGTCAAGCGCATTCAGGGGCAGCGCGGGCGCAAGGCGGCCTTTCTGGACCGCGACGGCGTCATCAATGTGGACAAGGCCTATGTTCACCGCTGGGATGAGTTTGAGTTTGTGCCCGGCGCAGTGGACGCCATGCGTGCGCTGAACGAAGCCGGCTATGCCATCGTCGTCGTGACCAACCAATCTGGCATCGCCAGAGGCATGTACACAGACGAGGACTTCCATGCGCTGACCCAGAGCATGCTTGCATCGCTGGCCGACCAAGGCGTGAAGGTTGAGGCGGTGTACCACTGCCCGCATCACCCGCAAGGCCGTATCGCCCGCTACGCGGTCGAATGCGACTGCCGCAAGCCTGCACCGGGGATGATCTTGCAGGCGGCCAGGGAGCTGGGCTTGTCGGTGGTTGACGCCATCATGGTGGGCGACAAGCCAGCCGACATGGAGGCTGCCCGGGCGGCGGGTGTGGCCAGGGCGTTTCTGGTTCAGTCAGACAATGCCGAATCCACCCAGACATGTGAGCTGGCCGACGCTGTCTATGCCGACCTGCGCGCATGCGTCAGCGCTGTGCTGGGCGGTCGACCAGCATGACGCCTGCCTGCTCGAACGCGATGCCCATGTCGCGTGCCTCTTGCGCGGATTTGAACCGGATGCGGTCCTTTCCAGCGGGCTTTGTATTCATCCGCTAATTGCTGGCGTGTGTCGCGATGCTGGACAAAGACGCGATGCGACGAAATAAAGCGCAACGGTGCCGGTGGTCACTTTGCTGACTGCGTCAAGCGTTGGTAAACCGCCAGGTTGCCGCGCACCATGGCGTCGATCGAAAAACGTGATTCAACCCATTGCCGCCCGGCTGCGCCATAGCGGGCGCGCAGCGCCGGGTCGCTCAGCAGCCGCTGCAGGTGCCCGGCCAGCGCGGCCGTGTCGCCAGGCTCGATCAGCTCGCCATTCAGCCCGACCTGGATGACTTCGGGGATGCCGCCAGCGCGCCCGCCCACCAGCGGCAGGCCGCAGGCTGCGGCCTGGAGCAGTGAGACGCCCAGGCCTTCCATCGATGCGGGGTGGGCGAGGATGTCCAGGCAGGGCAGGATCTGGGCCATGTCCTTGCGAAAACCCGGCAGCGACACGTGCTGCCGCAGCAAGGGGTCTTGCCGAACGCGCTCGTCGATCTGCTGCCACAGCGGGCCTTGCCCGAACAGCAAGATCTTGGTGCGTGGGTGCGCAGCCAGCACGGCGGGCAGGGCGTCCAGCAGGGTTTGATGGCCTTTGCGCGCAATGAACTGAGCGACCATGCCGATGGTCAGCTCGTCATCGGCCACGCTGAACGTCTTGCGGAAGCCGGCCAGTTGGCTGCGGTCTGGCTGGTAAAGCGTGGTGTCGACGGCGCTGGGCACACACGTGATCTGCGCGGTGGGCACGCCTTCGGCTAGCAGCACCTGGCGGATGCCTTCGGAGATGGTGATGACGTGGTCGTAGAGCCGGTATTTCAGCTTGACGATGAGCGGGTGCTCCGGGTTGTCCACCCGGCGGCTGAGCACGACCGGCACACCCTCGAGCTTGCCAGCCAGGGCCCCCCACAGGTCGCTGCCGCGGCGGCTGTGCAGGTGAATGACATCGGGGCGTTCGGCGCGGATGAGGCGGCGCAATCGGCCGACCAGCGCCACATCGAGGTCGCCTGTCATCTGCATCGCGCACACGTGGGCGTGCTCGGCGCCGGCCTGCGCAATGGCGCTGCCGGTGGGGCAGGCCAGCACGTTGTGGTGGCCAAGGGCCTTCAGGCCCCGCATGATGAACACCACCTGGAGCGCGCCACCGTACAGGTGCATGCCGCTTTCGACGTGCAGGATTTTCATGTGACCTGGGAATGGCCTTGCCATTGTTGGATGGCCTGCATCAGCACGCGGTCTACCGTGAGCTGGCGCATGCAGTCGAAGCGGCCGTCGCACGTCGGGCGCCGTTTGCAGGGCGAGCACGGTAGCGCGTCGTACATCACGGTGGTGGTGGGCGTGCCGGTGGTGAGATAGGGCCGGGTCGAGCCAAACAGCGCCACCGTCGGCACGTTCAGTGCCGTGCCCATGTGGGTCAGGCCCGTGTCCACGCCCACGAGCAGCGCGCAGCGGCCGATGAATGCCGCGCTGGCGTCCAGCTTGAGCGCGCCAGCCAGATTGTGCAGCCCAGGGCAAGCCAGGGCCATGCGCTCACCGGCCTCGCGGTCGGCGGGGCCACCCATCACGACGGGTGTCGGGCCTTGCGCGATCAGGCCCTGGGCGAGCGCCACCCAGCGGTCTTCGAACCAGTGCTTCTGGGGGCGCGTTGTGAAGGGGCAGAGCGCCACCACCGGCTTGCCGGCGGGCAGGGTTGCGAGCGCCTGACTGGCAGCTTGCGCTGGCGCGTCACCGATGGCGAGGTCCATCCGGTAGCTGTCTTTGGGCACCCCCAGGTACTCGGCGGCAAACCGGTACTCGGCCGCGATGCGCCGGTCGGCGCCTGCTGGCGGCGTGATCACCTCCGTCATCAGGCTCTGGCTGCCTTCGCGCGAGAGCACGCCCATGCGCCGGGGGGCGCCCGTCATCCAGGCGCACAGGCCGCTCTTGAGCAGGCCTTGTGCGTCCAGCACCCAATCGAAGCGCTGTTGCCGCAGCATGCGGCGGAAGGTGGCCACCGATTGCCACAGCGCGCGCCATTGCCGTTGGCGCCACAGCGCCTGCCATTCGGCCCGGGGCCAGATCAATACCTGCTTGAGCCGCGGGTTGTGCTTGAGCAAGGGGGCGGCAGGGGCCTCCACCAGCCAACTGATTTCAGCCTGCGGATGGCGCTCGGCCAACGCGCGGATCAGCCCGGAGGCCATGACCACGTCGCCCAGTGCCGACAGGCGAACAATCAGGATGCGTTCGGGTGAGGTCATGAGGCTGCGTCGTCACCAAACTGCATGCGGTAGAGGTTGCTGTACAGCCCGCCCTTTGCAAGCAGTTCGGCATGGGTGCCGATCTCGGCGATGCGGCCCTGATCGAGCACGACGATGCGGTCGGCGTTGACGATGGTGGACAGCCGGTGCGCGATGATGATGGTGGTGCGGCCCTTGCGCAGGTTGTCGAGCGCCCCTTGCACGGCGCGCTCTGACTCGGTGTCGAGGGCCGAGGTGGCTTCGTCCAGCAACAGGATGGGCGCGTCTTTCAGCAAGGCGCGGGCGATGGAAAGCCGCTGACGTTGGCCGCCTGAAAGCCGGGAGCCGTTCTCGCCAATCAGGGTGTTGAAGCCCTCTGGCATGCGCTCGATGAACTCGGTGGCGTGCGCGGCCTTGGCGGCCTGTCGGACGGCGGCCTCGTTGCCTCCGAGCGGGCGGCCGTAGGCAATGTTGGCTGCGACGGTGTCGTCAAACAGCACGACGTGCTGGGTCACCAGCCCGATGTTGGCGCGCAGGTCGGTCAGCCGCACATCGCGGATGTCGTGGCCGTCGATCAGGATGCGGCCGCTGTCTGGCGTGTGAAAGCGCGGGATCAAAGACACGAGCGTGGATTTGCCGCTGCCTGACGCGCCGACCAGGGCCAGCGTTTCGCCTGGCCGCACATCCAGGTCGACGTTGACCAGGGCCGGGCGTTCGCTGTTGGCGTAATGGAAGGAGACCTGCTCGAAACGGATGTGGCCTTTGCTGGGGGGCAGGGGCTTGGTGCCGGTGTCGGCCTCTTCGGGCGCGTCGAGCAGCTCGAAGATCGACTCGGCGGCCGCCAGGCCGCGCTGCAGCGTCTCGTTGACGTTGGACAGCCGCTTCAGCGGCGACAGCAGCAGCGCCATGGCGGTGAAGAAGGAGACGAAGTCGCCCACGCTCATGCCCTCTTCGGCGGACTGCATGGTGGCGTAGTAGACGATGGCGGCCAGCGCCGTCACCGCGATCAGCTGAACGATGGGGCCATTGGCTGCGGAGGTATTGACCACCTTGGTGGTGTGCTGACGGATGGTGTTGGCCACGCCGCGAAAGCGTGAGGATTCGTACTGCTCGGCTCCAAAGATCTTGATTTCGCGCTGGCCGCTGATGGCCTCGTCGAGGATGTGCGAGAGGTTGCCCATCCGGCCTTGCTGCTTCTTGCTCAGATCGCGCATGCGTTTGCTGACGGACCGGATGATCCACGCGATCAGCGGCAGCACGGTGAAGAACGCCAGCGACAGCTGCCAGTCCATCCACAGCATGTAGGCCAGCAGCCCGACCACGGTGAGCGAATCCTTGACCAGGGTGATCAGCGTCACCGTGATGATGGGGCTGATCTGGTTGGTGTTGAAGGTGAATCGGGTGATGAGGGCCGCCTGCGTGGTGTCCTCGAAGTGGCGTGTGGGCAGCCGCAGGATCTTTTCGAACATCTGCACGCGCAAATCCATCACCAGGCGAGCTGCCACGGCAGCCAGACTGGCCGTATGCATGTAATCGGTGATGCCGCGCGCCATGAACAGACCGATCAGCAGCAACGGCGTGACGTAAGGCGCTTGCGGGTTCTTCTGCGCGAAGCTGCCGTCCAGCAGGTGCTTCATCAGCAGTGGCAGCGCCGCTTCTGTGGCCGCGTACAGCACCATGCCGAGCACGCCGAGCGAAAACACCTTCCAGTAGGGAAGGATGTACCGCATCAGGCGCGAAAACAGGGCTTGTCTTGCTGGGTGTTGCATGGAACTGGGGCCGGATGTTATCAGAGTGGACTGCCCCGCCTGATCACCGGCCAACTCCGGCTGTCGGCCGCGCATCGCCATCGGCGTCCGTCACGCGCGAGGCAAGTACCTTGTCGATGGTCTTGCTGAAGCGAGGGCCGCTGGCTGAGACAACCTCGGCAATTGGCTTTTGGTGTGCCCAGAAGTGTATGAGTTTGCTGACTGCTCACCGCCAGCAGATCCACAAAGCAAAACGCCCAACCGGTGAGGGTTGGGCGTGGCATCTTGGTGGCCAAGGGCGGAATCGAACCACCGACACGCGGATTTTCAATCCGCTGCTCTACCGACTGAGCTACTTGGCCGCTTGCTGACTTGTCTTGCGACGCGTCATCAGCGAAGACCCAAACTATACATCAATTTGAGCCGGTTTTTTTCGAGCGGCCCAGGTCGACGCCCAACTGCTTCAACTTCCGATACAGATGGGTGCGTTCGAGGCCTGTTTTCTCGGCCACGCGGGTCATGCTGCCGCCTTCGCGTGCGAGGTGGAACTCGAAGTAGGCGCGCTCGAAGTCGTCACGCGCTTCGCGCAGGGGGCGGTCGAGCTGGAAGATCTGTTCGTGTGAGGGGCCGGTGGCGTGGTGCGCGCCGGCGTGCGCTGCATGGTTGTGGCCGCTGCTCATCCCGTTGTGATGGGGGTGGGCAACGTGTGCCGGCATGCTGTGAACGGGCGCAGCAGCGTAGGCGCTCTGGTAGCCGGAATGGGGCACGGGTGGCGCGGTGTGATACGACTCGGCCACGCTGGCGAACTCGGTGCGCACGCTGCTGGAATGGGCGTGCGCGCCCGCCGCGGCATAGGCGCTGCCCGCGGTGTGGGCGCTGCCGTTGCCGTAACTGCCGTTGGCATACGAGGGCGCGGCGGTGATGGGTGTGACGGTGGCCAGATGCACGGGGGCTGCCGGGCGGGCGGCGGGTGCGGTGGGCTTGCTCAGCGCCTGCTCGACCGAGCGCAGCAGCTTTTGCATCGTGACGGGCTTCTCGAGGAAGGACTGCGCACCGAACTTGATGGCTTCGACCGCGGTGTCGATGGTGCCGTGGCCGGACATCATGATGACCGGCATGGTGAGCTGGCCGCTGGCGGACCACTCTTTGAGCAGCGTGATGCCGTCAACATCGGGCATCCAGATGTCGAGCAGCACGAGATCAGGCTTGAGGCGCTCGCGCAGGATGCGTGCGTTGGCCGCGTTCTCCGCGACTTCGACCGTGTGGCCTTCGTCGCTCAGAATTTCGGATAGGAGGGCGCGGATGCCCGCTTCGTCGTCAACAACAAGAATGGTGGCCATGAATTTTTTGGTGAGCCGTTCCGGCAACTCGGAGTGTGCCTCACGCTCGGGGGGAATCAGATGACAGCGGGGAAAATGATAGCGAAACTTGTGCCCCAATGATTGTGCCCCCGTCAGAGGGATACCCTAGTGCGCCCGCTGGCGCCCCTTCTGGCGGCGCGATGCGCCGGTTGCGGAGCTTGATTTGCGCATGGTGTTCGTCGGCCACCTTCTTCACCACCGCCAGACCGAGCCCGGTGCCGTGCGCCTTGGTGGTGAGGTAGGGCTCGAACGCCCGCTTGAGCACCTTGTCGGGGAAGCCTGGGCCGTTGTCGCGCACGATGAGCCGCACGGCGCGCACACGGCCGTGTTCACTGAGCAGCGCGTCGGTGCAGACCTCGATGCGCGGCGGTGTGTCGGTCTGAGGGCGGTCTGCGCACGCATCCAGCGCGTTCTGGATCAGGTTGTGCACCAGTTGGCGCAGCAGGGTGGCGTCGCCGTGGATGGGCGGCAGCGCGTCGTGGAGCTGCAGCACAAGCGTGCCTTGATCAATGGCCTCGCCGTACAGGGCGGTGACGTCCTGCACGAGCTGGTTCAGGTCGAGTGG